>Ga0210393_10000645_pt1 | contig 30893 bp, 31 predicted proteins | sample IncBWC27OmetaG_FD_160068 | JGI IMG/M metagenome (GOLD analysis project Ga0210393, IMG submission 160068) | Forest soil microbial communities from Barre Woods Harvard Forest LTER site, Petersham, Massachusetts, United States - Inc-BW-C-27-O ...
TAAAATCGCCGGCCCTCGCCAGGTTCGATTCCGTTTGCAAGGACTGCATGGTTCTGTTCTGCGGTTGCTCGAGGTCACGGGGTTGCTTCCACTATTCGAGACGATGCACGGCGGCAAGGGGGTGGCGTGATGCCAAATGTTCTTGAAAGTGTCGGCGAAAAAACAATTGAACATCTCGACTACGTCGGAAGTCTCAACATTCAGTGGTGGGCCACACTGCGAGCGATGCTACGTTCGCTTCCTTTTGTCGGGAATCGCTACCGCTGGCGGGCTGCCGTGAGGCAGATGCTGGAAATCGGTGTCGACGCCATGCCGATGGTTTCCTTGATGTCCATATGCACGGGATTCATTTTCGCCATGCAAGGGGCGTCCGAGCTCAGGCGCTTTGGGGCCCTGCGCTACGTCGTTGACTTGGTCGCAGTCGGCTTCACGCGCGAACTCGGCCCGCTGATGACGGCGATTGCCGTAAGTGGACGATCGGGCTCCGCTTTCGCGGCCGAGATTGGCACCATGAAAGTGACTGAGGAACTCGATTCCCTCCGCGTCATGGCGCTCGAGCCTATAGAGTTTGTGCTCGCACCCAAGTATCTGGCCGCTTTAATCGCGGTTCCGTGCCTCAGCGTTGTCGCGAACGTCTGCGGCATCTTGGCCGGAGCCTTGTTCATGTTCTTCAGCATTCGCCTGACCCCCGTGTTGTATCTCCACTATGTGTTCGAGGCCATCGATTTGCGCGATGTGGTGATGGGGCTCATCAAGAGCGTTGTCTTCGGCACCATTATTGCCCAAGTTGGATGTCTGGAGGGTTTTCGTGTTCACGGTGGTCCCGACTCGGTTGGGCGTTCCACTACGAGTGCTGTTGTGAAGTCAACATTTTTGGTGATTGTCGCGGATGCGATTTTCACCGCCATCTTTTACTTCACGGGGAAACACTGATGCCAATCATTTCCGTTCGCGATCTTGTGGTGGAGTACGACGGTCGAAGAGTGCTGAATGGATTGAATCTCGACATCGAGCGCGGGGAAACGATGGTCCTGTTGGGCGGCAGCGGATGCGGCAAGAGCACATTGTTACGTCAGATCATCGGGCTGGAGCGCCCCAAGTCGGGCAGCATCCACGTGAACGGAACGGACATTACCCGCTGCTCAAAGGCGGACCTGAAGAAGATGCATCGCTCAATCGGAGTGGCCTTCCAAAGCGCGGCTTTGTTCAACTCGTTGAATATCGAAGATAACGTCGCTTTGCCTCTGCGTGAACATACGCGGCTTGCACCTTCCATCATAGAACTGGTGGTTTGGATAAAGTTGGCCGCGGTTGGCCTTGCGGACCACGGTAAGCGGCTTCCCCAGGAACTTTCTGGAGGCATGAAGAAGCGTGCGGCGGTCGCGCGGGCGCTCGCGCTCGGCCCTGAAATCCTTGTGCTCGACGAGCCATCGGCCGGGCTCGATCCGATCGTTGCTGCAGAACTCGACGAACTGATTTTGTTGCTCCGGGGGACCTTACAGATGACGGTGATTGTGGTGACCCACGAACTGCCAAGCGCGTTCCGCATCGCCGACCGCATCGCCATGCTCTATCAGGGTTCATTCAGCTCAATCGGTACCAGAGATCAAATCAAAGCGAGTCAGAATCCGCGCGTGCGGCAGTTTCTTGATCGGATTCCCGAAGACATAGCAAAAACGTCCGCCGTAGCCGCGCACTTCGAAAAGTACCTGGATTCCGCGGAGGCAAGTAAATGACCACAGAAGCAAAAGTCGGAGCCTTTGTCCTTGGATGCGCCTCGATCCTGGCATTCACGATTGTCCATCTCGTCAACGCGCAGCTTAGCGGGCACACCTCTCCCTACCGCACATATCTCCGTTACGCGGGCGGAATAGAGCCGGGCGCTCAAGTCCTCTTCGGGGGAATCAATGTAGGGAAAATAACAGCGGTTCGTCCATGGATATCAGATCCGACCAAGATCGAAATTCTGCTGGACGTGAAGGAAAACACCCCCCTAAACGAGAAATCGGTGGCCAAGTTGGGGCTTGTCAGCGTGATGAGTGGGGCAGCACTGTCCATCACAACGGGCGGCAATGACGCGCGGCGGCTTCCACCAGGGTCGATCATCGCATCGCAAGAGGGCGCGAGCTTGGACGAGATCACCGACAAAATGGCGACTGTGGCAGACAACGCCAACGGCCTGATCACCCAGGTTCGGGGAGAACTGGGAGGAATCAGCGGAGATGCGCGGACGCTGCTGGCGAATCTGAATACGGTGACCGGCAAAGCCAACCAGCAAAAGTTGCAGGCCGTGCTGGATAGCGTCAACGCGATGATAGCGACTGATCGTCCGAAGATCGACCATCTGACTGATGAATTAAACACTCTCAGCCAGCATGCCGATGAAACCATTCAAAACGTGAATGGCACGGTGAGCGATCTGCGCGAACCGATCCGCAACGACCTGGCTAGCCTGCAAAGCACACTGTTACAAGCGAAGCAACTACTCGCGAACATGCAGGTGTTGGTGCGGGCTAACGATTACAAGATCGATGACACGATCGACCATTTGCGGACTGCGACGGAAAACTTGGACGAATTGACGGACTCTGTGAAACAGCGTCCGTGGAGTCTCATTCGAATCAAACCGCCGGACGACCGCAAGGTGCCGAAATGAGTAGTAGCAAGACCAGCTTTGTCGCACTTCCAGTTTCATCGGAGATCAAGCATGAAAATAAATCTGGCTATGACCATCGTTGCGGTTTCAACTCTCGCTGTCTTGACTGGCTGCATGGGCAAGGTCGGGCGTACGAGTTACTACACCCTCAACCTGCCTGCGCCGCCTGATCCGCCAGCCGCGGAAAACGCCCATACTTCGGTGGCGATCCGCGAATTCCGTGCGCCCGGCTACTTGAAGCAGGGGGCCATCGTGTACAAACCATCTTCAGAACAAATCGGTTTCTATGCCTATCACCGTTGGGCGATTGACCCCTGTCAGTTTGTCACCGACTCGATCATTGCTCACCTTGGCGCTACCGGAACCTTTTCCCGCGTTAAGCATTACGACGGTCAGCCCGACGCGGACTACTTGGTTAGCGGACGATTGGAGAAGCTCGAGGAAATTGACTATGAGGGCGGAGTCAGGGTCGAGGTCGCAGTCTCCGCCCAGATGACCAAACTGGATACTGGCGCGATTGTTTGGAGCAAAGCTGTTTCAGAAGTCGGCGAGGTCAAACAACACGACGTTCCTACCGTGGTATCAGAAATGAGCAACACGATGGAACGGGCGATCGAGAAACTGCTGACGCCAGTGCCCGGGGCCTTGCCCGTTGCGTCAACGGCAGCGACCAATCGAAATTAACCGTTCGAAGCGCACATTTTCAAAGTCAAGCACGCCCTAAACTCTCAACGTTCTCCGTTGTCAGATTACATTCACCAGCGTTAGCGCTCGATCCCGGTTCGGGGAGCTTGCACTCGCGCTCACGAGAAGCTGACCAGAATTGACTAGGTTTGTTCAGCGAGATGCACTGTCAATGGATTGACACTGGCAATTTCACGCCACATCCAAATCCATCTCCCGTTGCGTAAGTGGCAGACATCCAGCTACTTAAGGGGAAAACGAACATCGATTGCCACGGAAATAGGCGTGCAGTCCAACCCGTATGAGCAACTCGCCGCGCGACGTAATTCGTCAGTTTCGCGGCACCTCATGACGCCTCGACAAGGTGCGCCGTTCATTCGTTCTGATCGTAGATTGTCGTACAAGGAGATTCCATGACAACCGTCGCCCCGGCAGACACGATGAAAATCCTAACAACACACTACATTGATGGAGCATTCGTTGAATCCCATGGTCGCGAAGTCATGGACGTTATCAAACCGACCAACGGACAAGTGATCGCCCGCGTCAGGCTGGGTGATGAGGAAGACACGCGGCGCGCGATAGCCTCTGCCAAACGCGCATTCGCCGAGTTCAGCCGGACAACCAAAGAAGAGCGCTCTCGTTACTTGCGCCAGCTCTACGATGCTGTCTCAGCCCGCATCGACGATCTGACAGACGTGATGATTGAGGAGTACGGCGGTGTCGCCCGGTTTGCCCGACTGATCGTGGAGTCGGGTGTCACTGCTTTCGCAGCGGCTGAAAAAGGACTTCAAGAGCTTCCGTTGAAACAGAGCTGGGGCAAGACGACGGTCACACTGGAACCTGTCGGCGTTGCCGGTTTGATTACAGCCTGGAACGCGAACGCACTGTTCATTTGCCTCAAGCTGGCATCTGCCGTAGCAGCCGGTTGTACGGTCGTTATCAAGCCCAGCGAGATGAGTTCGCTGCAGACGCGGGTGATGGTTGAGGCTCTGAATGGAGCCGGGCTGCCAAATGGCGTTTACAACGTGGTCACGGGCCTCGGGACTACCGTCGGTGCGGAACTGGTTCGCAATCCGGATGTCGCGAAGATTTCGTTCACAGGCTCGGTGGCCGTGGGGGAAGCCATCATGCGCGATGGCGCCGCAACAATGAAGCGCGTCACTCTCGAATTGGGCGGAAAATCGCCCACCATCGTGCTGGATGACGCCGCACTCGACAAGGCAATTCCTTCGGCTCTCATATTGGCTTTTTTGAACAGCGGTCAAGCTTGCGCCGCCGGAACGCGGCTCCTCGTGCCTAAGAGCCGGCTCGACGAGGTGAAGCAGGCGATACAGGAAGGGATGCGCGCCTTTACAGTCGGGGATCCCGCCGATCCCAACATCCTGGTCGGACCCATGGTGTCACAAAAACAGTATGATCGGGTGGAGTCCTACATTCGCAAAGGCATTGAAGAAGGCGCTGAAGTCCTGGTCGGCGGAGAAGGACGTCCGAAGGGTCTCGAAGCAGGCTATTTCGTGAAGCCTACGGTGTTCGTCAACGTGAAGAACGACATGACGATTGCCCAGGAGGAGATTTTCGGCCCCGTGCTCAGTGTGATCGCCTACGACTCGGAAGCGGAAGCGATTCGCATTGCGAATGACTCGAAATACGGCCTTCACTCAGCCGTCATGGGAACTGACCTCGAGCGCGCACGTCGTGTGGCGTCTCAGCTGCGGGCCGGCCGCGTGGTGATCAATAACATGACGGACGATCCGCAGGCACCGTGGGGCGGGTTCAAGTACTCCGGCGTCGGCCGCGAATATGGCAGATACGGGATTCAAGCCTTTCTTGAGCCAAAAGCCATCCTTGAGTGATCCCGAGCGGAAACCAACGAAGAGGACGAGTTCATGAGCAAGCACGGCAGTATCTCCCCTAACGAAGCGGCCGACCGACTGGCCATACGTGAACTGGTTGAGGCGTACGCACGTTGTGCTGACCGCCGCGATGCGAAAGGTCAGATGGCACTCTTTACCGCAGATACTCACTTCGTCGTGTACATGAATGCAAAGGATCCAAAACCTTCACAGGAACTGAACTCCCGTGAGGCGTTGGCTGCAGTCTTTGCAGATCTGAACAAGTACGCCGCGACCATGCACTTCGTTGGACAGACCACGATCCTCACGCTGGCCAACGACCGAGGCACAGGGGAAACTTACTGCATGCCCCATCACCTCACTGTCGACGGTGCGAAGCGAGAGCTGATGATCGCGGCGCTCCGCTATTACGATACCTTCGTGAAGCAAGACGGCGCATGGTTGTTCGCGGAGCGCAAGCTGTACGTCGATTGGATCGAAGAGCGCATTCTGTCATGACCGCGACGAATAAAGTGGGCTCCGGCGCGTCGATGAGTGTTTCCTCCGTCGGCCAAAAGCGTCTCGTCATTGTGGGGGCGACTGGAATGGTCGGCGGATACGCCGTCCGCTACGCGCTCGATAGCCCCGCTGTCCAAAGCGTGACTTCGATTGGCCGCAAGAAGCTGGGCATCTTGCACCCTAAGCTGAAAGAGGTTTTGCATCAAAACTTTGCGGACTGTTCAGCGCTCACGGATGCACTTTCGGGCCAAGACGCGGCGGTGTATTGCCTGGGGACCTACACCGGTTCGGTGTCAGACGCGGAACTTCGCACCATAACCGTCGGCTACACGATCGAGTTCGCGCGCGTTCTCCGCAACAGCAGTCCGAACGCAGGTTTTTCGTTCTTGAGCGGGAATGGTGCTGACCCGACAGGACGAAGCCGGCTTGCCTTCGCACGCTCCAAAGGAGAGGCCGAGAAGGCACTACTGGCGGCAGGCTTTCCGCGCGTTTATCTTTTTCGCCCCGCCTACATCTACCCTGTACAGCCGCGACAGGAACCTAATTTCAGTTACCGCCTGATACGCGCGCTCTATCCCGTTCTTCGATTGTTATTTCCGAACCAGGTCATTCGTGCGGACGACTTGGCCTGGGCGATGGTGGATGTGGTGCTTCGACAAACACAGGAGCGCCAAAGCCCGGTGTTCGAAAACCGAGATATACGAGCCATGGTCAAGTCGCGAATGCCCATACGCGATCGCTCCGCGTGATTGATCACATTTCGACAACGATCTGTGACCGAATCTCAGAATGAGGCAATGAATGAAGAGAATCGTGATTATCGGTGCCGGTTTTGCCGGGCTCGCTGCCGCTAAAGCCCTTAGGCATGCAAACGCCGATGTCCTGGTGATTGATCGATCGAATCATAACCTCTTTCAGCCTCTGCTCTATCAGGTGGCGACAACAGTGCTTTCGCCGGCTCAAATCGCATCTCCGATCCGGGGACTTCTGAAGAGTCAGCGAAATACCACCGTAATTCTTGGCGAAGTCAGCGCCATTAATAAAGACGCAAGGTTTGTCTACGCCAGAAATGAGGATCACGAGGACGTTGCGCTCGGTTACGACATCTTGGTGATCGCAACAGGGGTCACGCATAGTTATTTTGGACACGATGAGTTTGCAGAGTTTGCGCCTGGCCTGAAGGGACTGGCTGACGCAGTCCGCATTCGCAATAAGGTGTTAAAGGCATTTGAACAAGCAGAAGCGGAGGATGATCCGAGTCGGCGCCAGGACTTTCTGACCTTTGTCTTGGTGGGGGCCGGTCCCGCTGGGGTAGAACTCGCCTCATCCCTTGCAGTGCTTGTTCGCACCAAGTTGAAAGCGGAGTTCCGCCGTATCAACCTCGCGGCAACACGCATCGTCCTGGTAGACATGGCGCCCCGGGTCTTAGGGACTTTCGCTTCGGAGCTCTCAGAGGCGGCCAAACGCCGGTTGGAAAATCTTGGTGTAGAAGTGCGCTTAGGGCACAGCGTTGACCAAATTGACGCGGAGGGGGTTGTCATCGGCAGAGAGCGTATCGCAAGCAAGGTCGTCATCTGGACTGCAGGAGTGGCTCCTTCACCGGCTGGTAAATGGCTGAACGCAGAGACGGACCGCGCCGGCCGCGTCCGCATCCAAAACGACCTCACTGTTCCCGGATATCCAGACATATATGTAGTCGGAGATACCGCTTTCCTCGAACAGGACGGAAAACCACTGCCGGGTGTCGCCCAAGTGGCGATTCAACAAGGCCGCTATGCAGGTCGTAGAATCGCCCAAAGTCTGCACGGCAAACCCTCCGCCAAGCCGTTCCGATACTTCGATAAGGGAAATATGGCCGTTATCGGAGCTGGTTTCGCAATCCTTCAAGCAGGTAGAGTTCGGCTGAGCGGGATATTAGCCTGGCTGGCGTGGGCAGGAGTTCATCTTCAGTTTCTCTCAACCAGCAGTCTGCGTCTCACCGTTTTCTTGCAGTGGATCTGGAGTTTTTTAACCGGTCAAACCGGGGTCCGGTTAATCGTGAACCACATCCCCCTTTCCAAACCGGGCTCAAGCGACTTTAGGCGGAAAACCTTAGCGCCGGGCGGCAAGAGCGAATGATCGCTCATACCAGCATTGATGAAATTCACCCTCCACTCCTCGTGAAAGGTGTAGTCGCTGATATTTGGCCTTTCGCTTCCCATCGTCGTCGAGTTTCTTTTGGCATACCAAAGAAGGAAGTCGGACACCTGTTCTAACAGGATCGTCCCGAGATGCGTGGTTTTCCTTCGGAACGGAATCAGCGCTACAAAGTTTTCTGTGCGAGACGAATCCACGGCTGTTCTGGGATTAACACGCGAACGACCTTTTCGAGCAGCCGGACGATGCCACACCGCTGATACCGGAGGAAATGCGCGATCTGATCCCAGCGCATATCGCCTAGCCTCCTCGACCAGCGCAGCGTTTTCATGGACGCGTTTTGCCACCTCAGGGCTTAGCTTATGTGACCCCGCCTCCACTAGAGCACCGTTCATACTCACGGCAGCAACCAATTGCCCAACGCTGTCGTGCAACTCGCGCGTGTTTTCCCCCGTGGACTAAGCCAACCGCAGGTTTTCGAGCGACGCGGACGCGTTTCCGCCGCCAATATCGGGGACGATCACCAACTCCAATACCTTCACGCTTGCCAGGTCAATCTGATAGTCCTCAATCTCGCGTGTGGTTTGCGGGGGACTGAAGTTCCACTGCTGCCGCACGATTTCGCGAAAGCCTTGATCGGCTTCTGAGCGCCAACGAAGAACGAATTCCTGCGTGCGGGCGCTCTCGGCCTCATTGAAGACCAGATTGATTCGCCTCAGTCGCTGCGGCTGATCGAAGACAAGGCGGATGGTCTGCGGTCCAGGGCCCGCAGCACGCCACCCTTCACGATCTTGCGACGAAAGAGCGGCTTCGATGGGATGGCGTTCATGTTCAGACGTGAGTTCGAGAGTAGCCGTGCTTTCAAGGTTCAGCCATGCTTGGCTGGAGACGGACCTCGACTCGGAAATAGTTAGACGCTTACGCATAATCTTGCCCAATTGTCATTGGTTCGTTTCGATGCTAGAAGGGGTCGTTGCGGTTGGCATGAGTTTTGTGGCCGCAAGTTCAGAGTGCCGACAGAGATCGGCTCGAATATCCCCAGGATGGCCGGTTAAGCCAACAACCCAGTCGCCGGACTAGGCTCAGGCCACCATCGCGGCTAGTGGCACGAGGCTGTGTTCCCGGCCGATGACGACAATGCCGGAATTGGTCACGTGCCATCCCCGGGCGCGGTCGGTATCGAGATCGTAGCCGACCGTGGCTCCTTCTGGAACACGTACATTCTTATCGAGGATGGCGCGGCGCATTTTGGCGTGGCGGCCAATATCGCAGTTGTCCATGATGATGCAGCCTTCCACCAGCGCGCCGGTGTGGACGCGCACGCCACGGCCGAGAACAGACTTGCGGACGAGTCCGCCGGAAAGGATGCAGCCGTCAGAAACAATGCTGTCGAGCGCCTCCCCGCGGCGCTGCTCTTGATCGAAGACAAATTTGGCAGGGGGATCGGGATAGCTGGTGCTGCGGACAGGCCACTCGCGATTGTAAAGGTTGAGCTCGGGCTTGACATGGTTCAGATCCATGTTGGCTTCGTAATAGGCCTCGATGGTTCCGACATCTCGCCAGTAAGGCACCGAGTCTTCCGGCTCGCCGGGGATGCGGTTGGCTTCGAAATTGTAAGCATAGATGGGGGCCTTGTCGGCAAGCTTGGGAAGAATGTCCATGCCGAAGTCGTGATGGCTGCCGGGTTGTTTGGCGTCGTCCTGGAGCAGGGCGAGAAGAGCAGGGGTGGAGAAGATGTAGTTGCCCATCGAGGCGTAGACTCGGCTAGGGTCGCCGAGAATGGTCGGAGCATCCGCCTTCTTTTCGTGAAAGGCCATGATGCGTCCTTCGTCGTTGGCCTCAATCACACCGAATTCGCGAGCCTGCTCGCGAGGAACAGGGATTGCGGCGACGGTTACTTCTGCCTGCTTGGTCCGGTGGAAATTGATCATGCTGGCGATATTCATGCGATAGATGTGGTCGGCTCCGAAGATGGCAACCAGGTGCGGGTCGGATTGCTCGATGAGATTCATGTTCTGGGAGATGGCGTCGGCCGTTCCCTGGTACCAGGATTCGTCCTGCGAGCGCATCTGTGCCGGCACGTTGATGATGAAGTTGTTCTTCAGCAGCCCGCCAAACTGCCATCCCTCACTCAAATGCTGGAGCAGCGACTGGCTGCGAAACTGGGTGAGCACGTAGATCGAATGGATTCCGGAGTTGATGAAATTGCTGAGGACAAAATCGATGATCCGGTACTTACCTCCGAAGGGAACCGCTGGCTTGGCGCGTTCCCGTGTGAGGGGAAAGAGCCGAGTTCCTTTGCCGCCGGCGAGGACGATGCCCAACACTCGAAGGTGCAACGCTCCCTGCGCGGCGAAGGTAAATTTTCGCTCCGAGATTTTATCCTCCGACAATCGCCCTCCTGAAAGAGCCTTCGCACGCGATGTCGTCCGACGTCGCGGCGGGGTTCTTTGGTGTTGCGGACGCGCTATTTAAGAAGGCGTCATATTGGAATAGGTTGTGATCGATCACATCATTACCTACAGAATTGAGCACCCCTCCAGCCAAACGTCGCAAACCGGTTCACGCTGGTGCTAGTCAGCATCCCTTGCACCTGTCCGTTGTTTGATGCAACTCTTTATGCGCTGGAGCAGTTTTCTTGCAAGCTTTGTGGGCTGAATCGGGATCCGTCGCCACCCCGCCGATTTAAGGAGTCAACAGTTACATCCGAATGCGCATCTAACTTGAGTCGGCTGGTCAAATCCATGTCGAGGGATCCGATCAAGCATGCCGTGGCCAGGACCTACGGAGACGTGCTTCGAAACCACACTCAGCAGATGGCTGCTGCCCTGTCGTACTACTTCGTTCTCTCGCTCTTTCCGTCCCTCATCGTTTTATCGGCAATGGTGGCGTACTTGCCCGTTACCAATCTGTTCGAACAGGCGATGAGCATGATGGCGCGGTTCTTACCTCCGGAGAGCATGGGGCTGGTCCGTGGAGTTTTGTCTGATGTAATTACACCGAACAGGGGAACGTTGCTTTCCTTCGGGATTCTGGGCACGCTTTGGACGGCATCGGGCGGATTCGCGGCGACTATCGAGGCCTTGAATATTGCGTACGATGTCGAAGACGATCGGCCGTTCTGGAAAACACGGCCCTTGGCCGTGGGCTTAGCGCTGGTGAACGGAGCCCTGATACTCGTAGCACTGTCCGTGATGATTGTCGGGCCCAGATTCGGAGAATGGCTCGCCGGTCGGGTCCACCTCTCCTCTTGGTTTGTTTTGCTGTGGCCGTACATGCATTGGTCCATTGCGATAGGGTTCACAATCCTCGCCGTGGAAGTTTTGTACTTCCTGGCTCCGAATGTTAAGCAGCGTTTCTTGGCCACCCTGCCGGGCGCGATCCTTGCAGTGGGCTGTTGGCTTGCGCTCTCCTATCTGCTCGGTCTCTATTTTCGTCATTTCGCAACCTTTAACAAAGCTTACGGGACGCTGGGGGCAGGCATTGCCATGATGACGTGGCTTTATTGGACAGGCTTTGCCATGTTGGTCGGAGCGGAACTCAACTGCGAACTGGCGAAGATCAGCAGCGAGGGCAAGATCGAAGAGAAGCACGAACCCCCTCCGATCACAAAAATTGATTTCGCCGCTTGAGGCTTGCATTCAAAATCCGACGCGGGCGATCCAGCCCCGGATGTTGGAGGTTCTCTTCGGGTTAGCTCAGAGGAAACCCTCGCCTCGCGGCCCCGAGGTTTCGATGGCGAGAGCAAATTAGACCTAATGCGCAGACGGATTCTTGCCTGGACGCTTCATTCGCCTGCTTAGCCAGGGTGGCCGGATGTACCCGTCATGCTGCTGTCAGGCGATGAGTGCCCGCCACAGGAAGTTCTTGAGGCTGCGGATTGCTTCCTGTTCAAATCCGGACCAATTGCGGGCTTCCTGGAACAAGTTCATTATCTCCTCAGCCTCCGAATTCTGTTCCAACCACTGCTATTCTTAACCGAAGCGGGGCGAAGACGGAGTAAACCTCGGTCGCTGAGTGGCGCCGAGGCAGAATTCACGCACGGGGATCGGCAGCCTTCAAGAGATGCTAGCGGTTTCGCTGCTTAGGCATTGAGCCGCCGTTCGTGCTTTTTAGAAACTCTTGCGATACTTGCCATCTACAGAGACTCCGCCCAGCTGATCTCGGGCCATGCTAACGGACCAGCGCTTGTTCAGCTGATACTCGCCCTGCACGATTTCACTTCCTGGCTGAGAAACATCGGTCGAGAACGTAAAGAGCAGATTCTTGGTGACACGTTGTTGGATCGCAACGCGGGCTGACGGGTTCTGATTGTTTCCGCCAATCGTTGGGTCAATCTCAAGGCTGGAGATTCCCGCGAGTTTTTGCACACCGCTGCTAAGCTGACTCACGGCTTGCGAGGCAATCATGGAATCTGTGCTCTGACTGGTGGCTGCGGATTCCTGCGTGGTCTTTCCCCGAGCAATGAGATTGATGATGTCCGCCGTCGCCAGCGGCGGATCGGAAACATAGGAGGTCGTGAGCTTGTCCAGAGGTCCACGCATACCGAGTGTGAGATTGTATTGCTCGACTGTCGTCGTCACCGATACGTTCATCACCGGGTGAATCTCGTTTGGGTCATCGAAGGTGATGACACCTTTTTGTATCTCATAGCGAAGATTCCTATAAAACAACTCGCCGGAAGTCAGGTTTGTCCGGCCGGTGATTACAGGGTTGGCGGCCGTACCACCAACTCGCACGGCGACGCTCCCGGCAATGCTGACCTGCGAACTCATGGCGCTCAAACTCTCTTGGGATTGCACGCCAATCGCCAGCTTCACCGTATCGGCGAATCCCGGCTGAGAGGGGGTTGCAGTTCCGGTGCTGAACTGATCACCAAATTTTGCCAAATCGAAATCGGGTGTAAACGATAAGCTGTCGATCAGAACACGTCCGTTGAGGGTCGACGCCTCTGCAGTGCCGCTATAGGCAAGGTTTGCATCGAGCAGCGACCGCAAACCTTCTGGATACCGCAAGCGAATGGACTTTCCCTGCAACGCAAGATTGAATTGCAAACTAGGCTTGTAGGCGATCGATCCGGTCAACGAGACCTGCCCGCCTCCGACCTGCCCGGCCATCTTGGAAACCTGGAGATGGTCATCGGTGATGTCGAGGGTGCCATTAAGTTTCTCAACTCTCATGGGCGCCTCCGCCGTCGTCATGGCTACGTCCTTGAGCTGGACCGTACCTTGAACTGCCGGTTTCTCTGCCGATCCCGAAGAGCGAAGATCGAGCATGACCATGCCCGAGCTTTGCACGTCAGGTGCGACAATCTTCAGGATTTGCAGATCGATTAAGCCCTGCGCGGAAAGCGTCGGGCCGGCTCTGCCACCGATGGGTAGTCGCCCTTGAATCTTGAGCGAAGTGCCTGTGCCACGGATTTCCGCCGGCTGTAGGGTAACAACGGACTTCGAATAATCCGCGCGAATCGGGTCTGCAAGTCCGATCTCCAGGGACTGGTAACTGGCCTTGAGGACCGGAATGGTGAGATGCGCTTCGATCTGCGATGTCTCCTTTAGCGGGCCCTTAAGGGTTGCATGAAATTCGGTTTGGCCGGTAAAGCCCTGTGGCACGCCTTTCGCATAAGTAGCCATCAATACATCGAGGGGAACCGTGCCAGTGTCGATGGCAGCTTCAGTGTAGTAGTCGCCGGTCAAGGCTACCCGCCCGTGCGTGCGGACGTAGGCCCCGGAGACCTTCGAGTCAAGGGTGAGATCGGCAGCGTGATTGGCTACGTGAATCTCCGCCCTCAGGCCGGCGATCGAATTTTGTCGAACTTGCAGCTGCGGCAGCTGCACGATCGCAGTCAGCTGAGGATCGTCGAGCGTTCCTTCCCCATTCACTGATGCACTGACCGTGCCTGTAACGTCGAGATTCTTGGTCTGCACGGTCTGCAGTCTCTGCAAAACCAGCGACGGCGCATCGAGCCGCACATTGTACGCTTTGGTTTTCGGGGTGTAGGAAAGATTCGCATCCAGAGTGCCCGTCGGGGCGGAGACATTCAGTGTCGAGGAGATCGATCCGTTCGCAGCCTGGAATTGCAGAGCAAGATTCTGAATCGGCTCGTCATACGCGCGGGCATTAGAGATGTGCGCCGATCCGGAGCCGATAGGATTGAGTTGCGAACCTTCGAGCGAGATCTTCGCCGACAAGTCGCCAGAGATCGGATAGTTCTGGCCCACCAACCGCTGCAAATCAGACACTCGCAATTGCTGCATATTGAGGCTCGCCTTGATTGCATTGGCTGGCTCATAGGACCAGTCGTGTAATGCTGCAGATGCTCCGAACTCCGCCTGCCCCTGATGTGCGTTGATCAGCGATCCGTTCCGTATCGAGAACTCCGACCGGCTTGCCTGGATTTGAAACTTGACGCTTCTCCATTCGCTGCCTTGGACCTGCAGAGCCTGAGCGCTCAGCTCCCCCATGATTACAGGCATCTTCATGGTTCCATGTACGACGGCATTGAGTATGGCAGAGCCCGAGAGGGCGGGTGGCGTGGTGGAGCTGGAGCCAAAGGAAGCGGCCAAAGCCGCAAGTTGATGCAAATCACTGGCGGCCAACTGGACCTGTAAATTGGAACGACTGCTAATTTCTCCCTGTGCGGTAAGTGTTGCGGAAGGAATCCGCAATGATATTTGGTTGAACGCCATGGCTTGCCGCGGGCCGTCATAGCTGACGTGGATAGCACCGTCAACAGGAACTTCGCTTCCCGATGGATTTGAACGACTGCTGGCGTGCGCCTGAACCGTCAGGTCGGACTGCGCTCTCAGATTGGTAATGCTGCCTTTCCACACCGCTTCGACCTTGCCATTCAGTCGCCCGGAGACGGAAGCTGCATTGAGTTCCTGTCGTTGCAGAGTCTGCTGCAGAGCGCGCAGCGAGACATTCCGCAGTCCTATGCGAACTCGAGAGTCCGGCGTCGCGTCCAAGTTTCTTATGTCAACCGCCGCACTTATGAGCCCGCCCAGGGCCTCCGTGCTCACATTTTTCACCTGCAATCTGCCCCCTGCTAACTGGTACTGCCCCTGGAGCTTGTGCAGTTCCAGCTTGGTTCCCGAAGCGACTGCGATCAGTACCTCGCTCGCAAGCTCTCCACGGACCGAAACAGTTCGCAGGACGGGCTCGCTCCCCATCTCTTGATAATGCAACGTCCCGCGAAGAAGAACGTCGCCTCTGGGCGTGGTGTCCGGAGACAGCTGGGCGAAATCCTGGGTGTGAACCGCGATCACGTAGTCTCCGTCCGCAACCGGATTTGCATAGTTTGAAATGGCGGCGTGCAAGGCTACTCTGGAAGATCCGATGCTCAAGACGGCAGACTCCAAGCCAAACCGTTCCGGGGAAGCGCTGAATTTCATGTTCAGATTGTGCGGAAGAGGCCTGTATTGGCCATAACGCACCTGCCCGCTGTTGTACGAAAGCGTGCCGTCGTATCGCCTGATGCTTGGCGTGAAATGAATGTCGGCCCCAAAATCGTACAGGTCAGCCTCAAGGGGAATCCTTTTATCGTTGTAGTCGATTTCGCCACCAGCGATCGCGGCGTGCCCAATGCTTAAATCAAACACGCTGGTATGGCTGGTATTTTGGCTGGGCGGTGCCGCCGGCAGATTGTTCTTGCCGGACCGATCTACCCGCATGTGAACAATAGGGCGCTCAATCAGCAGCTCACTGAGCGACGCTTGGCGTCTGAGCGCCGACAATATCTTTACGCCCACTGTCAATTTATCAGCGTGCAACAGTGGAGGCTGATCGAGGCCTTCAGTGCCACGCAAGGTGATGTCGTAGAGATGCGCGGTGAGCGTCGACAAGTCGAAATCGAGCCTGCCGATCTTCGTGTTCGCCCCCGTTGCCGTAGCCGTTTCCTGTTCGATTTTGCTGATCGCCAAGCGCTGAAAACTTGCGCTCTTGAGATAGAGATATCCCCCAACGGCGGCGATGACAATCACGCCTACGATTCCTGCCAGCGTCCAGCCGATAATCCGTTTCCAGTGCATAGACGATCCTCTAAAAGGCCTGCCCGACCGTGATGAAGTACTGATTCGCGCCGATGCCGGGCACCGGGTTCAGATTGCGCCCGAAATCAATCCGTATGGGCCCAATCGGAGTCGCATAACGCAATCCGATGCCAATGGTGTTCGAATAGTTATCAGCGAAGTTGTGCAAATTGATCGCACTGTACACGTTGCCACCGTCGTAAAACACAACGCCGCCAAGGGCTTTCATGATGCCCAAGGGGAAACGCGCCTCTGAATTCAAGATGAAAAGTTGCCTTCCGCCCACGGGCACGGTCACGTTCACGCATCCTGACTGCCCTTGCAGCACATTGCAGAAAGGAACCAGTCGCTGCGGCCCGGCCTCATCGATGGGGAAGCCGCGCAAAGAGGTGCCGCCGCCCGAAAAGAACAATTGGCTGGTCGGCACGAAGCTGCCGGCAAAAGGAGACGCCAGCCCTAGCCGGATACTATTGGCCAAAACCACTGAGTGGAGGGGCTTGTAATAGGCAAATTGCGCGAACAGCTTGGCAAAGTTGGCGCTTGAACCGAAGGCGGTTGGTGTAATTCCCAGGTTGACCGTAGCGAACATCCCGCGGTGCGCGTCGAGGGGCTTGTCCCGTGTGTCGCGGATGAGCGTCCCTGATACGGTCGACAGGAGCACACTCCGATCCTGGTTGAGCACAAGCTCAGGAACGAGCAAATGAGACAAATCAGTCTTATTGAAATCGTAGCGTAGCTGCAAACGCGTGTTCGTCTTTTTGCTTATCAGCCTCTCCACCTGGAAAGACAGATCACCGAGGCCAGCCGTAAACAGAGGATTTTCGCTATTGCGTTCGACGGAAAAGCTGGTAAGCGAACTCCAGTCGGAACCGACGAAGTGAGGCTGGCCGTATGTCGTTAGCACCTTCTGGTCGAGACGTGACAGAAGGATGGAAGCGCTGGCGGTCTCTCCCAGTCCGCGCAGATTGCGTCGTGTGTATTCGATTAGGCCGCGTGGACTTGCGAAAGTCGATTGACTTGGTGCAATCTGTTGGCCGTTCAAGCCAATCGTTCCACCGCCGCCCGGAAGAGCAACGGTTCCCGACGGGACGTTTCCACCCCGGTGCGAGATCTCGAATCCCACTCCGTACGCGATTTGATTGCGATTCGCTTCATGCACTTTGACCAGCGCAGTTTCGTCCGTCTGATCGGTGATGGGCTTGCTCGGACCGACGCTTGACCAGTCGAAAATGTTTATGTCATAGAGCCGGCTCTCGGCTTCGAGCAATTGCACTCGTCGCATCGGTGTCTCGGGCAAAATCTTGGCTGTCCTTGCGATTAGAGGCAATCGTGTGTGTCGCTGGCCTAAATACACCACCTCGTCGATCCGCAGTAACTGATGCTCAGTGATGGCGTAAGCGACATTCACACGGCGCGGATCGCCTGCGTTCTGCTGCATTGTCGCTTTCACTTCCGCATTCAGATATCCGCGATTCAGATAGGTTGCTGAGATGCGGTTCCGGTCCTCGGCTAATCTTCGCGGAGAATATGGTACACCGGACCGCAGTTCGAACCCGTTGGGGGCGGTAAGCTCCGCGTAGGGGACATTCTCGTTTCCTGAGACTCTGACGTCTTCAACAATGGTCTGAGGACCTTCTGCGATTTCGAACGTAATGTCGATCTCCGATTCACGATCCACGGCTTGGGCCGTGACCTTGACATCTTCGTACCCCCGGTCCTGATACACAGCCTTTATGTTGTCGCTACTCTGCTTCAGAAGCTTCTGACTAAGCCTCCCGTGCGTCCAGATATGAGATCTCTTCACAACGACCTGAGCCATCAACTCTTTCTGCGACACGGCATAGTTGCCGTGGAAAACAACGCGCTCGACCTTGCGCTTCCGGCCGCGATTGATTTGATAGACAACAAGAATCTGGTCCGGCTGATTCTGAATGCTCGATGTCACTTTGACGTCGGCGAATCCTTTTTTCTGAAAGTAGTCGGTAAGATTCCGCTGCCCTTCGTCGACCAGATCCTGATCAATGGCTCCCTCGGAGTAGATGGGAACCAGCTTCTTCATCTCTCTTCCTCCTAGGAAGGGGATGCGCGACAGTCGAGCTCCCACGGCTAGAACCCGGACCACCGGGCCCACTTCGATGTTGAATGAAACATCTACGCGATTAGTTTCCGGGTGATATTCGGGAGCATTCTCGTGGACTTTGGCCGTCAGAAGATGCTGTTTCGTCAATGTCTTCTTCAGTAGGGATGTCGCGGCGCTAATTCGTTCCTGGTCATAAACCTTTCCCGGTTTTAGAAGGCCGCCAGACAATCGTGCACGCAGCGACTGCACAGAATGATGAAGCTTGGCACGCTCCGCCGCGACGGGCCCAACCATCGCAAGGGCTCCGATTCGCGCTTGTTTCCCTATTTCCACAGCGAAGCTGATGCTCACCAATTTATGCGCATCGTCAATCTTCGTCTCGGTGTGCGCCTTCGCCTGAAAAAAGCCATTCTTGTGCAAAAAAGTTGTGAGTGCTTCTTCTGCAGCCGGAAGGCGAGAAGGATCGAAAGGATCTGCATCTGGGAGGTCAACCACCTGGAGAAGGCGCGCATACGAGAGGGATTTCCCGACACCAGAAAACTCCACGACTCCCAGATAATAGGCTGGCTCAAGGAGAAAGCTGATGCGTAACCCCGTGGCATCGGGCGCGACGCTGACTTGGACCTTCGAAAATCCACCCACTTTTTCTAGCGCCTCTGCGCTGGTCCGGATTTTCTCTTCAGAGTATGGATCGCCCGGCCTTAGCGTAACGCAGGCGCGCAATGGCCCGAGATCGCGATGGGGATTGGCAATCAGGGACACAGCGCCTACGTTTTGCCCCTCATAGGAAACCTGCGGTGCTTGGGGCACAACTTCCGCGAAGCCCATCGCCGCGAAAAGAAAAAAAAAGAGAAGCGAGATCCTTAATGAACGCATGAGCCGACGAGTTCCCTTCAGAAGAGCGCCGACGCGTAACTACGAAGCGGCTCCTGCCACACTCCCGCCCGCTGACGTACCGATTTAGGATGCGATCAAATCCATGCGAGTTGTCAGGAGAACTGAGGGCGAAAGACTGACTTTGGATTCCCAAGATTGCCTCATCACACCCATAGGCCGGAACACCACAATTGTGCATCTCAAAATCACACGGATTAGGAGGTCCCATGCCAGACGATCAAACACTCGCAACGATTCTCACAATTTGCGAACTCATGAAGCAGAACGGAAATGGCGTCAAGACGGCGGTCGAGGCATATGAGCACGCTTTGAAGGAAGTAATTCAGTATCGCCGATCAATCGGACTGACTGAAGTTGGTGGCTTACCAGCGGCGGACTAGCAGGGACGCGGTGCGAAAGGAATTTTGAGCAGCAAGGCGAAGCTCGGCGCAGATGCATAGCTAGCGGCTGGTCCGGTCGGTCGTGACGCCTCGGCGGAAGCCGATGCAACGATGCGGGCGGAGATATTGAGCTATTCGCGCGCGCGGGCGATTTTCAGGCATTTCGCTCGAGGGTTCGACCATTCGGTCTGACAACGACGCCAGCAAGAGAATCTACGGAGAAAAAGTCTCGGCAAAGGATATCGCCCATTGCTCACGAGACGCACATCCCTTCCGCAGCAGAGGGTCTAATCTCGACTCTTAACGGGAGGACGCCGAAGCAGAAATCGTCGTAGAAGTTCGTTCGCTGGAGTTGTGGATTGCGCTGAATTGATATGCGCCAGTCTGAGGAACTCCAACGTGGCTAAGGCTGTCAGGGGGAACCCTCAATCGCGGTTGTCATGTCGCATCCGAGTTGGCGAGTTGATTGCACATCTCGTGAATAATCTCTTGCCTGATCTCATATTCTAGGATTTCAGTGTCGGTGGCGCTACCAAATGTTCGTGACTCCAAAACCTCGGCCTGCTTCTTGAGGAGTTGGCCGAGTTCCTCGCGCAATGCTTCGGCTCGATCGTTGTCCATGGTGCCTCCAATTCTGCGGCGAAGCGGCACCTCGGGACGATGATCCAGTCTGGCAACGATTGGAGCGCACATTCAATACCCTGGATCCCGTACAAGCACCGGGAGAGCAGCTTCCTCTATGGTGGACAAGTTCTCTGATCAGAAAGTCCCATCCCATTCTGAGGACTAGTTCAGCCGGAATCAGGAACAAAATGATCACCCTACAATTCAACGGACACAAACCCGTGGGGGTCTTTCGCATCTCAATCTTAGCCGCAGAAACCGAACCTAAGGAGGTCAGCAAAGTGGCCAAGTCAGTGTTGATCGTGGACGACAGCGCCTTCGTCCGCAAGGCACTCTGCGAGACCTTCCGCCGTGAAGATGATCTTGATGTGTGCGGTGAAGCAGAAAACGGGCGAGACGCGATCGAGAAAGCTCGGCAACTGCACCCCGACTTGATCGTCTTAGATCTTTCAATGCCTGTGATGAACGGCTTAGACGCGGCACGTGTATTGAGGCGTTTGATGCCCAGCGTCCCATTGATCATGTACAGCGCCTTCGGTGACCGATATTTGGAGGAGCAAGCCCGCCTGATCGGAATATCGTCACTCATTTCAAAATCTGAACCGGTGGCCGCCCTGATCGGCAAGGCTCGTAACTTGCTGAGTGCACCAGCCTCATCATCGCGCTTCGAGGTATTCAGGGGTTAAAACCTCCCTAGACTACGTTTTCCAATTGGTCAGGTCCTGTACGCCGAATCGGGCATCGCTATTTCAGGGGGTCTGGGCGGGCGGCTTTCTCTTTCGCCGTCACTACGTGGGTGACCCAATACAGTGATCGATTCCACGCGAGAGACAGTACAGGCTCCCGCTACCAAAATAGGGTAGTCTTTGCTCTAGATGGGGCCCTCAAGAAATCCGTTACGCGAGCGTTTCGAAACGAAGGAACAAATGTTCGCCCGAATAATCGCCAACTGGGTCTACGGTGGGTTCCTGGCCGGTTTATTGTTGCTCTTACTGACTCCTCTCCTCGTGCACTCTTGGCCTGCTTCGCTCGTGGCTACGTTTCTCTGCCTGCCGGTTTACATGGTCCACCAATATGAGGAGCACGACAATGATCGGTTCAGACTGTTCGTCAATCAGAAGATTGGGGAACGAAGAGTGGGACTCTCACCATTGGCTGTCTTCGTCATTAACGTGCCTGGAGTGTGGGGCGTCATCGGTATCTCTCTGGCGCTGGCAGCGACGGTGAGCATTGGGTTCGGACTTGTCGCAGTCTATCTAATTCTCCTGAATGGCACGATTCACGTCGTCCAGGCGGTCATTTTGCGAGGCTACAACCCAGGACTGGGAACTGCGATCTTCTTGTTTCTTCCACTAGGCGGATTCGGCATCACTGCAATTCAGCAGGCTGGCGGCGGGACTTTCTTGATGCACATGACGGGCGCGGGAGCAGCCATTGCCATTCACGTCGCAATTATCGTCCACGCGATGCGCCGACGACCTGGACTCTGACATACCGACAAATCCTTTCTCAGGCTCCTCTTATGCGGCCGGTTGAGCTCCGCGACAAGCGGCGCGAACGTCTCATGATCTTTCTCGGGCGGAATTTCGGTTATCAGTTCGTGGACTCCGTTTTTGTTAGCATCCTCCATGAAATCCTATTTGTCATCCCTCCATCGGAACTTATGTTCATCTCCTCCGGTCATGTGGTGCACTGTCATTTTACGCACCTGCGCTACATGTTCCCGCAAGGCAGCCCTCAGTTTCGAGAGGACTTCTGCAGAGCTGGTGCTGTCTGCCTCTAATGCTCGAACCCAGAGGCGGCGGATCCGATCTTCCACCCGGCGGGAGGCATGATCGAGCTTGAAGTGCGTTTTTGCTGTGATTCAATAGGGTATTCGCGGTAGGTCCGATTCGGTTAGCAGAGCAGCCCAGGACCTACAATGCAGGGCAGGAAATTTTACCCCGTGGCCCGGGTCACCTCAAACCGAATGGCCCCAGCCAAGTACCTGTTCCAAGACGACTTTTCGTCGAGATTTAATTGGCGAGAAAATTGCTTCCTTTACATCCGTGATTCTGGTTTCTATCAGGCGGACCGGAGGTACCGCTGGCGCACAGCACTTCGAGCGAATTGCAAAATGAAGCGGAGCACCGCTTCGGAGGTGACACTTTTGCGAAACCAGCCCAAAGAACGTTGGCGAGAACTGTGTGAACGAGTACTTGTTGAGCGAGATCCACAGAGGTTTGAAGCCACAATCCAGGAGCTGCTTCAGGCGTTGGAGGACCACGAAAAACAGCGGCGCAACGTTGTGCCGATAAGAACGCCACCCGGTGAGAGCTTACCAACTTAGAGTATCGTTACCCTGAATACGGGCCGATTGTGGAGGTCAGATTCTGCACCGCTTCTTCCCGAGGAGGCAGCATGTCCCTTAGCACGCAACCACGTCCCGCAGCTCAACTCTGCCTCACGATGAGCCATGAAATCGCCCGGCTCCGATAGCCGCGGGGGACACGCCGTTATGGGTCCACGGTGAAACGGCAGAGAGTCCAAGCCCCGGTTCCGAGTGAAAGAAGAATCGGCGAAAGGGAGGCAGCGACGAAAGCGCCACCAATAACCGCAGCCCAGGAAACGGCCGAGGAAGAGGCTTCATTCTTCCCGGCGTCAAGAATATCTCTCGCTCTGCGATCGGACGCGTGAAGCTTGTGCCGCCATTGGTTGCCTCCTCAGTCGAGCACGAGACTAAGACGCGCTCTGGACCTCATCAGTTGTCTTCTAAGTTATGTTGTTCAGCCTTTTAACAGCGACGCTCGCCGGACAGCGCCAGAAACTCCCAAAGCGGCAATTTCCTCGCGCCGCGGGCCCGATTGCCACTTCATCAAACCTTCCAACTGAGCACCACGCCGAAGCAAACACAGAACATGACCGTTGTGGCACACCATCCGACCCATCTGAGATATGCCGGAATGACAAACTTTCCCATTACTTTCCGATTGGATGCCATCATCATGATCACAGTCATTAGAGGCGCTGCGACTAAGCCATTGAGAATGGCTGACCAGTAGAGGGCCTTGACAGGATCGATGTGCAGAAAATTGAGCGACAATCCGGTGGCGATGGCGATGCCAATGACGCCGTAAAAGCCGACCGCTTGATCCGGCCGCTTTTCGAGACTCACTCGCCATTGACACCCCTCTCCGATCCCATAGGCTGCCGATGCCGCCAATACCGGCACCGCCAGCATTCCGGTGCCTACGATCCCGCACACGAATAGAGCCGTTGCGAAACGTCCGGCGAGTGGCTTCAGGGCAGCGGCAGCCTGCGCGCATGTCGCCACGTCCGTGACTCCGTGCATGTGCAATGTCGATGCCGCAGTCAGGATGATAAAAAAGGCGACCACGTTCGAAAATGCCATGCCAACATATGTATCCGTACGGATCCGCTCCAGTTGCGCGCTCGCTTGCGCCGGAGCGTGTTTCAGGGATTTTTCTCCCCGGTTGGCCCTCACCTCTTCAACCTCCTGCGAAGCTTGCCAGAAAAACAGATAAGGACTGATTGTGGTACCGAGGACCGCCACAATCGCCGTCAGAAATTCCTCACTCAGCGCCACATGGGGGATCAGCGTCGCACGCAGAACCGCCGGCCATGAAACATGTACCAGGAAAACGACGCCAACGTAGGAGAAAAGCGAGAGCGTCAGCCATTTCAGATACCTTGCATAGGTTGAATAGGGAATGAACAGAACGGTTACGAGCGAAATGATGCCGAAAGTCACTGTCAAGACATTGACATTGGCTGGGACGATCAGCGCGAGAGATGCACCCATTGCACCAATGTCGGCGCCGAGATTGAAAACATTCGCCGCCGACATGGCGATCAGGACGAAGTAAAGGAGCGGACGCGGGTAGTGTTTTCGAAGGTTGGCGGCCAGGCCGCAACCGCTAACACGCCCAATGCGGGCGCAAATCTCCTGAATCGCCGCCATGAGCGGGTAAGAGATTAGCATCGTCCACAGCAGTTCCGTCCCGAACTGCGCGCCCACTTGTGAGTAGGTAGCTATCCCGCTTGGGTCATCGTCAGAAGCGCCTGTGATCAGACCGGGGCCGAGCTTCGCCAGAAAGCCCTTACCGGAAAGGCTCTTCACACAGTCGCTAGATGAAGAGCGCGCCGTCGATCGGGCAAGTTCCCGAGTTGTAGCAGACCTTGACATTAACTCGTACTTGTCAGCTGATTAACGTCAAGCGACCCGGCGGCCCGATGATTTTTCTCAACCGCTTCGACCGCCAACCCTTTCGATATAGACCATTTCGCCACCGAGCCAGCCACAGACGCCGTGCATAACCAGTTCGTCCCGGACTTGTTCCATTCCCAGTGACAATTTCACGCGGTGGTTCCAGCCAGACGAAGCAAACGATTTCGCAGATCCTCGCGTTTCATTAGGATAAACAGAGTGAAAATTACAACGATCCCAGAGGTTTCCAGAATGCCTGTGAGTGGTCCGGCCACATCACGGAGGTACTCAGCTGCGTCGCGGGGAGGCGCAGCCACTTGTGCTGCGATTGGCTGTTTTCCTGCGTTTCTGCCGATTTTCTTGTCCTCGGCGGTCTCCGAAGCGGCAGACAACTCCCTGCTGAGATCGTTGACTGTAGCTGTTGCTTTCCCCAACCCGCCATTGCTAGGCGCCCGGAAGGCCGCGATTTTGTCATGAATGTTTGTCCTATAGTCGGCTAGGTGGTCCAGGATTGCCATCAATTGGTTCGTGACGCCCCAGCCTACCGCTGTCATCAGCACGAGCGACAGCACGAGCACCGAAAGTACAGACGGTATCCGAGCGAAATGGCACTTCTCAAGTAGTCCGACAATCGGAGCGAGCAGAAATGCCGGTACCACTGCAAGGGCGAACGGGATTAAGACCTGGCGTCCGAGGTAGAGCCCCGCGATCACCACCACGATCCCTACGAGGGTCAGCAGTCTCGAACCAGCCGATACGTCTCTGGCGGGAAGCAAAGCGGGAGGACTATCCATAGGCGGCGAGTATACCCCCGGATTCGGCACTCACAAGCAGAACGCTAACGGCTATTCTGGCGCCGCTGGAATTGTTGGAGGATGCCCTCTGTGGCAAAGGCTGTACACGCCAACGTCGAGAATAAAAAAGACCGGCAGCGGTGGCATTTACTCGTTACCGGTCCGTTCCCTAACTCACTTCTTACGAAGGCCGGGGTGACCCAGGCCTACTGCTTGCAGCTAGCGCGCAATCAATGCGGCTTTTCCGCCGGCGGCTTCGGTGCAGTTTGGCGTGGCGCTTGGCGCTGCTCCAACTGCTTTTGCTGAGAGGTATGCTTTTGCTCGACCTGTTGTGTTTGTTGAGTGTGGCGCTGCTCCATCTGCTGTTTTTGCGCGTCGTTGTACTTGTTTGTGGCCGCTTGCTGATGTTCTTTTTCCTGCTGCTGCTGGAGTTTCTGGTGATCCTGCGTTTGCTTGGCAGTTAGATTGTCCTGTTGCTGCTGATATTTCTTGTCGGTCGCGGCGTTGCCAGTGTTTGGCGGCGTAAATTGATGCGGCTGCAACTCGCTGGCGTGACTGTTGGTCCTGGGAGCTTCGGCGGTGTTCGGACGATTGTCAGTGGCGGGTCGAGCTTCATTTGCCGGACGTGTTTCACCGCCCCGTGCAGCATTCGCCGGAGGAGCTTTGTATTCGCCGCCGGCTTGTTTCGAAGCTACAACCCCCGTCTTGAAATCACCAGCTTTGGCAGTCGCTGCGATCGGCGGCTTGCCCTGGTTGGCGGAGGCACGCAGTTCGGGATTACTGCGGGCTGCCTGAACGTGCTGCATTTGCGCGGCTACAGGACCGGCATGGTGCTCGTTGGCGTAGGACTCTTGCTGCGGCGTGGGACGCGCTTCGACCCCACCGTTTCCACCGTTGTAGCTGACGTGAGTTTCGGAGATGTTCGTCACTGTGGTGCGGTAGGTGTTGTGAATAATGGTAGTGTTCACACGATTCACGTAGGTATTGTAGGAGAAGTGACCACCTTCCCAGCGGCCACCCTCATAACCGACACCGCCGTATCCAAATCCATAATTGATGCCGCCGTAGAAGCCCACCTGTGGGCCCCAATATCCTTCATGAAAAAGAAACGCATTGCCGCCCCAGCCCCAATAACCCGGTGTCCAGAGGAAGCCGACCTGGGGCGCTTCGACCCACGTCCCTGGTACCCAATAGTAGCCATCGTCATCGTCATACGCCCAGTAGCCGGGTGTCCAAATGTAGCCGTCGGCAGGACAGATTGGCTGCTCGTAGACGGGAAGCGCCGGGGGGCCGAAGTTCACGGAAATACCGATGCCAACTTGAGCGGCTGCACCGTGGGAGAGAGCGAGCAAGACAAACGAAAACAACAAAGAGCGAATAGCAACAGTAGTACGCATTTTGCTTCTTTCTGCCTGCTCATCCGTTAAGTTGCTGTCCCGGTACGGCGAGAGGCTCACGGGCGCGGATCTGAGCGGCGGTTCAGTCAGGTGGCCGGATAACTTAACCAGACTCCAGCAGTTTGAACTAACTAGCCATCGGGTCTTGCCTGTAGGGACTCAGAAGAAATGCGTTAGCCGCTGGAAAGCGCGCCCCCGGCGATACGCAGGATGCGGCTGATGGACAATGCGTTGGGGGAAGCTTCACTGCCAAGGTCGGCCGAAGAGGTCCTTCGGAAATTCTTCGATGAGATGTCGACCTTCATGATCAATCGGTCAGAGGCTAGGATCAGCTAGCGCAAAGCGACGCGGAGAGGCTGCGCATGGACATATCCCCGATCCGGGAGACTAATTTTATCCGATCTCTTCGACGCCCGAGCAACCAACTCGTCCAATCTCGAAAGCAAAAGCTTGAGGATCGGAGACTGGTTCGACTTTCTGCAGCCGAGGACCAGGTCGACAGTTGGCACATCTCCCTTTAGAGGGCGACTCGTCACAGATGCAGGGAGAAAGTTCTGCGCGTAAGCAGGTAACAGTCCTAGTCCGCGCGTCGACATTATCAGGGAAATTCCCATGGTGACGTGGTCCGCCTCGTGAGCTGGTGTGATATTGATTCGCGATCGCTTCAGATAATTGTCGATGACCGCACGCAGTACGGGAGCCGTATGGGACACAATCACGAATGTTTCGCCCGCTAGCTCCCTTGGATTGATTGCTTTAAGCGCGGCGAGACGATGGTCACTAGGCAAGATCACGACCAAAGGCTCCTTCACAAGAAGGCGGAACTCGAGGTCGGGCAGCGCTCGTTCCTTTCGAAGAAAAGCGGCATCGATTTTTCCTTTCGAAAGGCCTTCCGCAAGTAGCGGGGAATATTGACTCGATATCATCACGTCAATGTTCGGCAGTTCGTCGTGCAGGATTCGCAAGGCCTCGGGCATCCAGGTCAATTCGTGTCCGGTAAGAAATCCCATCGAGAAGCAGGGCTTGGCAGGATGAACAGCACGTCGCGCAGCTTCGGCGGCCGCGTCAACCTGCAAGAGAACTCCACGCGCGTGATCAAGAAAGACTTGACCCGCCGGTGTCAGCTCGACTCCACGAGCTGTGCGCGTTATTAGTTGGGCGCCAATTTCTTGCTCAAGATCTCGGATCTGGCGGCTGAGCGAAGGCTGCGAAGTATGCAACTTAGACTTCGCCGCGAGGGTCAGACTCTCTGTTTCGGCGACCGCCACGAAATATCGCAGATGCCGTAATTCCATTTTTCAGTCCCATGCGTCTGAAGCATCGCCACCGAGCCTAACAAAGTATGGTTCGAGTGCGCTACCACTGGCCTAGCTGGGTAATCCAATGTGGTGATTGGATGCCTTGGGCGAGCAATGAGATTTAGCTCATGCCTGATAAGCATATGTCTAATTCAGGAGATGGATTATGTCAAAGAAATTGGAAGGAAAGATCGCGCTCATCACCGGCGGTTCGCGTGGCATCGGCGCAGCAGTCGCCAAGCGTCTGGCCGCAGAGGGAGCAAACGTCGCCATTACTTACGCGAAGGACGCCAAGGCGGCTTCCGCGGTGGTCAAAGCAATTGAACGCGCTGGCCAAAAGGCGATCGCAATCCAGGCGGACGCGATTGATGCTGATGCCGTCGCGGCCGCGGTCGAAAAGACGGTGGCGGCCTTCGGCCGCTTGGATGTCCTGGTGAACAACGCCGGCACGGCTATTCCGAAAGCGTTTGAGGAGACCACGCTGGAAGAGATGGATCGTGTGCTCAACATCAACGTCCGCGGCGTTTTCGCAGCGACGAAGGCTGCGCTCAAGCACATGAATGAGGGTGGTCGCATCATCATGATCGGCTCGGCAGTGGGCGAGCGTGCCGTTGCGCCAGGGCTTGTGCCCTACGCGGCCACGAAGGGGGCCGTCAAGATGTTCACTCAGGCCTTATCCAGAGAGGTCGGGAAACGGGGCATCACGGTTAACAACATCCAACCGGGTCCGATCGACACTGATTTGAATCCCGCTTCAGGTGATTGGGCCGTACCACAGAAGGCCGCCACAGCACTCGACCGATATGGGCATGTTGAGGAGGTAGCCGCAATGGCAGCGTTTGTCGCGGGTCCGGAATCCTCCTACATCACGGGAGCGAATCTAACCGTGGATGGCGGAATGAATGCCTGAGCAAACTCCACACTCAGTCGTTCTACGCTCAGCAGTCGGAGTCGGTTGCCCCGGCCGCGTTTCCATTGACGACTTGAACTGTGAGGAAAAGTAAAATGTCCACTCTCCAAGACAAAACAGTACTCGTGACCGGGGCGTCACGCGGCATTGGCCGCGCGACGGCAGCGGCACTTGCCAGGGCCGGGGCCCACGTCCTGGTCCACTATGGTCGCTCGGCGCAGGAAGCGGTATCTCTCGTCTCCGAGATCCAAGCGAAAGGCGGACGGGCAGAGGCGATCTCGGCGGATCTAGGAACCGCGAACGGTGCTGCGCTGCTGGCGGAACAGGTGCGCTCAATCGTGGGTGATCGATTGGATGTGCTCGTGCTCAATGCGGGAATCAGCAAGGCGGCACGCATCGCAGACTACTCGGTTGAGGATTTTGACAACCTCTTTGCGACGAACGTCCGAAGTCCGTTCTTCCTGGTGCAGCAACTCTTGCCAATTCTAGGTGATGGCTCAAACATCGTTGTTATCTCTTCTGCTGTAGCTCGTACGGTGGTGGGCAAGCCCGGTCTGGACAACCCTTCAATTCTTGCTTATGCCTCTACCAAAGGAGCAATTGAGACTCTGGTCAAGCACTGGGCCGCAATTCTCGGGCCAAGTGGCATACGCGTAAACGCTGTCGCCCCCGGAGTAATCGATACGGACATGTCGAATTTTACGAAGACTGAAGCGGGTCGCGAGGTCACGTTGGGGATGCAGGCATTGAAGCGAATTGGCAAACCTGAAGATGTCGCCGACGTGGTCGCTTTTGTGGTGTCCGATGGAGCGCGCTGGATTACTGGTGCAAGCGTTCCAGTGGATGGCGGCTCGAAACTGTGACGAGTAGGCGTGAGGACACCGCAATGGAGACCAAGACAAGCAAAGGCAAGGAGATCAACATTCCTGGACCGGACCATCCTATTACGATTTCGCCGGCCGAGGGCAAGGTGCGTGTGACGGTCGCCGGGAGGATCGTCGCTGAATCGACGCAGGCGCTTCGGCTCGACGAGAAGGGATATGCGCCTGTTTATTACTTGCCGCGCAACGACGCAGACATGTCGTTGCTCGTTCGGACCGCGCATTACACTTATTGTCCGTACAAGGGAGATTGTACGTACTACAGCATTCCCATCGGCGGATCGAAATCGGAATACGCCGTTTGGACTTACGAAGAGCCTTATGAGGCAGTTGCTAGCATTAAACAGTACCTGGCGTTTTATCCCTCGCGGATTGATGCAATCGAAATGATCTCCTAAGCGCGAAAGGAATCATCATGCCGAAGACTACACCCGAACAAAATAAGGCCCTCGTTCTGGAAGCGTTCGACACACTCTTCAACAAACGCGACTATGCGACCGCAGAACGATTTTGGTCGCCCGACTACATTCAGCATAGTGCTCATATCGCACCTGGTCGCGAGGGTCTGTTCGACCTCATTAAGAACATCCCGCCAACATTGAAATACGAAGCTGGTACCATCTTGGCCGAGGGAGACGTCGTGATCGTGCACGGTCGATTCAGCGATTTCGGTGCGTCCGTGAATTGGATTGCCGCCGATATTGTGCGTGTCGAAGCCGGGAAACTCGCGGAACATTGGGATGTCATTCAGGATGAGGCAACGAAAGAGCAGTCGAAAAGCGGCGCCCCCATGTTCGGAACTACATTCCCGACCTATGCTGGAAAAAGAACAGGTCTCGACGGGTAGGTTTACGAATGCCAGTAGCCGATAACCAGGGCGCCCGTTGCCTCGAACTGGAACGCTCTTTGCCCAGCAAAGTCGCTGCGATTTCTCCCTTCGTGGATAAACTCATGCGGTTGATGAGGAAGTGCGGCCACGCTCCTGAGGGCGAGAACGACGTTGAGATCGCACTGCGCGAAGCTCTCGCAAACGCGATCATTCACGGGAATCACGAGAACCCCGGAAAGCACGTCCACGTTCGTTGTCGTTGTGAACCTAGCGAAATCTCACTCGCGATAAAGGACGAAGGATCAGGATTTGACGTTGATAGGATATCGGATCCGACGGCTCCGGAGAATACAGGATCCGCTCATGGGCGTGGGATATACCTGATGAAAGCACTGATGGATGAAGTGCGCTTCGAAGAAGGTGGAGTCGTCGTTCACATGCGAAAGAGCACCAGCAAAGCTGGAGCCAATGATGTGAAGAAGAATTCGCTGGAGTAGGTTGGTTTCCGATGGCGATTCGAAAGTGATATTGAGAGCATCAATAGAGAGAGAAAACTTATGTCTGCGATTATCCAAGCCAGCCCCCTCGAGAAGTTGTCGCTAGAACCAATGCCAACCGGAGATTCGTGTGTCCTGATTATTTTTGGAGCTTCGGGCGATCTGACGAAACGGAAGCTGATCCCCGGTCTGTATAACCTCGCATGTGAGGGCTGCATGAACCCGCAGTTCGAAGTTCT
>Ga0210393_10000646_pt1 | contig 30869 bp, 24 predicted proteins | sample IncBWC27OmetaG_FD_160068 | JGI IMG/M metagenome (GOLD analysis project Ga0210393, IMG submission 160068) | Forest soil microbial communities from Barre Woods Harvard Forest LTER site, Petersham, Massachusetts, United States - Inc-BW-C-27-O ...
GACCATCGAGAGCGCCGAAAACGCGGCTCCATACCTGACCCACGGGGCCGCAAACCAACCGTCATGTCCGCCGCGTCCCAGCACGACCTGGAACAGCCCGAGTGATGCCGCGATCAATATGATCCCGGCGTAGTCAACCTTGCCGCTGCCGCGCTGGTCGCGGAGATATCCCGGATCGTGCACATACGCGTAGACCATCCACGCGGCGAACGCGCCCGTCGGCACGTTGATGTAGAAGTTCCACCGCCAGCTCCAGGTCTCGGTGATCCAGCCTCCAAGGGTCGGACCGATTACCGGCGCAGCCATCATTCCGATCCCAAAGGTCGTCATGGCGAGCGTGTGCTCCTCGACCGGGAACGTCTCCAGAAGAATCGCCTGTGACAACGGCATCATCGCTGCGCCAGCCGCGCCCTGGAGTATGCGGAATAAGACCATCTGGCCGATGCTCTGTGCGAGGCCGCATAGCGCCGAGGCAGTCACGAACAGCACGACCGAGATCAGCAGGTAGCGTCGGCGCCCGATCCGCACCGCGATCCATCCGCTCATCGGAATCATCACGCTGACTGCCGCCAGGTAACTGGTGACAACCCAGCTGATCCGATCGACGCCAACGCCGAAGCTGGTCTGCATGTACGGCAGCGCGACATTGACGATCGAGCCGTCGAGGATGGTCAGAATCGCGCCGAGCAACACCGCTGCGGCGACCAGCCACTTGTGCGGCTGAGGGTGCTCGGACGTTAGGTTGATCGAGGCAGCAGGCGCGGCCGCGAGGACTGGTTCGGCGTCCATAACTCGTGATCGTCAGCGTAGCTCATCTCTGATATGGGCGCAGCTTGAAATTGAAAAACACAAGGGCAACCTTACGTATAACCGTGGATCGTGGCGCGAAGGGGACACTCTCTCAAAAGCTAAAGCAGCCGGCGTAGCGGTCCTTGTCGATCCCTACCAAGCCGGCGATCGGAACGCAGCCATCGTGCAATTCCCTGGCGGCTATATCGTCGAAATCCACTCGCTGCTCAGCAGAAAAAACTAAACATCAGCGACTCTCATTCGAAGCGCTCTGGGGCGCTGCCGATCTCGATACACTCGTCTTTCATTTCTTTGCTTTCTTCTGCTTGCCGGTGCCTTCAAGCGTGACCGATGCTTCTGGCAAGAGGCTGTCATTGGTCGTGATTATGAGGGTTGCCGATGCAGGTGTGGTGCTTGTTGGCGTGAATACAGCCGAGACATCGCAGCTTTTCCCCGGCCCGATGACGCTGCATGGATTCGTCACCCGGAAGGAAGGCGGCGACAGCGGGCTCACCGATTCGATCGTCACCGCAACGCCTTTCTTCTTGTTCCCTTTGTTGTGAATCTTGATTTTCTTCGGCTTGCTGGTGGCGTCGACCAGCGTGGATTTGCCGAAGTCGAGGCGCTTGGGAGATATGCTCAACTTCTCTTCAACAGGTGTCGGCGTTGGAGATGCGGTCGGCGTAACGGTTGGTGACACCGTCGCTGTAACCGTCGGTGATGGCGTCGGTGTAACGGTTGGTGATCTCGTCGCCGTAACGGTTGGCGATGCGGTGGCTGTTGGCGTCGAGGTTGGTGTCGCGGAAGGCGTGCCGCTGGTAGGCGAAGCCGTCGGCGTTGAAGTCGGCACGATAGTCGGTCCTACTGTCCCTTGCTGCACAACTATCGCGCTCATAACAGCGCGGCTTTCCGCCAGCGAGCCACCCTGTGCGAAGGTTCCTGTGGTTGGATCGAAGATCTCGGTCGAATTGACCATCGCGCCGTTTACGTTGGAGTCGAACGCGAGCTGGAGCTGCGCGGTGGTGGTACCGCCGCCGACGCTTCCGCTTGCCCCACCGATCATCATCACATCGCCGTTGTTCAACAGAACCGCCGAATGGCCCGCGCGAGCGGTGATCAGATTGCCGGTCGCAGTGAACTTGTTCTGCACCGGATCGTAGATCTCCGCGCTGCCGATCGAAGTATAGCCAGTCGCCGTCGAGCCGCTGATTCCTCCCGCGAACAGGATTCGACCGTCATTAAGCATCGTTGCGCTGGCGCCGGCCCGTCCAGCGCTCATCACCGAGTTGCACGCTCCCGAGGTGGATCCGCCGATACACGAGAATGTTCCGGCAGTGGGATCGTAGAGCTCGGCCGAAGCGATCGGTGCCCCGTTCCCATCCGATCCACCTGCGATCAGGACGTGACCCGCGTTCGGACCCGTAGTGAGCACCAACCCATAGTGTCCGTACCGCCCGGTATTGAGACTTTGATTGCATAGCGGGGGACTGGAGCTGACACCTCCGACGCACGAGAACGTGTTGGAGGCCGGATTGAACAATTCTGCCGTGTTGAGCACACCCGATGGGGTAAAGCAGTTGTTCGATCCGCCCGTGATCAATATTTCTCCGCTCTCCGTGCCGGAAGTCAGCAGCGTAGCGGTGTGACCGAAGCGCGCGCTGGTCATGCTCGGGTTGCATTGAAACGTGGTCGACGACAGCCCGCCTACGCAGGAAAACGTGCCGGCTGACGGATTGAACAATTCGGCGGTTGGTGAGCCGCCGGTCGATCCTTCGTCGCCGCCCGCGATCAGCACCTGCCCGGCGTCGGTACCGGAAGGGATCAGGGTCGCCGTATGAAAAAATCGCTCATCATTCATCGTGATGGAGCATGGCATCGTCGGATTATCCATCGGCGTACTCCCGTCCGGGCACAGGAAAGAAGTCGATGGGAAGTCGAAAAGCTCGGCGGAAGTGGTGGGGCCTCCCAATTGTCCGCCGGAAGCGCCTCCCGTCAGCAGGATTCTGCCGCCTGGAAGCGCCGCGGATGCGGCAGCAGCAAACGACGAGACCATAAAGTCGACGCCGGCGACGGAAGCCTCCGAGGCGTCATACAATTCGCCCGTGTTGTGGAAGTCGAGCCAGGGTGCGCCGCCGGCGATCAACACATGATCGCCGTCGGGAAGCAGCGTCGCCGTATATCCGCCTTCGCCGGGACTCGGCATTCCAAGTCCCCGCCGGTCGGCAAGAGGATCCGCGGTCGTGGACAAGTTGAAGGTGTTGGTGTTTGGGTCGAAGAATTCGACGCCGCGCACGCTCGTGAATCCGCCGGTGATCATTACGGTCCCATCCGATACCAGGACGCCTTGTTGCCCATATGCCGTATCGATCATGCATCCGGCCGGAGGATTGGCAGGAAAGGTCGCGCCAGGACATGCAGCAGAATTGGTCGGGGTGAAGGTCTCGGTAGCCGGATCGAAGATTTCGGCATCCGCCAGCCCGGGATTGAAATGAACGCGCCCGCCGAAGAGCAATACCTTTCCATTTTTGAGCAGCACCGCTCCATGGAACGCGCGCGCTTCGTTCATTGGCGCCGAGATCGCAGTGAACGTGTTGGTGGTTGGATCGAACAGCTCGGCAGTGCCGCCGCCGGTCGGAAGACCGCCGCCGTCGCCACCCGCGATAAGGATCTCGCCGCCGTGCGCGCTCACAACGGCGGGGTCCAGAAAAGTCGCGGTGAAGAAGGCACGCGTCGTCGTCATCGAGTTGGCGGTCGCAGTGAACGTTCCGGTTGCCGGATTGTAGAGCATCGCAGCGTTCTGCGGATTGCCGGCAGAATCGAAACCGCCGGCGACCAGAACCATTCCGTTGTCGGCGCCAGAGGCTCCAGTGTTGATCAATACGGCTTGATGATCGAAGAAACCGCCGCTGAGCGAGCCTTTGGTTGCACTGAATGAATCCGTTGCCGGGTTGTAGATTTCCGCGCTCGACAGAACATTGTCATTTCGGTCGGCCCCTCCCGTGAACAGGATGGTGCCGTCCTCGAGCGTCGTTGCAGCATCGAAGATGCGTGAGGACACCATGCTGGTTGGGCATTGTCCGCTCACCGGTGTTCCGACACACGAGAAGGTCCCGGAAGCGGGGTCATACCGTTCGGCGGTCGCGATGGCCGCACCCGATTGTCCGGAATCGCTGTCACCTCCGGCAATCAGCACCTGCCCGGCATTCGGTCCAGTCGTCAGAAGATTGGCCGTATGCAGATGCCGGTCCGTTTTCATTGGAGCGTTGGTCGCGGCAAAGGTTGGCGAGCTGCCGAGCGTCAGGATCTCGGCTGTAACGTTGTACTTCGCGCCACCTGCGACGAGAACGATATTGTCGTTCGGGTTCGTACTGATCTGAGCTCCCATGCTTTGTGCTCCGCCGGGACGTGAGAGCTGCCGCACATTCGAAGGAGAGCGAGCAACAACTGTCAACCCGGCGTAAATCACCGCTTCGCCAAGCGGAAAGCCGTCGCTCAGCAGGTCCGACAACGCGTCATTAAAGTCGCTGCACTGGTTGGCGCAACAGGTGGCCATCACTGCCAAGAGTGCGATTACCATCAATCCCCGATGCTTACGAACGAAGTCCATTACTCTATCTCCGATCTAATGTGACCAAAACTCGCTGAACCGTCGGAATCTCTGCCGTGCCAAACTACTACGATTCGTCGCGTAGAGGGTAATAGCGCGACACGCCGTCGGGCGCGGCTCCCCGTTGTGCGCCACGAAGCGACGAGCCGGAAATCTGCATCAGCCCTCGAAACGGATGACCCAATTCCAGAATAAGGAAAATAGCCGCCGCGACTGATTGCGCGCAGGGCCACGAGAATTCATTGCGGCGCGTAGAAGTAATACTCGGCTGTATAAGAGATCCCCGCCTGCTCACCTTTGTGCGATGCATCGCAACCATTGGCAGGGGCTTTACCGCCTTTCGTCTGCAGGCGCTGGATGCTGGTGACGTTCTTCAGCACGCCATCGCCGGTGTGACCGGTCGCGGTCAATAGGAGCCACGGAATCGATTCCGAATCAGGGGTAGCCTTGGCTATCGGTTTCCCAGTTACCCGGCTGCCGTCCGACCATTGCCAGGTTGGCCCGGCGAAGTGAGACCCCACCTGGTGCCCGGCTTCATCGAAGAGTTTGGCATCGGGTCCCTTGAGAATCCATTTTGTTCCATCGCAGATATAGATTTGTCGTCCGGATGCATGCGCGTGCGCTCGTAGGTGTTCGCCGGCGGGCGCCTTGAGAGACTCAGGTGTTGAAGGCTGCGCCTGGCCCTCTGCGCTATGCGACCCGAGTGCAGCAGTTGCGAAGACAAGGGCGCCGAGCAGGATCGCGCCTCGCCCTCCGACCTTACTAATGAAGTAGTTCCTCATTTAGAAAAAATACTCGCCCGTGTTCCCACACGCCACGTCGCCAACTCCGCTAGCGGTATTTCAAATTCGGCGCGAAGTCCGGCATCTCACCCTTATCGATCTCCTCCTTCCATTTGCTCAACCTGCCGGGATCGCCTTTCCAGAACCTTCCACACTCGCCAATAAAATCCAGTACCACGTCTCGCTCGCCCGCCTTGAGCAGCTCCTGCGCCAGGAGCATATTTGGTCCGAAGCTGTTCAAATCCGGCTCGCCCGGCGTTTTGCCTGCCGCGAGCAAATAGTTGTCGGCCTGCGATATGTTGTTGTCGCGCTTGAGTGCAACTAATCCCAGCGTCGTATTGCCGTAGAAGATCGCGTCGCCGTAATACCAGTTGCCGCTATTCCGATCCGCCTCCGATAACAACTCGTTGGCATACGCGTCGGCTTTCTCGTAATCGCCCGCATCGTAGGCCGCCGATGCGACCCGCGACAGCTGGTAGAACCGCTCTTTGGAACCCGGCGGAGGCAACGTCAATTCCAGATTCGTGAAGGTCTCCTGTTCAGGCGTTATCGCCTTCTGTGCGTACGCCGAGCCCTGAAAAATCCAGCAACTCAACGCGATCAGGCCTATCAACACAGCTCGGCGCGCCGCCGCCTTCCAGCCCGGGGCCGAACGCATGTGCGTCACCAGTTTTCCTTTCCTTGCGACTTCAGGAGCGCCTGATCCGAGCTCAGCAGTTGCGCGGTTTCCGGATCGGGCATCTCGAATCTCAGCAAGTCCCCCAGGTACAAAATCGAAGCCTCCGGATTGTTGAGACGGCTGGCCGCAAACGCGAGCACCCTCAGGTTTTCGGAATTGTCCGGATACAAGGCGTTGGAATGCGCGGCGTCATCGACCGCCTTCTGCCATTCATGCATCGCGTAGTAGGCGCGCGCTCGCCGCCGGTATGCCGTCCAGTACTCGCCGCCTGCCTGCACAGCTTGCGTATACTGGTCGAGAGCTTGCGGTAACTGTGAATGCTCGAAAAATTCGTCGCCCTGATCCAGGGGTATCCATGCCTTCAGGAACTGCATCGCCGGATTCTGCGTTCCGTAGTACTGGGAAGAATCGGCGAACTGCTGCATCTGCGAATGAGAACCGCCCCATCTCGGCAGCAGTGCATACATAATCTGCTCGCGCACCGCGAAGCTCCACGGCACTATCGAGAGCGCTTGGTCTCGGGCGCGCGCTTTGTCCTGTTCCACGCCCGACAGCCGCGCCGCCTTTATCTTCAACGCATACGCAGGCGCCAGATTCTGGTCGATCTTGATCGCCTCGGTCGCGTCGCGGGTGCCTTCGGCGAGAAACTTGGCCGCCTCTTCGTCATTCTGTTTCGATGACCAGAACTCGATCCTGCGCTGAGCACCGAAAATATAGCAGGTCGCTTTCGCCGTCAGAGCTGCATATGAATCGGGATGCGCCTTGACCCAGTTATCCACGCCCGAAGCTATCAGAGAATTGCCGCACTCGAATGCGCCAAATGCCACGATCGCGTTCATCTCGTATCGCGGGTCTTGCTCGGCCTTCTTTTCATAGGATGAAAGCTCGGCATCCAGCGTGTCGAAACGCGCCATCCGCAAGTTCTCAAGTATCTTCACGCGAGAGGCTGTGATCTTCGGCAACGCCTCCGCCGCAAGAGCGTTCGGCGCGAGCATAATCCACGCAAGGCAAAGCATCCAACAATGTCGACGCAGTCGCGATAACATCATGTTACTCTCTAGCATTTTGCCATGGCCCTGAGCGAAGTTCTCTTTGGCAAAAGGGCTAGGCATCGGCTCTACTCTCTCAACGGAGAGAATCGATCGTAAATCGGATGCTAACGGCCGAATCTAGGCCTCTACGTGCCTTGGGCCAAAGAAAAATTGGCAGCCTGCACAGTATTTTCGATTTTTTAAATAGAGACAGCGAAAATCGAGGACTGCTTGACCGAAGCGGTAGGAGGCCCGAGCGGTAGCTATCAGGCGGCCTTTCTGCTTGTGCGAGGGCTTTTCCGCCGGGGCGCGGTTTCCTGTCCCGGTAACCCTCGGCCCTTCAGGGCTGGGCCTGGCCGGGCTTTCAGGTCGCGGGCATCTATTTTCAAGCTGCAGCTTGGACAGATGAGTTTCGGTTTGATTTTGTGGCCGCAAGGTTGGTGGACAAGTTCTACAGGTACGCCCGCGCGTCCAGCCATCCAGCGGTCGCCCCACGCCGTCATCGTCGCGATCGATGGATAGAGGTCAAATCCCTTCTCCGTGAGCCGATACTCGAATCGATTGCGATGCTTTTCATACGCGACACGGCGAAGAATTCCGTCGCGCACCAGCTTACGCAGCCGGTCCGAGAGGCGATGCGGTGTGAGCTGTAAATCCTGCTGAATCGCCTCAAACCTGCGGATGCCGAGGAATACGTCGCGGAGGATCAGCATGGTCCATCGGTCACCGACCACCGATAGGGTTCGCGCGAGCGAGCATGTCATCGTGTCGATTTGTTGCCAGCGCATATGCCTAACAGATTTGCACAACAGTACGCATGAAACTAGATTCCAAATTGGAACTTGACAAGATGGTTGATTAGAGTGCGCCCGAACGGTTCCGCGTTGGCCTCAGCCTTGACTGGTATTAGGTTCCAAAATAGAAGTTAGTCAAGTCAGAGGTTCCAAAATGGAAGCGACGAATCCATGAATGCAATCACCGGAGACTAGTGATGAGTAAGGTGCGTTTCGAAACGTCGAATGCTCTCGGCTTGATCACTTTGGCAAATCCACCGCTGAATCTGTTCGACCAGGAACTAATCGATGACCTTCGAGCGGCGGTGGACCAAGCCCGGCAGCACCCGCTGAGGGCGCTGCTCGTCCGCGCCGATGGCAAAAACTTTTCCGGCGGTGCTGATGTCGCGGTTTTCAAGAATAAGACTGCCGAGCAAGCGCGCGAGCGCTTCACCAGCCATCTGCGAACGATCGCCGACCTCGAAGAATTGCCGTTTCCAACTATCGCCGCCGTGCAGGGGGCTTGCATGGCGGCGGGACTGGAACTCGCACTTGCCTGCGATCTGATATGGGCAGCTTCTTCGGCTCGCTTCGGGCAGGTCGAGGCATCGATTGGGACGACCACCCTGCTGGGCGGCGTTCAACGTCTGGCCGAGCGAGCCGGCCCGAGCCGCGCGCGCGAAATTATTTATACGGCCGACCAGTACGACGCCGCTACCTTCGAGCGATGGAACATCGTTAACAAAGTCGTTCCTGACGAAAAATTTGAGTCGGAGACTCGAGCCTTTGCTGAACGACTCGCCAGTGGCGCAACGCTCGCTTTCGCAGCCGGCAAGAAGATCGTACGAGCGTATCTGGAGAGAGGCATCCGTGCTGCCGACGCGCTCGTCGACGAAATCGCTCCTGCGCTTTTTGAGACTGCTGACATGCGCGCAGGTGTTGATGGTCTGATCGAACATGGGCCTCGCCAGTTTCGGGACAAGGTCATCTTCCAGGGTCGCTAGCGATCGTGATGACCAGCTATTCAAGACCACCTGAGGCAATCGAACACTTCGCTTGATCGAAGGAGAGATCGAACATGAAACCAGTTTGTTTGGTGATAGGTGCCGGTGCGGGTATCGGAGGAAATGTCGCTCGACGCTTTGCGCAAGAGGGCTATCACGCTTGTCTGTGCCGGCGCAGCGACCTGGATGGATTGAATAAAATGGTGAACACCATCAAAAACGATGGAGGCTCCGCCACCGGATTTCTTCTCAATGCGGTCGAGCCAAACTCCATCGAAGAGCGGGTTGCCGCAATCGAGGCCGACATTGGTCCGATCGAAGTCGCCGTTTACAACCTGGGCGCCCAGATTGGCGATAGGGCATTGAAGGATACATCGCTCAAGGCGTTTGAAACAGGCTGGCGTCTGGGGACGTTCGGTCTGTTTCGCCTCGCGTCGGCGGTATGCCCGCTGATGGAAGCGCGGGGCAAAGGAACAATCCTCGTGACCTCGGCCACCGCGGCGATGCGTGGAAATGGCGGTCAACATTCGCATGCGGCCGCCATGGGAGGACGACGAATGCTCTGCCAGACACTCAACGCCGAGTTCGCATCGAAAGGAATCCACGTGGCCCATATCGTGATCGACGGCGCCGTCGACGCGCCCGACACTTTGGGAAAAATGCTCGGGCCGGAAAGGTTCCAACAGCTGAGAGAAACCCGGGGCAACGAACATGACGGACTGATGCTTCCCGCGCAGATCGCGGAGACCTACCTCCACCTCGCGCGACAACACCGATCAACGTGGACTTTCGAGATCGACATCCGGGCGTTCTCAGATCGTCCGTGGTGGAATCACTGAGTAACCCGAGATAGAACCTGCGCGTCCTCACTCATCTCCTAAATGGAATATGGGAGCACGAAACATGACTCAATCCGACGAACGCGCCACTCAACCTTCCGGGCAAGACGTTGCACTGATCGTTGGGGGCGGCCCCGGCATCAGCTCAAGTTGCGCCAGACTATTCGCGAAAAACGGGATGCGTGTCGCTATCGCGGCAAGGAGTGCGGATAAACCGGTCCTGCTGAATCTGGAGAAAACGCACGGCGTGCGCCGATATGCATGCGATGCGAGCGATCCAGCGGCCGTGGAGTTGCTATTCCAAAATGTTGTCCGAGACCTAGGGCCGCCTACACTGGTCGTGCACAACATCGACGGTCGCGTTCCCGAGATATTCCGCAAGCAGATTACCGAAGCTGACCCGAGCGCCACACTCGCGACGCTTCGGAACTCAGCTTTCAGCGCGTTTTTAGTTGGTCAGCAGGCAGCTCGGCTGATGCGCGAAAACAAGCCCATCGCCAATGGCGCGAGAGGAACGATCATCTTCACCAACGCAAGCGCAGCCCTCAAAGGTTTCGCGTTGAGCGGCGCCTTTGCGATGGCGTGTCAGGCGAAGGCTGGACTGGCACAAAGCATGGCGAGGGAACTGATGCCGCAAGGTATCCACGTAACAAATGTGCCGATCGACGCCGCAATTGGCTGGACGCAGGAAGACGGTAGCCGCGCGCATCGACTGGCAGGAACAAGTGTCGACGACAACATGGCCGACCCGGACCGCATCGCGGAAACTTATCTGCAGCTGCACCGCCAGCATCGATCGACTTGGGCGTTCGAGGTGGTGCTACGACCATGGGTCGAAAAATGGTAGTTGGCGAGGGACAGGGCAAATCGTAGCCAAGGCGCGATTCTTGAAGCACTTGCATGCTGCCGTGCCGTAGCGTTACTGTACAGATTGTAGAGTGTTGTTTGAGGATAATCATGGAGTTCAGCGATGCTGATCTTTGCGTCCCGAAGCCCGAGCAATACCGAATCCTTACCCGATGCTTAAGAAACTAAGCGCCCGGATTTTCGCGCCGTCTGAGTCGCACACGGCTCGCACGGAGAGCGCTCCCGTCATCGGCGCTGATTCTGCGCCTGTGGTCGATTCCGCATCAGCGGTCTCGGCGAATGGCCATGCGTCTGTCCCTGACGAAGGCAATAAATCTGAGACCGGAGGCCCGCCCGTGTACAACAACGAGCAATCACAGAATGCAGTAGCGGTCGAAAAAATCTTTGCTAGCACCAAGCTATTTGAAGATCGGTTCGGCAAGCTCCTGCCCGCGTTTGAGCAGATCGGCAACCTCGGCAACGAAGCCATGACCGCCTTCGAGTCGGTCAAAACTCTCGCCAATCAACTTGAACTGCTCACAAGTGCCTTCGAGCCCCTCAAGTGCTTGCAGGACCAACTCGCCCTGGTCGCCTCTTCATTCGATCCGGTTAGCTCTTTGCAAGGCCAATTCGCCGAGGTCTCGAACGCGTTTCGTGAGCATTTGAAACATCTGATCGGCGCGCTGCAGCCCGCCAAGGATTTCCACCCGCGATTGGTGGAACTTGCTGCCACATTCGAATCGGCAGGTGAACTGCAGCACCGCTTCGAGCGGCTAGCCGCGGCACTCGATCAGGGCCCGCGCGCGATTACTTCGAGTACAGAAAGAGAGACGGTAGCGGTAAACGGCAACGCAACGCTCCCCTAGTTTCGAAGTTGCAGAATAGGTCCCGCTGCATGGAACCGCTCGGGGCCCTTGCTAGTCAGAGTCGGGCCGGCACCTAACGTGTCGGCCTGTTCTTTTTTCAATCAACGAATACGCAGTGTTACAAAAGGAATCGCTGAGAACTACTCGCTCTTACTTCCTTGAGTTTTTGCGATTCTCGCTTCGAGAGCATCAGGAACTTGGCCGTGTATTTCCTATCTTCCGACTGCGTGGCGGACGGTGTTCAGGATATAGATGAAGTCGCGCGCCGAAGGCACACCACCGAGCAGCTCGACTTGCGAAAGCATCTCCATCTCGTCGCTCACTATGTTGTGAACACGCCGCAAGTGATCGTTCTTCCTGAAATCGTCCCAAGTAGAAGTCGTCGACTTAGTCTCGGGACTCAGCAGCGCGAGTGCGCGAGGATTGGCGAGAAAAAACAGTTCGCGGCGATCGAGTCTCAGTACTTTGGCCAAGCGCGTTACAGTTCTATAGGAAGGATGGCGTTTGCCGGATTCCAGGTGGCCGACGTATGGCGTCGACGTCTTGATGCCACGGGCAGTATCCTCTTGGGTGAGGTCGAGTTGCCTTCTACGCTCCCGAATGACTTGTCCGAAACTGCGTTCTCTCGTGCGTGCCATCGATTCTATTGCTCCTTTTTGGCTTTGAGCAGGACAGAGGCCGGAGAACCATAGAGTCCTTCAGCCTAGGCCGAATTCAGATACGCCAACGGCCGCGCGCCGACATTCGGTAGCTCGGCCGGTGCGAATCTCCGATAAGTATCATCTTAGTCGGTGTCCTGGAGCTCCAGGAAAAACTCGCCGGAAGTCGCCTCAGCGCAACCCTTCGACTTGAATGTTCCGTCCTCGATAAGTGTCGGGTCGTCCAAAGTACCGGCCGCTGTTATCTCGCATCCTTTCTTTGCGGACTTGAAAGTAAAGGTCACCTTGTCGCCCCTGACTTTGCCTTTGAACATACCGCCCCCGACGGAGTCGTCGCCCCAACCGCCCTTGAGCTTGCCTTTCTTATCTCCCATTTCGAGGTTGAGTTGGCTCTCCCCTAAGGTATTGTCTTCCAACTCCCCTACCCAATTGCCGGTCAAGTTCGGCGCGGACTGTTTCTCGTCTTGATCGGAAGAAACGTAACTTCCATCGTTGGCATTGGCGTCCTGCGCCCAGGCGATGTCGCTTATAGCGTGGCCCTTGGCGAGGAGCTGCTCGATGCGCCCGGAAGCGAATAGCGCAATTGAGAATGTAAGAATGATAAAACTTTTCCTGGAAATCATGTTCACCTTGTTAGCTATGCATTTATTGGCGGTTTCGAACGCATGGATGGCGGCGGCGTGCCTCAGTGGATGTAGGTCTGGTTGGCGCTAGAGAAGCTATTCGCAAACCAGGTGTTCTGATTGACCAGGTTCGCGTCGTACATATCATCTATCGAATCGTCGAACCCGCTACTGCCCACAACGGTGTTGGCCTTGTTCCCCGTATCGATCGCTATGCCGTACTCCGTACCACCACCGGTTAAAACCAACTGATCTTCGATTTCGTTCGCCTTGCTCGGAGTTGCACAAGCAAGTCCGTTGGGACCGCTTGTGTCTGAACATCCCAAATACACTTCAGCCACAGGGTTGTTGTCCGATTCAGTCTGTCCTAGGACGTTGCTCGCCGATTCTTTCAGGTATATGCCGTAGATGGAGTTTGTATCCGCGAAGCTCGATAAAATCTTATTCGCGTTCGAGTCGATTAGTTCCATCCCGTAGCTGCCGTTATTGCTCGCGTTCGAAGCTGAAATGTTCGTAGCGTTCGAGGTGGTCAGCGATATCCCCGCTAGCGCGTTGGAGCTGGCGGTCGAATTCGTGATCTCCCCGCCGTTCGACGTGGTCACCGCTATGCCCGACACCGCGTTGTCGTTGGCATTGAAGTTGAGAATCGCGTAACCAGTCGAGTTGATGACGGTCACACCGTTGCGCCCATTGGAAAGGCTGCTTCCCGAGACGATTTTGCTCGATGCCGCGCCGTTCAATTGGATCCCGTCGGTGTTGTCGCCGGACACATAAGGAAATTCGAGCCGCACTCGCGCTTGGGCAAGAATTCCGATGTTGAACCCGCTAAAGTCTCCGTTTCCCAGGATAGCGGCGCCGGCAGCGGTCGAGGCGACGTGGATTCCATTCCCGGTGCTGGACGCGCCAGTGCCGGTTATCGTAGATCCCTCGATATTCAGAAAGACATTTGGCGCGGTGATCTCAATGCAGTCGCCGGCGTTGCTTGTCGCAGTCAGGGTGACGGGCGGCGCAAACGTGTAGCAGCCTGTTACCGAGATCACCACTCCGCACGTTGTCGGCGAGAGGGTGTGCATGGTGCCGCACCCCGCATGGCTGTTGGATGCTGCCACCAGGCTTAGCGTCGATGCGATCAGCGCGAGCCTCGCGAAGCGCCCCAGTTTCATGAGCGTACTACCAAGACGTTTCATCCCATCCCTCCCTGAAAAATTTGCTTCTCGTTTCATTTCTCGCTTCCTCCCTTTGACGAGACGATAAGTGCCGGCTCTCGCGAAGTCATGGAAGACTCATACAATTGCGCTGTAATCGGCTTACAATTGGTGCTAATCGGTAGGGCGTGGCTGCGGAAATACGTCTCTTTCCGCCTTTCAGGCTCGATTCGAAGAATGAGCAATTGTGGCGTGAAAACGAGGAAGTCCGTCTCAGACGCAAAACTTTTGCGGTCTTGCGGCACTTGGCCGAACACGCCGGCGAGCTGGTAACCAAGGCCGCTCTGCTCGACGCCATCTGGCCCGACGTATCCGTCAGCGACTCGATGCCCGCACATTCGGTGCGCGAATTGCGCAAGGTATTGGGCGACACCGCCCACACGCCGCGCTTTATCGAGACGGTGCAGGGACGCGGCTACCGCTTCATCGCCGGCGTCAAACTCGAGTCAATTCACCACCCTCCGACTCCGCTCGCAGCGCGGCAACCTTCAATCGCAGACCAACCGCATCAGGGTTCCTTCGTCGGCCGGGAACAGGAAAGGTCCGAGCTGCGCGGCGCACTTGTAGATGCCGCTTCGGGGAGCGGACGGATCTGCCTCATATCCGGCGAAGCGGGTATCGGCAAGACCCGTCTGTGCGGAGAGATAGCCCGCGAAGCTCAGCAGAAAGGCCTCGCAGTGTTCGTTGGCCAGTGCTCCGAGCAGGAGGCGGTTCCCTATCTGCCGTTTGTCGAAATTCTGGAGCGCTGGGTCGATCGATGGGATAGCCCGGACGATCTGCGGCGCGCGATCGGCGAGGAAGCGCCCGAACTGGGGCGCCTCCTGCCCAAGCTGATGCGTATCATTCCCGATCTGCCGCCGCCGATCGAGTTACCCGCGGATCAGGCCCGCCGTCAGCTCTTCAACAGCCTCACTAACTTCATCGCGCGCCGTAGCCGCGAGCAGCCGACGATGCTGGTGCTGGAAGATCTCCACTGGGCCGACGATTCCACCCTGGCGTTGATTAATCACCTCTCAAAGCGTCACTCAGACATGCCGCTATTGGTGATCGGTACCTATCGCGAGGGCGAACTCGACCTGAGTCCTAGCCTGTCGAGAACCCTCGAAGGCCTTATCCGAGGCAGACTTGCGACTCAGTTAAGGATCAAAGGACTTCCAACCGGCGAAGTCGCACAAATGCTGCAAGGCCTCAGCGGGCAGTCAGCACCTTCGATCGTGGTCAGCGAGATTCATGCCGAGACCGATGGAAATCCATTCTTCGTCGAGGAATTGTTCCAGCATCTCGCGGAAGAGAATCGACTATATGATGACGCCGGCCAGTTTCGCGACGAACTGAAGATCGGCGAGCTGGAAGTGCCTCGCAATGTACGTCTGGTCGTCGGCCGGCGATTCGGGCGGCTGAGCGATGCTACCCGCAAAATTCTCGCTGTTGCGGCGGTGATTGGCCGCTCTTTCACTTTCGGGCTGCTCGAAGCCGCGTCCGAGGCCAAGCCCGATACGCTCCTGGATTGCCTTGACGAGGCTCGGCGGATTGGTCTTGTCCGCTCGAACACGCAACACCCTGAAGCTCGCTTCGAGTTTTCTCACGAGCTCATCCGCCAGGCCATACTGACCGAGCTATCGGTGGCACGTCTTAAACGGCTCCATCTCGCGGTGGCCGAGACTATCGAGCGGGTATATTCCAACACGCCTGAGGATCATTACGCCGAGCTGGCTCATCACTACGCGCAAACCGAAAGCATCCGCAATGCGGTGACCTACTATCATCTCGCAGGCCAACAGGCGGCAGGTCGCTCCGCTCACGCCGAAGCGGTCGGTCTTTTGAACTCGTGCCTGGAACTACTGTTGACGCTGCCCGAGACGACCGAGCGCGACAGTCAGGAGCTCGCGACCCAATCCGTGCTCGGCACGATGCTGATAGGCACCAGGGGCGATGGTGCCCCGGAAGTAAAGGCCGCGTTAAGTCGAGTCGTGGATCTCAGCCGCCGAGTTGGCGAAACTCCACAACTTCTCGTGGCTCTGTACGGCCTTGCAACCTTCCACTTGAACCGCGGGGAGCATCGAACTGCGCAAGGGTTAGCAAAGGATCTTCTTAGCGCCGCTCAGCGCGCTAATGATCCAGCCGCCGTGATGGTGGGTCATGCAGTCCTGGGACTAACCTCGTACTGGCTGGGGGAACTGGCATTTGCGCACGCAAACCTGGAGCAGGCTATCGCGCTCTATGACCCTGAGCTGCACGATCGTCTTGCGTTCGTCTACGGTCTTGACCCCGCGCTGGATGCCTTGGGGTACGACGGTTACACCCTGTGGCAGATGGGTTATCCGGATCAGGCGCTCGATAAAGCAGAACGCGGGCTGGCTATCGCACAGGGTGCGTCCCATACTAACGGCATCTCCACCGCCATGAACTATCTCGCCATTGCGCATATGCTTCGTCAAGAAAATGAGCTGGCGATAGCGCGGGCGGAAGATGCGGTAGGTCTGGCCAATAAGGAAGGACTTCCTTATCGGGCTGCTATAGGTTTGGTAACGATAGGCGCTGCGATGGTCCAGTCCGATCAGGACGCAAAGGCGATCGTTCAACTGCGACGCGTAAGCCAAGCTATAGAGGCTAGTGGCTCACGCCTCACGCCGCTGCATGGTGGAGCACTTGCTCACGCTTATACGAAGACAGGACAGGCCGCAGAGGCGATGAATCTGCTCGAGAAGCTACTCGGCGGGGTGCGAGAGACTTCAAGTTTTGTTGACGAGCCATGGTTACACTACCTAAAAGGCGAGGCACTTCTTGCTCAGGAACCTCCAGATGCCAAGGAGGCTGAGCGATGCTTCCGTACCTCGAACGAAGTCGCTCAACGAATAGGTGCAAAGTCAATCGAACTCCACACGACTATCAAACTCGCGAAACTCCTGGCGAAACAAAGGCATCGTAAAGAGGCGCGAACGATACTCACCGGGATCTACGCCTGGTTCAGCGAGGGCTTCGACACAGCAGACTTGAAAACCGCCAAGTCCCTGCTCGAGCAATTAGCTGACTAGATAACGCTCACAACGGCCGCCTCCACAGACGACAAGGCGGTGCCGGAATATCCGAGCTATGAAACCCTGGAGACTGAAATGTGGAGCTAACAGGATTGAACTTTCAGCCCCGTTTTTACTCTGTCAGACAACAGCCAGCTGATAGCACTATTAAAGTGGATGACGAGCCTGGTTAGCTGCTCATCTGGATATGAAACGCAGGATCCTTCCCGTAGGGATGCCGGAACTGGGTGAGGATGCAGTCTTTCTCGAAGGGTCAGGACCGGGTAACTTGACGTTTACAGAGCAGTTTTAATTGTACTTGACAGGCTATAGCTCGTGTGAAAGCTTAGGGCGCGTTTATTCTGCTTCGGGGGGGTAGCGAATGCCAACGGGTCGCCGTGTCTTGTCCGTGGCGCTTCTGTTTGTCGTCCTCGCGCTAGCGTGGCCGACCGCCCTGCGTGCACAAACGATCGTACAGCATGCGATCAAGGAAGCGACTACCTCGTCTTTGAAGCTGAATCTGGCGTTCGGCTCGAGTACAACCGCGGGCGACACAATAGTCGCGACCTTCGCGCTCAGTAGCGGCACGCAGACCGGGACCGTGACTGACAGCCTGGGAACCACGTGTTACCAGGGACCGCACATAGCACCGAGCTCCGCGCCAGTGCTAGACCTCGAACAATGGTATTGCCCGAATGTCGCGGGCGGCGCCGACACGGTTACAGTAACGATCGGCGGTGCCGTACAGCGGGCGGTGACTTTGGAGATCGTCGAGCTCTCGGGAGTGCTGACGACTTCCGGCGTGCTCGATCAGTCGGCAACCCACGATCAAAGCACTTCATCTGTAACGGCGATAACCGGCACGACGCCGACAACCACTTCGGCATCTGAAATAGCGATCGGCGCGGTCGGCTTTGCAGCGGTGAAGACGCTATCCACGGGTCCGGCAAACGGCACCAGCCTGGATAATCAATCCACGATCATACCTTCATTGTTCACCGCCGATCAGATCGTCACTTCGACGGGGACACTCAGCAACGGTTGGACGACGACGGGGTCCAGCGCATCGCTCGGATTGATCGGGACATACCTCGCGGCGCAATCGACCGCTACTCCCACGCCCAGCGCCACTGCGACCTCCCAGATGGCCACGCCCACCCTGACTGCCACAGCAACTGCCACTGTGACAGCCACAGCAGCGACTGCCACCGCTACTGCGACTGCCACCGCAACGCCAACGGCAACGCCAACTGCGACTGCCACCACTACTGCGACGCCCACCGCAACTTCGACCGCTAGCGTTGCTAACGTGCTAACTCATCAAGGTGGCGGTCAGTTTTCATGCTCTACGACTGGCAATCTGCCATCAGGCACGTGGAGCCAGGTAAGCGCCGACAAAGCCGGTCAACCATGCCTCGAAAAAAACAACGAAGGTGACCTATTCGGAACTGGCCTCGTAGGCAACTCCGGCGACACGTGCGATCCCACGACGAATTGGAACTACAATGTCCAAGGCCACGTCACCTTTGGGCCTCCATCGAATGGCACGTTAGCAACAAGTCTAGAGATACAAGTCTATATTGGTAGCCAGGCGGGCGGGGCCATCTGCAGCGGAGGGAACATAGTTACCTGCGCCCCAGGCTACAGTCTTGTCGAGAATTCAACAATCGCTGTGACCGAGTACAACGAATCCTTCCGGTTTTCAGCGCTTGAGGTCGGCTTGGCCCCTTACTATTCAACTCCGGGTGACGCCAATCCCCAGGGTTTCTATGTATTCGCAAAGCCTGTCGGCGGAACGGTCCAATGCACGGACAACATCTACGCCACAACGGAGCACAATTGAGTAGCACGCTCGACCTACAGCCAGGGAGCACCAAAATGAAGGCGGCAATCGTAGCGGTCTGCTTAGCGCTACTACCGGCGTTGCCAGCGTCCGCGCAAACTGCGACCCCGACACCGGCGTATTCAATGGAGAACGCTGTAACAAACCAAGGTGTCAGCGTCCCAGGCCAACCCTGCGCAACCTCAACTGTGATGCAGGCAGGGACATGGTATTTGGTCAGTGAGGGAATAGCGTGCCAGCCGTGCCTGGAAGCGACCGGCAAGGCGCCATCCTATTGTCCCGCACCGGCCGCGCCTACTAAGGGCATCTGTGATCCCAATCCCACCAACTTCTGGATCGAGTCGGTTCATGGACATGTCACTTTCGGGCCACCGTCTCAAGGCACCGCGGCTACGGCGGTGCGCGTGCAACAGTACCTCGGACTGTCGCGGGACGAAACCTTCCTTTGCAATGCCAACAGCGGACAGGTCACTTGCCCTTTTTACACCCTTGCATGGGACTGGATTTGGGACGTACCCAGTTCCACGAACAGTGTCGAGGTTCCTTTTGACCTTAACGGCGGTGCATCAACATTTTATCAGACACCTGGCGACGGCGATCCAGCGAGATTTTACGTGTTTGCGATGCCGATCGGCGGCTCCCTCATGTGCACCTCAAATCAGTATGTCACCGAAGAAGTCGACAGCGAATATTAGAGGATTCAGTGAACCAGCTGAGGAACAGCAAACTGACAATTACGGCAAATGGCAGCACAGCTGTCAGAAGGCCTGTGAGCCGAAAATAGGATCATCATGAGACCAGTAATTCTGCTGATAGGTGTGTTATTGCTCTCGGTGCGGGCAGCGCTGGCGTGGAACGTTACCAATTCGTACTCGACTCAAGGGGGAGGCAATAAGGATTGCGGTGCCCCGCCCCCAGGAGTCTGGACCCAAATCATTGCTGACAACGCGGGGTACCCGTGCTACGCAATGCCCGGCTCCAACCCCCCAATCTTTCTCTGCGAGCCCGGCGGCGCGAACGATCTCGACTATTGGAGTTACATCGTCCATGGCAACGTGACCTTTGATACCCAAATCGAGCTCCGTGCCGCCTCTGACCCGGCGGCGGGCGTAGGTACTGGAACGTCGATTACGCTGTCGATGCCAACGTCTGTGAACGGCATTTACGAGCAGTACCAACCGAATGACGTCCTGGTAACCCAGTTAGCTGCTTACACATCAGGGGCACCCCTGTCGGCTCCGACTCCGCCAGAAGGATCCACGTGGACACAGATCACCAGCAAGGGAACGTCCACAGAGCAAGAATGGCTCTTTTACCATATTGCCGGGAGTCAGGAGCCGTCTGAATACACATGGACGTTTGACACGCCGGTGGTAGCGGCTGCAGGAGGAATTGCCGACTATGCTAACGTGAATACGTCCGATCCCATCGGGAGCGTCGGTGCCGCATTCAATCCCCAGTCAACGACCATGACGTGCCCCGCGATTAGCCTCAGTGTCAATCAAGAATATTCATGCTCCATGGCGACCTTCGCAGACAGCATATATCCTTATTGCTGGCAGACGTCGCCGAATTTTACGTTCCCGGGGCTGTTTTTGGGCGTGCGGTGGCTGTTCGAATACCCGCCTCCTTCGCCTATTCCCTCCTGTCCACCGGGCTATACTAACGACATGTACGGCTTGGTTGACGCGGTCTTCATTGACCAGCCCGTCAGGAACGCAGGCTCGGGTAGCATATTGAACGCGACTATGACGACAGCAGCGGATAACGCAGTTATTTCCGCCGCGTTGAACCCGATAACGGGACCGCGAACAGTAAGTAGTGTCGAAGTTCGGACTTACGTCGGGCCACAGGGAGAAGGGAACTGTACAGGTGGGGGTACATCAACGGTGACTTGCCCCGCTGGTTACAAACTCTTGGAAGACTCAACTTATGCTATGCCCGCGTCGAACAGTATCAATGTGCCGTTTGACGCACCGGAATTTGATCTAGCATCGTACGCCTCGACTCCAGGCGATGGGAACTACCAGGCCTTCTATGTCTTCGCGATGCCAACCGGCGGAAGTGTTTCCTGTGGTGTTTCATATCTGACCCATGAATCCAATTGAGCCAGCCCGCAAGCGCGAGAGCGGCGGCCTGGCGGGACTTCACGATTGCAGGTTCTAAACAAAGAGTCGCGCCAAGCGGAGCGCCCTTCACCGATTCGGGCACGGATGGGCGCTGAGATGAACGACTAGCGATGGCTTGGGATGGCTTGGGCTCCGCAGCAGTCGCGGTTGGCCGCCAAAGGGTGTGCTTAGTGAAAATTCTGAAGTCAGCGATAAGTCTGGGGTCTTGAGAATCACGGCCTTGATGTCGCCGGCGTGCTAGCTCGAACGATCTATTGTCTCTATGTTCGTTCGCCGGTCCGCAGTCGATCAGTTGTGCAATTGGACCTGGCGCGACGTCATCGAGTTGAACGTTCTTCCTCGTCATGGTCGGGGTTCGGCTCCGACTGTTCTCGGGCGAGCGTTGCCGTGGCTCTTGTTGTACCGATTGTGGCCGCGTTGTAGGCGTTGAGCAGCAGGTGCGGCGGCACCCACTGAAATCTGGTTGAGGTTTCACTACAATCAACTTGTAGAATACTTCGCCTGAGCGATAAGCATACGCCACTGAAGGAATTCCGTGGGCGGGAGATGGATGAGGTTGTGGGTCGAATGGACGTGGCGAATTGTCAGTAAGTGACGTCTCCCTGACTCGGCGCCAGTTCCTCGCCAGGTCGGCTCGACTCGCCGCGGGCGCAGGGCTCGGTCTGAGCACGCTGGGTTTGACGAGCTGCGGCGGAGGATTCAGTTCCACTTCCAGTTCTAACAATTCTGCTTGGCGAGAATTGGCCCGTCGTATCTCTGGCCCTGTGCTGCGGCCAGGGGATCACGCCTTCAGGGCGACAGCGTTGCCCAACAATCTGCGCTACGCCTCGGTTCTGCCGCAGGGTATCGCCAAATGCGCCAACGCGAACGACGTGGCGCAGGCAATTCTATGGTCGCAACAGAACGATATCCCGCTGATCACGCGGTCCGGCGGTCACTCCTACGCCGGCTTTTCGACCACCCACGGACTGATGATCGATATGACGCTGATCAATCAGGCTCAGTTCGCGCCGTCGAGCGGCATCGTCACGATCGGTGGCGGCATCCGCAACGTCGATCTGTATTCCGCGTTGCAGGCCGGCGATGCGACCATCACTCACGGCCGATGCATCGGAGTGGGCGGAGCCGGGTTTCTGCTAGGCGGCGGGATTGGCTTCAACATGCGTCGCTACGGTCTCGGTTGCGATCAGGTCTTGAGCAGCGAGCTGGTCACTGCTGACGGGCAAATCCTGACGCTCAGCGCCACTGAGAATCCCGATCTATTTTGGGCGTGCCGGGGAGGCGGCGGTGGCAACTTCGGGATTAGCACTTCCTTCAGTCTGCAGACCATGCCGGCCGATGACCTGGTTACAGTCTTCGAGATCATGTGGAGCGGGAATTCCGAAGCGATCTATGCGGCGCTGGTCGATGCGCTTCAAGATGCTCCCGCGACCATGGGAAATCGCATTGGCGCTTCGGCCGTGACCCCGGCACAGCTGGCTCGCGGACAGGACGTTACTATCACGCTGCTGGGACGGCTTGCGGGCACGCCCGCGGAGCTGGCCGATATCCTGGCCCCCGTCTACCAGATCGCGGCACCTCTGTCCGCCGACATCCGGCAATTGGCGTACTGGGACGCGCAACTGAATTTCCTCGACGAGTCCGGGCCTCCCGATCATTATCAGGAGCGATCGTCATTTTTCGCCGCATCGCCGAGCGCCGAGGCAATCGCGGCGGCGTTTTCTTTCCTGCGCGCATGGCCAGGCACTTCTGAAGCGGCGAATTTCGTGCTTTTCCAAACAGGCGCGCAGGTGAACGCAGTCATGCCTGCCGCGACCGCCTTTGTGCATCGCGACAGTGATTGGCTGATGACGCTGGCACTTAACTGGGGCGCCCACGATAGCCGGTCCATCGTGCAGAGCAATCTCGAATGGCAGGCGGGCTTCTATGAGGCGATGCGTAATTTCAGCAGCGGCGCCTACGTCAATTTTCCCGACCCTTCGCTGACCACGTGGCAGCAGGACTACTACGGCGCGAATCTGTCCCGGCTGGAATCGACTAAGGCGCAAGTCGACCCGCTGCAGGTTTTCCATTTCGCGCAAAGCATCCCGCCCGCCAGCACTATGGCGCGCCGATCAAACTTGCGCGAAGCGCTGTATTCGTCTGCGCGTCGCGCCCTGGCCAGAGCCGCATAAGAGGAGACGATTTCGATGGAATTGCAACGGAGAGACAGGATCGGCAGTCGGTATGCCGCGCTAGGCTTTTGCATGATCGCGGTGCTCGCGGTTTGTGGCGGGATCGTGATGGCGCAAGAATCCGCGCCGCTCGTCGGCGACCACGTCAGCAACGCCGCGTTTACCAGCGAATTGTCGGACGGTCAGCCGCTGCAGCTTCAAGTGATAATGGCGCTGAACAACCGCGCGCAGTTGACGCAGCGCGAAGCTGACATTCAAGACCGCGACTCTCCCTTCTATCATCGATGGATGACGCCCCAGCAGTTCGCGGCGAACTTTGGACCGACCTCTCTGCAAATGCGCGCGGTTGCCACCTGGCTCAGGAGCCGGGGGCTGATGGTCAGTGCGATGGACCCGCTAGCCCGCACAGTGAGATTTGCCGGTCTTTATTGGCAGGTTAAACAGGCGCTTAGGACGACGATTCTCAGCGATGGAGTTAACTACGCCAACGTCACCGATCCCCAGGTGCCCGCTGAGTTAGCGCCAATGATTGTGTCGATCGAAGGGCTGCGCACACATAGCGGGGAGCCGGCGCAAACAGAGAGCGACGCTATTGTAAGCTCCTGCACAGAACCTGCGGGATGCAATACCAGCCCTTATTTCGGGCCCGGCGATCTCTACACATTTTATGATGAGACTTCGGTGCTCAATGGCGGCAACCTCGGCACTAGCGGCACCGCCACGTCAGGCGACTGCATCGCGCTGCCCGAAAACGCCAGCATCAACACGGTGACATTGACCAATTTCGTGAACCAGTTTCAGGCCCTGCCTTCACCGCTGCCATCGCCAGGCGTGTTGCCGCCGATTGTCTATACTGCAGTCAACCCGCCGTTAGACGGCGCCACGCCGGCCGCGACCCCGGGTCTGCCGTCGGACAACGAGCCGTATCTGGATATCGAGTGGGCGCATGCAGTGTCGCCCAATACGCCGATTCGCGTTTATTACGTGAACGGCGACTACCTGAACGCGATGCAATTCGCCGTGCTCGAGAATAAATGCGGTGTGATCAGCAGTAGCGTCGAGGGTAGCTGCGATCCCGTCACAACTATCCTGGCGTTGGATGACGTCGAAGCCGAAGCGGCGCTGCAGGGCCAGACCATCTTCAAGTCTTCGGGCGACTACGGCAGCAACTGGAAGTGCGGAAGTCCGATTCCGGCCGAACTCACGCAGAGTTCCCCAGATCAGCAGGCTTACAACCAGTCCAGTTGCCCAACAACGTCCAACAACTACACCGACGCCAACGGCAATCTGTGGCAGCCGAGTATCGACGAAGAAGCCGCCAGCGCGAACATCACGGTGGTGGGCGGCACCAAGTTCCAGCCGTCCTACGATCCTTCAGGCAACGATCTGAGTACTGTCGGCGATGGATTGGAGAGCGTCTGGAATAATGATGATACCAGCACTCCCACCTTTTGTCCGATCAAGGATGCGAGCGGCGGCGGTCCCAGCGTGATCTTTGGCAAGCCCACTTGGCAAACCGGGGTCGGCGTCCCCAACGACGCAGCGCGCGATATCCCGGACGTGGCGATGGGCGCCGACGGTCCCGCGGTAGGTGTAACTCCGGCGATCGCGTTGCCGGGATTTTTTGTCGCGACGCAAAAGACCACTGATCCGGCACCGACCTTTGCCCTTACCGGCGGCACCAGTATCTCCACGCCGATGTGGGCGGGGGTGTCGCGTCTTGTCGCTCAGGCACAAGGCGTAACCAGACTCGGCAACATAGATTCGCGTTTGTACGAGCTGGGCAATCTGCAAAGTGCCAATTCAGGACTCCACGATGTCATCGCGGGCAACAATGCTAACAATGGAATTCCCGGCTACAGCGCCGGAGTTGGCTATGATCTGGTCACTGGATGGGGATCGCCGGACATCGCGAAACTGGTCGCCGCGTTTCCGGGCGCGGCCGCATCGACAACCGCGGTCAACACGGCTGTCAAAGGCGGCAAAACCGCGGCGGCTGGAACTCTCACGATTACGAATACAACCAGCGGCACACTTAGTTTGCAGTCGGTGACTATCAACCTTAGTTCACCGTCTCTTTTCTCATCTCTAACGGTTACCGCGACGGTGGGCACTAACACGCCGCAACTGGCGGCCGCGGTACCGTCGGCGTCAAGCTTGATTACTTTTTCACCGTTGGTCAGTATTCCTTCCGTTGGGTCTGCAACTCTGGTCCTTCAAGGGCTGACCGTTACTAAAGCTCCACGAAGTCGCGGCGGCCGAAAAATTAGAGCTTCGCGTCGTCGAAGGACTTCCTCCATCGCGATTGTTCAAGGCGGAGTCGACGTTGGTGACGCTCAGGGAGGAGTAATACTGGTCTCCGGCTTGCCGGCGGAGTTGGGCAACGTAAAGGTTCGGTTTTAGCTACGCGCCCAGCGGTCGTTCCTCACAACCTGATTCGCCCAATCTCCCGGCCTACGCCTATTTGGACAAAAGTCGGCGGGTTTGATCGCGCGCCGCGAGGTATTCTGCGAGAGTTCGGTCTACCAGTTCTGCCGCGCTTTGAATCCTATCGACGCCCGAGATCGAATGACCGGCGCTCCATATGTCCTTGTACCGGCGCGGCCCTTCGGCGACGGCCATACTCCCGAACTTCTTTGCGGCCTCTTCATTCGACACCCGCGGCGGCAGGGTTGAAGGATCGAGTCCCGCCGCAATCATCGAGGGCCGCAACATGTTGGTGTCCAGACCAGTGAACGCCTGCGTGAGCATCACGTCGTCCATGCCGGATTCGACCAGCATCTTCTTATATGCGGGCGGCGCCATGCTCTCATGTGTCGCGATAAACTTGGTTCCCATGTAAGCGAGATCGCAACCCAACACCTCGGCGGCCCACAGCGCGTGGCCATCTGAGATTCCGCCAGCCAGCACGATAGGGCCGTCGAACATCGCGCGCGCCGAACGGACGAAGGCAATCGGGTTAAGCCATCCGGTCTGTCCCCCCGCGCCTGCAGTCAGCAGGATGAGTCCGTCGACGCCGGCGGCAATTGCTCTTTCTGTATGATGGAGCGTCGCGACGTCCGCGAACACGGTGCATCCGACGTCGTGTAGAGGTTTGATCGCTTCCGCGGGCGAGCCGACGCTCGTGATGACCATCTCGACACGATGCTTCACCAGCGCTTGCAGTTCGTCGCGCATTTGCGCGCGTTTGATGATCAGGTTGGGGCAGAACGGCGCTGGAAGCCGCTCCGGGGTTTGGTCTGCCGCGCGCGCGAGCTCTGTCTCAATTTGCGTCAGCCATGCTTCGACCCCTTCGACCGTTCGAGCATTCGCGAGCGGAAATGATCCAATCACGCCGGCCTTGCATGCTGCGACAGCGAGATCGGGTCCGGACACTGCGAGCATCGGCGCCGCAATCAGCGGCAGCCGCAACCGTTTCGCGATTTTCTCCGGCAGACGATTCGAGAGCATCACTCACGCACCCTTCTGCAGAATATGAACGACGCAAACCGCGCCGACGCCTACCATGTGCGCGAGTCCCGTCTTCGCATTCGGCTGTTGGCGGACGCCAGCTTCGCCGCGCAGCTGTCGCGTAATCTCGACGATCTGTCCGGCGCCGGTCGGACCAATCGGATGGCCCATCGCGAGCAATCCGCCCGAGGCACTTATCGCGCAGCGTCCACCAACGTCGAATTCGCCCGCCGCGATTGCGGCTGCGGCTTGACCGGGTCCACATAGACCCATCGCCTCTGTGTACAACAGCTCTTCGATCGTGAACGCGTCGTGCAGTTCCATCAGATCGAGATCGCGGGGCGCGATACCGGCTTCGCGATATGCTTGCTCGACCGTCTCGCGCGTAAGCTCGGCGTCGAAATTTTTCGCGCCGGGATAGACTCGCTCGGTTTTTGCGACCGACGCGATCACCCTGACTGCACGATTGCGATCGAGCTTAAGGTCTGCGATCGCATCGCCGGACGCAACGATCACCGCGGCGGCGCCTTCTCCGACGGGGCAGCATTGCAGGCGCGTCAGCGATCCCGAAATCGCGGGGCCGGCCATCACTTCCTCCAGCGTCACGGCTTTCTGGCGCTGCGCATACGGATTGTTCGCGCCGTTGCGATTATTCTTGACCGCGACTTGCGCAATTTGTTCCGCGCTCACACCGTAGCGAGTCATGTACTCCTGCGTGAGGAGCGCGAAGTGGGTAAAAGGCACCACACGAGAGCCAACCAGATCGCGCATCCGAGTCTTGCCGGGGGCCATCGCCACGGGACCCGGCTTATCCACGCCAACCGCGATGGAAACGTCGGTCAAGCCGCTCGCAACGTCGATGCACGCTTGCCGAAATGCGGTCGAGCCGGACGCGGACGCGTTCTCAACCTGCGCCATCGGAATACCGGTCGCGCCGAGATGACGCAGCATCGGTCGCGACGCCGCCATTCCGATCAGCGCCGTGCCGGTATAGGCCGACTCCACCGAACGCCAATCAATCGCGGCATCTGCGAGAGCTTCGCGCACGGCGGTAAGGCCGAGCGTCACGTACGGCGTTTCGCTAAGGCGCTGATATCGATGGAGGCCGATACCGACCACATAGACCGGCCGCATCTCACGAAGGTGCTTTTTCATTTGCGTACCTCGGTCCCGGCGAATCGCATCTCGACCAGCTCGTTGCCTTCCTGATCGTTACCCGCCGCGACCAGCACGCTGCTCATGCGGTCGCCGATGGTAAGTCCTTCGTCAGTGCGGTTGGTGAGTAGCGCTCGAATCGCAGGGCCGCCGTCAAGGACGATCAGGCCGACGGTAAACGGAGCTTCGATGTCTTTGCCCTGGTGGAGATGAACGGTCGCGTACGAATGGAGTCTGCCGCATCCGCGCAATTCTGCGGGCTCGAGTTGTTCGGGCGGCGCACCGCATGACTCGCATCCGTAACGCTGTGGTGGGAAGAAGACGTAGCCACACGCGCGACAGCGACCGCCGTTCAGCGCAGGATTGTCGGCGCTGTCGGGCGAGTAGAGTTCGGCTTGAACGGCTTTTCGATTGGGCATGGGTTTCTCCGGCGCGATAGTACAACGAACTTTTTCCGCGCGTCAATACTTGCAAGCTAACCAACAAGTATGTATCGTCGGCCGCAATGGCAAGCTCCACTCAATCAAGGCGCGCGCCACACCGGCGCCGCACCCAGGCTCAGCGCCGCGAGCTGTCCGATCAGCGAATGATCGACGCGGCGTTCAAACTGATCGAACGCCAGGGCGGCAGCCGCACCACGCTGGTCGAAATCGGCGAGTTGTCCGGCTACAGCCACGGACTCGTCAGCCATCGCTTCGGCACCAAGGGCGCGCTGGTGCGCGCGGTGACTGATCGTCTGCAGCACGATTTTGCCAAGATGCTGGAGCCCGCGCTGGCAGGACGGCATGGAATGGAAGCCCTGCTGGTCACGGCGGAAACCTATTTGCGCACGGCCGCAGCGAGCGATCGCAATGCGATGTACGTATTGATCGGCGAGGCGCTTGGCCCACTCCACGAGATTCGAGGCGAGATGGCCGAGGCGGATCAGAAGTTCCGGATGTCGGTGCAGAAGTTAATCGAGGAAGGGGTGCGGCTCGGAGAGATTCGCCGTGATGTCGATCCGGCCGCGTACTCAGCGCTGTTTGTAGGGATGCTGCGAGGATTGGTAGTCCAACATCTGATGAAGCCGCGATCCCTCGATACAGACCGCGTCTGTCGCGAGATGATTCTAAGTGTGGAGCGAAGCCTGAGGCCGGCAGATGCTCGATGAGGTTCGCGTACTGGAAGTCTCCGCGCCGGAGACGATGCTCGGAGGGCGAATTCTCGCTGATCTTGGTGCAGATGTCGTCGTCGTTGAACCGCCCGCGGGATCACCCGGCAGGCGGCTTGCGCCGTTCCTCGACGACCAGCCCGGGCTCGAGCGGAGCCTCACCTGGCACGCGCTGAACTACAATAAACGTGGAGTCACGCTTGAGCTATCGACCCCTGACGGCAAGGCGCTGATGCGAGAACTCGCCACGAAATTTGACGTAGTGATCGAAACTGCTGGTGAAGGCGGAAGATCGATCCTCGATACGATCGAATTTTTACCGCGCGTGATCAGATGCACGATCGCGCCATTCTTGCGGACCGGCCCGAAGAGCGGGTATGCGGCGACCGATTTCACCGTGATGGCAGCAAGCGGTGCTCCGGCGATGACCGGCGATCTCGATCGCGCGCCACTATTTTTTCCGGTGCCGCAGGCAATGATGGAGGCTGGTGCCGATGCCGCCATCGCAACCCTGGCAGGACTTATCGCGCGCGATCGCGATGGCGTCGGCCAGCGCGCCGAAGTATCGGCGAGGATCGCCGCGATGATGGGGTCGTTCGGCCAGGCTATAGTCCCGGGCTCGGGCAATCCCGAAGGCAAACGGACCCAAGGCGCTATGACCATTGCGGGCGTGCAAGTCCCGAGTGTCTACGACTGCGCGGACGGTTTCACGCTGATAACAATTGGCTTTGGGCCGGTGTTTGGGCAGATGACCCAGCGGCTCGCGAAGTTGGCGGCTGACGAAGGGTGCATGGATCAACGAATTGCCGACATCAGCTGGCCGTCGTTCATTAGCGATCTGTCGGCGCGAAAAACGTCGCCATCGGATCTGCAAGCGCTCGTCGACGGGCTCAAGTCTCTGGCGCGCTCGAAGACCAAGGCTGAGCTGGCAGAGAGCTCGCGCAAGCTTGGCCTGCTTTCGTCGCCGGTTATGAACATGAAAGATGTCGCCGAATATGTGCAGTATCGCGAGCGCGGGCTCTTTGCGCGAGTGAATGTGGATGCGGGCGGCGAGATCGATACGCCCGCGCGCTTTGCACGATTCTCGAACTACTCGATCGAAATCAAACGACCCGCGCCGAAATTGTCCGAACACTCTGCCGAGATCTTTGAAGCGGAACTCGGACTTTCGAAAACTGAGATCCAGGCGCTGTTCGTCGCGGGAGAAATCTAGGATGGCAGCACCACTGGACGGCGTGCATGTGCTGGATCTGAGCTGGGTCATGGTCGGGCCGGCCAGCGCTCGCTACCTCGCCGACCTGGGCGCGGACGTCATCAAGGTCGAAAGTTCGAAACGGATCGATCCAGTTCGCACGCTCGGGCCATTCAAGGATGGGAAGACGGGCCCCGAACGCTCGCTCAGCTATCACAACCTCAACGCGGGCAAACGATGCGTTGCGATCGACATTCGCCGTTCCGAGGGGCGGGAAATTGTCCTGCGGCTGGTGGATTGGGCGGACATCGTGCTCGAGAGTTTCACGCCCGGCGTGTTGGAAACCCTTCATCTCGGCTACTCGGACCTCAGTCGGCGCAACGCGCGGATCATCATGGCGTCGACCAGCTTGCTCGGACAAACGGGTCCGTATGCGCAGGGCACGAGCGGAGTTGGCACGATGGGCGCGGCGATGTCGGGCGCGACGTATCAAATCGGATGGCCCGATCGCGAGCCGTCGGGACCGTTTGGTCCGTGGACCGACGCGGTGACGCCGAGGTTTATTGTCGCGAGCATTCTCGCGGCGCTCCATCGCAGAACGCGTACTGGCGTCGGCAGCTATATCGACGCCGCCCAGGCCGAGGCGGGAATCCAGTTCATGATGCCCTCATACTATGAATACGCCGCGAACGGCACGATTCCGGAACGCCGCGGTGTCGCCGGCTCGCCATTGCACGTGCCTCAAGGTTTGTTTCGGTGTGCCGGAGAGGATCGATGGATCGCAATCGATGCTTCCGATCAAACCGATTGGCATGCGCTTCGCGGTCTGATCGGCGGCGGACTGCTCGATGCAAAGTTCGACACGATAGTCGGCCGGCTGCGCAATCGCGCGGAGCTCGAGACGGCGATCACAAGTTGGACGCGCGCGCGGGACGTGGATGCGATCGAGGGTAGTCTGCAAGCGGCGGGTGTGCCGGCGCATGTCGTCAGCCGAAGCGGCGACTTCGCGCGCGATGTCGATCTTCTCGATGCGGGCCATCTCAAGCAGATAGTTGA
>Ga0210393_10000649_pt1 | contig 30847 bp, 27 predicted proteins | sample IncBWC27OmetaG_FD_160068 | JGI IMG/M metagenome (GOLD analysis project Ga0210393, IMG submission 160068) | Forest soil microbial communities from Barre Woods Harvard Forest LTER site, Petersham, Massachusetts, United States - Inc-BW-C-27-O ...
TCCTCGGCTGCAGAATGCTTCACAGCAATCTGCACTCCCCGATAGCGTAATATTTCTTTGAACACTCCACGATGAATGTTTCCGCAGAGAACGAAGGTTCTGATATCCGAATGCGTACGCTCCTGATGTTCGCCGTGACTTTTTTCTCATACGCATACTTTTATGAAGGAGCCGGATGGAATCAGAACTCTCGTTTCGATCTGGTGCGCGCCATCGTAGAGCAGGGAACGCTGCGCATCGATGATTTTCAGCGGAATACGGAAGACAAAGCCTTCGCCAACGGCCATTACTATTCTGACAAGGCTCCCGGACTAGCGCTGATGGCGGTTCCGGCAGCGAGGGCGGGAGGCGTGCTGCTACGAATTATGCGAGTGGATCCGGAGTCGCCTCGTGGCCTATTGGATCTTGCCTATTGGATCACGGTGTGGGCCGTCGCTCTGCCAACGGCGGCAGCGTGTGCCTGTCTGTTCTGGATTGCGCTCCAATTGGGATGCAGTGTGAATGCCTCGGCGTTCGCTGCTCTCGCGCTCGGGCTGGCAACTCCCTTGTGGGCATACACGACCTTATTCTGGGGACACGCGCTGGCGGGGGCATGTTTAGTTTTCGCCTTCGCTTGCGCGATGCGTTTACGCGGAGATGTGCGCTCCACGGGCGATCTATTATGGGGGTTGGTCCTCGGTCTGGCTGCAGGGTGGGCCACGGTTACTGAATATCCTTCCGCGCCAGCATCCGCGATGGTTGCTGGTATGGCGCTGGCCTTGGTTTGGAAAGATGGATGGCGCCGGCGCTCACGGATCGTTCTCGGAATTGCCGCCGGCGCGTTACCTTGCGTCATCGCACTGATGGCTTATCAGGAGGCTGCATTCGGTTCCGTATTTCATCCCAGCTACGCCTATTATCCGCCGGGCGCTTTTTCGTGGATGACCCATGGCTATATGGGTTTGACCTATCCCAGAATCGATGTCGCATTGAAGCTTTTGTTCAGTTGCCGCAGGGGATTGCTGTTTTCCGGGCCAGTCGCGCTAGCAGCACCATTTGGTCTGAGATTACTTTGGAAACAGCCTGCGACTCACGCCGCCGCCGTCACTGCGGCTGCGATCGCTGCTTACTATTTCCTTTTTCACGCTTCCTTTTCCTCGTGGCCGGCCGGGTGGTCGTACGGCCCGCGATACATGTCTCCCGGGTTGCCGCTGCTGTGCCTGGGCTTGGCGCCGTTGTGGGATCGCGCGCGGCCAGCCTGGAGAATCGTCGTCGGGGCGCTAGCTGTGGCTGGGGCCGGGCTTACCCTCATGGCGGTTGCGGTCTCGGCGCAGCCTCCGGACGAGTTTCACTGCCCGCTGCGTCAGTTCTATTGGCCATCGTTTTTGGCAGGCAGATTTTCTTTAAATCTTGGGGCCGTGCTTATCCCAGCCGAGCAAGGCACGAACCGAGTGCATGGAGCTTTCAACTTGGGAGAGTTGGCCGGCCTGCACGGCTTCGCGAGTCTGATTCCGCTATTGGCGGTGTGGGCTCTCACGGCGGTTCTTTGGGTTGGGATCAACCGAGTAGAGCGCTTAGCGCGGCTCTGAAAACCCGGCTCCATCCAACCCGTTCACCTGCCCGGCTGATAGTAGAGCGCGAGTATGAATATGGTTCCTACCAGCGTGGCAATGCCAAAGCTGAGCACCAACCATTGGCGGGTGCTAAGCGGTAGCTTCCTCCTGCGCCGCTTTCGAGCGAATGATGGGTTGTGCTTCCTTCGGTACCCGGCCAATGCTTGGCGAATGAACGAATGCATCACTGTTAGATTCCCGTAGTCTCATAGGTCAGGACGGCCAGGCTCAGGCGGTAGTCATAACCGGCCTGCGCATCAGTGATTTCGGCCTGCGTCTGCTGAAGCTGTGCCTGACTTAATTCAACGATGGAACCCAGCCCTAGGTTGTAGCGGGATTGCGCGAGACTTAGAGCCAGTTTGGCCTGCTGCAACAATTGCTGCGTAACGGATAGTCGCTGATACGCCGTGTTCGCATTCAGCCAACTGGTGCGCACGTCGCGCGAGATCAGATTGCGCATGTCTCGAAGCCGCTCTTGAGTTGCTTGTGCTCTCAGGTTCGCCTCGCGGGCTCGTGCGGAATATAGGAAGCCGTTGAAGAGTGGAATCTCAATGTCTCCGCCGACGGCTCCATACGTGTTGTTCAACGCGCTTGGGCTGGGAGCCACCGCCGCATTTCCCACGGGTGTGTCCCCCACGGCTCCCATGGCGCGAATGCTGGGAAAGAGCAGATCGCGTTCCGCAGTTTGGAATTTCCTGGCCGACTGGACCTGAAATTGTAGCGAGAGGATTTCGGGTCGATCTGAAAAAGCCTGGGAAATCAAATCATCTAGATTTCCCGGTGGCGGCGTCAGCACGCCGGGTTCCTCAACCAGTTGGAAATCCTGCAGGGTCGTGAACCCCAGCACCATAGAGAACGTAGCGAAAGCGGCGTTCTCGTTATTTTGAGCGTCGAGCAAAAGAAGTTTGGCTTGCGCCAGGTTGACACTCGCAAAACTGAAATCCAGCTCGGACTTCAGCTTACTTTTGAAAAGCGCTTCTACCTGATTGGCGACGGTCTGTCGTTCGCTCACGGTTTGTTGTGCGACCGTGACCACCGCGTGGGTTTGCAGCGCATTGTAGAACGCCCGGTTCACGGCTAGAAGAATCTGCTCCTTGGTGGCCATGGCATTCTGGCGTTCGGCCTTAGCCGCATAGTTCGCGCTGGAGATCAGATTAATGGTGCGCCCAAAATCCGTAATCAGTTGCGTGACTATGAGCCCGGCGGCAGCACGCTCATAGATGATCGGATTGTTCAAGGCGCCCGCGGTAATGCGACTACCCGACTGAGCATCGACGCCGGTCAAGTCGCCCGTCGCCGTGGGCCACAAGTTCGACTTCACCTCCCGCGTAACTTGCACGGAGGCCAGAGCAAGCAGCCGACCGACTGAAATCTGCGGATTGTTTTTCATGGCAAGCGCTTCTGCCTCTTTCAAGGTCAGGGACATTGGAGTGCCCGGCGCCTGCGGAGCTGGCGGCGGCGCGTTCGCCGTCAGCCCAGAACTGGTTTGCGCCGGACTCGATTGCGGCATCGGAGCGGGCGGCAGGCTCGCGGCAGTTTGCACATTGATGGACATCTGGGCAACGCTAAACAGAGGCATTGCCAGGAACAGCAGGAACGACACGATGCGCTTGTATGTTCGTTTCATGGATAAACCTTCTTAAGCATTCATCGAAATCCCTCGCCTCGGTTACGCTCACCCGGCGAAGGCGCGGGGTTCGTGCGCCGCAACACAGCAGTCGGGACGAAATCGCCGTTTTTCCCGCCTGAGAGCCTCCAGATCCGACCGTTGTGGCTAACGATTCTGAGCGCAGTCTGATCTACGGCGGACGATACCCATCTTCATATCCGGATCGTTCGGCAGATCAAAATACATGACATGCTTCGTCAAGCGCACCAGGATCGGCTGATTGGAAGTAAACTCTGAAGGCAAATAGTTAAACGGCGTCTCGTAGCGGCCAACATAGGTTTTGCAATCCACGCGCACAGAGACTTCGTAAGCGTAGTAGCGCGAAGTTAGTGGCGCGTCAGACGGGTTGCTGCCTCCGATCATGGAATCGGGTGAGTAGACTTTATGCTGCTGTACGTATACGACAGTTCCCTGCACGTAGGGATTGGGATGGCCAGGCTCCGCAGCATACAGCGCCGGGACGGCTACTACCAACACGACGATACAAATACGAAGATTCTTTTTCATAATCTCCTCCACGAGATCGCCTGCCGAAATCGCAGGACATGAAACGAGCCGTGACTCGAACGAATGTTCAAAACGAGCCTCAGCAATAAGGAGGAGGCCTGTCATACAGGCTTACTTCCGAATAGACTCGAGCAACAGGAGGAATGGAAGACAGTACCGCGACAGAAAGTCGTGCCGGTTCAAACAAAACAAACTTCGCGGCCGGTGCGGACCACTGCAGACCGTCATTCAAGAGATTTTGCCGCTGGCCGTCGAGAGACTGCGACGTTGCGCTCTTTGTCGTTCCCGCTTCCTGTCGCGTAATCGTGCTGTATCTGGTCGCAACGTTCAGGGCGAGAGAAAGAATAGCGCCAAGTATTAGCCCTCTAAGCCAGAAGGATTTCTGACAAACCCATCGACGGTCAAAAGAGGAACCTAAATCCCTCGCTTCACTCGGGATGACAAGTGGGGTGTCAGCGACCGGAGAACGTTGTGCCCTCATTCCACTGGCTCCCCGGGCACAGCTTCTGCCGTCTGTTCTTTGCGTTTGCCATACACCAGCAAGTACGCCGCCGGAACGATAAAGATGGTCAAGAGAACTGACGAAGTAAGCCCTCCGATGATGGCGCGGGCCATTGGCGTGTACTGTTCCGCGCCTGTGCCCAACTTCAAAGCCATCGGGATCATGCCGATAATGGTTGCGAGCGATGTCATCAAAATTGGCCGCAGGCGCACGCGGCACGCGGTAATGACCGCATTCTCTGGCGACAAACCCTGCCGTTCCAGATTGTGAGCGAAGTCGACAATCAAAATGCTGTTCGAATCGGCGATGCCCACCAGCATCAGCACGCCCATCAGCGACATGACATTCAGCGTGCTGTGGGTGAGCGGGAGAATTATGAGTACGCCGACAAAGCCCATTGGGATCGCCAGCATGATAAGGAACGGATCGATGAACGATTTGAATTGCGCCGTCAGAATGAGAAATAGCAGCAAGAACGAAATTAAAAAGCCGAGCGCAAAGCTCTTGAATGACGCCTCCATGCCCTGCACCATTCCCCGCAGGTTTACACGTACGTTGCCGGGGATTTTGGTTTTCGAAAGAATGTCCCGGATTGAACTGGTGACGCGGCCCAGATCCTCTCCCGTCGGAGTTACGTAGACATCCATGGCTCGCTGAATCTGATAATGGTCGACCTCGGTCGGGGTCTGAACCTGCCTCACATTCACGACATTGTTGAGCACTGTAATCGGGCGGCCCTGACCGCCGCAAGCCCAAGCGGGCTGCGCGCCACCAGAACCAGATGGGCCGCAGCTCATCTCTCCTCCATTGTTTGGATCTCGCAAGGGAATCTGTCCGAAGTCCGCCATGTCGTGAATGGCGGAGTGACCTTTTTCGAAGAACTGCACCGTGAGGTAATAATCGTTGCCGCTCTTGCGATCGACCCAATAATTGGGAGCGATCACATAATTGGAATTGAGCGCAGTGATTACATTGTCTACTACATCTTTTTGGGTAAGGCCTAATTCTCCCGCGTGCACGCGGTCGACATCGAGGCGCAGTGTGGGGTAATTCATATCCTGTGGAATGTAAACTTGGCCGACCCCAGGCAGTTGCCGGATCTGCGTGGCCAAATTTTGAGCAATGTCATAAATCTGCGTCAAATCGGGGCTGCTCACTTGCACATCGATCGGCGCCGGCGCCCCGGTGTTCAAGATGGCATCGACCAGCGAACCACTGGACAAGAACGTACGAATATCAGGAAACTGTTTCGCCATCCGGTTCTGAACCCGGTCCATATAATCGAAACTGCTGAGCCCGTGAGGCTCGTTCAACTGGACCTGAACCGTCGCGGTGTAAGGACCCGCGTTGGTGGTGTACAGCGCGGAAAAATCCGGGACCACGCCAATGTTGGAAACGATCAGCTTCAGATCTTTCGGCTCGACGGTATGGCGGATCAAGTCTTCCACTTGGGCAATGTATTGATCCGTCACTTCTATGCGTGTTCCAGTCGGAACTTTCAGGTTGATTGTGAACTGCCCGGCGTCGGTTTTCGGGAACAATGCCAGCCCCAGCAGTGGATAAATTGCCAGGCTGACCAGGAACAAACCACTCAGCGCGAGGACGGTCAAGCCGGGCCGTTTCAGCGCCCACCTTACCTTGTGTTCGTAATAATCCAGGAGCTTGTTGAACATCCGGTTGAAGTGAGCGTTGAACCTGTCCATCCAGGATTGGCTCGCCGGTTTTTCGGGCTCCAGTTCGTATCCATGCGTATGCTCGGTGGCGTGCGGCATAGCTTTCAGGAACCGAGAGCAGAACAACGGGATCACGGTCATAGCCACGACAAACGACGCCAGCAGCGAAAGACAAAACGCCAGCGCTAACGCGGAAAAAAGAAACTTGGACACACCATAGAGAAAAACTACTGGGAAAAAATCGACGACATCCACCAGCGTCGCCGCAAGAACGGCGAGGCTCACTTCCGTGCCGCCAACTTCGGCTGCGACCATCGGAACCGCGCCCATCTCCAGGTGTCGGTAAATATTCTCCAGCGAGATCACCGAGTTATCGATCACGCGTGAAAACGCCAGAGCCATTCCGCCCAGGATCATCGTGTTGATCGTGCCGCCCATCAAAGCCAGCGCGACAAATGCAGCCAGCGCAGATATAGGAATGGAGAGCAGTACCGCTGAGGTAGCGCGGAAACTTCCCAGAAAGATGAGGATCATCAGACTGGTAAGAATCAATCCCAGAAATCCCTCGTGCAGCACCGTTTTGATGGCTTCCTTCACATACACAGACTGGTCGAAGACGATGCTGGTGACCATCTGCTTGGGAATGTCGTACAGATGCTTGGTCAGTTCGCGGAGGCCATTCACGACGGCGATAGTGTTGGTGTCGCCGCCCTGTTTCATGACGGGAATGTAGACGGATTTTTGCCCGTCAATGCGGACAATGTTGGTTTGAATCTGGTGAGCGTCCTCGGCTTTTCCAACGTCGTTCACCGTCACCCAGGAATGTCCCTTGACCTTCAGCGGAACCTTGCCCAACTGGTCCATGTCGTCGACCAGGCTGTTGGAATAGACGAAGTAATCATAGGGGCCCATTTTTACGTCGCCGGCCGGAAGGATGAGGTTCGCATCGTTGACCGCACCCACCACATCCATCGGGCTCAATTGACGGGACAGCAACTTGTAGGGATCGACGTAGACCATGATCTGACGGTAGGTTCCACCGAAGACGCCGGGAATTTCAGCGCCTGGCACTACCGCGATTTGGTTGCGGATCTGAAACTGCGCGTAATCGTGAAGCTGAGTTTCGTTGAGGCCTTCTCCCTTGACCGTGACCAGCGCCACCGGCAAACTCGACGCGTCGAACTTCAGAACCACCGGAGGCAGCGTTCCCGGCGGAAGACGCTTCAAATCTGCCAGTGCTAAGTTGGAAAGTTCAGTCACATCGGCATCAGCGCTCGTGCTTGGCTGGAAGTACACCCGAATAATGCTCACACCCAGCAGGGATCGGGACTCCATGTGATCGACCCCGGCAGCCAGGGTAAAGAAGCGCTCCAAGGGATCCGTAATGTCGGTTTCAATGTCCTCGGGAGGCATACCCGAATAGAAAGTAGCCACTACCACTTCCGGCAGGTTGATGGGGGGAAATAAATCCACTGGCATTCGTGCGATGCTGGTCACGCCGATCACCAGGAGCACCAGGCAGATGACGACAATGAAGTACGGATTGCGAATTGAAAATCCTGGCATAGACGTTACCCGATCAAGATTGCAACTTCGTCATTGCGCATTCTGTTCCTGGTACTGCATCACGGCCGTGGCCTGCGGATGAACCTTTTGGCCAGGTTTCAAGCCGCTGCGGTCGCTGACCACGACCTGCTCTCCTTCGTTTAATCCAGAGAGGATTTCCGCGTCACTCGTGGTCTGCAATCCAACTTGCACGGTTCGAGCCTCTACTTCTCCATTGCGATTTACTACCAGGACCGTTGCTTTATCGCCTTCATGGGCTAAAGCCTGGAGGGGCACGGTGGGAACGTTGTCTTTTTGGTCGAGCCCGACTTCGGCTTCCGCATAAAGCCCGGGCATGAGCACGCGCTCCGAATTCGGAACATCGACTTCGGTGTGCATGGTGCGAGTGTCTGCTGTGACATCTACGGAGAAGCGCGCAACTTTGCCAGGGAACGTTCGATTTAGGGAAGGTACGTGGACGCTGACCGGATCGCCGATACGAATGTAGCGAACGTACGACTCGGGAATCGGAATGACCAGCCGAAACAGATCATCCTGAGATAAGCGGACGATTGGCATTGCCTGTGTGCTCGAATTGGTTCCGGCCTGAACCAGAGTTCCCAGGTTCGCGTAGCGTTCGGTAACAACGCCGGAGAATGGCGCCGTGATTCTGGAATAGTCGAATAACGTCTGGTCGTGAACGAGCTTGGCTTTGGTCGCGCCCAACTGGCTCTGGGCCGCTTCCAACCCCGCTTTTTCGGCATCGACTTGAGAAGACGCGGCAAGATCTTTGCCTTGCGCATCGTCGACTTCCTGTTGCGCCACAATTCCAGGCTGAGTCTCGAAAACCTGGTTCAATCGCGTGTATTGAAGGTGAAGAGCGTTGTACTGTGCGCTGTAACGCTGCAGTTCGTGATCCGCGCGGCTCACCTGGTTCATCGCGTTCTTGATCTCGGCTTCATCCTGCTCCAACTGCGCCTGCAATTCCGGGATCTCCAACGTAGCCATCGTCTGGCCTGTCTTCACGTGGGTTCCATAGTCAACGCTCAACTTCTGCACGTAGCCCGATTCTTTGGCATAAACGTCGATCTCCTGAAAGGGTACTAGCTCAGAGGACAAGGTGATTTGCCGGCTCAGCGTTTTCTTGACGACCTTGGTGACTCCTACCGTAACTAGCTCATCGGCACTTGCTTTCCCATTGCCACCGCCACTGCACGATGACAATCCAACGGCCAGCAGGGCGGCAATCCCAACCATCACGGAACCGGTAAAGTTGGATGTCCTTACGCGAGGGCAATTTCTTCTGCGAATGTGGCCACGTTCATTCATCTTGTTCAGCACCAGCCTTCTCTGGCATCCGGGCCAGCAATGTGCCACTAACTCAATCCCTTGACGACGTGCCGTAACTTGTCTACGGAAAACTCTTGCGAGCGGCAGAAGTCGATGACTTCTTTATCTGCTTGCCGCAATTTCGCTGCAGCCGCGGGAATTTCTGATGCAGTCTGTTTGGGAATTGTCAAAATTCCGTGTCGATCCCCATGCATCAGGTCGCCCGGTTGCACTTCCAGGCCGCCCACGCTTACCTTCGATCCAAAATCGAAGAGATGAGCATAGGCGTGGGACACGGCTACGTTTCCGGCAAAAAGATGCAATCCCGAATCTTTTACCTGCGGCAGTTCCCTGACTGCGCCATTCGTCACGTACCCGACACAGCCAAGCGCTCTCAGGATCGCGGCCTGCACTTCCCCAAGAAATGCTCCGACGCCCGGTGGTTCGTCCATATCCTGCAAGACCACAATTCGTGGCTCGGGCACCTGCAGGATACTGTTCCACCAGTCATGGCGATCGTGACGAAATCCTGCGATTGGAGGTTCGCCGGTGCGAAGACGGGCAGTGGCGGCGTATCCCACGAGGGGAGGAAAATCTTGAAAAATACAGGAGACGCGAGCGTCAGCAAAACCCGCATTCCGCAGCCTAAGTTGAAAAGTCTCGATCGCGCTCGAGACCGTGCACGTATCTAAACGCCGCAGTGCATCGAGCTGTTCCACGGGTATAGCAGGCTCAAAAGCCATGCGAATCCTCTCAAGGAACTCTCAATTGAGCTATTGGGTGCGCTCAATCGCGTCGTCAAAATGCCGCTCGAGCAGCCAACACCCTGCCCGTCACGACACACATTAGGGTCGAAACCAACACTACGTGGCACGATAAACCAAAACGCTAAAGAAGGAATAAAGACGAAGGAGGGGGCCTGTTGTAGAGGCTGTCGCTGAAAACGTGCTTCGGAAGCAAAGGTCCGGCAGGAGCCAGACGGGTTTCGACGGCGGGGAGTTCGACAGTGCTGAAATCGGTGCTCGGTGCCACCCATCGCGCAGCATCTCTATCGAGGTGTTGCCGCTTGGGTTCGGCAGTCCGGCGGTCAATGGATTTTACGACGATCGATCGAGAACTGCCGGTAGCCCAAAAACGAGTGGCGACACTAAGTGTCAACGAGCAAATCGCAATGACAACCAGCGCACCACGCCAGCCGCGCTTACCAACCCTTCGATGTCTCTGCAATTCCATCCACTGTTACCAGCAATTGCCGCTTGGCCGGATTATACAACATCGGACCCAGTCAGATAGACATTACCTCAGTAAACACTTCCCACCGAGTTGGATACCGAACCCAAGTGGTTGGTTGCACCTTTTCCATCCCCTACTGATCAATGGGCAAGTATTCCACACTCTGCCGCATTCAGTCGGGGTACTCTAAGAACTCCCGTCGAAACTCTTGCTTTCCCCACAGGTCGAAGCGCGGCGTTATAATTCGAGCTGAAAATTGCTTTCTCATTCTGTGAGAGGAGAAACTTCTATGAGAAAGTTCCTGTTCGTTCTGCTGCTTTTTAGCAGCTTTCTCCCGGCACAAGATAAAAGCTCCAGCGCCGCGGGCGAGCACCAATCGAAAGCAGACAAAGGGGCCGTAACTATACAAGGCTGCGTCGGCCGGTTCAGCGGCGACTACATCCTGAGCAAGCAAGACCCAGGCGTCACTTACCAACTTCAGGCTACCGGCAAAATAAAACTGCGCAAGTATCTCGGGCAACGAGTGGAAGTAAGCGGGAGCGAGGTGCCGACGATGAGCACAAGTTCTGACGCATTAAACAGGTCGGGCTCGGCGTCCCCTGTAACGATACTTATCGACTCGATCAAGACTATCTCGAAGGAATGCACCGCACGGCCCGCTTCGGAACAGTAAGGAACATCTGGCGCGATTCCAAGAGCAACGATGAGGTGACGGAAACCGATCGACAACAAGGCACAAAGATGACCTACACGATGAAGAACAAGTGACAATGAGAACAACATATTGTCCTTTAAGGCGTGAAGGATGATGCGTACTTTTCTCCCAGCAAGTCCTGGCCCTCAAATGCGACGCGGGAGTGCTTTTCGGCATCTTAACGCCATGAGCATGGACTTACGCCAACTACCGGAACCCTCGCCTCCACCCATACAGGAACCGCCAGAGGGCCCTGAAAACCCCGACATCCCAGTGCGAGAGCCCGATCCAGACGAACCATTTCAAATGTCCAGCACCAGTTGAGGCAGCCCATCTCCTGCTAGCTACGAGTGCCTCTTACTTGCATCGGGTTCGCGAGATTCCCGACTTTCAGGAATCACCATGTTTAGCAGACCGCGTCAGTTTGAGGGGCCGCGGCATCTTCAAGCCAGAGCATCGCAGCCATGTTTACCAAGTCGGCGAGAGATCCCGCTTTCATCTTTTGCATCGCTTGTCCTCGATGCACCTTTACCGTCTTCTCGCTGATGCCGAGTTCCCCACCGACTTGTTTATTCGACAGGCCAGACGCCACCAACATCATCACCTGCTGTTCTCGACGGGTAAGCGATGCGTAACGGTCCCACATCGGCTTCATCTGCTGCTGCCGATCAAGAGCTGCGCGGCTGCATTCCAGGGCTTGCCGGATGGCGCTGAGCAGCGCTTCGTCATTCAATGGCTTTGTCAGGAATTCTGCAGCACCGGCTTTCATGGCCTGAACGGCCTTATGCACATCGCGAAGGCCAGTGATAAAGATGATCGGCATGTCGGTGCGTTCACCGGCGATACGCGTCTGCAGGTCCAGACCATTAAGGCCGGGAAGAGAAACATCCAGTACGAGGCAGCTCGGAACAAGAACTCGTGGGCAGTCGAGAAATTCTTGTGCCGACGCCAACGTCACGGGCCTCCAGCCTTCGCCTCCGATCAGCAGTTCCAGCGATTCTCGAATCGAGATGTCGTCGTCGACAACGAATACAATCGGCGTCGCGGACGGCTTCGATCGCGATTCCAGTTTCTGCTTCAGCACGTGCGCTACGCTGATGGGGTTTGGTTCAGGAGTTTCCACGATTGCGGCTGATCTCATATCCTGCTCCTTAATTTATGCTCGTTGATCTTCTGACCGAGAACTCTGCCAAGCCAATGATGGTGAACTGTGCGAAGGGCAAAGTTCGGATGAACGGGTGTGCTGGATGGAGCCAATAACTGTCCCGGTTTGACCCTTGCATGGCAGCTTCTTCACTCGCAATACATCCGGCGCAGGTCCCCTATTGCCCTCGGCAATCTCATTCAGCAGCAGTTCAATGAATGTTTGGACGCACGGGCTAAGAACGACACCTGGCAATTGATTACTATCCATGATGACTCCTGTGATCTGACTGTCCCCAACTGTCCTCGGCCTGTGCCACCACTCTCGGGCATTACGAAATTGTCTGCATCACGAGATGCAGTGTTTTTTTGCTACCACGGAAGGCGGGTAAAGGGATTCCCCGATCGTGGTATAGAACGAATCGGAATTCGAAGCGGACGACGCCCGCGATACCAAACATTGCCGAACGAGACTAAAACAGGAGAGGTCTCAGAATTTCGGAGAAGACGCGGTATCCGGAATGATGATCTCGCGGCGGCCGAACAGGCGAGCGTCGAGTGAAAAGGCTCCCGGACCAAGACAAACTAGGGCGATTGAAATAAGGGCCACCAAAGCGGCCGTTATCTTGGCCTCAAACAAGTCTGGGGCGGGATTCGGGAACCATGAAAATGCCGCGCCCACGATCAACAAAGCGCCCGCAATGCCGACCAGTGGAGTCAGGTAGCCAGCCAGAAGGAACGCGCCAGTCGTGACGGTAAGAGAGGCTACGGCCAAGGACAGAAATCTTAACTCGTGCCAACCCGCAAAGTAGACCAAACCTTGGGCGACGAGCGCAGCCCCGACAGTCCCGCGCAGAAGTAGTAACCCGGCCCCAGGCCAACCATCAGGAAATGTGGAGAATATTCTGAGCAGCTGCCACTCCTTAGCAACAGCTTTAGAGTAGAAGCACCGCTTGCAGAATGAATCCCTAATGCTCGGAATTTTTCCCTACCACTTTCGAGGTACCGCATTGGATCGGAGGGGGCAGTCCTAGAGCTCGATAATTCCTCGTCGCACTCCGATGGCGACCGCCTGGGTGCGATCGCTAGCGCCAAGTTTCTCCATGATGTGCTTGATATGCACTTTCACAGTCTCCTCTGTGATGAAGAGTTTTTCAGCAATGTCCCGGTTACGATTTCCGCCAGCGATCTGACGAAGGACCTCGACTTCGCGTCCGGTAAGAGATTCATCGCTGTAGTGCTCTGCCAGATGATGCGCAATCTCTGGCGGAATACGTTTCTTGCCTGCGTGGACCTGGCGAATGGTGTCGACCATATCTTTGGGGGGCATGCTCTTCAGCATGTAGGCGCGAGCTCCGGCTTCGAGAGCATGCTGAATTTCTACGTCGCCTTCAAAGGTTGTGAGGATGATAATGCGAGCTTCAGGAAACTCCTTGCGGATAGCGATCATTGTATCGATCCCACTCATGTCGGGAAGCCGGAGATCCATAAGGGTCACGTCCGGTTTATGCTTGCGAAACTGTTCGATTGCTTCGTGAGCGTTCGACGCCTCTGCCACCAGCAGCATGTCCGGCTGGTTGTTGATAACGGTGCCAATCCCCTCGCGCAGAAGAGGATGGTCATCGACACAAAGGACACGAATACGAGGATGTTCGTTCATTTGTCGCGTTCGCCTCCCCGATTGCGAAGGCGCTCAGCCCATTTCTGCAATCGTGCGAGCCACGCCGATAGCCCGCCACCCGATGACGGATGTTGAAAAGCAACCCGGCTGGGGACAGTTATGTCGACTTCTGTTCCGCCTTCGGTGCGACTCCAAACCTTGAGGGTCGCTCCAATTCTTGCGGCCCGCTCTCGCATGCCCGATAAGCCCCAATGCCCGTCGCGTCCGGTACGCAACACTTGCGGATCGATCCCGCACCCATTGTCTCGGACAAGCACCCGCAATTGATGGTCCGCATATTCTAGCTCGACTTCGATCCCACTCGCCCGCGAGTGACGAAACGCATTGACCAAAGCTTCGTGGCCGATACGATAGATCTCATCGCGAACGGCTGGATGTAACGGCTGCGCCCGGCCTTCGACAATCACGCGAAAATCGATTGGCTGGGGGACGCCGAGTTCTCGCGGAATCCGGGAGAATGCCGTTTCGAGATTATCCGAGTCCCTGGTGGACGATCGGAGGCCGCGAAGCGTATTCCTGCCATCGTCAATTACTTGTCCCATAACTTCGAGAACGCGGGACACCGTAGGTTTTGCTGGCGAATCTGAGGACAACTGATCATCCGCCACGTGAAGCTGCATCGAGGCGCTGAGAACGCCCTGCAAGAGCGTATCGTGCAAATCCTGAGCGATGCGTGTCCGTTCACCAATCCGCTCTTCCAGGCGCATATTGTATTGCCGAGCCAGCCGGTTCATCCTCGAACGACAGAAGTCCAGAATCACGGCCCCGCCCATGACCAGAACTAAGATACGAAACCACCACGTTTGCCACCACAGAGGGTCGACTTGAAGGGGCAACGTCACTTCGGCACTATTCCAGACGCCGTCGCTGTTGCTAGCCATCACCCTGAAGTGGTATGAGCCCGGGCTGAGCTTGGTGTAGATGGCGGTTCGAGTGGTAACCGGTTCACTCCAATCGCGGTCGAATCCGTCCAGCCGATAGCGATATCGGACCCGCTCGGAATTGGAGAGACTCAAACCTGTGTAGTTGAATGTAATTCTCTGCCGAGCCGACGAAATGCGGATTGGGCCGCGCGCGCCGACCGGATTACCGTCTACGGAAACGGCCTCGACGTGAACCAGCGCTGGCGCGGAGTTATTGGTGGTGCGAATTGGGTCAACGACGGAAAGGCCACGATTCATCGAAAACCATATTCGTCCCCCTGGGTCGGCAAGTACGGACCGATCTCGCTTTACGCCTTCGATACCTTTCAGGCCGTCGGCGAGCCCGTATTCACGGACATCGGTATCGCTCAATCCCATCCCGAGCAATTTCTCCCGGTTCACGTGAAGGACGTGATTGGAAGTTGCGATCCAGATCCCGCCACTTCTGTCTTCTGCGAGGCCGAATACCTGTTCCCGTAGCGCTTCGGGCGCGTCGCGTGGGACGTGAACACGATCAGAAACATATGCGAGACCGGCGGCGCTGCCGATCCAGACTACGCCCTCCGAGTCTGCCAGTAAGCAGTTCAAATTAGCGGAAGGTAGACCACCGCTGACCGTGAAAGTGCGCCACTCGCCTTTCGACAGCCGGTTCAGGCCGTTTGGCGTGGCGAACCACATCGTCTCGTCAGGGCTTTCCGCAATAGAGGTCACCGCGTCCGATGACAGGCCATTGGCAGTGGTGTAGTTCGTGAAGTGACCACCTTTGAACTCACTCACTCCCCCACTAAGAGTCCCCGCCCACACCGTTCCATCACGACTCTGATGAACGGCATACACGCTGTTCTGAGCAAGTCCTTCTGCTTGCGTATAGGTCTTGGACGCGAAGGAGCGACCGTTGTCGCTCAGCACCGTCAGTCCACCCCGTTGTCTGCCGATCCACAGTTCGTGTTCGCGGCCCGAGATCGAATAGACCACATCTCTGGCGAGCCCGGCATCGGTCACGCTCCTGCTCTTCCCGTCTTTCAGCCAGTACAGTCCTCCCTCCAGGGGAGCGAACCAAGTGCGCCCTTCTGCGTCGACGTAGACCGGACCATTTCTGTCAGAAGGAAGACCGTCGACTGTCGTATAGGTAAGGAAGGCACTATCGCGCAGACGCTTAACGCCGGCCACGCCGCCTGTCCACAGATTTCCCTCCCGATCTTCAAGAAGTGCCGCCACTCCCGCGTGGGACTGGAGCGGGCGCTCTTCAGTTGAAACTCCGTTGCTGTTGTACCGTAAGAGCCCTGCATCTGTTCCCAGCCAGATGTTCGAGTCCCGATCTCGTATCATCGCAAGAATGCGGACATGCTTGAGCGAGGAGGGCACACCCGTCTGGGTAACCTCCTTTCCATTCCAGCGCGCAACTCCTCTGTCGGTCCCTATCCACAGCTCCTGATTTTCTAGGGCCAGCAGACAGTTAATCTTCTTCGCGAGCAGTCCGTTCGCCGCTGCCGAAATCCGGCCCTTATCTAGATAGAAGAGGCCTCGATCTTGCGTACCCAGCCAAACCTTGCCGTCGGCGGTTTCTGCCATCGAAATCACTGCAGAGTTAGGTTCAGCAAAGCGGTGAGGTGTGACGCCCGTCGCCCAACTGAGACGGCTGGAGAGTTCATCGGTAGTCATTGTCGGGGCAGAATTCGAATGCTCGGCTTGTGAATTCAGGGTCTCAAACTTTCCGGCACGATATGTGAGCGTGCCTAGAGCAAGCGACGACAAAAGAACCGAGCCCTCCCTTCGCTTGAAAACAGAGGTAATGCCAACCTCAGCTTCGTCGCGACCAAGTTCAAATTCCCCGTCGTGGTACCGCAAGATCTTCGTATTCTGCAGGAGTATCCACAGATTTCCTTGACCGTCCGTCAGCAGTCCACGGACCGGGCCGATCAGAAACGAGGTGGGGGTTGCTTGCGGGAAGGAGCGAAAGCTGATCCCGTCGAAACGAATCAGACCTTTCTCTGTCCCGATCCACAGATAACCATCTGCGGTCTGTGCGATCGCGCTAACTGGTCCGCCGGTGAATCCTTTCTCGCTCCCCCAGCGGTCCTGCATATACTGCGAAATCGCTCGATTCGGATCAATCGCGCGGGCCGAATACCCGGAGCATACCAACGCGAGCCCAACCAAAACGTTCTTAAGGCGCAAATGCCGTTTGAGCTCCATTACGGAAGATATTCGAACTTCTCGATGACAACTTCGTTCTCCTTTTGCATTGGGCTCTTGTCGCTGGCTACAACGTAGAACAAAAATTGGAAGGTCTCCTTGCCCGGTGTAGGAACGCTAGAGGTGAAGACGTGTTCGGCAACAACCGGTCCATTACCATCGGCAGAGGCTCCACGAACGGTTTTGAAACTAGCACGTCCAGATTCCCAATGCAGCGACTCCGTTAGCGTTCCCGAAGGCGGAGTAAAGGGCGATGTATTGCCGGGAACGTAGAAAGGCTGAATCCCATATTGCGAATTATTCTTACTCGCAGCGTCGCCCCATTTGCTGTGTTCAATGTCCATTTCGCGGTAATGCTGGTCGCCGCCCCAGTCGTCGAACGTAGTCATACTTAGAACCGCAGCCGGTTCCAAATGAGAAGTGTCACGTATTACGGTGATGTAGGTACCATACCCGAGACTGCGACTGAGGACGACTTCGGCGCAGGACCACCTGCCTTCCGGCGTTTTCTTAATGCGAAGATGTAAGGCTCCCTTCTCATCCGTCCACGCCCTGTCGCCTCCGTATGGATTGTTCAGCCCCCCGCGATCGCTCGCAATTGTGCGGACTTTCCAATCATATCCGCTGAACTGAAGCGGCTTGGTCGGCGCAAGTTCCGTGGTTCCGGTACCCTTGACGATCATGACGGAAACCACAGACCCGCCGGGCGTCGGAGCAACATCCATCGTAGGCGGCGGATGATAACCAGGGTCGACTAATAACGCGGCGTACTCGAATCCGAGGTGAGTTGAAGTGCTCCACGTGGAGTCCGATTGAATCGGAATCAGCGCTTGGTCAGGCCACGGCTGTACCCACCATGGTCCGCTCCTCGCATAGACAACAATCTGTTGCCCCGCGCGAGCGCCGACCACGCGCCCAGCGACGGTATCAACTCTCTCGCGGCCACCCTGCGCCGCAGGCGGGATCTTTGTGAATTCGATGGCTGTAGTCGCCCTGTCTCGCCGCGCCTGGCAACCACCGATCACGGCACATAAGGTTAGAAGGAGAACATGGTCCCAGTTCTGACTAATGCGCTTGGTTAAACTCATCAAAACTACGCTGCGGATCGGCGCGAGTGCCTGAAACACTTCCACATTCAGCCCAGCGAACGCCAAGCGAGAGCAAGAATCGTCAACACGCCGACTGTCGACATTGGTGTCGAAGGTTGCTGCTGGAATTTCCCCAATCATGCGTACCTCGTCCTTATCTTGCACCCAAACTTAAATCCGTCGCAAATCATGGAAACTACAGGTAAACAGGACTTAGGTCCCGTCTTTATTCGCATACTCATCACGAACAAGTGCTGCTTTGCCCAGAAAATCATCACGCCATCGGCCGTTTGTGCAATAACAAAGCGTGCCATCCAGACTGATGCGGAGAGCGCACAACAAGGTGCGTTCGTGGCGCCAACTAATCCGAAGGTATCGATCGATACCATCGTCCAATAGATTCGTCTCGCCGCTTCTGGCTTAATCAGAATCGTGGATTCGATCCACGTGAATCGTCTACGCACTCAAGCTAATCAGAAACTTGAAACACAAACGAAATGAGGTGCGACATGATGTCAGTTGAGCCAGTGAGCAAAAGCTTCGATGTAAACGCCTGTCAATCCGCACTCGTCGAACTCGCAGAACAAAGACTTCTGGCTTGCGCAAGGAGTGGCGATTCGGCAGCCTTCGAAAGTCTTGTAATGCCACACAGGGACGCAATCCTCCGTCTTGCTCGACGGATCCTTCGCAATCAGGAAGACGCGGAAGACGTGGTCCAGATCGCATTGCTGGAGGCTTTCCGTCACCTGAATGCTTTCGAGGGGCGCTCAAGATTCTCCTCTTGGTTGCATCGCATCGCTACCAACGCGGCGTTGATGCGCTTGCGCGCCAGTCGTCACAAATACGAAATGTCGCTCGATCAAATCATCGAAGGCGACGACCGGCCAGCGCAGTTCCACGTAGTCGAACCGCGACCGAATCCGGAGCAGGAGTGCTCGGCAAAGGAAGTTCGAGCCGTACTCGGCGAGGCGATCGATCGTTTGAGACCGCTGTACAAAGAAGTGGTTCATCTGTGTGATGTACAGGAACTGTCGGCAAAAGAAGCTGCGCGTATCCTGGAAGTTCCTGTCGGAACCGTAAAAGCCAGGTCGCATCGGGCGCGCCTCAAGCTAACGCAGGCTGTGCGGTCGATGCTTGCGCCCAAGCGAAGGCGAGCAGGTATCAGAAATCAACGCAGGGCAACGGTGCTCATCCGAGAAACAAGAGCTGCGTAGAGATCGGGGAAGCCATTGCGAAGGAGTCGATTGAAGCTTCGTCCAACAAATTCATCGGTCCTTCCGGCTCGAATGAAAGAGACGTCACAGTGAGCAGCAAACATATGGAGTCGTGATTCTCCAAGGGCGGCTCTAGTCTATCAACCAAAGCTGGGAGATTTTATGCTGTCTAAGTGCGCGAGTCCGGCTTGCTCGAATCCGTTTCGCTACCTCCACGAAGGGAAACTGTACCTGATCGAGTCGAAAACGTCGTCAGGTCGAGGCGGATTTTCGGCAGAGGCGAAATTTGTAAGCAGGTCGCCTGCGCTTGAATTTGCCTGGTTGTGCTCATCGTGCTGTCGCTACATGACGATTCAGAACGATGATCATGGAATCAGAGTTGTCCACAAACACGAAATCCGAAATAGCTCCGAACATTTGTTTCTGCGGTAGCTACGCGAAAAACCGCGCCGATTTCCTTTTTGATGTCGCTGCAAAATCAGGGGAGTTATGCAGGGCAATTTCCGGCCCACAGAATCAGGCCGGGCAAAAACGGGCTTAGCGCGGAGGGATGTCTTGGCAAGACTCGTATGGCGTAGCCATAGAGTCCACTCCGAGCCTTGGGCTGAATTGCACACTGGAAGAGGTAGCTCCCGGGGGGGCTTTGCTCGCAAGCCTGCATCGGAGTCGCGGCCAGATCGGTCAATTCACCATCCGCATTTACTCGCCCCATCATGCTCTCGACCGCAACGTCCTCGGGCGTGAGCGAATCCAGAAACACGCGGGCCGACAGTTTGACTTGCCCCCCTAAGTCGACCTCGGCAACACTGTCCTCCACCGACTCGACGCGCAGATGAGGCCACGCCGCCTCGACCCTGTAAAGCCATTCCGTAAAAGCCTTTGCCTTGGACCCATCTTCCGCGCTCAGCTCGCGATAGCGGTTGTGAGCCACCAGGTAGTACTCATTGGTGTATTGCTTGATCATGCGATGCATATTGAACTCGGGGCACAATACAGCGATCGACGCCTTCATCCGGGAAATCCAATTCCGGGGCAAGCCATCGGCGCGGCGTTCGTAAAAGGCGGGCACAATCTCGCCCTCGAGAAGGCCGTACAACGCCTCGGATTCCACGTCGTCCTGACGTGACGACTCACTGTAGGTTTCACCCCTGCCAATGGCCCAACCAATTTCGGCGTTGTGTCGGATGCCGAGTTCCCATGCCTCATCCCACCATCCGTCGAGCGTGCTGAAATTGAGGACGCCGTTGGCCTGGGCTTTCATTCCGCTGGTTCCGCTAGCCTCGAATGGGCGAACCGGCGTATTCAACCAAACGTCGCAGCCCTGAACCATGTATCGCGCAGTGGCGACGTCATAGTTCTCCAGGAAAACGATTTTTCTGCGGAACTCCGGGGACCTGGCCAACTCGATGATTGCCTGGATCAACTGCTTGCCCGTGTCATCCTGGGGATGAGCTTTGCCGGCATAGATAATCTGGACCGGACGCTCCGAGTTGTTCAAAATGCGGGCCAGGCGCTCAGGATTACGAATCAAGAGAGTGGCACGCTTATACGATGCAAAGCGGCGCGCAAAACCAATCGTCAGAGCATCTGGGTTGAGCACTTCGTCGGCTTCCTCAATGGCGGCCTTAGAAGCGCCTCGACTCAAAAGCTGTGCCCGCAGTCGTTGACGCGTGTGGCCGACCAGCCGTTCCCTGCGACGTTCGTGCGTTCTCCACAACTCTCCCGCAGGAATGGACTGGGCACGTCCCCAGAGCGCCGTGTCCGCCGGTTCTTCGCGCCACTTCGGTCCCAGATAACGGTCATAAAGTTGGTTCATTTCGAAGGAGACCCAACTCCGAAAGTGAACCCCGTTGGTCACATGCCGGATGGGCACCTCGGCCTCGGGAACCCCTTGCCAAAGATTGTTCCACATGCGCCTCGAGACTTCCCCGTGCAGCCTACTTACGCCGTTGCTAAAGCAAGCGAGATGCAGCGCCAGCACGGTCATGCAAAAATTCTCCTGATCGTTTGCCTGATTCTGGCGCCCCAGGCCCAGAAACTCCGAAGAGCTGATACCAAGGCGTGGAATGTACGCCTTAAAATATTGCTCGATCATCCCCGAAGGAAAATAATCATGGCCCGCCGCGACCGGAGTGTGAGTGGTGAACATGAGACTGGCAGAGGCAAGGACTTTTGCTTCCCGAAAAGAGAGCTTTCTAGTCTCCATGAGGCGAACCACGCGTTCCAGCCCGAGGAAAGCGGAGTGCCCTTCATTCATGTGATAAACCGTAGGAGTCAGCCCGATCGCTTCGAGCGTTCGATAGCCGCCAATTCCCAGAAGAATCTCCTGTTTGAGCCGCATTTCCAGATCCCCTCCGTAGAGCTGGTAGGTGATCTTCCGATCTTCGTCGTTGTTCTGGGCGATATTGGTATCGAGCAGAAAGAGCTTTAGCCGCCCGACATTCACCGACCAGACTCGTGCTGTTACGGGTCCATGGGGAAAGTCGACTTGAACTCTCACATCCGGCAACAGACGAATTGGCAAGGTGTGGAAGTCATTGTCTTCGTACGCTTCCTGCTGCCAGCCGGCGGCGTTGAGGAATTGCCGGAAGTATCCTTGCTGGTACAGCAATCCCACGCCCACCAACGGCAATCCCAAATCGCTGGCCGCTTTCAGATGATCCCCCGCCAGTATTCCCAGTCCTCCGGCGAAAATCGACAAACACTCAGTAATGCCGAACTCGGCCGAAAAATACGCAGCCAGGAGTCCGTCTTTGCCGTGCTCTCGTTGGTACCAGCTGCCCTCACCGGAAACATAAAGGCCGAGCGCCTCGGCAACTCCTTTCATGTGTGCCAGAAAAGAATCATCGGATGCGGCCGCCTCCAGCGCAGCTTGATCCACACTCCCCAATAGAAGAACGGGGTTGCGACCGCACGTTTCCCAGAGATCGGGGTCCAGCCTTCGAAATACTGCGACGGCGCCATGGTCCCAACTCCAGCGAAGGTTGTATGCAATTTCTAACAGGGGCGACAGGGATGGCGGCAACGCGGGGCGAACCTTAAAGGTACGGATTGGCTTCATCGGGAATCTTTCGGTGGGCCAGTTTTTGTTCGAGTCAAACGGGTGTACCAGCACACATACAGCATTATTAGCAGGCGAGGGCCGACGGTTGTGGCTTCGACCGGGCAATTTGTTAGTTCGGAGGGACACGTCTGGCCCGAATTGGGTCTTTTTTCCTGGAGACTCGGCCACGCTCCGGGTTTACAGCGATGGCAATCCGCTCGTTTCTCGAGACCATGTGGCGCCGGGCCGGTCGCTTGCGGGTTGCGAGTTTGTAAACCAAAAAGTTCGACTTATCCCGCGCGAGCTCGTTGGATGTGCGAGCCGAAAACTTGATTGTCATTCGCTACCACAGCCGGGTAAGACCGTAGCTCAGACACCGAACTAAGCTAAGCGAATCAACGAAGTAGGCCATCGTTGTAGCTTCGGGGTCAGCCAGCACCGATCTGTTTCCCCTGTTCGTTTCACGCTGTTAAGTTGCGGAGTTAGGTCCATTTGGCTCCAATCGCAAAGGGCCTTCGTCAGCCAATGAAAAAGTCAATGTTTCTCATTGTTGTTGTTGAGCCTTATTCGGCAGAACTGTAACCCTCTGCACGATTGACAAACGAGCTGGAAGCGAACAAGATAGGTGTCGCCATGCAGGCGCGCGCCACCGGAATCACTGCCGCCGACTCCCTCCCCGGCTACGATTGCGACGCTTGTCACAACGGCAAAATGAGACGGGGAAACCTCTTCGGGACCTGCTCGACCACTATTTTCTCGGTCAAGAAGGAGATTGCGGATGGATTGTCTGTTTTGTTCTATACCAGAGATGTCGAACCCTCCTAATCCAGAGGACGAAGTCATCGATGAATCCGAAAATTTCTACGCCAAGGCGGCTTTGGGTCACTTCGTCTTTGGGTACACGCTGATTATCCCCAAAGAACACTATCTCAGTTATGCGTATCTGCCCGAGCACCTATTCCCCGAACTTGAAGCCTTCAGAGACAATGTCCTCGACAAACTGCACAACCTTTGCCAGCACCCGATCACCATACTTGAACACGGTGCCATCAACCGTTGCCAGCGAGGCGGCTCATGCATCGATCATGCTCACCTACACCTGATGCCTCTTGCCCCAGACTTATACCCTCTCTTGCGCGAGAGATTCTCATTCGATGAATTGGGGTCCATCAGCGATCTGCGCCGCTTCAACGACGCCCAGATTTCCTATCTGTACTACCAAAGGGAAGGGCTCCGAAGTCACGCCGTCCAACTGTCGCAGGATGTCCCCAGCCAGCTTCTGAGACAAATTGCCTGTCAAGCGTTGGGTGAGCCTGAGTTGTGGGATTGGCGCGCAAGACCACTGCGGGACGTTCTTCAACGGTTCAAGAGTGAATATAAAAGTCTCGCATTCACTGCACCGAAAATTAGTCGGAACGGCACAAATGGATGAGGCTGGCGCTGCTGATTGGGAATGCAATCTAAAACTGGATGCCCTGGACTCATCCGTAGGAGTTGGTGAATATCCCGATGGTTAATTGCCCATTTTGTCGAGAACTCCAGAGTGGCACGCTGCCCGACTTTGTCGATGGGGATATCGAGTCACGCATTTTGCACGAAACGAAACGATTTGTCGTCCTACCCGATATCAGCCCCCTTGTGCCGGGACACGTAATGATTGTGCCCAAAGCCCACATTCTCTGCTATGGCGCTATTGGAGCTGACGCATGGGACGAGTTTGCGGCCATCGTGAATGCCACGCGCGCAATCATAAAAGAGCACTATGGCCCATCCGTGATTCTTGAGCATGGCACAAGGTCGGTCGACGATGTTGCGGACCACGTTTCACACGCGCACCTGCACATTGTCCCCGCCCCGATCGACATTCGTGATTCCCTCGTGAACTTCAACACGACCACGATTGGGAGTCTCTCTGATCTATCACGCTGGGCCGCTCGTGATGAAGCCTATATCTACTTTGAGAGTTGCACTGGCGAACGCGTGGTTGCCGATCGAATTGTCGACCTGAAAAGGCTATTCTTCAGGTCAGAAATAGCAAGGCGAATCGGAATTCCCGATCCGCTTTGGGATTGGCGCCGTCACATACTGAGCGACAATCTTCGTTCAACCGTGGCCACTCTGCGAGCTGCGAATTGGAAAAGCCATGCTAGCGCCTGAAGTTGACGCCGTCCATCAACGCGTCTGGCGAGCAGTCCGCCACTATTGGGAGCCAAATAAAATTCATGGCCACGGCCCCGATCACGCCCTGCGCGTGTATTCGATGGGACTCCAGCTTGCTGCGGCTCTAGGGGCTGATCCCCTTGTTGTGGGTGCCGGCTGTTATATCCACGACGCAGGCATGCGCCCCGACGTCGGTAGAGAGGGACACATCGAGCGATCTCTACAGATCGCCTCGGCATTATGCGAGGAGATGCCAGAACTGGCGAATGTCCGCGATCTTCTCTTAACCACGATTCGCTACCACGAGGCAGAGCTTGCGTTCCCGGCTCCTTTGCCGATGGAGGCAGTGTGTGTCCGTGATAGTGATACTCTCGACCGGCTCGGTTTCACCGGAATACGAATGACACTCCAGTATGGCGTTTGGCTTGGAAGAGCACTTTGTCATCCCACCGATCCTCTATGCCGCGAACGCACACCCGACCTCAACGCCTTCACTATGGATTACGTCCGCTATTTAGAATCGCTTCCTCAACGTCTGATGACTCCTCTTGCCCGCAGTTATTCCAAGGAGAAACAAGAGCAGCGTGAGTTTTACTGCGGCGAATTCTTCTCATCTTTTCGACAGGGGCGCATGCGCAATCACGAGGACGCATTGCAGTTGGTGATGGCCCACATGCAGGCGGAATCTCGCGTCGCATGAACGTCGGCGTGCCGGTAATACCACTGAAATGGCGGAAGTATCTTGCGCTGGTAGATTTTGGTTTCCAGTCCGCAGACGAGCTGGCGGCGGAGATTCGGCGTTATCCTAGAAGCAAAGTTCAGCGTTTGGTCAGCGATATCAGCTCCGAAATCCGGCACGATACCGAGCAAGCTCGCCGTAGCCTGTACGTCGTTAAGTTAGTGCCTGCTGATCTTCAAGGCCAACTTCCTAACTTCAGGCTAGACCGGAGTTCTCAGCTGAACCTGCTGGTTGCGTTTCTCACCGCGCACAGCGGAGTGAATTACGTCGAAGCCTGGTATTGCCGTACTCGTATTGATTCGGAAGTCTTCAGCGTTGCTGGCCGCATCGTCTTCACCGCGGCTAATACTGGACAGACCCAAATCGTTGAGCAACTGTGGCGAGGCAGTCCTCGGCTGCTGGAGACCTATTGTGGTGATTTTGCCTTTCCCTATGTGAGGGCGTCACGATATTCCTGGGGTTGGCCATACTCAATAGAGCATGTTCACCTTCCTCAGAAATTGGCGCAGAAATCGGCACTCAGCAATTTGCAGCTGCAATCTGAATTCGGTTATTCCATGCGCTGCATCGAGCAAGAAAGAGAAAAGCTCGCGGCCTTTTGCGAATTTCTTGACGCGTTTTCTTTCAAGGCCTACAGCCTCGAATACAAGATAGTGGGATCTCAACTCAAAATTATCGACTGGGATACACCAGACGACAGACGAGTCCTAGGATCACAGCATGTGCATCTTTTAGACGGAATGCATTGAGCCGATCAGAAGTACGTGGAGGCCGTCATGACTCAGCGTGCGTGGGCAATCAAACTTGGTAGCGGGGGGCGATGTGTTCCCTTCTGCGAAAAGCACCAGATCGTCGGGATCGGGTGGAAGGGGGTTAATCCGAAAGTGATTGCCCACGGAACTCGAGAGCAGATCTATGCCGGGCTAGCGGCCAGACCGGAGTACAAGGGTGAGGAAGGAAGTTTTGGCCAGTGGACCGGTTCTTTATGGCGGTTCGCCCAAGCCTGTGCTGAAGGAGACTATGTTCTGTATTATGACCCGGGCCAAAAGCGGGTTCAGATTTGTCGAGTGCTGTCCCCGCCCACATATAGAGACTTTGACCTCAAGGCGGGGGATACTCTTGGAAATGAGGTCGACGTCTGGCATTACCGCAAAATCGAGCTTGCAGCGGACGCCATTCCCGTTCTTGATCTCTATGGCGCGCTCAAGGGGAAACTCCTCGGCCCACGCGGAACGTTCTGGGAACTACGCGACGAATTCCACACAATTGATCAACTTACTAAAGGCCTTCTACCGCACGTGTTAAGTGCATCCGACCCCGAGATTCGGGAAGCGTTTGACAAATTGCGAGCTCTCGTGGTGAGCCGAGCAGAAGCGCTGAACGAACGCGATTGGGAATTTCTCGTCGCCGGCTACTTCAAAGCCCAAGGGGCCCAGGTCGATGAAAGCGCTGTTGGTGGTTCTCGCGGAACGATTGACGTAGAGGCAGTTTTCACGCATGGAGAAATACCAGAGTCCGTGTGGCGAGTGCAGGTAAAACGATTGCAAGACAGACAGATAGACTGGGACACAATTGAGAACGACCTGAAGTACGTCGGTGACGCGAAGTTCTGTTACGTTTCGGTCTTTGGCTTCACAGACGAAGCCCGGCGAATAGCCGAGGAGAAAGGTGTGTTCCTGCTTCAGGCGGAAGATTTCACGTCTTTTTTGCTAAGCGGAAAATTGCGTGAATCTGTTGCGAAAAAGCTATTGCTTCCGCGCCTGACGGCGAATCCGACATCCGGCAAGAATGCAGGAGGGTAACGGTCCGAGATCTGAGGCCCTAATGACGATTCTACCGGCCGATTTTGGTTTTGATCGTGAAATGTTCAGCCGCATCCAAAGAAAAATCCAGGGACAGACGGATCGTTCCCGGTCACGAGCTTACATCGCATCCCAAAGAAAAGCGTAGGGCAGCGCACACTTCATTCATTCGTGCGGCACTGAGTTGGGCCACGCGTCTTCCTAAGCGCTGTTGAGATACGGTCACCGCGTTGTGCAGGTTTACCGCGCACGGCGACTTCATGCCGTCTTCCTCATGCAGAACGACTTCCGAGGGCACGCCACGAATGGTAGAGGTGATAGGGGCAACCGTGACCGTGGACAAATAGGCGATCGCGCTGTTGCGGGTGAGCACGAGGGCCGGTCGTTTCTTGTCGGGTACGGCAAACTGGTAGAGCCGAACCTCACCTCGCGCTATTCTTCCTCGGGCTATTCTTGCGGCCACGCGGCCTCCGATTCCCAACCCCGCGCTTCTTCGTCGGCCTGCGACTGTCGCGAGTAGCCCTCCCGGTCGCGTTCTTCACTGGCTCGCACTTCTAACCGACGGAGGTGCTCCCGCAGCGCGTCGCGCACCAGAGCGGACCGGTTTCGTCTGGTGCGCTTGGCGGCTTGGTCGGCAGCCTGCAACAGCTTTTTATCTAGCACGATTTGAACGATTTCCATATGTGGAACCTATTCCACAGTATACTCCACATAGACGACATTTCAAAGCAAGAGAGGCTGGCCCAACCTAAGACCTCGAAACTACTCTTCAAGGTGCAACGGCAGGAAATTAATCTTCTCTTTGCGTTGACGCCGATCTTGCCAAAAGGATATTATCTCTCGACGCAACATTAGCTCATTGACAACACATAGCTCCAGAAGGAACCGTCCCGAAGGGCCATTCTGGGAACTATGCCCGCTAAGTCCTTATTCCGGAATATTTTGCGTGTAAGTCCTTATTCCTCAAAGATTTTGGCCCTGGTCTGGCCCTAACCCCATCATTCCAAAAGATCAGGGGGGGAGGGGGGTACCCAATAACGAAGGAGTAAATAGCCGTTTCCCAAAACGGGAGCCGCGAGCAGGTACTGCATCCTTTACTCTGTGAACGGATATGAGCAAACTCCTTCCACCGCACGGCAGTTCAGAACTGAAACCCCTCTTGCTGGAAGGCCAAGCCAACCGCGAAGAAACCAAGAAAGCTCAGGGGTTGAAAAAGGTTCCCCTGACCAGCCGCGAAACCAGCGATCTGATCATGATGGGCATCGGCGCTTTCACTCCGCTCGATGGCTTCATGGGCAAGGACGATTGGAAAAGCTGCTGCGACGACTATCAACTGCCGAGCAAGAACGGTCTGTTCTGGCCCATCCCGATCACGCTCTCGGCGGACGAGGACTTGGCGAAATCCATCCGCCCGGGCGAAGAAGTGGCTCTGTGGGACGCAGCGACTGAGGCGCTTATGGGCACCATGAAAGTGAACGAGAAGTACACGATCGATAAGGAGCACGAGTGCCAGCAGGTGTTCCGCACCAACGACCCGAAACATCCGGGCGTGCAGAAGGTCATGAAACAAGGGTCGGTGAATCTGGCCGGGCCGGTGAAAGCGCTGTCCGAGTCATACTTCTCTGAAGAGTTCAAAGGGATTTATCAGCGTCCTGCGGAAGCCCGCAAGCTTTTTGCCGAACGCGGCTGGAGCACGGTGGCGGTTCTGCAGCTTCGTAACCCGATGCACAACTCGCACGCTTATTTGGCCTGGATCGCGATCGAAGTCTGCGACGGAGTTTACGTGCATCAGACGCTGGGCAAACTCAAGCCCGGCGACATTCCGGCCGACGTCCGCGTGAAAGCAATCGACGCGCTGGTGAATAAGTATTTTCGCAAGGAACGCGTAATCCAGGGCGGCCACCCGATGGAGATGCGCTACGCGGGCCCGCGCGAAGCCTTGCTGCATGCCACTTTCCGCGAGAATTACGGTTGTTCGCACCTAATCGTAGGACGCGACCACGCCGGCGTGGGCGATTATTACGGACCGTTCGACTCGCAGAAGATCTTCAACGAAATCCCGCCGGGCGCGCTGGCCATCCACCCCCTTTGCATGGACTGGACCTTCTATTGCTATGAGTGCGGGCGCATGGCTTCGATGAAGACTTGTCCCCACGAGAGCAACGCGGTGATTGACGACAACGGCAACTACAAGGGCGGCGCCAGACTTTTGCTGTCCGGTTCACTGCTTCGCAAGCTGATGAGCGAAGGCAAGCCGGTTCCCGCGGAGTTCTCCAAACCCGAGGTGATCGCGGTTCTGAAGCAGTACTACGACTCGCTGGAAGAAGAAGAGAAGGTAGAAGTAAAGTTGCACGGCGCAGCCACAGGCGAAGCGCTGAAAAGGCTACGGCCACAATAGCTCATAACTCGATTCGGCTCCATCCGAGGAGCTATTTTTGTTTCCATTGTGTCCGATTATCTAGGCGGGGAACACAGGAAGGGGTTAACGAGAGTTTTCGCTGCATCGCGTACTCCGCTCGGATTACTTCAGGATCGAGATGTCGGGAACGGCATTTTTTCAGAGGGATGGCAGCCAGCGGCACTCAGTAATAATTGCTAAGCCGCCCTTTCATTACCGTTCGACGGTGGGCTGCCAACTAAATCTTGTCGGAGTACCTCCATTTGTGCCGCTGCTTCGTTCATCTGCTCAGCATATTCGTGTCCCTTTCGCGGAAGAAAATCTCCGTAGTGTTCCAGCAACAACCGGGAATTCGTGTTGATGGCGATAATGTTGGAACGCGCTTGGCCGGAGAGGGCAGAAGTCAGTTTCTCTAACTGCGAATCCCGCATGCCTAGCTCGTGTCCGCTCTGGGCAACTTCCCGTTCAAGCACTTGCGTGTGATATCGGATTAGTCCAAACAGACACACTGCCAGTAAAAGCAGGAGAGAATTGGAAATAATAGTTGCAGAAAATGCTGTCTTCGATGCAGCCGTCGTTTCTCCCTCCAATCTCGCGAACGTGCTGCTCTCCGCTGAAGATAACGAAGATACGATCCGCCGAATCTCATCCATGCAATCTTTCCCTTCGTTTGTGTCGACGAGCTTGAAAGAGCGAAGGCGATACCCTTGTTGGCGCAAACTAATAGAATGCTCCATCTCAGTCTGTTTTGATTCGGCCAAGGACTCCAACTGCGACTCCAGTGATCGTTCGCGCTGCGGCCGATTCGAGAGGCCTGCTCGAAGGTCGACAAAGTCCACTTCGATCCGACCCTTCGCATCGGTGTAGGGCTGCAAGTAAGCGGGGTCGCCGGTTAGCAAGTATCCGCGCTGACCTGTTTCCATATCGGTCAGGTCCTTCAAAACCCCGGAGAGCTTTGCTTGGATCGCGGAACTCTCAAGTGTGAGCGCCGCGGTTTTCTGCACCCGTTGAAGATGGTTGAGGGCAAGGTACGCATTCCATGCAATGAAGGCAAGTAGCGCAGGGACTCCGATTTGCAGCAGAGCTTTTCGAATCATCTAATATCGCCGCCCTTTATGTGACGTTCAGAACACCCTCAGTCATGATTCGACTGGCTTTACAAATTTCCTCCGCAACCCGCACCGCCGCCTGGTTGCTGTGGACCGGACTCCCTGCTGACATTACGGAACTGGCAGCCAGCGTAAAAAGCAAGGCATCCTGCTGCGTGTCGAAGTAAAGCACTACTTGATTCGCTGCCATGTGCGTAGCTCCTAATGATTGTTCTTAGCGGATGATAGGCCGATTCAGCACAAGAACGAGGTTATCTCTTTTGGTGCGCCTGTGAATGACGTGAGTGGTCGGGTGGTCTTGTTCACAAACCGTAGCAAGTATGCGAATCCCCTTGTCTCAAAACCAAAGTAACTGGAATGTGATGAAGATCACACTCGGGGGGAAACGTCAGCAAGTATCCTCAGCATCATGTACACGATCAACCGGGCTCCCAAAAGTCGGCGTGGCGTGACCCTCAACTGCACTCAGTGTTCGCACACGGTGCTGGTGAACGAGTTCGACGACAAGGCGGGTTGCGCTCGCACGCAAGCCGCCCAAGCAATGTTGAAGCATGTGCACAACGAGCACAGCAAAGCGCCGACTGGAAGACCCACGCCTCAAACCATG
>Ga0210393_10000652_pt1 | contig 30690 bp, 38 predicted proteins | sample IncBWC27OmetaG_FD_160068 | JGI IMG/M metagenome (GOLD analysis project Ga0210393, IMG submission 160068) | Forest soil microbial communities from Barre Woods Harvard Forest LTER site, Petersham, Massachusetts, United States - Inc-BW-C-27-O ...
TGGACAACATCGCTGTTCTTCGGCGCGCGCCCAGGTGTGCGTCAATGCATCGACTTTCACAAGAAAAATAAGAAGGAAACCCCACAAAGCTGTTGACACACCGCAGCGCTTTCATACATGACGTGTCAGTCCAACTCCCGGTGCCGTAGGCACCGCTCCTCGCAAGACGCGGCGAAAACCAACGATTCGCGCTATTAGCCCTGTTCGCCATACTCCAACTTCAGCTCCTGCATCCACCGCTGGAGCTCAGGGATCGCCCACGCCTTCTGGAACAGTTCGCGCAGAGCGCTCCATTCGGTCTCAGTGAAGTCGATACCTACATCGTTCTGCCGAAGCCAAAGCGTGAACGTTGGCCCCTTCTCCATGGATAGCGTCGTGAGGAAATGCTTGCCGTTCCACGAACCCTTGGCCGACCATCCTTCGAGCATCGCCTGGAACTCGGCCAAGTCGGGGTACCGAGCAATGAGATAGGTCACGCGGCGTGTTGGGCCAAAGTCGATATACACGCCCAGCTCCGGGCAAGCTGTCATCGTAAACGAGAGCTTCAGGTCAGCGACCTTGAGCGGATCAGGCAGGATAATTCGGCGGCGAAAATCATCTTCGTTTGGACCCGTTGGTCGCACGGGCTGCCGGTCATGTCGCACCCAATGGCCCCGAGCGGCGAGGCCCCAGAGCGTCGGCCAGTACGGGGCAAGGATTTGATCGAGTCTAGTGCTCTCGACTCCTTCATCACTAATGGCGGCTAGGAAGCATCGTCCAATTGTGCCGGGGTTCTGCCATTTCTCCGCCGACTTCAGCAGCTCCTTGCGATGCGAAATTTGCTTCAGAACTGCTTGATGCCTTTGTTCGGCGTCATCATCGGAGAGTCGAACCTCGGTGAAGTGGCCGCCAAGGTTTCCGAAGTAATACCAGGCGTGCTTCGATGCGTGCTTCTTACGGTTCTGATACACGGCTTCGAAGGCGTCGAGTAACCTGAGGTATGACTCCCTGGATGGAATCGCGGGCCAAAGCAGTGGCGGCTCCTGGGCTTCTTCCTCTGTGCCGATCTGCACGTACTGCGCGAGAACATCCCACTCGGGGGCGGAAAGAGTGTGCTGTGACTCCCACTTCTTTCGAATATGATAAAGCGAAGCGGTCGGCGTGCCGAGCATTTCATGGCGCGCTGTTTCACGATCCATCCCTTCGACGCGCTCCTCGATAACGAGGAAGGCGGCCTCTCCCAAGGACACCTCGCGTCCCCGTTGTTCACTGAGAACCTTCTGGTAGCGCTCCAACAGTTTGAGGCGGTCTTCGCTGAGTCGGATCGAGATTACTTCGTGACGGGGTTTCTTCTTGAGGATCGGCATCATGGCTGACAAGTTCTCCTACATATCTGTACGATGTTTACATTAGCGTAGCTCGATGGGCGGCTGAAAGCAAGAAGAATCTTTTCCGCAGCTCTCTCGGAAGCCAACGAGCCAATTCGACGACCTTCTAGACCCTATAGGAGTCACTAACACGCAATGGCCGTACCATCCCAAATCGAGACCTCGGTGCACATCGAGCGGCATTATGCCGTTACGGAAATCGCCGAAATGTGGAGCTTGAGCGCTGACAAAGTTCGCGAGCTTTTTGAGAACGAACCGGGAGTGCTTGTGATCGGAGAGCGGAGTCCACGGCATAAGCGACGGTACGTCACGATCCGCGTTCCGCAGACCGTGCTCGAACGGGTCCATTCTCGTTTATCATTCAAGTTCGGCCTCCGCTAGGAGCGTTCCACCATGCTGACGATTTATCGCCGTCACCGAAAGAATTGCAAGCAACGCCCGAAGGGCCGGAAATACCGACACTGCCAGTGTCCCATTTGGGTTGACGGACTACTCGGCGGGAAAGAGATGCGTGAGTCTCTAAAGCTCCGTGACTGGCAGCGAGCGCAAGACCTGATACGCGAATGGGAGGCTGAGGATCGCCGCATAGTCCGGCAGGAACACCAGGTCACGATTAAGGATGCCCATGCGAAGTTCACTGCTGACGCGGAAGCGCGGAAGCTAAACGATGCCACGCTGTATAAATACCGCCTACTCTTCCGACAGCTTGACGGTTTCGCGGAAACGTACAAGCTGCAATTCCTCAAGCAGCTCGATCTAGACACACTTGCAACGTTTCGCGCAACGTGGACGGAGGGGCCGCGGACAAGTCTCAAGAAGCTGGAACGGCTCAGGGCATTCATGCGCTTCGCCGAAAAGAGAAAATGGATTGACGACCACCCGGCAACTGAACTGAAAGCCCCAAAGGTTCCAAACAAGCCGACAATGCCGTTCACGCGGGAAGAGATGATTCGCATTCTTATCGCGCTTGAACCTTACGGGAAAAGCGCGGGCATTCGCAACGCGCAACGGCTACGCGCCTTCGTTTTGCTGTTGCGCTATTCGGGTTTGCGGATCGGCGATGCAGTCCAGCTTGACGTGAACCGGGTTCAAAAGACCAAGCTACTGTTGCACACGGAGAAGACGGGGGTACCCGTCTATTGCGTTTTGCCAGACATGGTCGTCAAAGCGCTGGATGCAGCTCCTCATTCCAGCGCGCGCTATTTCTTCTGGACAGGCAAGTCAACTGTTCGCAGCGCCAAAGGAAAATGGCAGCGAAGGCTTCAGCGGCTCTTTGAACTTGCGAAAGTGCGAACCGGCCATGCGCATAGACTCCGCGATACTTTCGCCGTGGAGCTGCTACTCGCCGGTGTCCCGCTCGATAGAGTCTCCATACTCCTCGGGCATAGCAGCATCCGAATTACAGAGCGACATTACGCACCTTGGACACGGTCGCGGCAAGAGCAGATCGAGGCTGATCTGAAGGCCGCTTGGAGCAATGATCCCGTCGTTCTCACCGACGGGAAGGGGACACCGGAGATGCAAGGGAAAACAGGTCAGGTCAATTGAATGCGGTCACACAAACCATGCCCTATGATTTGTGCCTGCAGCGGAAACCTTGGTGCAACGCAGGAAGCCGTGAGAAAACAGACAGTGAGGCCACAGGCTTCGGTCATCAGCAATACAATAGAATGGCTTGCTCTCAGAGGGTATATGCGTGCTCGATTGCCGCTGCTGTTCAGCGTATGGGTGTTCGCTATCCTTATGGGAGCCCAGGCAGCAAGGGGGACAGCACAGGACAAGAGGGCCACACCCCCAAGTGCTAAAGATTTGGTAGGAATCTGGGTCGGTTTTGACAGCGATGAACTTACTTTTACGCGGCTTGATCTGCGCGCTGACTCAACGGGTTTCTGTGCCCGTGTGTCTCCGCCCGACACGATTCTCCACGATCAGGGTGTTCAAGTTTACCGAGTAACGGAATGGAGCGTGAACGGCTGGAATATTGAAATTCAGATGTCTCCATTGTCGAATGCCACTCGCGTCGGCTACGTGAAGGGTCGCATTGACCTCGCTTCAATAAAGCTAACGATTGGTGGTCGGGAGAACGGCGGGTGGAAGGAGGAGCCTTTCCTGCATCCAGAGTCTCGGATAATGACTTCCGATCAAGAGACAAGAGAGGGAGTCGAGAAGGCAGAGAACAATGCACAACTCTACCCGCCCCAACCACCTCGGCCAGAGAGTCTCAACGCAGGTATGGCTCCAGCCGATTGGCACAAAGTTGACGCTGGTCCGTTTTCGATTTTGGCTCCATCCGGGTGGGAGTTTCACCAGTTAGAGGGCGTTGATTCCTATGTTGGCGAGTTTGTCGGTGGCGGCGTCGTGCTCACGTTTGATTTTGGCGGATACTCAAACCCTCTAAAAGAAGAGAGGAAACCTGCTTATGTCGTCATTCATAAATCCATCGGGGGGCGTCGTGCAAAAATAGTGAATCCAAGAGTACCCGGTCATGGGATAACGGGCGTATATTTCCGCAACGCGGGTAACGCGAGTGCGCTGACCCTCTTTGGGAAAGACCTTACCCCCACGCAACAAGAATTGGCGCTGAAGATATTTGATACACTTCGATTCGGAGGGCCGCCTCCCCGGTATGTTGTTCCTCCGCCGCCACCCGCCAAGAACGTCCAGTGACGCGCTTTGGGAGGGAGAGTTGGCAACTTCATGGGAAAGCTAACGGGAACTCGGCACGGTGATGCCGCGAACGAACTTCTGGGGTTTTACACGGACAAATTCCGCCAGCTAGAGGAGTCCGGTCAATACGTTATGGCGGCGGTCGCCCTGGCGCTTGCACTTGAGACCGCTGTTCCGACCTACCTCCTAGTCGAGTGCGGCGAGGATAGTGGCGGCGAGCTTAAGATCCCCGTGGTCGTGTTGTCGTTGAACTCAACGTTCGAAATCCCGAGGTCCCATCCCTTGGACCCATTGAAAGCTTGGCACATGGCCCTCGACGTATAAGTTAGCTACCCAATCCTCTGCGTTATCCTCCAGCCGTCTGACGCGCAGTCGCCCCTGCTCGATGGGAGGCCACCAACGTCCCTCGAAGAAGCCATTCCGGCTCACATAAGCAACTAAGCGCGAATCCGGCGACCACCATAGAGCCGTAAGCGCGTCTTTCTTCTTGAAGAGTAGTTTCTTGTCGTTCCCGGAAGGGCGAATAGCGTAATATCCATCATCTTCGAAAAAGGCGATCCAGTTTCCATCTGGGGACCACGTGGCGTACCGGCCTTCCGTCAATGTCCTCGATTTCTTCTCTTGTCCGTCGTATACGCGTAGAGTCTGATCAGTTTCGTAGACGATCTCCTTCCCATCTGGCGACCAGCACTGGGCCGTAACATAGCCCTTAGCATCAATCATTTCGGTCGCCCCAGAACCCAAATTCAGGACCTGTAAGCTACGCGCAGTATCTTTTCCTAGCTTCGAGTTCTTCACGTTTAGTGCGAGGGCCGACTTATCGAAAGACCAGCAGGGATCGTACGGGTCGTCAAGGTCAGGGTACTCCTTAACGTTACTTCCGTCCTGCCGAACAATGCCGAGGTGTGATGTCTGTCGACGAAGCTCAAACGCGATTTCTATCCCATCCGAGGACATCGCCCCTTCACCCACGTTTTCTTCCTTCAAGACATGCCTTTCAGCCAAAGAACGACTGGCGAACACGACAATGGAGAGAGCGCCACTGCGTCCGCCACCTTCAAACGAAACCAGCGAAAGGCCATTCTGCTTTTGCAGCCGAATCAATTCGGCGCGCACACCCTCCCTGGTTGCGTGCGCGAACATGGCAAGCGCGAGTCCACAGAACGTCACTACGCTCATCGGCAGCAACCAGGGTGAAGACCGGTCTTTGTCCATCAGCAGACATCTCCAGACGCGCTACCGTTTCTTGTGGTATTTGGCATGTTTTCGTCGGACGGCCTCATTCTGTCGGGAACAATGCTGACGCTTTGCCAGTGGTCGTGATGTGATTCGCGTAAAGAACTGGACCTGTTGCGCCCGTCGCGCCGATGGCTACCAGCGAGCCGTCATCAAGGTGATAGATGAAAATCGCGATGCCGCTGCCCCCTAGCTCATCTGGCTCGCCGCATTGGAGCACTACTTCGGACATTGACATCGTGCGTTTCAGGATACGGAAATGGGCCAGGTCGCGAACCGTTTTGGGAGCCTTGGGAAACATCTGGTCGAGGGCTGCACTTTGTCCAGAGGTGGCTGTGATGTAAGCGGGTAGCTTGCAGAGCAAGCTTGAAGAATTTGGCCGGCACACCTTTGCAGTCAATTCAACGGCTTCCGAAACATCTGTTATCCGCCGACGCTTGAACTCCCCGTCGGATAAGCTGTAGAGCACGGTGGAGTCGTCAATTTTTGCTCTTCCCGCATCGTTGTAACTGACTTCTTTGCAGCGCATCGCAACGTCGTCAAACCCAGTTCCCTTCAAATCTAGGATGCCGTAAATGCAATCGAAGGAAATCGTGTCTCCACTGCCGATGTTGTCGAAGTCCACGACCAATCCATCGCTCACGGTCCACCAGAGATCTCTTCCATCGCCCCAGGACCGGACCTGCCAGGCGGACTTTGTCTCGTTGTAATACAGAGAGGCAAACATGACTTCCGGTTCGCATTCAGTGCAAGTCAGGTAAGTAAAAGTTACGTCCGGAACCGAAGAGGGACCAAATTTAGCGAGCTTGAGGAATTCCCATTTCCACAACGATTCTGCGTGTTCGATGGACGATTTTTTCCCCGTGCTGGGATCGAAGGTAAATGCAGAGAAATACTCGTCCCACGCGGTGTCTTTGCTGACTTCTTTGGCTGGCCGATGGCCAATAATAACGAGCGCGGAATGGTTCACAATCCCGACCTTCTGCAAGTACTTGTATCGATAGGTGTCAAGTTTGCTTTGCCCCTGCTTCGGCTCGTCCGGCGCGAGTTCGTCATGAAACGCCGACTGAATTTGTTGCCACAGTTGCGGATCGGAGCCTGGGTGAATCCATCGAAAAACATTGGCTGTATCGCGGTTCTTTTCAGGATCAGTTGCCCGCGTTAAGTCGGTGCTGAAAAGCAGGATCAGCAGCCCGAGGCAAAATGACCTACTGACGAAACTCCGTTCATGGATTAGGCGCATGATTTGTCCCGTCACTATTTGGACGTTCCCATCCTAGCACTTGCCAGATTTGTGAAAGCACTGTTCGAACGGTCAGTTGCATCGCAGTAGTCAACTCTCCGTAAACAAAATTCCCTTTAGAGCCTCCACCAAGCGTTCCAAAAAAATGGAATCCGTTTTCCTCTAGACTTTGTCGTGCCAATGCAATCCCTGAGGTAACTCTGCGGCGGCAAACTCAAGATGAATTACGCGACGAGACTTGGGGACGGCACACTCGGATGACGCGTGAAGAAGCAGCGGGCGCATGACGAGCGCCCCTCCCTTGGGGACGGTAACTGTCACTGCTTGGTCCTTCTTCCAGTTTCGAATCTGCTCCGCAGATAGTCGTCCTTTGCGGTGCGAACCGGGAATTATGCGCAAGGGGCCATTATCGAGTGCACTCTCATCTAAATGCAGTCGGATGGCTAGAATCCCACTCATCACTTGCGCTGAAGGTTGGACGTGCGACACTCCAGCTTTCACGGTCCACGGACCAAAACCCTCAACATCCACGCGCTCACGCACAGCGATTGTTAAATCTTGATGCCAAGCGACCTTCCAATTTGAGCTGCGGGTTTTGTTGAAGAAAATGCCCCGAATCGCAAAACACGATGGTCCCAAGACCATCTCCATAGGTTCACGCACGGATGTGGACCTTGCTAGCGCCCGAATACTTGGAACAGACAAAAAATTTCTCTGGGGGTAGCGAGTGTCGTCAAATTGATCGCACAGGCCTTCGACCGTGCGTTCATCTAAGCACCCGGGAATGACTGCAAAGCCATCCCTTTCCACGAGTGCCTTTAACGAGCCCACGGTAATTGCGTCTGTTAGATTCACGTTCAGCAACCTCCGAAGAGTAGCATTGCGCTCGGTTCGCCCAGAAACCCGAACAGTGCTCTTGTGCATTCTAAAAGCGGTACTATTCTGAGTAACCGAGAAAGAGATGCCAGGATTCGGACGACACAGATTTGAGTTTGTAGATAAGGAACCGTTGATGCTGTGGGTCGTTGCTTCGCTTCTCCTTGCGAATACGTTCCTACTTCTGTTGGTGGACTCCGCTGCCAAATACTTCCTGCCCAGAGCTTCAGCCGCGTTGCCAGCCTGTGAAGCACTCAAAGGAAACGGAGTTCAATATCACGCTCCAGGGATTCTTTGCTGGTACGCAGGCCATTCAATCTCCATCCAGTTCATCCTCCTGGCGGTCGTCGCCGCCATTTTCATAATATTTCGCAAGCGCGTTCGCTACATTCGCATGGGATAGAACATTGGCCGGAGACGTTGACACTCGCTTTTCCGATGAAGTGGCTGACCCGGCATCGGCCAAGTTCGCAAGGCAATGCTCAACGGATCGAGAAGCCGACGCGCGAATGGCTCGTAGACCAATAGAGGAAAAGTGGCTTCCCGCGAACCATTTCCTGTGTCACGGGGCCAAACTCGGGGATGCGGCTGTCATAACTGTTGGCGATATTATCTCCAACAACGAAGAACGAGCCTTCGGGAACGGTTGTTGATTAAAATAATGGAGACTCTGTCGCGTCTGTATTTTTCTGTGGCAAAAGGTTGATGCCACACGGCGCAGGCGGGCTAAATCGTTGGCCATTTATCAAGATCGCGCCGGGACCTGGCGCCACTACATCGCCAGCAGTGCCGATGACTCGTTTAATGAAAAGGGCGTCGGACGAAGAGTGCTTCATGAGAATCAGATCGCCGCGCTGCGGGGGCTTTGATTTGTAGGCATGCATATCTGCGACAAATCGTTCGCCCAGGCAAATCGTCGGGCACATTGAAGCGGAAGGGACCTTGAAGCTCGCAAAACCGGCTTCGCTCTTGAGGTCAGGAAACGGAATGAAAACAGCTGCAAAGAATATGATCGCTAGAAAAGAATAAGTGATCTGCGGCATTGGAACAGCGGACTCGGGTTTCTTCCCTGTGGCGGCAGCATAGCCAGCCTCAGCGGCAACAAAGAGTTTCCACAGACCCAGAGCCAGGATCGTGGCAACCATCGTGGGGAACGCAAAGAGAAGCCTCGTCTTTACCATTATGAGATCAAGAACATAAGTGATCAAAGCCAGGGAGAAGCCTTTGCGGGGCTGGCGATTGTAGAGTTGGCCCATGCCGTGGAAAACGAGGCTTAGAAGGCCTGCTACTAAGGCCCTCTTCCAGCGTAAGGGACTTGGAGCGGGGCTCGTCAGTGACAGTGAAGGCGGTTCATTCAAATTCGCGGGAAGTTCTGTCATTGGATCGGGACGCGGCTGGTCGTCGCATGAATCATAGAAGTAAAAAATACCAAAAGTATGGGGGACAAGACACTCTATGGTTGCAGCGTGTGCGGAGTCGATTACTTCAAGTCGGGGGTACACCCGAGGTACACGGGAAAAGGGCCTTGAGCAAGCACTTGCTTTTTCAATCGGTTAGATTGGTAGGGGCGGTGGGGATCGAAACAACCCACGCTTGGCATTTCAACGACTTACGAAGTAGGGCTCGGACTGAAAAAGAAGGACTTGGTAGTCCTTGGAACCCTTATTGCCGCCGCAACGCCGCCTTTTTTCCCATGATGCTGCGAACAACTCTGCGATTTGCTTCGCGTACTGCTCTTGGTATTGCTTGCGTGTAGATGTTCATCGTTGTTCGGATATCAGCATGCCTCATTAAAGCCTGCTGAACTTTCAAATCTACCTCGTGCTCTCGCAACAAGCACGAGTAAGTGTGCCGAAACGTATGCCATCCAACGCGCCCAATTCCGGCTGCGATTCCCGCCGGAATCAGATGATCTTCACGAATCTTGTCAGGCCAGTACGGATTGCCTGTTTGTGGATTCACGAAAATCCATTCGGAATCAACTTCCTTCGTTCTTTCTCGGTGCTGCCGAAGAATCATGGCCAAGTCACGATCCATAGGAAGCGGCTTTGCGGAACCTTCTGTCTTGGTGTCTTCCACGTTGCCAGCTACCCAAGATCGTGCGATTGAGATAGTCGAGTTCTCCCAATCGATATCGCTCCATTTCAGCCCCGCAATCTCACTCACTCGCGGACCCAAAAACAAAGCGACTAAGGCCATTGTTCGGAACGGCTCCGTCAACCTTGCAAGGAGCAGGTTGAATTCTTTGACCGTCAAAATCCTCGGAATCTTCGTCCGCTTTGAAGAACCTTTTACTCGGACGAGACTCATTGGATTTCGTTCAACTGGAGTCAATTCCCAACGCATCGCCCAATTGAAGAGCAAGTGCATCATTTCCCGGATGTGGCCTTTGCTTTTTCCGGCGAGCTTCAAATCGTTGACCCAAAGCTCGACGGGAAGCGGCTTCACCTGGGCGATTGGAACGTCTCGCCACTTGGGCTTTATGTGGGTATTGATCCAGCTTACGTACCGGGAGCGCGTTACCTGACGTTCTGGTAGCGCCTCACGAACATACCGATCAATGACCGCACCGAACGAAGTCTGGTTAGCCGGTTGAGGGTCGTTGATGACGAGCCTTCGACTCTCGGTAGCCTTCCAAGCTTCGACCTCCGACATTTCCTCCACAGTTCCAAGTATCACTGAATGCGAACCACTGCGATCTCGATACTCCCAGACCCAGACATGCGGGCCAGTCTTTCGAGATTTCTGGCGCACATATCCGAACTGGTACCTCTTGCGCTCAAACATTGATTTCTCCTTTATGTTTGAGCCTCAAGGGTGGCGTGCCGAGTGTAATTCCATTCGCATCCAACAGTCCAGTTCACTCGCGTAAAAATACCAACGTCCAAAACGGAAATGCCCTGGCACCTTGCCCGCACGTGCCATGCGCTTGACGGTCCTCGGGTGAACCCGTACAAAGTCCGCCGCTTCCTCGCATGTCAAAGGCCGTTCAACAACTGAGCGTTTGCCATCCCCAGGCAATCTCGACGTGATAGTTCCGCTGTCTCCTCCCCCTGTGGTCCCCTTGTCCGGGTTTGTGAGTGACAATTCGAATGTTTCTTTGATTGGTGCCAGCGGTTCCTGCGTCCCGGTATCGTGCTGCTCAGTCTCCCAAATGGGGTCGGACTGTAGGACCGAAGCATTCATTGCGCGGCGCGGGGCATGCTGTCGTGACGACGCTGTGTTCTCGCGCACACCGAATTGTGTTGGACGGGTCTTCATGTTGTTACGCGGTCTTCGTGAGAGCCTCTCCTTGAGTCTGTTCTGAATTCTTGCCGCCGGCGTGTTGGCCTAGCCAGGCTTTGAACTCGTCGTCGCGCTTGAATAAGACTTTCAGCGCCTCCGTAATGACGTAGGACGGAGTGGAGTCGATGAATTTTGCGTATTGATCGAGCTGCGCTTTTACCGACTCCTCTACTCGCGCCTGAATCGTCACTGACTTGGGTTGCTTGGGTGGTGCCTTGATGATTGCCATGCTTTCTCCTTGTTCCTCCTTTGCGGTTTTGTCTGACATCCTGTCTTACAAAATTCCTAATTCCCTTCTCTTGCGCGACCAAAACACGAGCTGCGTTTTTCAGCAGCAAGAGGCGGGAGTGACCCCCCGAAGCCCGAAGGGATCGGGCCGCGATTTTGCGGCGCGATGGGGTCGCTCCCGCCTCTGATCGTGTTTTGGCCGCGCTCCGTTTCCGTGCCGTCGCCGTCGCATCTGCCTGCTCTTTCTGCCTCTTATCCCCATGCCAGGGTGATCTCGGGGGTGAAATCTCCCGAGAAAGATGTCGCCTCTGAACTTTTCCCGGGTACATTCAGGGGCTGATTCGGGTGCCGCTCGAACAACGCCGCCTGTCCGTTCACGGTTGCGCAAATAAACGTGACCTGCGAGGGCATCTGGAACTTCACAGATTCGGATCGCACTGTGTTCTCGGTGATCTCTCCAGCACGCCATCTCTGGTATAGATTCTCCAAACCTGGATTCCCGAATCGCTCTTTTCCCTCATGCATGAAGATGATGTCGTCGTTGGTCAACTTACCGTAGTTCTTCTCGTCCCAGGTTCGCCGCGTACGGAAATAGTCGAACAATCCACGGGGGCCTGTCGGGTTCCAAAGCCTGTGAAAAGTCGCATGGAAAAGCTTCTTGGCGCGCTCGAAATTCGTTTCGCGGGTTGCCACGTAATAGAAGCGGAGCTGCGGAAGCTTCGTGAAAAACGTCAGGTACGCATCCAGATGAGTCTTGAAGCTATCCATGCTTTCAAACCCCGGATCGATGAAACTGAAGGTCATCACAGGGGGGAGAGAGGCGGCAGGATGGTAAAACATGGGGAATTTGTCCACGAAATAGCGGTCGGTGTGTTGGTCTTTGATTGCTCCCGAATACCGTTTGTGGGGCAAGATTTTCTTGTCGATCCCAAGCTGGTTGCAGAAGAAAGACAACTTCTGTTCCTCGGATTCAAGATAAGTGAAGCCCTGATTTCGGAGGATGAAATCAAGGGCGATGAGCCGGGTTCGGATGTATTCGGTCGAATGCACACGCCGGAAACGAACATTCTCCCTGCCAATTGCCTCGTACAGATTGCGTGAGAAAAGATGAAAAACGCGGCCATGCCGGAGGTATTCCTTCGAGCTGGCGTGCCCCTTCTCCACAACCTTTCGGCCAAACGCAACGCTGCGTTTGCCCGGTTTCATCTTTATGAACTGGAGAAATTGCTGGCAGGTGAAATACCCGGAATGCGTGGCCACAAGGTAGAGAAATCGGGACTCCTCTTCCGTATAGCCAAAATACCGAAGCGCTTCCGTGTGGATGGGGAGGAATTTCATAGGGCGAAGATCCTCGCGCTGATTTCCTGAGTGTCCAAAACTCGGCGCAATTTGGCGTGATCTTGCTGGCGAGCGAACATGTGGAATCCGGCCTTGGCCTTTTCGCCGAGGCCCTGGGGCCGATAGTCGCGAGTGGCGATTTCGAGGTCCAGACGGCGAACATCGCGGCAGTCATCCTCATATTCGATGCGTAGGTCGGGGATGGGAATCTTGCCGTCCACCACTTTCAGATCGAACTGGTTGGCAATGAAGATTCGTTCATACCGTGGGTCTTTGTCAGGCCGCATCCGGGAAAGGGCTTTATAGAGGTCTCTCTTGAGTTCGAAGTCGAGAACGACGCGGCGAACCTTGCCACCTGAGCGTTCGATTTCCCTGGAGACCCTCTGGTAGAGCCGGTAAACGTCGGCGTCGTGTCGGGCCTCCTTGGGTTTTACAAAGCCATGGTATGTAGCCTGCCGGCTGGAGACGAGTTGCGCACGCTCAATGACCCTATGGCCATCCTTTGTCAGAGTTAAAACCTTTGTCGAATACGATGAATGGCCTTCGATGGTGCGCTGCTCCACAAGGCCCTGTCGGGTGAGACTACGAATGTCGCTTTCCATCCACGTATGGTTGCCCTGGTATCCGAACCGCGTGAGATCGTCTTCCGGCACCACACGGAACTTGCCCAAGTCGGTGAGTGTACGAACCTCGGATTCGCGCAGCGAGTATTGCCGGTCTCGACCGCGATAGATCGTAACCGGGCGGTCGAAACCGCCGCGAGACCCACTGGAATTCGATCCCTTCTCCCGTCCGCTTTGGCCTTGCTCTCTGTCTGTGCGAGAACTCCGACCGGCCTTCTCCACCAAGTCGGGGCCGGATTCCCGATCCCATTGCGTTGGGAATGCGAAGTCGGAAATACCATAGGGACGCTCCATAAGAGACTCCTTTCGGTTCACCTTGGCAAGAAAACGGGGATAGACTTCGAGTGACCTACAGAGAAAAGAATCCGAAATTGCAAACTAGCAGGCATCGTGTTGCGGCTGAGAAAGACGGAACTCAGACCTGCGGGGGACGCGGTTGGTCTGATTCCTCGGGATACAAAAACACCTCTTCTACGTTCTTTCCAAAAACGCGTGCGATCTTGAAAGCCAGCGGGAGACTCGGGTCGTACTTGCCGGTTTCAATAGCGTTGATCGTTCCGCGAGCAACTCCCACATGGGCTGCAAGCTCGGCTTGCGACCATTCCTTTTCCGCCCTCAATACGCGCAACCGGGTCTTCATCGATACCGCCACGAGTAAAGAATCAATCCAATGCTCCACAAAATGATCATGACCGCGGGAATGCCTAGCCAGGAGACGGGATGAAAACCGAAGCTTTGGAGGAAGCCGATAGCCGCAGAAAAAATCAACGTTCCTGTAAAGGCAAATGTCAGGGCACGATAGTTGATCTGCCGTTCGTGCTCATCGTTTGAGCGAAGAAAACGCAGCAGGAACAAGATGGCCGTCGCTGCTCCAACGACAGACAGCACGAGTAGGGGCGTACGCAAAGGCAGAATCCTGCCAACAAGACTGGCAGCAATAACGGAGAGAAGTGCCGCAAGATAGAAGAGTAAGAGCGTCGTTCTACGGCGGTCGGCTAGCTCATCTCGAAAGGGTTGCTGGGGCACAGTGGCCTCCCCGAAGACACCCATCAGAGTACGGCATGGCGAACTACATGTCAAGTATAGCTTACTTTGTGTACCGCATAGCTAGCTTGAGCGGAAACAGTACTAGGGAACGCTCTCACGAAGGCCGAGCTAGCGCTTAGCGGCCCGCAATCTTTGTCCGTCGCGCCTTTCGCAGCCCCCGGGCTCTCTTTCTGAATTCTGGATTCTTCTTTTCTTCCGCCGCGACGCTCACCGTGTATCGCTTGATTTTGACGTAGCAATTCTCCAGCTTGGCCCTCAACCGGCGTGCCATCTCACCCAGTTTCTCAATCTCCGCTCCGAATTTCTCCGTGCGGATCGCCTGTTGTCTGTCAGTGGCACTGAGGTTTCTTCGAAGGACCGTGGCCTTATCTTCAAGCGCCATGGAGTCCGAAAAGAAAAGTTTTCGAATCTTTCCCGTGTTCCCACGGGTGAGCGCGAGAATGCTGCCACAGTGGAGGGCAGTGGCTCCGCTATCGATCATCCACGCGGCTCTGTGGATTCGGTGTGCCGCATGTCTCAGATGCACGGTCAATGATTGAGGTTCGCGTTTCATGTGCTGTCTCCTTTCGTTTTGGCCAAAGCGACTTCGATTCAATACCCGCGAGTGTCTCTACCTCGGAATCGGCTTCATGTACTCGCGAATCATTTCGTAGTCGCCGGTCTTCCAATCGCTGATGTCGGCGCTGACGATGGACATGTCACAGGCGAAGCGGAGCGAGAATAGGGTCTTGTCCTTGAAGGAGACATTGACACAAAGCGTCCCGTCGTCGATGGAATGGCTGATGTAATCCACAATCTTGCCTTGGACGCCGGGATACCGCCTTCCAGAAGAGCGCAAACGTATCGTCCGCGTCGCCGGTGCTTTACGATTCGCCATTGGTCGCCTCCTCTTGCGGCGTCGGAGTAGCTTTTGTTTGTGGATGGACTGGTGCACGTTGTAATGACTTCGAACGGCTCGATTTGCGCATCTCCGCTGTTCTCTGACGCTTGTTTCCAATACGCTTTCGTTTTTTGGCTTGCTCCTCGTCGTAGCGTTCTTCGTCGGACATATCCCAACCGGGCAGGATTACCAGGCGCGGCGGCAATCCCTTTTTCTTGCGCCGCTCCTCGGAGTCCTTGATTTCGAGATAGATGTCGTCGGGGTCTTTGATCTTCTTGTTGTATTCGCGCTGGAATTTGTACGCCCATACCGCATCGTTCTCGACGATCTCGTCGAAGTTGTCGAAGAATTCCCGGTTAGCGTCCACCCGTGCGCTTTCCACGTCGGCGCGGGCGTAGCGGATTATGTCACTGTGGTAGAGCTTCACTTTCTCCATGCGTTGGAGCCCGTGAATGACCTGCTCAAATGCTAGGTTCAACTCCACGAGTTCCTGAAAGAGTCGGAGATTCATCCCGGCTCTCCCTCGCGACGTGACGTTTCGTTCGTCACATCGCTGGGCTTCTGGTACTGCCGTTCCCACTCCCCTTGCTCGTGGCTACTGAGGAACCGCACCCTTGGCGCTTTACCCTCCAAGCGTCGGCTTTCCTCCACCGCCTGCACGTCCTGATAGACTTGTACTTCATCCAACATTCTCTTTTCGTGTTCGCGGTGTCTCTTCGCAAAACGAGCTTCGTCTCGATTCTCGCCACTCTCGACGTTGTTGCAGAAGCAGCCGTTGAGCGCCGCGCGGTGTACTTCAAACAGCGTTAATTTTTCGTCGAAGTACGCTGGGTTCAGTCCTGAGTCTTTGGCGCGCTTGAGACGTTCCAGGCCTCGAACCGCATCGTCTATCCCTCGATTCACCAAAAGAATTGCTTCGTAGATATGGGCCTTTTGCATAAAATCTTCTCCGTTCTGTTGCGGCGATAGGGCCGCGGTCCGGCAGTTGATCGAAGCGTCGGTACACACGTCTCCGCAGGAGTCGCGTGCCGACCCGGACGGACACACAAATTTAGTGGGGCGGACCGAGGGCGGGGGATGCGCAACACGCAAGGGTATGGAGCGTGGGATAGAAACGGAACGGAGATGGGCAGGTTGCACCCGAGGTGCGAACCCGTTACTTTCTATTGCAGCCATCGTTGCCTCTTAACCAGGCGACTTGGTCAGGGGCGCGTTCGGTGTGTCAACACCGGCGCGTCCCGCAACAGTGAGGTTGCCGCGATTGGAATAGGTGCCTTGCGTTCCGATATCGTCGAAAGCGGCTAGACTACATTCCAATGCTCAACGCCACTATCGTCTGACTTTTTCATGCCAAAGCATAAGACAAAATACTTGAAACATTCAAGTATTATTACAATAGCAGAAGACGACCCTGCTGGGAAATGGATTTCGCAGTCGGAAGCCGCTCGGATTCGTGGCGTGTCTCCCCAAGCGATATCGGATCTAGTCAAAAAGGGGAGATTTCGTATTCTGAGCATTGGCGGCAAAACATTGCTAGATCGTCGGGAAGTTGAGAAATACAAAACCAAGCGGAAGGGCCGACCTCGCAAGTAAATCCATTTGCCAGTCGATCAAGGTTGGTAAGCGGCGCTTTCCAACTTTCCCCATAATCTTTGATTGGAGTCCACTTTCCGATATGCTGGCCGTGGCGTACTGCTTCGATAAAGATGGAGAATGAATACATGCATAAGCGAATCGCGATGTTCAACCACAAAGGCGGCGTCAGCAAAACCACGACCACCTTTCACCTCGGTTGGATGCTCGCCTCAATGGGCCATCAGGTTGTATTGGTCGATGCTGATCCGCAATGCAATCTCAGCGGTTTGATTTTAGGCTTCAAGGGTGAAACCGAGTTCGAAAAGTTCTATGAAGCCGACGGTGGCACGCGAAACATACGATCAGGACTCGCGCCTGCGTTCGAGTCGCAACCGCGAGCAATTGAGCCGGTTGAATGTGTTTCCGTGCAGGGATGCGACCGGCTATTTCTTTTGCCGGGTCACATCAGGTTATCAGAATATGAGGTGACCTTGGGTATCGCCCAAGAGCTTTCAGGCTCCATCCAGACGTTGCAGAATCTTCCTGGCTCGATCTCCTACCTGCTCGACGTTACAGCCAACAAATACAACGCCGACTTCGTGTTGGTGGACATGAACCCTAGCCTCAGTTCGATCAACCAGAACCTGCTTATGACTAGCGATTTCTTTATTGTTCCGACCTCACCCGACTTTTTCTCGGTTATGGCTATTGAATCCCTTTCGACTGTCATCCCACGTTGGCACGCCTGGGCTGAACGCGCGCGCCAGAATCCGACTTTAAAAAGCGCCGCCTACCCCTACCCTGCAACTAATCCCAAATTCATCGGGAGTATCATTCAGAAATATCGGCCCAGGAAGGGAGCCGCTACGGTTGGCTTTCAGAAATGGATCGACTCGATCAGCGATAGAGTAGCAAATCAACTTGTTAAAACCCTAAAGCCACTGGGGATGCTGCTACCAGATGAGACTTACCAGGCAGTTTCTGGGTTTCTGCCGAACTACTGCCTCGCTCAGATCGCGGATTTCAACACTCTCATAACAAAATCTCAGGACCACAGGACGCCTGTGTTTGCTCTAACTGACGAGCAACTCGGGCATGTTGGAACCGTACTGGAAGGCGATAGGACAAAGCGGCAGGAATTTGAAGGTGTGTTTTCTAATCTAGCTCAGCAGGTGGAAACACTTACGAGATGAAGGCCGCGCTTGATCAGTTCCAAACTAATCTGGTTCGCGCTCGGACCCTTTCCGGAGTTGCAGAATCCATCGGAGCGCTCACCACCCCGGCCATCGACGTTACGGATATTCATCGTGCTTCACTTGTTTTAGGTGTTAGTGCGCTTGATTATTTTGTGCATGAGTTTGTTCGATTGGGAATGCTCGAAGTACATAGAGGAAAACGGCCTGCCACGGAGGCGAGCCTGTCCTTTAAGATTCCAATTATCGCTGTGCGGACCGGCTTCGCCGGTCTAACTAAAGACGATTGGTTAGATGAGGCAGTGCGAGAGACGCACTCGTGGCAAAGCTTTCAGCATCCTGACAAGGTCGCCGATGCCATCCGTCTGGTAACCGCCGTCAAGCTTTGGCAACAAGTGGCAACGGAAATTGGGTCCGACGCGCCTGCCGTTAAGGCGCGTTTGATTGTGATCGTTGACCGGCGAAATAAGATTGCGCACGAAGCCGACATGGATCCAACGAACCCAGGCAATCAATGGCCAATCAGTGCAGCTCTTGTGAAAGATGCTCTTGACTTCATCGATTGTGTGGTTCAGGCAATTTACAAATTGGCCGTATGACCGAAAACACCGACCCCGGTAAAGTCGGTACGGGGAGCTAAGCAGTCCAGGGAGAAGCCCGATGTCAAAACTTTTGTGGTCAGTGCCCCCCGGCTTTCTCATTGCCATCCTGGCCTTCGTTGTATTCATCCCCACCCTCGTTCCCCCAGAAAGATTTAAGCCCTGGATGAAAACCCTTTTCAGCGTAATCGGCTTGTTGCTGGTAGCAGGCGAACTCTCTGTGTTGACACACAGCCAAAACCAGGCAGCGAGCGATAGAAAGGCGCAGGATGAAGCCCATAAACAAGAAATAGGCAATCTCTTGCAGCACTTTGGCTTTGTTGAAGATCTCTTGACCGCAGAAAATTACGTCAATGCATTGAAATCACAGAACATGAATACAGTTTCGTCAACAAACCTCAAGAACCGGTCGCTTGATCTGTCTGGCGAAATCCTGCAGTTCCTAGTCAATCGACAGGTCACACCTGGATTCGGCCAAGGTGGATACGGTGAGGGTGGGTTTGGAGGTACGGACACGACTACAGACGCATACCAGAAACAGACCGCAGAAATCTTCACCGTCACATTTCAGGATCGGGTGACGGCCATTCGGGATGCTCTCGCAAGACAGGGACTCACAGATAAGCAGTTGGACGGGGAATACCAGAAACCAGGCAATGCCTATGCAATCAAGACTATAGCCGAACGAATTGCAGCCTTATCAGAAAAACTGCGATGAAAAGCCGCGAGTCTAGCGATCTTGTCGTAGGCTGGAAACTCCAGAACGTAGGAAGGAAACGAACGTTGCCGTTCGGAGTCCAATCCTGAGAATCTGGCCGACCTTCCCGATTAGAAAAGCCACCCAGACTTGAATTGACCTCTTGAATCGCGAAATCGCTCAGCGTTACTGTCCCAGCTATTCGAGTTCGCAGCAATTACAACCGCAGCAGCTATACCCAAGCCCCACCACAGCCCGTTTCCGCCACTTTCGGGAGCTTCTGGAACCTCCGGTACCTCTAGGATAAATTGCATCCGTTCGCAGATTTGCCTCGCTGTCGGTCTACGATCCACGTTGAAATTTTTCGCGAACGGATCGAAGGCAGTCATCGACCTAATGAGAGCCTGAAATTCGGGAGGCCCAGGAATCGAATTTCGCAAATCCCTGCTGCCTGTTAGGAGCTCGATCATTGTTATGCCCAGAGAAAATATGTCAGACGCTGGCGTAAATTTCTTAGCAATCTGAGCAACAGGATCGATGTACCCTTCCGTTCCAAACGGGGATGTAGTCCCTGAGCGGGTGTCCGACCGTTGACCCAATCCAAAATCCGTAATCTTTACGACTTCCCCGCCGTTGGCATCCCGAAACCTCAACAAATTGGCGGGCTTAATGTCGCGGATAATTCCGCCCTTTTCGTGGACTATCGTCAATCCGTAGGTGATCTGGTAGAGCCACTTAGCTATTGTCCGCCAGTCGCGGCGACGGGCCACGCATTCGTGAAGTGAACCAAGCTCGGCGAATTCAAGAACGAGGTATGGAGCCACACAGTCAAGGTCGGAATCAAGTATGTTCACAACGTAAGGGTTGTCGAGATGCTCAGAATACATCTCACCCTCCCGTCGGAGCCGGCATATTTTATCGGGAGTGGGGTTTCTGAGGACCTTAATCGCTACAATTCCCTCTGCCCAACTATCAACGGCTCGGTACACGTCCGAAGAAGCGCCCGGAGCAACGAATTCCATTTGCCGATATCTGCCTCGGCTCATAATGTACTGCGCCTGCCAACGAGTGTCGTTGATCATACAGCACCCTTTCGCTCCTACTCTATCACGGCAGGTCTGCCTACCGCGGCCGTCGGCGCGAACCGCCAACGCTTGATGTCTTCGCGCCACACGATACGGCCGAGCACGCGAACGTATGCCAGTTTGTCCGCCGTGCTGACCGTAATTTCTGCAATCTTACGCAAATCCACGGCCACAGAGTCGCCGTTCGATCCTTTTCTGAATTCGACTTCCCCTTCGTTAATGCTACCGACGTGAAAGTTTGGATAGGGGTCGGGATCCTTCGGCAAAAGCTGGATAGCCATCCCGCGAAGTTTTTCAAGTTCCTGACGCACACACGGTAGCCGGTGGTCGCGCAGATCGGCAGAGGACATTTCTTGAGAGCATCCAGGGCACCGTGCAATCGGGGGACGGCCTGGACCCGCTATGTGGTTTCGGCGATTACGCGCATTTAGACGCGCGCTGGCTAGTTGAAGAACTTTGGGAGACAGTTCCGCAGCGACATCGGCTGCATTCCGAACGACGGAACAATGGGGGCACTTGTATGCGAAATACTCTGCCTGTTCTTCCATACCCAATAATTAAACAGCAGTTCTTTAATATTTGTCAAGAACCAAGCTTGAAGAAGATAGATCGGCCAAACACTTTCTCCTGCCGCACGATTCGAAGGTGTCCTAGATACTCTCAAGCGCCACCCTTTCGCGGAGCCTGCTGCGTCGATACCAGCGCAGTCTCTTTCTACTTCGGAAAAAGCGCATGTCCCGTTAAAACCCGTTTTGGGATTATCCCGATTCAGGTTCGAGGATGTTAGATCCTCTTCGGCTAAGAAACGGTGAAGTGTGACGAAGTCCGTCTTTACAACTCGGTATGACCAGTTTCGTCAGCTTCTGATCGAGGCGCGCAAAGTGGCGGCACTCACGCAGGCCGACCTTGCCAAGCGTCTTGCTTGCCCGCAATCGTTTGTTTCTAAATTTGAGCGTGGAGAACGTCGGCTAGATGTAATTGAATTTCTTGATATTGCAGAAGCCATAGGATTAGACACACACAAGTTTTTATCGAAGGTAGCATCGCACCCGCAGCAGCGCCGCCGCAAGAAATCCGCCCGATGAAAATCGTTCACGAAGAGACGCTGATTTCATGTGGTGCGTATGCTTCCTCTACCGCTTGGAAAAAGACGAGAAAGAGCTTACACAAAGCCATCCGTGAAGTTGATTGGCCCCCAGGCTCCGGCACCTTCACCATTTATCCTGAATTGGGTAAAGCGCGTGGCAAGGGCAACGGCGTCACGCCTATCAAACTTGGACTGATGAAGGAATTGAAGCGACAAGGATGGAAGCTAGAGGAACCGCTCGACATCGCAATCTTGAAAAGGCCAGGGAAGCTCGACGCCGTTCTCCATACCGATTACGGTCCCGTCGCCCTCGAGTGGGAAACCGGCAACATTTCTTCCAGCCACCGGGCGTTGAACAAGATGGCTCTTGGGTTGCTTAAAGGGGTCCTTGCCTGCGGGATCCTTGTGGTGCCATCCCGCGAGCTCTACAAGTACCTGACCGACCGCATCGGAAACATGGCTGAGCTAGGACCTTATCTTGATCTTTGGCGTTCAATTCCCTGCAAGGCGGGCATCCTCGAAATCGTTGCAATTGAGCATGACGCCACGAGTACGAAGGTTCGGCGCATCCCCAAGGGAACATCCGGGAGAGCGCTTCAATAATGAGCGGTTTCACCGCTCGACGAAATCACCGTTCTTGTGTGCACGAATCTCATCCGTTTCTAGCCGCGAAACAATATCCTCCGCGTAGTCGATCTCGGATCCGATCCAATGCCGGTGTTTTGACTCACACACCACGTAGGTTGTTCCGCTCCCGCCGAAGGGATCCAATACAAGGTCACCGGGATTCGTGGACATGTCGATGACTCTGTCCAGTATCTTCGTTGAAAGTGCGTTTGCGCGGCGATTCCTCGACTTGAACTTCCAGTGCCGCACTGGGGGAATGTCCGTCCAAACATCCTTGAGCGTCACACCCTTCGGGTTCATTGCGTCCCTGTGCCCGCCGTAGTCTTTCACTTCGCCGCCGCAATGCCGACAGGTTAGTATCGGCGTGCGTATCCGGTAAAAAGTTTTCACCTTGCCCTTACTGTAGTAGAGCAAGCTGTAGTGGCTCGGATGGAGTCTGCTTGGGATCGGAAGGCACGCGCTGATCTCTATCGCTATCCAGTGCCGGAACTCAAGCCCCTGCTCATGAAGAAAAGCTCCGAGCAGCACGTTCCATTTGGGAAGGTTGTACAAAAACAACGAGCCGCCAGGTTTAAGCACCCGCACGCATTCCGCCAACCATTCCCGGCACCACTGAATGTAGTGCTCATCCGGCAGGCTATCGTCTGTGTTCTTTCCGTACTCCTTGCCGATATTGAAGGGTGGGTCTGCAAATATCGTATCCACCACTTCGTCTCTGACAAGCGGAAGCAGCTTCATGCAATCCGCAGCGTACAGAGCTCCAAGCGGAGTGACGTGAATCGGTGAGGGACCGCGCCGGACAGGCTTCAAGAACGGCGTAACATCAAACTGTTGATCGTCCCATTTTAGAAGAGCTTGCGGCATTTACCGTTGATTCTCCAGGATGCACCAAAGCACATGCGGTTGCATGCCCCTCAATTTAATATCCTATTATGGGTTATTAGGCAATCCGCAGTTTTTCTTTTCAACTCCGCCGCTCCCCTCGCGCAACGCTAAGCAGCCAAATCGTCAGGCTGGGTGATTGCCGTCGGACTTGCTCAGGCCGCAGCCGAAAGCCAGGACCCATTCTTGTAACGCAAACTGATCGTTTTTCCCTGTGCCAGCAACTGGTATAGGCCATCAGGGAGTGGCTTCGAGACTTCCCCGACGGAGTAATCGACATACTCGAACACACTTGGCTCACCCGGCAAGCTCACCTTCGTTGCCCGTACCGTACAGTTCGCCTCGCGTCCTCCACCCCGCAGAATTCCGGGAAAGCTGACGCGCGCTCGTATGGATGCCATATTCTCCCCTAAGCCGGAGGATAGCATATTCGCCATTTATTCGCCACGAGTTGTGATTCGTTTCTTCGGCGCGCCCAACGCCGCACAGTTGTTCTTTAGCAGAGCGAGCGGAGTAAATTTAGCCTTTGCGAACGATTCCAGTTACGGCAGCGATGCCCATGGTTGCTAAGAACCAGCCAGAGAGAATCTGGACCCACCGGAACCATCGAAGAAACGACGGTGAAATCAGGAAGTGCCAGACGAGGAATGCCCATTTCTCTTCGTGTGTCGCTAAATATTTCGGACTAGGATCGGGCTGCCACCGGTCCACTTGGCCCAGCTTCACGAGTGGGAAAGAGTTCTCAAGCGAGTAGATCGTGGCATGGAATCTCTCGTAATGGTCCGGAAGGCGATGTTCGACAGTGAAGCACACGTAGGCATCCTTGTCGGTCGGAGCGAAGCTACCGGCGTAATACCCTCCCCTGTAAAGCATGAATCCGAGAGCTACGAGAGCGAGAAGCCACAAGAGCGCTAGACCCGGGTAATATCCGTAACCAACAGTGTATTTAAAAAGAATATTCCTCGGTCTAGCGAGTGCACGTTGAGCAAGTTGGAGCGCTCTTTCGAGGTGGCCGTGCAAGAGAAATTTGGCGAACAGCGGTGGATTCTCTTCTGTTCGGCGCCGACGCTCCATCTCGAAGAGCACTTTTTGTGCGCCGGTGTCGTTCCCCTCGTTTCTCAGGACATTTGCCAATTGGCGGTATGGCTGCGGTGTAAATTGTTTCTGCAGAGCCAGCCACGCGAGGCGGCTCTTGGCATCTTTTGGGCCGAGTAGCCGCCCATAGACGAAGCCATCAATTTTTAGATTCCCTACGGTAGGCCAGCTCTTCACATCGTCCGCGAGCGAACCTACCGAAGCATTGATTAGGTCGAGGCCTGTCCTCCCGGGTTCAACGAGACCAGTCCAGAACAGGCCACCTCCGACTTCAGCGGCCTGTGCATTTAATTCCCCGGTTAGCTTCGCCCTGCTACAGTCCAAGTCCATTCTAGTCCGGCTTCTAGCCAATCTCACCTGGCCCTCGGCGTGGCAATCACGCAAAAACAGACCACCATTGACATCAATGCCGTCCGCGTTCAGCGCCGTGCCAGTTCCCTCGATCAGCGTGGTGTAGTTTCCTTGGGCTCTTTTCTGCGGAGGGTTCTCGAACGTCCCACGAGAGCAGTCGAGATCTCCTTGGATTTGTGCCCTGGACAGACGCACTTCGCCCTCGGCGTACAACTCCACAAGAGAAACGCCGCCTCCCACGACAATGCCGTCTGCACTCAATGCTCTGCCGCTTCCTGCAATGCCCTCCTGCGCAGGATTCCTGAATGCTCCTTTACTGCAATCAAGACCACCTCCGATTCGAGCTCGATGCAGCCGCACCTCGTGCCCCGTATGGAAGCCGTTGCGCAGGAATACGCCTCCGGTAATCTCGGCACTGTCTGCCTTAATCGTATGCACCCACGTGCCTTCGAGACTTAGCATTGGGATTTTTACAGCCTGTAGCTTCATCACACCAGTGAGGTGAGATTTTGATAGCACGAGAGGGAACGGAACGGTCAAGTAGGAGAGGTCCAAAGCATCAGTTATCTTTGCGCCGTAAATCTGGAGTCCACGTGAGTCCACGAACTGCTTCGCCTCTTCGTCGGCACAAAGCCAGCGGATCAAGGCTGCGCGGATGTGGCGAGCTTCAGGCCAATCGCCCGCCTTACTGGGATCATTGTTCGGGTGTTGGTCGTCCATGTTGGGACCGCAGACAGCAAACTCGCCTTTTGGGGACCGTTGCACAAGCTCGATTTCGGCTTTAGTCAGCGGAGAGTCGAAGCGCGCGCGGGCGAGTGATTCGAGGTCGGGAGGCATCTTTTGAACCTTTTACACCATTGTCGTCGAATTGAGAAATGGGGATTTTAGCAGGCACTTCGCAACGCCCGGATTTTCTTATGTTTCGGCCTCGTCTCAATCAACGCGGCGGCGCGACTTCTGGGCAATCTCGGTCAGACCTTCGCACAACAACGCGAGTGAGTTCCTTCTTTCCAGCCTTAGGTGCCACCCTTGAGGCTCTTACTGCCGCCTTTTGCCGCCTCGGCAAATCGCTAAGTTGTTGTTGGGAAAAAGGATGGTTGGTAGGGGCGGTGGGGATCGAACCCACGACCTTCGGCTTAAAAGGCCGCTGCTCTACCACTGAGCTACGCCCCTAAAGTGGTTACTGCACAACAACTTGCGCGGTATCCGTCTCTTTCCCATCTTCGCCGGTGGCAGCTCCGATGGCACTTGCACCCAGCAAGCGCACCACTGCCAGCAGCTTGTTCGGGCCGAGATGCGCGTACCGTCCTGTCACCGTCAAACTCTTGTGACCTAGCAGATCAGCCATATCTTCCCGTGGCGCGCCCTTCATTCGCAAACGGCCCGCGAACGCATGCGGCAAATCATGCCAACGAGAATTCTGGATCTGCGCCTCTGTCGCCGCGTCATCGAACCAATGGCACCCGTTCTCGAGCGGCTTTCCGGTCTTAGCTGACTGGAACACACGCCCTCGGCCATCGCCCCGGTCATGCACATCCCTGAGGGCGGCCACCGCAGCATCGTTTAACGGAACGTGTACCGGTTCTTCGTTCTTCGTCCGCGGAATGTTCAACATCCGACCCTTCCAGTCTACCATGTCCCAGGTCAGGCTGTATTGACTGTCCTTGCGGAAACCGTGTTAAGCGCCCGATCGAGTTCCGGCATGTGCGATGGCCACTTGGTTTCAATGGCCCTTTGGAGCTTTTTTTTCCTGAACGGTTAGAAAGCGCGCGCGATTGCTGTCCTCGCGGCGATATGTATCGAGCGTGCGGGATGTGAACTCACTTTACAATCTAGAATTGTGCCCAAGCAGTCGCTTGGGTGCCCTTGGATGCCTGAAAGCAGGAAATTGGTCACTTATCTTCTCAGACGCTCGACACTCGACTTGAACAACCCTATTTGCAATTCTTCGATACAAAATTTATGGTTCTTAGCCATTCGAGTTCACTCTAGAATCTTGCCGAATGAAGTTTAAGTCGCGGATAATGCCCGGGTGTCCCCAATGCGGCGCCAGCAGAACGCCAATCGTCGGCTAAACGAATTCATGGAATTGCATCGGAACAAATAAGTATCTGCGTCGCACTAATCGAATCCGGAAAGACGAACTAGCAGAGTCAAACAAAATGGTCGTAAGAGTATTCCAAGACAAGGCTTCTTTGAGTTGCTCTGCGGCAAGTCACGCTGCAACAGCGCTGCGCTACGCGATCCACGATCGCGGACGAGCGCGGATCGTGGTTGCCACGGGCGCGTCGCAATTCGATTTTCTGGAAGCCCTGACGAAGGCGCCGGACATTGACTGGCAACGCGTGGAAATGTTTCACCTGGACGAATATGTAGGGCTTGCGATGGAGCACCCGGCCAGCTTTCGCAAATATCTGCTGGAACGCTTCATTGGCAAAGTAAATCTTGGCAAATTTCATTTGCTAAATGGCGAAACAGACGCAGCCCGGGCTGCGCGCGGCATTGGCGAGATTTTGCGAGCGGAGCCTGTGGACCTAACCTTCGCGGGTATCGGAGAGAATGGTCATTTAGCTTTCAACGATCCGCCGGCGGACTTCACGACAGCCGAGCCTTTTTTGGTCGTCAGTCTGGATGATGCTTGCCGCGCCCAACAAGTCGGTGAGGGATGGTTCAAGGATTTATCGGAAGTGCCTACGCAAGCAATCTCTATGTCCGTGCGGCAGATTTTGAGTTCCAAAGAAATAATCTCTGTGGTTCCTGACGCTCGGAAGGCTGCAGCAGTCCAGCGCTGCCTCGAGGGGGAAATTAGCCCCATGGCCCCTGCTTCCATCTTGCGTACGCATCCAGCAACCACAGTTTACTTGGATGCTGAATCTGGCCGTTTGCTCAACACAGTGAAAACCCTTCCGCATTACGATGCCGGGCAATCTACGGATCAAATGCCCGATGCGACTCCCTACTCCGAAGGCGAAACCGCGCGAGCGCTTATTTCATGAGGGTGAGCGATACGCGAGACTCTCCGCGCCGGGTAATTCGATCTTTGCGGTGGTGGATTGGGGGCCTTCTATTTGCGTCCACCGTGATCAATTACATCGATCGCCAGACGTTATCGATCCTGGCGCCCTTCCTCAAACAGCAATACCACTGGACGAATTCGGATTACGCCAATATCGCGATTGCGTTTCGCGTCGCGTATTCCATTGGGCAGACCGTTTGCGGCAGGCAGATTGACCGGCTTGGAACCAGGCTCGGTCTGACGATTAGCGTCACCTGGTATTCGATCATCTCGTTACTAACTTTCTTAGCCCGCGGCATCACCAGTTTTGCCGTATTTCGCTTTCTACTCGGAGCGGGAGAGTCGGCCAATTGGCCGGGAGCGAGCAAAGCTGTCTCGGAATGGTTTCCCAAGCGCGAGAGAGGTCTGGCCGCCGCGCTCTACGACAGCGGATCATCGGTTGGCGGCGCAATCGCTCCCTTTCTGATCTTGCCAATCTACCTGCGATTCGGCTGGCGTGTGGCCTTTGTCATACCGGGCTTGTTGGGTTTCGTTTGGTTGTGCGTCTGGCGATACCTGTATTTTCCGCCGAGTGAGCATCCACTTGTAAGCGAAGCCGAGCGTGAAATGATTCTGGCGGACCATCAGGAAACGGAGTCTCCCGTCAAATCCGCACCCCGCTGGCGCGACCTCCTGAAGTTGCCCCAAACGTGGGGGACGATTGTTTCGAAAGGGCTGACCGATCCCGTGTGGTTTTTCATTACGGACTGGTTTCCGATTTATTTGATAGCCAAAGGGATTTCGCTGAAGAGCGGACTGGTCGCCGTTTGGATTCCGTTTCTGGCTGCCGATCTGGGCAACTTTTTTGGAGGAGCGGTTTCTGATTACCTCATCCGCCGAGGTTGGCCCGTGGGAAGAGCGCGAAAATCGATGGTGGTGTTCGGAGGAATCGGAGTCACACTTTTGATCCCGACCATCTACACGGTAAACCTTTATTTGATCACAATACTTTTTGCTCTGGCGACGTTTGCCTACGCGTCTTTTTCTACGATCGCCAACGTTTTACCGACTGACCTCTACCGCAGCGAATCCGTTGCTTCCGTAAGCGGCCTGAGCGGAACCGGCGCGGGAATTGGAACTATCGTCGCCTTCAAACTCGTTGGATATTTTTCAGATGCGCGGCAGGGCGCTACTACTCATTCCTTTGATCCCATAATGATTGCGGCGGGGCTGATTCCGTTTATAGGAATGATTCTTGTTCTACTGCTCGTGCGGAATACCAAGGCGACAGCTCAAGGATTAGTGCAACGGATTTGAGCAAGAGCGTGACAATATGTGGCTTCACGCACCGAATAGACTTGCGCTATAGCCGGCGAATCAGGCTAATTTTGCGAGTTTTTGGAGCGGGCACGAGAATCGAATCCGCATCCGAAGAGTGGATAGCTGTACGCGCAGCGGTCTAATCAAGTGCTTCCACTGTTCCGCTATCCGCCATTGGTTGAGGGGATTTTTTCGCTGCGAGCCTTTCGCATGCCGTTCTGAATCAAAAGTGAATCAACTCCCACGCTTCTGGCGAACTTGCGAATAAATTTTCAGGCATCGCCGGTCAAGGGAGACAAGGCCGGGCGCGGATGCGGACGTTTACGTTTCCATTCGTGGTCCTTGCGGAGGCGGGATTGGTGTTTTTTTACCTGGGATTCGAGTTCGCTGAAAGCCTTCTTGCAGCCGACGCGGGGATGGGAGCCGGATGCCGTGGCGTGCAATGTGCCCGTTGGGAGGGACAAATTCAGGGCGCAGGAGTGTTCTTTTTTGCGGGGATTTTCCGAGAAAACGCCGTGCAATTGAATGAGATCCGGGGAATAGGTTTGCAGAAATTTTTCCAGTTTTTCTACGTGTTTGGTGAACTCCATTTCCACGGGTTTGTGCGACTCGACGTGCTTGTAGCTTATGGAAATTTTCATGAACGCACCTGTAGGGTTATTTACGCAAGAAGGGCGCGACGCAGAATTCATACCTGCACCGCTCATGGCGCAAGGATAGCAGCGGAAATCGCGCATCGCAATCACATTCGCCTTCCGAGTGTTGGATGCGTTGACACTGCGTCGCGGGTACCTCTACTCTGCAGAAGTCGGAGAATTCTTTCGCACCATTTATGACGAAGCCAATCGCGCGCAACGAGAAAGATTCTTCGATTGAGGCTCCCAAGAGAATTTCTACGGATCCCGTGATCCTCGTCGGGCCGGCCGGATGGTCGTATACGGATTGGGCTGGATACGTTTATCCCGCGAGGCGCTCGAAGGGATTTCACGAAGCCACGTATCTCGCGGAGTTCTTCGACACGATTGAGATCAACACGTCGTTCTATCATCCGATGCGCGCCGATCACGCGGCGGTGTGGATGGAACGTGTAGCAGCGAATCCGCGTTTCGTTTTTACGGCGAAATTGTGGCAGCGATTTACGCACGATCCGAATGCGAGCGCGGAGGACGAGATGCTGGTGCGCCCGGGCTTCGATGTTTTGCGCGATGCGGGGAGACTTGGCGCCGTGCTGGTGCAATTCCCTTTCTCGTTTCATCGGACGCGGGAGACGGCCGCGTATCTCGCGGCGTTGCTGAAACGCTTTTCGGATTATCCGCTCGTTGTCGAGGTGCGGCACGCGTCGTGGAATGTGCCGGAGACCTTTTCCATGCTCGAAGAGCACAACGCGGGATTCTGCAATGTCGATCAGCCGGTGATTGGAAAATCGATCGAGCCGTCTGCGAATGCGACGGCAGCGGTCGGGTATGTTCGTTTGCACGGACGGCGATACGACACGTGGTTCACGGACGACGAAACGATTCCCTCGCACGAGCGGTATAACTATTTGTATTCGATGGCGGAGTTGGCACCGTGGGCGGAGCGCGTGAAGAAAGTGAGCGAGCGGGCGAAGACCACGTTCGTAATCACCAACAATCATTTCCAGGGCAAGGGTGTGGTCAACGCGCTGCAATTGATCAGTATCCTGAAAGGGACGAAAGTGAAAGTGCCGGAACCGCTGCGGGAGCAGTATCCGGAGATTGAGAAGATTGCCGATGCTCCGGCGTTGGCGCCGATGCTGTTTCCGATAAGAGACAGGGACGAAACGAAGTAAGAAAGTGAAGATTGGAACCTGGTCGGTGTTCCGTAACCCGTGTCCCGTGGTGCGGCGAAGCGGCGGTGGCGCCTCGGAGAGGATATGAGTGGCGAGTTGCCCCGACCTGGTCTGGGCGGGTGAGGAGTGGCGAGAGCAGCGGGGGTGGGTTGCAGTCCTGCCCCCCGTTGGTTTTTATAAGTGCTGATTCCAAATGATTTAGCTGAGTTGCCTTGCGTAAGTGTTGCATCTAAATGGGTTATAAGTCTTTTATATGCAACACTTGCCAGAGGGTGCATTAGCATTGATCCTGCAGGAGTCGTCGGCGAAATTCGCGCACAGTACGTGATTTATAATCAACAGGTTAGCTCTGTTGGCGTCCTGTATGAGCGCGGCGATGCCTGGGGCGGTAGAAGTTGTAGGCCAACTGGCCGAGCTGGGGTGCATAGAGCGAGAGGCGGTAGATTAGGTTCGGATGACCAAGCAGGCAGGGACGTGATTTTCGAGCCCCGCCTGCTTCGACCAGGTCGGAGACCCGGTCGGAGCTCCGCCGCCGGTTTGGCGGCCAATGCACATTTGAGTTTCTCCTTTTGCCCCTATCTCCG
>Ga0210393_10000654_pt1 | contig 30664 bp, 23 predicted proteins | sample IncBWC27OmetaG_FD_160068 | JGI IMG/M metagenome (GOLD analysis project Ga0210393, IMG submission 160068) | Forest soil microbial communities from Barre Woods Harvard Forest LTER site, Petersham, Massachusetts, United States - Inc-BW-C-27-O ...
GGACCTTGGTCCTTGTTCTGATGGGAGTGGCGGGGGCGGGGAAGACAACGGTTGGACTGTTGTTGGCGGAGGAGCTCGGCTGGGACTTTAAGGATGCCGACGACTACCATTCCGCCGCGAACGTGGAGAAGATGCGAAGCGGGATTCCGCTCGATGACGCCGACCGCGCGCCCTGGTTAGAAGCCCTGCGAGTTCTGATCCTCGACTGGCTTGCGGCAGGGAAAAACGGCGTGCTCGCGTGCTCGGCGTTGAAGCGGAGCTATCGAGACAGGTTGCAGGTCGCTCCGGAAGTGCATTTCGTTTATTTGAAAGTAACCACGGCGCAGTTGCAGCAGCGCTTGCGCGCACGCCACGGACACTATATGTCGGAACAGATGCTTGCCAGTCAACTGGCGGCGCTGGAAGAACCAGAGAATGCCATAACGATCGATGCCGACGGCGCTCCGGAGAAGATCGTCAGCGAGATTCGGGCTCGATTCGCGCCAACGAAAATTCAGTGAACCTGCGCGAAGAGGCAACTGTGAGCTGTGTTTTTCTTTTCGCCGAGTGTGAAAACCAGCGCTGCGGTCACCCCGTCCGCTTCGCAGCGAAAGCGCGAATCGCGTGAATCTGAAAAAATATTTACATATTTTTCAACGCTTTTTCGCGTCTCCGTCTTGAACCAGAACCATTACGTTTGCTATAAGAGCGGCTCACTCTAAAGGAGGGTCCGCTTGTGACCTCTCGTCGTCGGTTGTCCGCCCTATCCGTTACGACGTTTTGCTGCCACGCTCTATTCCTCGCAGTCATCGCACTCACTTTTTTTTCGCAACTCGCACTTGCTCAGCAGACTCTGGGCGCCATCAACGGCACGGTCACGGACAGCAGCGGCGCCGTTGTGCCGCAAGTGAACGTAAAAGCTCGTGCTCTGGCCACGAATCTTGAATTGACCGCCACTAGCAAGGCGGATGGATCCTTCAGCATCTCTGATCTCCCCATCGGGAACTACGAAGTCACATTTGGCAAGGAAGGATTTCAAAGGGCGGTGTACCCGCAGATCATTGTGCAGGGCAATCGCACTGCGACCTTGAATGCGAAGCTCAACCCCGGCAAAGTTTCCTCGACGGTAACGGTTGAAGCTACACCCTTGCTGAACGAGACCGATACAACCAACGGCTATACGATGGGTGCGGAACAGATCGAGTCTGTCCCGTTAGGCACGGGAAGCTTTACACAACTCGCCATCCAGGCCCCCGGCGTCAGCGCCGATTTTCTCTCGGGCTCCGGCTCGAACGAAGGTCTGGGCAATCAGGGGATCGTGGCCAACGGCCAGCGCGACACCAGCAATCTGTTCACTTTCAACGGAGTGAACGCGAATAATTTGTTCAATGGAAATTCAACCAGCAATATCTCCGACAGCCGGTTCACACTGAACACGGGAGAAATTTTCGGAGTCGGTGGCCAGGTTCAAACCAACAGCTCAGTGTTCGATGCGATCGGTCAAGCCTTGCCGACGCCGCCAATAGAAACCATCGAGGAGGTCCACGTTTCCACTTCGATGTACGACGCCTCGATGGGCTCGGCCGGTGGCGCTCACATCGAAACCACAACCAAGTCAGGAACCAACAAATTGCACGGTCAGGTTTACGAGTACTTCCAGAATAATGCTTTCGATGCGGCTCCGACGTTCCTGGCGGTCAATCCGTTCTTCACTGGCGCGCCTCCGCTTCATCGCAATGTCTTTGGCGGGACGGTCGGTGGTCCCATTAAGAAAGACAAGATGTTTTTCTTTGCTTCTTATCAGGGACAGCGAATCAGTGATGCTCTCAGCGGCGCGTTCAACGGCGTCCCCACGCTTCCAGGTCTGACGGACACTAATCGCTCTGATCCGGCGACGCTTGCTGACCTGGTAAATACTGCGAATGGCTGTCCGGGCTGCATCACGGCCAGTCAGGTGGACCCCGTCGCGTTGGCCATCCTGCAAGCAAAAACGCCGGGCGGGGAATACATTATCCCTTCTGCCAATGCGACTACCGGGGAAAGCGGCACGCAAGCTTTTAATGCTTTTGTGAAAGGTCCTCCCAGCCAGTTCAACGCGAACCAGGTCAATGCCAATATCGATTACAACTTCAGTCCGAAGGACCGTCTGGCTGGCAAATATTACTTTCAGGAAGACCCCACAGATATTCCCTTCGCGGTCAGCCAGGTACCCGGGTTCCAGCAAACTCTGCACGCCGGGAGCCAACTCTTCTCCCTCGATAACACGACCGTTTTAAATCCCAACGCGACTTGGGAGAACCGTTATGGTTTTGTTCGCGAGGTCGCGAACGCTACAACCTCGCAGTCTTTAACGCCTGGCGATGTCGGGCTGAATCTTCTGGGCAGCACGTATTTTCCCGGCATCACCATTTCAAATGCGGATGTTGGGGCAGGATTGGCGGGTGGTGGGACCATTGCACCCTTTAACGGCAACCAGATGAGCATTGGGCCATCGACCAACTTCGCAAACGCCGGAATCTTTCAAAACGAGCATGAAGGTTCATCGGTCTACCACTGGGTGCATGGCCGTCAGTCGCTTTCTTTCGGAGGCATTTTCGACTACATGCAACTCAATGTGGAGAATCGTGAGAACCAGGTGGCCAACTTCAGCTTCAACAGTTTCGGCGATTTTCTTACCGGAACCCTGGGTCAGGATCACAGCAGCGGACAGTTTCTCAACGGCGAAACCAACCGTCATTTCCGCTCCCGATCGGCCGGCTTGTTTGCTCAGGACAACTTCAAGCTTCGGCCAAATCTCACGCTGAACCTCGGAGTGCGCTGGGATTGGGATGGGCCGCTCTATGAAACCAATGGCCTGCTGACGAATTTCTATCCATCAAATTATAAGTACGACCTGGCCACCGATTCATTCGGGAACCTTGCGAACGGCGAACCTGGAATTGGCTTGGTGGTGGCAGGGAACAATGCGCAATTCAAATTCAAAGGCGTCAGTAATTCCACTCTGACAGGCCGGCAATGGATGTTTGCGCCTCGGTTGGGAATTGCCTGGAGCCCGTCGGCTCTCAAGAACGTGGTGGTCCGCGCCGGCTTCGGAATGTATGCTGATCGGGGCGAATATTTTACCGAGCTTTCAGCCAGCGCAGGGTTAGGCATCAGCGGTCCGTTCAGCGTTACGACGCAGCAGCCGTTCACCGTTCCGGTTAACACGTCCTGCGTGGGAACCGGATGTCTTGCGGGTAATCCTTTTGGCACGAAGCCGTTTACTCCCCCGCCGAGCAATTTGTCCGAAGTAGCGGGGCTCATTTACAACCAGTCTCAACTGAGCGGTTGTGCTGAACCAGTTACCCCCACTTGTGCTCCTACCGGCTTCGCCAATTCCGACTTCCTGTTTGGCGGCTATGATCCGACCAACAAGCTGCCATATTCGGAGAACTGGAGTCTCGATTTCCAATGGCAGCCGAAGAATGATGTAGTCCTTACAGTGGCCTACATCGGAAATCATGGAGTCCATCTTCCGATACCAATCCCCTTTAATCAGCCCGGGGTGGCGACTCCTTCCAACCCGATCAATGGGCAGATCTACTCTTACGGTTTTCAGGCCGCCGATTTTACGTCGGCTCCTTGTACCGGGCCTAACAATTTTCCGTGCCCGCTCCTCACGGAACAAGTTCAAACCACGATCGGAGCATTTTCATTCTCCGATGGAAATACGGCTCTGCGTACGCCCTTCATTGGTATTAATCCGAATGCAGATTTCTGGAAAGCAGAAGGCATCTCAACCTATAACGCATTGCAACTCCAAGCCACCAAGAGAATGTCTCGAGGCCTGCAGGTCAATGCTTCCTACACTTACTCGCACTCCCTCGATGAAGGAAGCGGGCTGGGCGCGGGCCTGTTCTTCAATGGAAACAACCCACTTGAACCTAGGACGGCGTACTCATCGTCAGATTTTGATCGAACCCATGTCCTCACTGTCAGCTATGTTTATCTGCTTCCTACTTTGGAGACGAATTCCCGCCCGATGAAGGCCCTGGCCAATGGCTGGGGAGTCCAGGGCGTGACCGTGGCCCAGAGTGGTCTGCCCTTCAGCATCATCGATTTTTCGGGAACGGCCGCCAGCATTTTCTTTAGTGCCGACGACTTCATCACCAATCCGATTCTTCCGCTGGCTCCCGGAATATCCCCCAAAAAAGCGACCCAGGGTGGAACCGACAATTCCTTTCAGTCCGGTCCGCTCACCGGCGTTAGAGTTCCCTATGTCAATCCGAATGATTTTGCGATCCCGTTCCTTAGCCCCGGCCAAAGTGGAGTTCCACCTTGCGGACCCACAACAGCGGGCACTACCGTTTGCGACACTCTTGAAACCGGCTACGGACCTAACGGGCGTAATCTCTTCCGTGCTCCGTTCCAGACCCGTTTCGACTTCTCCGTCTTCAAGAATTTTAAATTCGGCGAGCGCTACGCCCTGAAACTCCAGGCAGACGCTTTCAACATTTTCAACCATCCGAATTTTGACGCCCCGAACGGTAATTTCGCGTTAAACGCCTGCTTCAATCCATTCCCCTGTTTCCCTTCTGATATGACGCAAATATTGTCACCGTCCTCGCCAAATCCAAAGAACTACGGCGTGATCAGGCAGACCGTCGGAAGCAACCGATTCATGCAGCTGGCTATGCACCTGACGTTCTAACCCGGGCCGGTGGCCTGAGGCGATTTTATTTGACTGAAATGAAATTCGAGAAATTCACACGAGGGCTGATCAGCATGACGCTGGTCGCCCTCATTCTTTTTCGGCCCAACGCCGCGCTGGCCTGGGGCAACGAGGGGCACACCTACATCAACCGAGTTGCCGCGGAGAAGATTCCCGCCAGCGTGCCGCGGTTTTTTCGTCGCGCCGTCGTCGAAATTGCTTACCTCGGGCCGGAGCCGGATCGCTGGCGCAGTCCTACAGAGTTCGCCCTCAAGAACGCGCAGGAGCCGGATCACTTTATCGATCTGGAGCGAGTCGAATGGCTCGATCCTCTACCGCGGGGACGCTACGAGTTTTATCGAAAGCTCTACGAGAAACGCGCCGCGACGATAGACCATCCTGACGATTACCTTCCTGAACATGTTGGGCTGCAGCCCTACATCACGATGGAAGTCTATGGCCGCCTGAAGGCTGCATTCCGCGAGTATCGAAAGCGAAAGGCCGATCATCAACCGACGGCGTCAGTCGAGCAGGCAATCATTTTCTATGCGGGCTGGATCGGCCACTACGTGGCGGATGGATCTCAGCCGCTGCACACCACCATCAAATACAACGGCTGGGTCGGATCGAATCCGAACGGCTATACCACACTGCATGAAATCCACGCGCAGTTCGAAACTGCCTATGTCGGCGCGAACATCTCGGCGAAAGATTTTTCCGGATTTGTGCATGCTCCAGAAAAAATCGACGACCCGTTCCTTGGATACATCGCTTACCTCAAGCAGTCCAACGGACTGGTTGAAAAAGTGTATGCCCTTGAAAAGAGCGGAGGTTTTCGCGAGAAGGGTTCTCCGGAAGCTTTCGAATTCACAACTCGTCGGCTTGCTGCGGGCGCACAGATGCTTCTGGATCTCTGGTACACGGCTTGGCTGGAGAGCGCGACCGCCTTGCCGTCTGTTGATCAGTCCGGGCTCGTGCCTGCCAAGAAATAGGATGTGGCGCAAAAAAATCCGCGCCGCCGTTGGGCAGCGCGGCTAGGGTTCAGCGTCGAGAAGGGTAAAGCGACGCTGTCGAGTACTTAAGCCTATCCTTTGACTAACTTGCGTCGCAGCGCGCCCGCGAGGCCGATCAGACCAGTCCCCATCAGCATCAGGCTGCCCGGCTCAGGAACTGCGCTGTATCCGATAAACTCCTGCGGCAAACCAGCGCCACCCGACTGCGTGCCGGCGAGTGGAGTATAGAGGACGAGGCCGTTGAAGGCACTATTCTTGGCTGTTCCCGCGACCGCAAGGAATTGCGCCTCGACCGCGGCGCCGCCGCTGGTCACGAACATCGGATTGTTAGCCGCGTTCTGCGAGAACAGACCCCAGATGGCCCACTGTCCAGCTCCAGCGCCAGTGGTGCCCACGAGAATGCTCTTGAAAATTAATCCGGCAGCTTTGTAGTCGAGCGAAGCACCCGAGCCGAATAGGCCGATCGCCTGAAGAAGCGGTGTCGCGGTAGCCTGCCAGGTCTCGCCAAGATAGTTGCTGTTGTCATAGCTGTCGCAGATCAGGCCCGTAAAAGTGCTGCTCCCGTTGATCGAGAAAAGGTAGGGATAACTCGTGTTATTTCCCTGGCCGTGGCCCTCGTAAGTCATAGAGACCGAGTTGGCGAAGGCGGGGCTGGCCAGAAGCAGCGAGAAAAGCAGAACGGAGAGACCAAGATAAAGGCGGTTCAGGCGCAAGGTTTTGCCTCCCAGCAAAGTACCAATCGCTGTCTTCATTGGCCGAATTAGCCGACAGCGTGTCAGCCTTTCCTTCGTTCGGGGGAAACCGGCCAGCCACCTTTATGCAGAAACGCCAAGCTTGACTGGCTAGGCCGCGAAGGGCGGCTCATTTGTTAAACAGAGAGAAAACTGACTCTGGTAACAGCAACGAGAGTACCAAGGAGTGCCTCGCGTGAAAATGGCCCGGTCGTGGGGTTACCAAAGTCACAAGGCACGAGTTGTCGGCATTGACAGAATATTGTACTGATCTGGGACTTTGCCCGCGAAACACACAAGATATTCTGTGCAAACCATTTCGCTGTCTGCTAACATGGTCGCCGAACGAACGCGGATCTCGTTAAGTTTGTTGGATCCGTGCGGGTAGTGGCCTGGTATTTGACCTGCCGCTACATTCAACGGTGAAGTGCCTCAAGTCCGCATCCCAGGACCGCGGCCGCAGGTAGGAGTGGTTAGTGAGCGATCCCGCAGTAGGGAAGGTCAGGCGACGGCGAAGCCGCCGCCATAGCCGCAATCGGCGAATTCGGCGCTGGCTTGCAGTTGCTTCCATAACGTTGTTTGCCGCAATTGGCTCTACTGTGGCTCTGCAGTATCTCAGCCCGTCGTTGTTCCGCACGCAACTGTCCGCGCCTCCTCCTACGTTTCAACAAGCGGAGCTTAGCCGCGACCGCCTTGTTACTCTCAATCAAGCTCTCTCGCAGGTCCAGCCATCCGCCGATCGCCCTGTGTATCCATATTCGGTTGTACCGGGCGGAGTTCGTGATGCGAAAGAGCTGAAGTGGGTTGCGGAACATGATCCTATCGTGGCGGCGCACTATGCCGGTTTTGATTATGACCATGCGCGAGTCGTGCGGCTCACACTGGCTCGGACCGTTTACCTTTCATACCGGATCGGAAACCGCGTCTACTGGACCCGTCACCGGATCGGTCTTCACAAAGGGGAAACTGTAATCACTGACGGACGCATGACAGCTCGCGGCCGGTGCGCCAATCGCGTGGAAGACGTTCCGCAACAGGCCGGCTCGCCGGTCGAGCCTCCAGCCTCGGCCTTCGATAAACCGATGCCTGCCGGCGATGGCACGGCGATTCATTCTCCTGCAGTTCCGTTCCAATCGGCTCTGCTCGATCGTCCCCAGGTCCCCGGCCTAGGGCCGGTAGGTCCTTTAACTATGTACAACCCGTTTGTCGGAGGGAGTTGGGTGCCCATTTCTCCGCCGCCAATCCCCGCAGGGCTTTGTGGTCCCGTCAAAAAGGGCGGTGCCGTCGAGACCGGCTGCTGTGTTGGCGAGGGCGTTGTGACAAAGAAAAACGGAGGCCCTTGTGGCGCTCCCGGGGTCGTTCCCGAACCTGCAACGTGGCTTCTGTTCGCCTCCGGTTTGGCGGCCATTTACTGGCAGGCGCGCCGCAAGCTTATCCGCGTTTGAAAAGTCTGCAAAATCCTCAAGCCCGGAAGCATTCTGCTTCACGGTTTGGATTCTGTCTGCGGTGATGAATGTCCTCCTCGCGCGGCTGACACGTTATCCCTTGTGAGGGCGAGCTCTGACCCAAAGTTGTAATCCTTTCGTAAGCTAGCTTCTCCCCGCCCGCTGCTAGAATCGCGGTAGCCCAACCCTCAATAAGGATATTTATGAATCCCTCGGTCCGAGCTGCTGCCGTTTTTTTGACGTGGGCCGCGATATTCGTTTCGGCTACACTCACAGGCCGGGCGCAGGACGTGCCTTCGGTGCGCCGCGTGCAAGTGCTGGGCAAGCAGAGTCCGGTCGAGATCGAGATCGAGGGCAGCGATCGACTCGTCCCGCAAGCCCAGGTCTTAACCCATCCCGACCGCCTGGTCGTGGATTTCGCGAACGCCGTTCCCGGGGCGCAACTTCGCAATCAGACTTTGAACCGCGGAGAAGTGAAGAGCGTTCGCACGGGATTATTTTCGTCGAAGCCTCCGGTCACGCGCGTGGTGTTTGATTTGAATGGTCCGCAGAGCTATCAGGTTTTCCCCTCCGGCAGAACCGTCATCATCAAACTAGGAAGCGCCGGCGCGCAGGGAGCCCACCTGGTTACATCCGCTCCTTCCGGGGCAAAGCTGGTGACTTCGAGTTATTCCATACAGTCGGTGCAGATTACGCCGCCCGAAACGCCTCCGCTAGTGGTTTCATTTCAGGGAGGGCTCCTCACCGTCACTTCCAACAAAGCGAGTTTGTCGGAAGTTCTCTTCGCCATACACCAGCGAACGGGTGCGGAAATCGCCATCCCGGCAGGAGCGGAGCAGGAGAAGGTAGTCGCCGAAATCGGCCCTGCGTCCGCGCCGGAAGTTTTATCCCGGCTGCTGAACGGATCGAGGTTCAACTTTCTGATTCTTAGTTCGGCGACCGATCCCGGCACGCTCGATCGCGTGATTCTCAGCGCCCGTCCCGACGGCCCCGGACCCACATACCGGCCACAAGCGCAAGCCCGCACTCAGTCCGAGGATGACAATGAAGCAGAAGCGGCCGGCCGAGTCGCCCCGCCGCCCGGTAGTCCGAACTCAGGCGCAGATCATCAAGCTCCGCCCACCCCTCCCGACACCAAAGCCCCACCAAATAACGACGTTCCCGACTAAGGCGGGCGTCTCTCTAACTTTGCTTGAGGAGTTTACGGCGGCGTGATTAATCGCACCGGGACTGGGGAACTTCCTGTCACTGCGGGCGCCGAGGAGGACACCGCGTTTCCGCAGCCCGAGACATTCAGCACCGTGACATCGACCCCCAGTGTGGTGTCAACGCCGTTAATGAAGACCTGCAGAAAGCCCACGATTGTGACGTTCGTAGAGCCCGGTACCGTGAGGGCGCCAGGGTTGGTCTGGTCGTAAATCGGCAAAGAGACGATTGATGAGCTAGCGGTAATAACGCTGCCGCTAGTGAGCCCGGCTCCGACTAAGGGATTGTTACCCCCGGCCAAGATCTGAAACGGAAACGACGGCGGAGTTCCTGTGGTGAAGGATCCAAGTGTATCCTGCCCGCTGGGACCGGCTATATTCGGTGCAGTCTGATGGATCAGACACTGCACAGCGTTCTGCGTGTCGCCATTAGCGGGGTTCTCGCTGAGATCCACGGAGTAGTTGTTATTGAATCCCCGCACGACCCCGCATTGATACACGGTGGACTGATCGCAGCCAGCGATATCTTGGGCATAAGAGCTGATCACATCCGAGCAGGTTGAGCCATTGCTTGGAATCGCCACTGGAGGAATAGAGGAAGCTTGGCCGGGAACATATTGCAAGCCGGTTGGAGTGGTCCCAGGGGGATTGCCGCTGCCGCCGAAGAGGTCGCAGGTTGGGTTGCCAGGAGTGCAGTCGGGCACTAGAAAGAATCTCTCACCGATGACGCCGAGGGGATTCGTTGCGTACATGCCGGGCGACGTAATTTGTGATGTCGCCACAGTCACGAACGTCGGGGCCGAAGTGTGCCGCGGATCGAGGTTGGGTACGACCCACGGTTTCACGCAGCGCGGCTGAACAGGGATCGGACTTCCGCCATTGGAGTCTGATGGATTGAAAGCCTCCGCGTAGGCGGTTGCGCTCACTCCTGAATTAGAAAAAGTGCCGTTCGGTATCAGGGAAAAGATGCGCGCGAAAAAAGTTGGCAAGTTGGCCTGTTGCACGTATACGGAGACGACGGGATTGATTCCGAATCCAGCGCCTGCGCTGGAGGAGCAATCCGGGTTACTAGGGATACCGGCGTTTGTGCCATACAAAACCGTTACTTTGCTGGGCGCGGCGCCACCGATCAAATTCTGTTGGGCTACCGTGGTCGCGGCGAGCGTCGCGGTCCCGCTCGGGCCACAGACGGAAGCCCAGTTTAAACCGATGTTCGCGGGGTCGCCAGTGATTCCCGACACCGAAATCACTCGCGCCGCGGTTAGCGCCGCGGCATCGGCGGCCCGTTGCGCCTCCGCTTTGGCTTCGTAGAGGAACCCTAGATCTATAGCCAGCGCCGCAAAAGAAATAATGGCGACCATCGACAACGCTACCAGAGCCATAGTCACGCCACGCTCCCGCCTGCGGTAAGGGGCGCATTCTCGGGCGCGCTTAATTATCGGCGGGAGCATGGGGCGATTTCCAACTCTGCGTTCTCACATCAGTTCTCATTAAATGCGGTAGCCGTTGTTGTAATAGTTGTGGGCCCAATGAACCTACCGAAGAAACCCGCTATTCCTGTGAATTGCCATATATATGGGTAAACGACGGTGACGCAGGTATTCACCAAATAGGTTGTTGTCTGGCCGGAAGTCTGCGGAGCTGTACACTGAGCATCGCCGCGGTTGATCGTGAGCACCAGGCCGGTCCCACCCTGGCATCCTGTGAGCGCGGGTGACTGCCACGTCAGGCCTCCGGTGAGCGTTGGTGCGGTTCCCTGCATGCCGCAATCGGGAATCTTCTCGGAAAGAAGGTAATTATCCACGACCTGGTAGGCATCCGAAACGGAGACCGGCAGCCCCGAAGTGTTGCCGAGATCGCTGGCGGGATCGGCCGCGGCCACGCGCGCACCTTCTCGCGCGGCATCCGCTAGCTTGTGCTTGAGCGCGAGGGCTCCACTGAAATCGAAGATTCCGATCACGAAAAGGACGAGCAATGGAACCGAAAGAGCGAATTCCAGGATTTGAGCGGCGCGGTCGTCCAAGCTCAATCGCCGGACCATTACGTATTCCCATCGGCCGGAGGGTGTGATCATTGTGTCTCCGCCCTCATTTGGGCCTGCGCCCGCAACTTGACGGATTGACCGCTCAAGGAAGTGAACGGCAGCCAAAACTGGAAGGGATATTGGAAGCTCACAGAAATGCCGCACTGGCCGGCGCCGCCAGTCAGGCCGTTGCCGGAGAGCGTGGAAGACAGCTGGACGAGGCCCTCTGCCAGAGTGTTGTTAGCGCCGGCATGGCTCACCCCTTGGACGCAAATGTTAGTTTGAGAGGTGTCACAGCCCACTTGTGCAGTGGTACAACTGCTTGTTGTGCCGTTCGGAAGACAGGCGCACAGAGCAGGTGGGTTCGTGGGCGGCTGCAACAATGAGGGATTGATGTGAGCGGCGTTGAGGTCGTTCTGAATAACGGTCCATGCGTTCTGCGTCGGATCGCCCCCGGCGCATGTCGTACAAGCCGGATTCACGGCCGCCCGCGCACCATCCCGCGCCGCGTTCGTAATCGTGCCGTAAATGCGGAAGGCCTGTCCGAACCAATAAATCCCGATCAAAAGCAAGAACAGGATCGGCAGGATCATCGCGGTTTCAGCGAGCTCGGAACCGCCAGCGCTGTCTCCCAGTTTCCGCCAGCTCATGGCCCTCGATTTCTGCATGGCTACCGTACTCCCCACATTCTCCAGTTCAGGATTCCATACAACACAGTGGTCAAGGCCAATGCTACTCCATAGGGAATCTTCAGCGACTGAGGATTATCCAGCGAAACCTCGGCCCCTGGCATATGAAAAGTTAACATCGACCCGAGCAGCCGGCCGATGTTGCGCAGCGTCTCCAGCAACCTCCGCTTGTAGATCACCAGCCCAAGGGCCATGATCCCAGCGACAAAAACCGAGACGATCAGGATGTCCAGCAACACTTCCCAGCCCACGAACGCTCCCAAAGCTCCGGCCAGCTTCCAGTCTCCGGCGCCCAGGCTGCGCAGGAAAACAAAGGGCAGCAGCAACAACAATCCCAACCCGGCGCCCAGCAGCGAGCTCTTCAAACCCGTCAACCCGCCAAAGGCCGCATTCGCCGCGATGCCCACCAGCAGGCCCGGAACCGTCAGCCAATTCGGAATCCGTCGGCTGCGCCAATCCGTGACGCCAGCCGCTACGGCCAATGCTACCGCCAACCCCAACACAACCGGCTTCAAACGGTTTCCTCGCGGCTGAGTACCATGTTGGTCGCAGCCGCGGCTTGCGGACGATGTTGAAGACGTTTCATTGTCGACGGCGCCGGACCTGCGGGAAAGGTGACTCCTCGGCCCTCAGGCCGATTCCAGGTCCTGCTGACGCGGATTTTCACATAGCCCGGAAGGGAAGTCAATAAACTACCAGTAACCCTCTCAGGACTCTCCAATGCCACAGAAAAAGGCCCGGGAGTTACCCGGGCCTCACGAAAACAGTTGAGTCCTAGCGGTTAAATGCTCCAGCGCTATTGTGCTCGGCCACGATGCGCTTGGCATTATCGGCCAACGCTTTGGCTTGCGGCAAAAGGTCCAAACCCTTCAATATCTGAGGATCCGATTCCGCTCTTACCTTCAGCCCTTCATCTTGACCAAAGGCATCGACAAAAATCTCCGCCTTGATATTGGATTTGATCCAGTCGTTGTTATCCACCAGATCGGCCTGAGTATATGCAATGCTGGCTTCATCGAGCGACTTGCGGAAGTCCTGCATCACGGCATCGTCCACTTCGAAGCTCCTCGTCGGATGATGAGTCACGACGTAGCGCTTGGCGTAGTTGAAGAATGCGTAGTGCTGCAGCAGCGTGTCCTGAAAGTGATTGCCCTTGACGGGAGGAATGACCACATCCGGAGTGATGCCGCCACCGCCGTAAACGGTGCGGCCGCTGTCAGTAAGTTTCACTTCGCGGTTCGCGTTGCCACCGGATTCGGCGTCGCGGTTGTAGTAGTAATCGTAGAGCGAAATGTTACTGTAGTCGCGCTGAATGAGGCGTCCGCTGGGCGTGTAATAGTGCGCAGTTGTGAGCGCCAAGCCGGTGTTTTCCGACAGTGGATACACCGTCTGCACCAGTCCCTTGCCGAAAGTAACTTCCCCGGCTATCAAGCCGCGATCATGATCCTGAATGGCTCCCGAAACAATTTCCGCGGCCGAAGCGGTCAGCCGGTTTACCAGAACGACCAGGGGATAATCCTTTCCGCCATTGCCATGCTGCGCTACATAACGTTTCTCCGCGGAGGCGCGCCCATGATGCGAAACGATGAGTTGACCCTTCTTCAGGAACTTGTCAGCTACGCCGACGCCTTCGCTGAGCAGCCCGCCCGGATTTCCCCGGAGGTCGAGAATGAGGCCCTTAAGATCGCCAAACTCGTCGAGCGCGCGCGAGACTTCTTCTTCCGTGGTTTCGTTAAAACCGGTCACGTGCAAGTATCCAATGCCGGGCCGGATCAGGAAATGCACGTCAACGCTGTAACGCGGAATTTCGTCGCGCACCAGCGTAAACTCCATGGGCTTCTCCACACCTTCGCGCGAGATGCTGATGTGAACCGTCGTGCCCTTGGGCCCCTTAAGCAGATCGGCGACGTCGCCCGTGCTCATGTTTTCCGTGGACTTTCCATCAACCGCAATAATCACATCGCCAGGATGAATGCCAGCCTTGTAGGCGGGCGTGCCGGTGAAGGGGAAAATGACAATGACTTTATTGTTGCGCGGTCCCACCGTCATGCCCACGCCGTAGTATTTGCCGCGCTGGTCCTCGCGCATCAGCGCGTAGGATTTCGGGTCGAAGAAATTCGAGTGGGGATCGAGTGCGTGCAGCATCCCGGGAATCGCCCCATTGTAAATCGCCTTGTCGGGATTGACCGGCTCCGCGTAATTGTCCTCAATGACGGCGTAGACATCCGTGAACTGCTTCAGGCTGTCCTTAACGTCAGTGTCGCTCGATGGCGAAGAGGAGGCCTGCCCGGTGCGCTGGGCAAACAGAATTCCCAGGAAACCGCAGGCGAGCAGAAAAAAAACTACTAGGAAGAGTGAGCGGCGAGAACTACGTGCCATTTTGAATATTTCCTTCGGTTGTAGGGATCTCGATCGTTTCCCAGCTACCGCGCTGAATACACGGATTATATCATCAGCTTAGACTGCCCCGAACTGGAATGGTTACCATTGGTAACAGCCTTGGCTAAGCCTTTCCTTAAGATGCCGAAGCGTGCGGTTTAGGTTCCCCATATCTAAAATCTACTTCGACGGAACTTGCTAAGTCTTGCCCGACGACGAGAGCAATGCATGCCCCGTCTCAAGTGGCCATAGAGGTTCCGTCCGCCGAAAAGAGGGTAATAATATACTTGACTGACTACCGCTATTCTGCTACCTTGGGTGAATGAAAGGCCCACAGACTCTCCAACAAGCCATCCAGTTCTTCTCCGACTACGAGAATTGCCGCCTGTTTATGATCTCCGTCCGCTGGGCAGATGGTAAGGTGCGCTGCCCGATCTGCGATTCCCAAAAGGTTACCTATCTCGAAAAGGCGCGACTCTATCGCTGCTACGAGAAGCACCCGAAGCAAAAATTCTCGCTCAAGATCGGCACCGTGTTTGAGGACTCGCCGATTCCGCTAGAGAAGTGGCTCCCGGCAACTTGGTTGCTGGCAAGCTGCCGCAACGGCATTTCCTCTTACGAGATTGCACGCGCTCTGGGAGTGACTCAGAAATCTGCTTGGTTCATGATGCACAGAATCAGACTCGCTATGCAGAGCGGATCGTTCCAGAAGTTCGGCGGCGGAATGAATAGCGAAGTCGAAGTTGATGAGGCATACATCGGCGGCAAGTTGGGAAATATGCATATGCATAAGCGCATCAAGATGACGAAGGAAGGTCGCGACACTAACGCAACCAAGACTATCGTGATGGGCTTCCTCGACCGAGAACAGCGCAAGGTGAGAACCACCATCGTGCCGAATACTTCTCGAATCACTTTGCAGGCTCAGGTTCTAAAGCATGTGGCAGATGATTCCAACGTGTACACCGACGAGGCCAAAGCTTACACTAATCTCCCTGAGACCTACGTGCATGAGATCGTGAATCATACCAAGGAATACGTCAGGGGCCGCGTTCATACGAATGGATTGGAAAATTTCTGGAGTTTGCTCAAGCGCGGATTGAATGGAACTTACGTTGCTGTGGAGCCGTTCCACTTGCAGCGTTATCTCGACGAACAAATGTTCCGCTACAATAATCGCAAGGATGAGAACGGTCGCAAGCTGACCGATGCGGAGAGATTCACGTTAGCCTTATCGCAGATCGCGGGGAAGCGGTTAACCTTTGCGGAGGTGACTGGCAAGGTGGGGGTTTCGCCGTTCTAGTCCTTGGCGTGGGAGGCGCGGGAGGAAGCACGTTTATTCTGCCGTTGCTTCGCTTGCTTCTCGGCGTCTAGTTTTGCCTTAATCTCCGAGTGGGGAACAGCAACTAGACGCCTCATAAAATCAGTGAACTTGCCGAAATCGCCTGAAACATTCTTGGCGGAAGGGTTTGGGCTTTTCGACATAGTATAAACGTTGCCGCATGGAGATTATACATCATGCGGGAGCGCATTCTTACGTTTGTTGAAAAGCTGGCACCACACCTCCACCCTAGAACAGGACCAAAGGTATTCTGCATGCTTGAGGCATACATGGACGAAAGCGGCATCCACGAAGGTGCCCATGTCTGCGTCGTGGCCGGGTATTGGGGCACAAAGAAAAAGTGGAAGCGTTTGGAGCAGCGATGGCTTGAAATTCTGAAAGAAGCGGACGAGCCTACTCTAAAGGAATTTCATAGCTCTGAGTTTTGGAATTCCAAGGGTCAGCGGCGCGGTCTATTCGCGGCATGGAGCGATACGAAAGCTGATAAATTCATCGCCGATCTGGTGGCGTGTATTGTCGATTCCCGTTTGTTTCCAACCTCCGCTGCGCTCGTTACCTCTGAATGGAAAAGGCGCACAAAAGAGGAGCGAATGTTCCTTAGTGGAGGAACTTATGATAGGGCGACTAATCATTGGGTGACCTTTGGTGCTCCCAACAGAGTTTACTTCCTGCCATTTCACGTAGCTCTCTCCAATCCAGCAATCACCTGCCAGCCGGGACACCATATTCATTATTTTTTCGATTTGAACAAGCAATTCAAGAAACACGCACTGGACCTTTTTCACCACGTCAAGAATGACAAGAAGTCCAATTTTCGCCACCGGATGGGCAGTATAGATTTTCCAACGAGCGAAGAAGCTCCAGGTTTGCAAGCTGCCGACCTTCTGGCCTACCAGACCTACAAGTCTGCTAAAGAGAGAATCGGACGGTTGACTCCGATGGAAATGGAGGAACTTTCTCCAATTTTCCGAAAGCTAGTTTCTAATTCCAATGGTCAGTACCAGTTTCCATTCTTGGACGACATTGGAATCAATCGCGCTCTGCAAAACATCCCTCCGCATCTCAGAGGTCCAGCTTGGCGTCAAGTTCCGGTAGAATTCCGCGATTAGTCAGTCAGCTATATTATTACCGAAAAGAGCTATTGACGCGGACGCCGAAGCGCTATATTGTTGGCCGCACCAAAACGTGTGGGGGCCTCGTTCTGGTGAACGCAAGCGCTCGGGAGCTGGAACGTGCCATTTCGTCGAGTAGTGTTCGTAGGCTGTTTTGCCCTGTCCGTAATTCTGGCCGTTGGCAATTATTGTCCGGTCGGAGTTCGCGCCAGCGAGGGTTTCCCACCCATTTCTCCTGAAGATCTTAAGATGACAAGCGAGCCGCTCGCTCCTGGCGCTCCCGCCATCATCTTGTACCGTCAGGTCGACCGCGACGACAACGGCCATACCTCCCACGAAGACAACTTCATCAGGATTAAAATCCTGACGGAAGAAGGGCGAAAATACGCCGACGTAGAGATTCCATTCGTGAGGGGAAGCAATGACTTAGTGCACTTGCGCGCCCGCACCATCCGGCCTGACGGCTCCGTCACCGATTTCGACGGCAAGGTTTTCGAGAAGACTATCGTGAAGGCCCGCGGCCTTAAGTTTCTCGCCAAGACTTTCACGCTTCCGGGTGTGCAACCCGGCTGCATCATCGAGTACTCGTTCACTTACGATTTCAAAGAGTATTCTCTGTACGAGTCGAACTGGATTTTGAGCCAGGAACTCTTTACCAAGTCGGCGAAATTCTCACTCAAGCCGTATCAGGGAAGTTTCGAAAATCCTTTTCGAGTCAGTTGGCGGCCCCGTCTGCCACCGGGCACCGCTCCACCCCAGGAAGGCAACGACCGCGACCACATCGTCCGCATGGAAGCGAAAAATATCGCCGCTTTTCAGGTGGAGGATTTCATGCCTCCGGAGAACGAACTGAAGGCCCGCGTGGATTTCGTCTACAGCGACGAAGCTTTCGAACCCGATGTCGACAAATACTGGAAAAAAGTCGGCAAGAAACTAACCGGCCAGGTGGAGACCTTCGTAGGGAAGCGAAAAGCCATGGACGACGCGCTAGCGCAGATCGCCGCGCCCAGCGATCCGCCCGAGGTGAAGCTACGCAAGATCTATGATCGCGTGCAGCAACTGCGCAATACTTCTTATGAACTTCGCAAGACGGATCAGGAAGAAAAGCGCGATAAAGAAAAAGAGCCGGCCAACGTCGACGAAGTGTGGAAGCGCGGTTATGGCAATGGAACTGATCTCGATTGGCTGTTTTTGGGACTGGTACGAGCGGCGGGTTTCGAAGCTTATGCGGTATTCGTTTCTGATCGCCGGAATTATTTTTTCTCTGCGAAATCGATGGACCGCAGGAAATTAGATTCCAGCGTTGTCCTGGTCAAGGTTAATGGCAAGGACGTGTATTTTGATCCCGGCGCTGCTTTCACTCCGTTCGGTCTGCTGGAATGGCCAGAAACTGGAGTCGCCGGGCTGCGGCTGGATAAAGATGGTGGAACCTGGATTCAAAGCACTCTTCCCTTGAGTTCCGATTCTCAAATCGAACGCAAAGCCAAGCTGCAGCTTTCGGAAAACGGCGACCTGGAAGGGAAGCTTACGGTTACTTTTACCGGCCTGCAGGCAATGTCCCGTCGCGTAGAAGAGATTCACAGCGATGATGTGGAGAAAAAGAAATACCTGGAGGAACAGGTGAAGGAGTACATCCCGGCCGCGGTCGAACTCGATCTAATCAATCAGCCGGATTGGAAGAGTTCCTCGCCGCCCCTGGTTGCGGAATTCAGTTTGAAAATCCCGGGCTGGGTAGCCGGGGCCGGACGCCGTGCCTTATTGCCCGTCGGAATCTTCAGCGCGCCGGAGAAGCACGTTTTCGAGCACACCAACCGCGTTTTCCCTCTCTATTTCGAGTTTCCGTCCGAAAAACTGGATGACGTCACCATCGATCTTCCCCTGGGCTGGCAGGTGCAAACTTTGCCGCCTCCGCAAAAACAGGACGGTCATATCGTCGTCTACAGTTTGCAAGCTGAGAAAGATGCGAGTTCCGTACATCTTTCACGAAAACTCACTGTCGACCTTTTGCTGCTCGATGTGAAGTACTACGGGGCGTTGCGCAATTTTTTTCAGGTAGTGAGGACAGGCGATGAGGAGCAGATCGTATTGCAGCCCGGCTCGGCTAGCGCGAGTAACTAGGCGAGCGGGGTTGTTTCTGGTCGGGATGCAGGTCGGAATGATTGCCTGGATGCTGGTCTGTCCAGCCCAAGCCCACGCCGGCAGCGACGCGCCACAATGGATGCACGCGCTCATTAACGCTCCCTTGCCCCCCTACGATGAGAAAACAGATGCCGTGCTCCTTTACTCCGAAACTAACGTCACCGTCTTGTCGACTGACAAGATCAGGACTCAGGTTCGCGAGGCCTACAAAATCCTTAGACCCAATGGCCGTTACCACGGCACCGTCGATGTTCACTTTAATCCCCAGAGGAAAATCAAAACCCTTCATGGCTGGTGTATTCCGGCGCAGGGAAAGGATTACGAAGTCAAAGACAAGGACGCGGTCGAACGATCATCCAATGCCGATGGTGGCGAACTGATTTCCGATACAAAATACAGAGTCTTGCGCATTCCTGCGCCGGATCCAGGAAATATCATCGGCTACGAGTATGAAGTCGAGGAGCAGCCGCTCTTTTTGCAGCTCATTTGGTCCTTTCAAGAACTTGACCCGGTCCTGGAGAGCCATTACTCCCTCCAGATTCCTTCGGGTTGGGAATATAAAGTCTCGTGGCTCAACCATCCTGAAGTAAAACCGACAGATGCTGGAAATAATTCGTGGCGATGGACTGTCAACGACGTGAAAGGAATTAGAAAAGAACCTCTGATGCCTCCGTTTGGGGGCGTCGCGGGTGAAATGATCGTGTCCTTCTTTACCGCGGGACGGCCCGCCCTGAACACGAATGCTGATTGGGACGCAATGGGGAAGTGGTACGGCAACCTGGTTGGCGAACGCGTCGGCGCATCGCTAGAAATAAAACAGGGAGTTGCCACGTTGACTGCCTCGAAAGCCACAATCCTGCAGAAGATGCAGGCGATAGGTTACTTCGTGCAGCATGATATTCGGTACGTGGCAATTGAGTTGGGTATCGGCGGTTTTCAGCCACATTCGGCGACCGATGTTTATTCGCATCATTACGGAGACTGCAAAGACAAAGCAACCTTGGTGCGCTCAATGCTGCGCGAGATCGGGATCGACTCCTACCACGTCGTGATTAACGATGAACGCGGTTCTGTCACAGGAGAGATGCCGGCGCACAATGGTTTCAATCATGTCATTACTGCGATCAAACTTCCCGATGGCCTGACCGATCCATCCCTGATTGCGACCATGCAGCACCCCAAACTGGGCCGGATCCTGTTCTTTGATCCCACCAACGATCTGATCCCATTCGGACAGCTTCCCGGATATCTGCAGGCCAACTATGGCCTCCTGGTTACTCCCGACGGTGGCGAGTTGATCGAACTGCCCCAGGAACCCTCGATGATGAACAGCATCCGGCGCACCGCCAAACTAACTCTTGATACGAAAGGCACATTAAAGGGCGACGTGCAGGAAGTGCGGCTTGGCGAGCGCGCCTCCTACGAGCGCTGGCGATTGCGCACCATAAGCAAAGACATCGACCGCATCAAGCCGATCGAAGAAGTTCTGGCCGGATCCCTTGGCAGTTTTCAGATCACTCACGCTTCTCTCCTCAACGTTCAGCAGACCGACCAGCCTTTTGGCTTCAACTATTCATTCGAATCCCCGAATTACGCCAAGAACGCAGGCAATCTGATTTTGGTGCGTCCCCGAGTAATCGGCCAAAAATCGCTGGGATTTCTTGAAACCAAAGATCCGCGGAAATTCCCCATCGAATTCGAGGAACCCACCCGCGATACAGATACATTCGAAATCACAATCCCGGCCGGTTATGTAGTCGACGACCTGCCTCCGGCAGTGGACGCCGACTACGGCTTCGCCAGTTATCACTCGAAAACGGTCGTGACCGGCAACGTTGTCGGCTACACCCGCACGTTTGAGGTAAAGGAATTGAGTGTGCCGGTGAATAAGGCTGACGACCTCAAGAAGTTTTACCGCATTATCGCGAGCGATGAGCGAAACACTGTAGTCCTCAAGCCTTCCCCGTAGCGCATTCAGGCTGGCGATTCGCCTTGTTTTAGCCGGCATTCAACCGATTCTCACCTCGAAACATTGCCGCTTTGGCACCCCCGACATTATGATGAGGCCATGAGTTTTTCCGAGACGATCTTCCTGTTCTTCCTGGCCCTGATTATATTTGGGCCAAAGAAGCTGCCGGAGATCGCCCGGCAGGCTGGACGTCTGCTTGCCGAACTGCGCCGCGCTTCGAACGAATTCAAGTCGCAGATTGAAACCGAGATCGCCCATCTCGAGGTCGACAAGAAGCAAACGATCCTCCCACCCGGTGCGCCACCGCAAGGGGCAGTTGCCAGTCTTAGTCTGAACCCGGCTGCGAGCGAGACCGCTCCGCACGAGGCGGGCGCCACTCTGGCCGCCCCGGCAGACGCTTCTATCTCCGCTTCAAGTTCAGCTGATTCTGCCGCTCCGCTGGCTCCTTCCGTCCCTGACGCCGTTAGCTCTTCCACTCCGCAGGATTCGCATGTTTGAAAATCTGACCGGCACCGCCGGGGACGACCCCAAACATTCCATGCCCACCATGGGCTTCCTCGATCATCTCGAGGAATTACGCACCCGCCTGGTTTATTCCATCGCTGCCGTGGCTGTGGGATTCTTCGCCTGCTGGTGGAAAGTGGAGAGCATCTACGAAATCATGCAACGGCCCATCATGAAGGCTCTCAAGGACAACGGCATGTCCGAGCGGCTGGTTTATCTCAATCCCACCGAGCCCTTCAATCTGTATCTGAAAATCGCGGCCCTCGCAGGACTTTTCCTGACTTCTCCGTTTGTGCTGTACCAGGTCTGGATGTTCATCTCACCAGGCCTCTACCGCAATGAAAAGCGCTATGTGGTGCCATTCATGGTCTCGACCATCGCACTTTTCACCGCAGGCGGATACTTTGGTTATAAGGTTGTTTATCCCCAGGCCCTCGGTTTCCTGATTCACTTCGGGCGTCAATTCCAGCCCATGATAACCATCGGCGAATATACTTCGCTATTTCTCAGCATCATCCTCGGCATGGGGTTAATTTTCGAGATGCCGATTCTTATCTTTTTTCTGGCGCTGATGGGCATCGTCAGCGCCGGATTCATGTGGAAAAACTTCCGCTATTCCATCCTGATTATTTTCATCATCGCGGCCATCGTCACTCCGACTCCCGACGTCCTGAATATGTGCATCTTTGCCGCTCCCATGATCGCGTTGTACCTCTTCAGCATCGGGATCGCGTGGGCTGTCCATCCCAAGCAGCGCAGGGCTCGTAAGGAAAAACAGGCAGCATAATATTTTGGCTCCGTTTGGCATTTCACCCGCGAGGCTCATTCATTGAAAGGCCAGAGATAGAGAATGGTAAGAGAAGAATGGTAGGTAAGAAGATCGCACTCCGAATGTTGTTGCTCTCCATCGTCGTGGCCCTCGTTGCATGCAACCCGGACCAGGATGCGACTCCGGTAAAAGCGCAGACTCAACCTGCGCCCCATGACACTGCAACGTCCTCCCTCCCCAAGCTTTCACTTCCTCCGGACAGCGGTCCGCCACCCACCATCGATTCCACCCGTGCTCTGCAATACGCAAAAGATATAGTCGCCTTCGGCCCCCGCCCCATCGGCACTGCGAATCACAAGAAAGTGGAGGATTTCATCACTTCCCATTTAAAGAGCGATGCCGTTGAAGATGATGTGTTTACCGCCGATACTCCGGAAGGCAAATTTCCGGTGCGAAACATCATCGCAAAATTCCCCGGAACGCGTGACGGCATCATCGTAATCGCCAGCCACTATGACACGAACTATCCGCTGCGCAATACCTCCTACGTCGGCGCCAACGACGGCGCCTCTTCTAGCGCGCTCCTGCTGGAAATGGCCAATCAACTGCGCGGCAAGAAGCGCAACGGCTACAGCGTCTGGCTGGTTTGGGACGATGCGGAAGAAGCCATGAAGCCGGAGAGCGAGCTCCCCTTCGAGAAGGACAGCTTATACGGCATCCGCCACCTCGCCGATAAATGGCAGGAGGATGGCACGCTGACAAAAATCAAGGCATTCCTTTTGGCGGATATGATCGGCGATGCCGACCTCAACATCGATCGCGACCGCAATTCAACTCCGTGGCTCGAAGAGGTCGTGTATCAGGCGGCCTCTCGGCTGGGTTATCAATCTCATTTCTTTGCCCGTGACAACCAGGTCACTGACGATCACATCCCCTTCATGCAGAAAGGCGTGCCCTGCGCCGATTTGATCGACTTTGACTACGGATATAACAACGTTTTCTGGCATACGCCTCAGGATACCTTCGACAAGCTCAGCGCCAAGAGTCTCGAAATTGTGGGGAGCACTATCCTGGAGACAGTAGCCATTCTCGACAAGATGGACGCGCTGCCTCCGAAGTGAGATGAAGGGACATGTTCTCAGTGATCCGTGCGTTCGAGCTCGACGCTTTCTGCGATAAAGCGTTTTGCGCTTTTTCAGAAATTCATTTCTAATTCACCCGATGGGAAAACTGAAAACGGTTTGTCTCTGCTTCGTTCTGAGCGCCATCTGTATTGCTGCAACTCCCGCACCTGACTCGGGTGTTGCCGCCCGCATCATTCAATCCGCCCTTCAGCCTTCTCCGATCGAAGGCAACCTGCGCCGCCTGACCGACGAGATCGGTGGCCGCATTCCCGGAACTCCCGCCATGCAGCGCGCCATCGAGTGGGGTGTGCAGACGTTCAAGGAGGCTGGCGCCGACGGCGTCCACACGGAACAGTTCAGCATTCCGTACTCCTGGGCCGAGGGCGCGACTGAGATGACCGTGAGCGCCACCGGCACCGCCCTTGATCCCAAGCTCCTGCAGATCCCAAAAGTCGAGTTTCGGGTTCGCTGCGTTTCCGTTGCCTGGGCGCCCGCGCTGGCCCCTGTGAAGCACATTCCTGTTGTCGACGTGGGCCAGGGCACTGCAGAGGAATTTAAGAAAGCGGGAGACATCTCAGGGAAAATTGTGCTCGTACATTCCGTCGTCCTGAAGACTTGGGACGATCTTTTCGCCGAGTACACAAAAGCTCCGCCCATCATCAGCGCCGCCGTAAATGGAAACGCCAGAGCCGTGGCTTTCATTGCCACCCGTGAACACGACATTCTCTACCGGCATACAAATTCTTTCGCAGGAGAAATCGATCGCCTGCCCCAGGTGCTGATCGCGCGTGAGGATGGCGAGCGTATCGGACGCTTACTCGCCTCGGGCCATCCGGTCTGGGCGGACTTGAGCATCCCTAATAAAATCGGTGGTCCCATAAAAACGGCAAACGTAATTGCGGAAATCAAAGGCAGCGAGAAGCCTGATGAATTCGTAATCCTGGGAGCGCATCTGGATTCCTGGGAATTGGGCACCGGCGCTCTCGATAATGGCTGCAACGCGGCGCTGGTAGTGGATGCGCTCCGTGCCATCAAAGCCTCTGGCCTGAAGCCGCGCCGCTCCATTCGCTTCATTCTGTTTTCCGGCGAAGAGGAAGGATTGCTCGGGTCGCGAGCGTATTCCAGAGCTCACCGCGGCGAACTCGATAAGGCCGCGGGCGTCATTATCTACGACTCCGGCGCGGGCAAGACCACTGGATTCTCCACCGGCGGCCGCACGGATGTGCTCGAGACCGCCAAGAGCATGATTGCGCCACTGCGACAATTCGGAGTCACCGACCTGAAGACCGACATGGAATGGGGTACCGATCATTTCGATTTCATGCTGGAAGGCGTCCCCACCTTCGTCGCCGATCAGGAAGAAGCGAACTACATGGAAAACTACCATGCCATCTCCGACACCTACGACAAAGTTGATTTTGCTCAGCTTAAGAAACATGTGGCCGAAGCCGCCGCGTTCAGTTTTGCCCTGGCGAATCTTCCGGAAAAGATTGGGCCGCGTTTAACCCGCCCACAGATTGAACAGTCCATGCGCGAAACCCATAGCGATGAAATGTTCAAGGCCTTCGGCTTATGGGATGATTGGGAGAACGGAAAACTGGGCCGCCAAAAGTAATCCACAATCGGCAATTACTTGATCTATTTCTGGATCATCTTCAACGTTTTCGCGATCGGCATGCTGGTGTTGGACCTTCGCGTCTTCCACCGCCGCGGCCGCGTGCGTTCTCGCGACGCGCTCCTTCGAAGCGCCCTGTGGCTCCTGCTGGCAGCGTCTTTTGCCGCGCTGGTTTTTTTCTGGCAGGGGCGGCAGGTCGCCATCGAGTTTGTCGCCGGTTACATACTCGAACTCTCTCTTAGCGTCGATAATCTTTTCATCTTCCTCGTGATCTTTCGTTACTTTGCCGTTCCCGAGGAATTCCAGCACCGCGTGCTGTTTTGGGGGATTCTCGGAGCGCTGCTGATGCGCGCATCCTTCATCCTTGCCGGAATCGGACTGATCCAACGCTTTCACTGGATTTTTTACGGCCTCGGAGCTCTGCTGGTTTACAGCGGAATCCGTCTGGGGTTTGCGGGCGAGCACAAGGTTGACCCGTCAAAAAATACCGTCGTCAAAGCCATTCGACGCTTGATACCTGTGACCGACAAATACCAGGGAGGCCGCTTCTTCGTTCGCGGCTGGCAAGGAAATCCGGGCCTTTACGCTACGCCACTGCTGGTAGTACTCGCCGTGATCGAGACCACGGATCTCCTCTTCGCCATCGATTCCATACCCGCGGTTCTAGCCATCACGCTGAACGCTTTCATCGTTTACACCTCCAACGTATTCGCCATTCTCGGGCTGCGCTCGCTGTTTTTCGCGGTCTCGGGACTGATGAAAGTTTTCCGTTTCCTTCATACCGGGCTGGCGCTTATTTTGATTTTGATGGGCGCTAAGATGATTGCGGCGCATTACTTCAAGGTCTCGACTCTGGCGATGCTTGGGGTGGTTGCCGGTGTACTCGCTGTTTCTATTGTGCTCTCGGTCCTTTTACCGGACAGCGGAACCGCCTAGGTGCTGATAAAAAGTGTGAGCGCTTCGTGGCCTTGCTCCAGCAAACCTGGTCACGGCATAGGCTATTATGGAATTCCATGGCGCAAGTCACCATCCACGTTCCGCCGCGGCCCTACCAGGCCCGGATTGAGAATGGCCTGCTGGCGCGGTCCGGCGGCTTGCTGGCCGAGCTTTTGCCGCAGGCGAGCAGACTTTTTGTCGTCACAGTTCCGCCGGTGCGCCGGCGCTGGGGGGGAAAGCTGCTGAGTTCGCTGACCTCGGCCGGCTTCAAACCTCAGGTTCTGCAGATTCCAGACGGCGAGCCTTCCAAGAAACTGGCGACCATCGAGACCATGGCCGAGAAACTGGTCCGCATGGGGGCCGACCGCAAAGCCGTTCTCATTGCGCTCGGAGGAGGCGTAGTCGGCGACGTCACTGGCCTTCTAGCCTCGCTTTACATGCGGGGAGTGGACCTGGTCCAGATTCCTACCACGGTCCTTGCCCAGGTCGACGCATCCGTCGGCGGCAAAACCGGAGTCAACCTCGGGGCAGGGAAGAATCTGCTGGGAACCTATCACCATCCTCGCATCGTTCTCATTGATCCGGAGGTCCTTCACACGCTTTCGGACCGCGCCTATCGCGCCGGGCTCTACGAGGCGCTCAAGTGCGGCATCATAGGGGATCTCGATCTCTTCCTGCGCTTCGAACAAAAGCGTTCTCAGATCCTCAAGCGCGATCCCATCGAGGTGGAAGGCCTGATTGCTCAGAGTGTAAAGTTGAAAGCAGAAATCGTTTCCGCGGACGAACAAGAGGGTGGCCTGCGACGTGTGCTCAACCTCGGCCACACCATTGGCCATGCGCTGGAGGCCGAAACCGGCTACCGAACGCTGCTTCATGGCGAGGCCGTGGCCTGGGGATTGATTGCCGCCACCAACATCGGCTTAACCGTCGGCCGCACCGACAGCGTGACTGCGGGACGGATCGCCGACGCCGTGCTTAGCCTCGGCCGTTTGCCCGAACTCAAGGTGAACGCCCGCAAAATCCTGGCCCGCCTGCAGGCCGACAAGAAAACTCAGAACGGCGCAGTACATTTTGTGCTGCCCCGGGAAATCGGGAAGGTGGAAGTTGCTTCCGACGTGCCGGACAAAGTGGTCCTGGATGCAGTCGAAGAGCTGCGCCGCTTATCCCACGGCGGCTGGGTATGGAAGAAATGAGTCTGGGGACTGAATCGCAGAGGTCGATGATTGTTGGCGCGGCTCCCGAAGGCGCTAAGGATGCCCGCTCCGCGGCGCGCGCCGTCCGTGAGATGTTCACTTCCATCGCTCCCCGCTACGATCTGCTCAACCATGTTTTGTCATTCAACATCGATCGGCTTTGGTGGCGTCGCGCCGCACGTACCTTTGCCAGTATCTTCTCCCAGCCCGACTGCCGGATTCTTGACCTCTGCTGTGGCACCGGCGATATGACATTTGCGCTTCGCAAGCAGGCCAGGAACGCTTATCCACCGATTGTGGGCGCCGATTTTTCCCACGCAATGTTGCAGCGGGCTCAATCGAAATCTGTCGCTGAAAAAAAAGGGGAGCCTGCGTCGCCGCGCTGGATCGAAGCCGATGCCCTCTGCCTTCCTTTTCCCGGCCAGCACTTCAATCTTGTCACTTCAGCCTTCGGCTTCCGCAATCTCGCGGATTACGATGCCGGATTGCGCGAGATTGCGCGCGTCTTGAAGCCTGGGGGCGAGTGCGGCATCCTCGATTTCAGCGAACCCAAAGGCCTGATGGGCCATCTTTATCGTATTTATTTCAAGCTGGTCTTGCCCCGCGTGGGCACCATGATTTCCGGCGTGCACGGTCCTTATGATTATCTCCCCAATTCGGTGGGACGCTTTCCCGCGCCGCAGGAGATGCTCGACCGCATGCGCCGCGCCGGCTTTCGCGAAGCCAGTTGGACTCCCTACACTTTTGGCATTGCAGGTCTGTATCGCGGAAGGAAGTAAGAATGTTCAGCGCTGCAAGTAAGCCTTACTTGGCGGATGCCCTTTGCACTGCTGCTGCGCCGCTCTTAAAGCTGTCGGCGAACGCGTCCCCGATCGTGTAGCGAATCACGCTCTCATACTCACCACCCAGAAATGCTCGCAGCCGATCGGTTTTCATGATGTATTCACCCGTCATGTAAGGGAGCGCGTCCGGCGGAATTGCCGAGATCTGCCGCTTCCACAAAAACTGCAGCACCAGTCGCATCACCCACTTACCGGGAACGCGGAGCAGTTTCGCCTGCGCCATTTCAATGCAGCGTGCAAAGGTTAAAGGCTCACCCCGGCCCGCGACATTCAGAATCGTCAGTCGTTGCGGCTCCGGGTCCCGATGCAGAATATGCTTCAGCAGGCGCGCCATGTCATCTACGTGTACAAATTGGATCTTGTTGTCGAGATATTGCTGCCCGCGCGGCAGCATGCAGGGCAGCCGCTTCCCCTCGCTGCGCATTTTTTCCGCCCGCGGGCCTTTGCCGTTGGGCGTGCCGCGAAATGCTCCCAGGAGATAGTTTTCCACGCTGGCCCCGGCAAAAATATGCGGACGCAGAATATAGACGCTGCACCCCCGCAGCGCCGAAGACCGCTGCTGTACCACCTCGTCACATTGCTTCTTATGAATCGCGTAAGGCAGGGTATGCGCTGCCAGCGCTGATTCCTCGACCGCCGGCGACGACAGGCTCGGTCCATACACCGAGACGCTGCTGGGAAAAATGAACTGTTTGATTCCGGAATCCGCGGTGCGGTTCGCCTCGGTAATTGCCTCCATGACACGTGCCGTACCGGCCACATTGATCTGCCACATTCGCTCCGGATCGAGCACGCCCGAACGAACCGGATCGATCACGAATGCCAGATGCACAACCGAAACCGGTCGTGTGTCGCGCAGCATCTCGTAGAGAACCCGGGTGTTGGACTCCTCACCCAAATCCATACGCTCGAACTGCAAAGGCAAATCGGTTTGGGGCGGACTCACGTCCACCCCAATCACCGAGAAGTCTTCCAGCAGTGGCAGCAGCCTGGATCCCAGGTTGCCCGCAATGCCGGTGACTACGACAACAGGTTTCGCGCTCTCCATTAGTTCGGCTTGGACGGAGGAGGCTGTTGGGCGGGCGGTTGCGCCGGCGGATTCGCAGCCGGCGGTGCGCTCTGGGGCTGCGCCTGAGGTTGCATTGAAGCCGGAGGCATATTAGGACGCGGCATACGCGACGGTACCGGGCGCCCTCCCGGCCCGGTTGGACCCGGCGGTCCAAAATAAGCCTCGTTGGTGTCCGTATGGTACGAGTTCGTGTACTGGTCCATCATCTCCTTCATTTTCTCGTTCTTCAATTTATTGTGGATTTCGCTCTTAATCTGGTCGTCCAGCGGGAGAACTTCTTTGCTTACCACCTTGTAGATATAGTGTCCACCGTTATCGGTGATGACCTGGGAGACCTCGCCGACTTTCAGATCGAATACCGGCGCCTGCGCCGGAGGCAGTCCGGTGCGCCGCACCGTCATATCGACCTTGGGCGAGTCCATTTTCATTCCCGCGGCGTCAAACGCCTCTTTCTGCAGCTTGGCGAAGTCTTCTCCGGCTGCCGCCCGCGCCCGCAGTGTTTCGGCAAGCTTAGTCAATTCCTGCTCGCCCTGCTCCTGCTTCGCTTTGTCGGCTGCTTCTTTGGCTTTCTGCTGCTCCTCGGTCAGCTTTTCTTCTTCATCGTTCTTCTCAGCGGGTTCCGCCTGCTTGTTGTGCGGAATGAATAGCCGTTGCAGAGAAAATTGCTCGTAGGCTTCGGGATTTTTCTTGTAATAGTCCTGAATCTCCTGCGGCGAAATCTTGTCCGCCTGATCGTTCACCCAGCGCTGCAGTTGCGTAGTCAGAATCTGCATCTTGGCAACCTTCAAGGTCTCAAGATACTGGGGGCTCTTGTCCAAACCCTTCGCTTTCGCCGCCTCTGACATCGCCATGAACTTGGGCAGCGCAGATGCCAGTTGGCGCTTCAATTGTGGCGTTACGTTGGGCGAGAGCCCGCTGGCCATCTTCTCAAACTCGGCCCGAGTGATCTTAGTCTTGCAGTCCGCCGGCTTCTTCGCGGGAGCCGCGGCCGCTTTGCTGGCGCCGGTCTTGGAAGTCGTAGGCGGCGCGCTGGCCGGGCAAACCCCATAAATTGTGAGTACTACCGCACTCTCCGGCACCTCCGGCGCCCGCGCCGGTGGCGCCTGCGCCGGTGGCGCCTGCCCGGCAGCACTCGGGCCTTGACCAGGCGCCGTCGGCGCGGGTGCTTGCCCCGGTTGCGCTTGTCCCCACGCCATGGTTCCCATCAACACACACAGCAGCCAACTCTTACGCATAGAAGATTCCTCCAGGATTGGTACATCAGGAAGTTGGTAAAGTTCGAACCTAGCATCGTAGCATAGAGCCCGTTTTTCGTAATATCTGCGTTAACAGATCTAACACGGGTCGCCTGACCGGCATCATCATCATTCAACTTGGCGCAATTGCCGGTTAGCGGCGATAATTCCATCATGTCCGGGACGCCGGCTCTTTACTCGCCCACTGCCATGCGCGCCGAAAAGCGCGCGGTTGCGGGGAACTCAGTTCTTGCCGCGCTCCTCATCACTGGCGGCAAGATCGTCGTAGGTGTCACCACCGGAAGCCTCGGCATTCTCTCCGAAGCCGCGCACTCCGCCCTCGATCTCATCGCCGCTTTGCTCACGTATTTGTCCGTTGGAGTTTCCGACAAACCGGCTGACGCCGACCATCAATATGGCCACGGCAAAGTGGAAAATTTCTCCGCCTTCGTTGAAACTGGCCTGCTTTTGCTGACCTGCATTTGGGTTATCTACGAAGCGGTCGTGCGTCTGTTTTTCCGCCGGGTCGAAGTCGAACCATCCATCTGGGCATTCGCCGTGATGCTGGGCTCGATGGCCGTAGACTGGTGGCGCTCCCGCGCTCTCGGCCGCATCGCAACCAAGTACGAGAGTCAGGCGCTCGCAGCCGACGCGCTGCCCT
>Ga0210393_10000657_pt1 | contig 30572 bp, 21 predicted proteins | sample IncBWC27OmetaG_FD_160068 | JGI IMG/M metagenome (GOLD analysis project Ga0210393, IMG submission 160068) | Forest soil microbial communities from Barre Woods Harvard Forest LTER site, Petersham, Massachusetts, United States - Inc-BW-C-27-O ...
CGAAAACCCTCCCGGTGGTACGCAATCGCCTCGTCATCCAGATCCCACGCAAACGTCGTGAGATGATTCGCCGAGAGCCGCATCATGTCCGGGCTCTTGGACTGTCGCTGAAGCTGCGGCTCGGTTTCGGACTGCGTAAATGCCGGCTGATCGACCACGATTCATTTCTCCAGTGTTTCGCGGCTTGCCCCGCTCGGTTCTGGTTCCCGAGCCCGTTTATCGCTGTTCCACAGACGGCCCCGGCCCTGTTGATCGTTTCCCCGTTGTGATCGAGGCAACTTCAATGCGTGTACGTAGCGACTGCAGCAAATGTTTTCGATTCTCAACGGCCCGACATTTTTTCAAGTCTGCGACTTTGGCGCAATACTGAGAGATAGAAGAGTCGATTGTGAGATGGATCGAACTCGCGCCTCGGAACGATCGCTGTCGACCGGCCGAAACGCAGCGCGGCAACACGGCCGCAAGAATGCGGCGATGGAAAGAGATGTGACAGTTGGCCCAAAGTCACGTACGCCGCGCCTGATTCAAATTTCATTTCGAAATCGTTTCGAACAGATGGCCACATCTTGTAAGCCACGCGTGAGGGTGACAGCATAACGCCCCGCCATGAGGCGAGCAATCTCATCTGTGCCGGCGAAAGGCCGCGGGAAAATTATCGCGGCCCCTGCGCTGCGCGCTCCCAGCGTCATCCGGCCGTTGTAATTTGCACGGAAGGATTGTCAGCGACGTTCACCCAGACATGCACGTGCGGACTTCCGCGGAAGTGCCAGACAAACGAGGGGCCTTCCAACCGCCACACGTCCCACACTTGATCGTTGCCGATGTCGCCCGATTGATAGAAAGCGATCCGACACGCGTCGAGTCCGCCTTGTGCGTCGAGACAGCGAATGACGTGATCGCGATCCGACGTGCGGTAAGGCTCGATCAGAGATTCGAGCACGCCCTTCAGATGCGACTTTTGATCGGCACTCAGTTCCGAAGCGGGCAACCCCTCGACCTTTTTCGCATCGCGGAACTGCACGCGCCGTTCCGCGGGCGCTTGCGCGATCAGTGCTTCCTTACGATGGCGTCCGTCAAGCATCTGGTAGAGAGCGTTCGCCTTCTGCCCCTGCTGCCAAAAGACGTTGCCCGGATGATCGGCCTTCTCGTTAAAGCCTTGAGCGGCATGTCCATAAAAAATCGGACCGCCGAAGGCGACGTGCTCTGACGAGTTGCCGTCGCAACGGATCGTCAAGTGACGCCCGGTCATTACGAACTCGAATTTGCCGCTTTCCGGAGTGCCGAAGAGGGCAATGGACTGTGCTTCGCCGTAGCCGCCGGCGTCGTCCGCCAACTGCTTCTTGATGCGATCCTTCCAATCGGGGTTATAGAGTCCGAAATAAAGCGCCTCGATCAGTTCTTGCTGATCCTTCGTGAAAAAGCTGCTGCCCACTTTTTCTTCGGTGATTTGCCAGTTGTTGGAGACGTGCATCCGCAAGAGGCCCCGCTTGTCGGTGAAGTCCCACGGAAAGCAGATCTTTTCGTGCTGCTTCGGCGTCAACGACGAGTAGAGTTTCTTGGTCAGATTTTCGGGAACGATGCCGGAGCCGTTTGCCGGCACACCTTCTTTAGCGAAGGCGGCGAACGGGAGCGACACGGTCGACGCCGCCAGCGCGGTCACGCCGATGGTTTGTACGAATTGGCGACGATTCACTGGCGGGAAGTCCGCGTCTGCACAATCGGGACAGGTTTCGAACGGCCGCATCGTCCTCTCCTTCTCACAGTGTCGCAAATTCTCGCAGCGTCGCGAAACGCACCGAGTCACGAACCAGACTGATTCACCCGCAGCAACTTCGGACTCGTCGAGGTACGGCCTCAGTATGCACGCGACGATGTGAAAAACGCAATTCCATTTGCAATGCCATTTCATACCCGTGCCGAAACGCGCGTACGCGCTGAGACACGATGCGACACCTCAAATGCGAAATTTCCGCGACGCGACGCGTGCAGCGTCCGCAAATCTGCGCGCGGCCGAGATTCGACAACGAGATTCGACAAACAGTGCCGCGCATGAAAAAGGGCGATCCGCTTGTGACGGATCGCCCATGTGTCTTGGACTCGCGGCTATTCGTTGCCGCCACCACCATTACCGTCGCCGCCACCACGTCCACCGCGTCCTCCGCCATTACCACCGCCACGGCGCTGGCCTGGAGGTTGTTGCGGGCCTGTTCCGGTCGGTTTGACTTCGGCACCGGTTGTCGTCGGTTTCAACATGTCGGTCAGCTTCTTCTGCAGGACCGCCGCGTCGATACCACGGTCGATCTTGATCACCTGGAAGCTCTGCACAACGGGCACGGCCGCCTGATCGAGGTTGCCGATGATTTGCTCGATGTTGGACATCAGCACGGACGGGCAGGACACCATGACCGTATTGGTCGTATCATTGGCGGCCATCGACAAATAACCTTTGAAGCGGCCCTGGTTGAGCTTGCCGTCGTCCTCGTTGTCGCCGAAATTGAGGATCGTGGCAAAGCGTCCGCCGCGACCGCCCTGGTTCTTGGTTTGGTTGAAGCTTTCCAGGGCTTTGTCGTTGGCGCTCAACAAGTCCTTGTAAAGCTCCTTGAGCATGTCAGTGACCACGGACGCCTTGTTGTGCTTGATCTGGAAGATCTGGGTGACCCGCGAGGCCCGCGTGTTCGGCTTCTCCGGACGATCGTAGAGCTTAATGATGTCGTTGATTCGTCGGAGCTGGTCGGCCGTCGCACCCTGCACGAGAATCGAGTTGGTCGCATCGTCGTCGATGAACTTCAGTGGCTTGCGCTGCGACAGCCGGGGGGTGTCGTCCTTCTTGTTGCTGTCCGAGTCGTCCCACCAGGACCAGCGGCGGAAGTTCTTGTCAGCCGACGACTCTTTCTTTTCGACCGAGAAGAAGTCGTCGAGCATGATTCGCATCGACAGAGCCGTGCTGTATTGCAGGTAGTAGACTTCGTAGTCCTTCCGGGGCGGGGCCAGCTTCCCCATCAATTCTTCGAGTTCGTCGAGAGCCCGGGTATCGCGAGACGAAATAACCAGCTTGCCGTCTGCTCCCCGCGTGATGTAGATCGGATCGCCCGGGACCGACTCGGTGTTCGATCCCTTCGGCTGTTCGGCCGCGCGATCGGTGGGATCGGGTGACGGGGCAGCGGTTGCTTCAGGCAGCTTCGGCATCGCACGACCACGGCGCATGCCGCGATGCGGCCGTTCGCCGGGCGGGCCAGCCTGCGGTGCATTCTGGGGCACGTCCGTCTTCGGGTCCGCTTGAGCGAGCTGCGTCACCTGCTTGAGATCGACCAGGCGAACGGGCAGCTTTCCGGGAGTCGGCAGCGGAAAACCAAGGTCGGTGTTGGAGGCCGAGGGAGCCGTGGCGTTCTCTTTCTTGGGCACAAAAGGACGGACCTTATTCGCGTCGTCGGGAACCGTCTTCTCGGGCTTCTTCGGCGGCGGGACATCAATAATCAGCTTATTGCCATCTTTGCCCAGTGAGGGCCACGCGCGGCGGAGCTTCTCGAGCATCTGCTGCTCGTCGTCAGAGGCACCGTAGTCGAGCACGCGCAACGTATCGGAGCTGCCTTCCTTGCGAGGCACTTCACCCAGTTGTGCGAGACACTTCTCAACTTCTCCCAGTTCGATCTTGTTGGAGAAGACCAGCAGACGATTGGCGACCACGTCTGCTTCGACCCGGAACTTCGTGGTCGGCTGCTCATCCTGTTGATTGCCGCCTCCGCCAAAGAAGGAATAGCCCCACCGGCCTCTGCCGTTGTTGTTGTCCTGCTTCTTTTCGTCGCCGACCAACAGCGCGCGGATCGTGCCGGCGACCATGTCAGCGTCGAGCTTGCGAAGCCGGATGACGTGCAGTTCGCGGTCGGTTCCGTCGAGATTTTGAACCGTGGAGGCAATGGCTTTCTGATCGCGAGGCGTCGCGTAGGCGATGACCGTGCGATTCTTCTTATCCGCCTGGAGCTTCGTTTGCGGATCGAGATCACCGACCGATTCCAGCATGCTGATGAGCGAATCGGGATCGAGCGTGGCCAGACGATAGACTTTCATCGACGTCGGGTTCTCGGACAGCGACGCACGCTCCGAAGGAACATCCATCTTGAAGATGGCCGAACGGATAATGCCCATCTGGTCCGGCGGTGCGTTCACCATCACGCTGTTATTGCGTTGCAAAGCCAACAGCCGAATTTCCGGTTTTGCCGGTTGATTGGGCTGTGCATTCGGTTGCGGTTGCCCGGGCTGCATCTGAATCTGCATTGGCATGCCCGGTTGTCCCGGCATGGCGGGGGTGTTCGTCTCTTTCTTCAAATTCAAGAAGGCCTGGAGTTGGTCGACGATGTCCGACGCCCGCGTATAACGCAGCTCGAAGATCTTGACGCCGTGGTCTCCGTTGCCTTTTTGCTCTTCGTCGAGCAGGCGGGAGATCTCTCTAAGGTTCTCGACCGCGTCGATCGCCTCCAGCCGATTCGTCGACTTCAAAGGGAACAACTTTCCCTTGGGCGACATCATGGGCTTGAATTCTTCGACCGCCTTATCAGCGGGCAGCCAATCGAGATGGAACGAGACCTTCACCAACTCGTGCGACGGCAGTGTCTCGAGATCTTCCGTCGAAACTCGCGGCACGAGCGACGTGGTCAGATTGTCGAGATTGACAACGTTGATCGACTGCGATTTGGAGTCGACGAGCATCGAGTAACCGCGCGCCAGCAATTGGGCGTTAATCACGTCCCGCGCCTGGGTGACCGGACTCTTTCCGCTCGAACGCAGGTTGAGCGAATCACCCGGCAAAGTCTGCCAATCCCAAGTCATGCCCGAAACGCGGGCGACCTCTTCGATCACAAAGGGCCAGGGCGCGTCTTGGAAATTGAAGCTCACCTCGTGCTTCTTCTCATCGAGCCGCATTCGCTGATCGGCAAGCACGGCGGGATTTTCCATCGCGGGGGGACGAGTCACGGGCGGCGGTCCGACCGGTCCCGCAGGTTCTTTCTTTTCGTCCTTCTTTTCGTCCTTTTTCGGTTCTTCCGGCTTCGCTTCCTGCGGAGCGACGATGATGGGAGGGATCATGCCCGGGTATCCACCACGAAAGCGGCGGCCGCCACCAAAACCACGGCCCCCCCCGCCCGGAAACTGCCCGAACACCGAGACCGACGGAGCAGCCAGCGCGATCAACAGCGCGAGCCCGATAATTTTGCGAACAGTCTGGCGACTCATCTCATCTCCTCGTTGGGCCAATGCGACACATAAAAGTATTGCATTGCCCAAATCCATTATGCAACGCTGAATTCTACCTGAAGCTCTTTCCCTGTCTCTAGTTCCGAACACGAGGGTCGGCCTTGCTACCGCACCCGCTCGGGCGTAGGATCTTAGAAAGCATCTTCAAAGACGACGATTGCAGCGACCTTGACACCTTCGGAGCCGCTCCCCGTGGCTCGCCGTGCCAGCCGCCCGTTGCCTCCTTAGAGGGATCGATTCTCTGGAGCGCCTGGGCGGCTCCCCCCCGCGAGGCCTCTGTCCGTGGATATTGGCGAACTCTTCGTAAAACGCGGACTTGTCACGCGCGACCAACTCAATGCGGCTTCGCCGCAGGCAGCCGGACGTCGTATCGACGTGGTGCTGGTCGAACAGGGCATCATCAGCGAAGAAGACTCCCTGAAGGCCCTCGCCGACCTATTGGGGCTTAAATTCGTCGACCTGCAATCGATCGAGATCGATCGCGAGCTGCTGGCAAAGTTTCCCACGTCGGCCGTCTTCCGCCATTCCGTTTTGCCCATCAGCCGCACGAATGGCAAAGTCAAAGTTGCCATCAATGACCCGTTCAACCTCGAGGCCCTCAACGAGCTGAGCGCGCTTTCGGGCTTTCGTCTCGACCCCGTCCTCGCCCGCCGCGACGACGTTCAACAACGGATCAAAGAGCATCTGGGAGTCGGCGGCGACACGATTAACGAGCTGGTCTCGCGCAGCATTGAAGAGGGGGTCGAGGTCGTTTCCGACCTGGGTGAGGCGAGCGGCGATCTGGCCGAAATCGCTCAGTCGGCCTCCGTCATTCGGCTAGTCAACGAGCTGCTGGTCGAGGCCCTCGAGTTGAAGGCCAGCGACGTTCACATCGAACCGCAGGAAAACGGCCTGACCGTCCGGTTTCGCTTGGACGGCATGCTCCGCATCCAGCCTGTCCCTCAAGAGATCAACCAGTTTTACGCGGCGATCGTCACGCGACTGAAAATCATGTCGCGACTGAACATTGCCGAGAAGCGGATGCCACAGGACGGCCGTATCAAGCTCAAGATCTCCGGCCGCGAAGTCGACGTCCGCGTTTCGATCATCCCTATGCTTTACGGCGAGGGAGTCGTGCTGCGATTGCTCGACAAGGATCGAATGAAATTCGACCTGTCGGCGGTCGGGATGCCGGACGACGTGTACAAGCCGTTTAGCGATCTGATCTCGCTGCCGCACGGAATTATTTTGGTCACTGGGCCGACCGGAAGCGGAAAAACGACGACGCTGTACGGAGCTTTAAATGCCATTAAGGATCCGACCGTCAAGATTATCACGGTCGAGGATCCCGTCGAATACCACACGCATGGGATCAGTCAGATCCAGGTCCATACGAAAGTCGGCCTGACCTTCGCCATGGGACTGCGGAGCATTTTGCGGCACGACCCCGACGTGATTCTGATCGGAGAAATTCGCGACGGCGAAACGGCGCAAAGCGCCATTCAGGCCTCTCTGACGGGGCACTTGGTCTTCAGCACCTTGCACACGAACGATGCGTGCGGTGCGTTTACCCGACTGGTCGATATGGGAGTTGAGCCTTACCTCGTTGCGAGCACGATCGAAGGCGTGTTGGCCCAACGACTCGTGCGTTTGCTCTGTCCGCGGTGCAAAGAGGCCTATCGCCCCAGCGTCGACGACTTGCCCAATGACTTCCCTGAGCCACCGCCGGAAAAATTGTATCGCCCCGTCGGCTGCCGCGTTTGCCGCGAGACGGGCTACATGGGCCGTGCCGGCGTTTACGAACTCCTCATCACGGATACCACGGTTCGCCACATGTGCGTCGAGCGGGCTAGTTCCGGGGACATTCTGGCGTACGGGCTGAAAAAAGGAATGAAGACGCTGCGCCAAAGTGGCTACGAAAAGTGCCGGCAAGGGGCGACAAGCCTCGAAGAAGTCCTGCGAATCACAAAGGGAATGACACTATAGAGCGGCTTCACGATTGGGAGGGGCGGGGCTCCTGCCAAGCCGTCGCCGTGCCCTGAGGGAAGACCGACGCAGCAGAAGCTTCACTGCTTCCACTTGAGGCTCGGCTAGACGAAACGCAGTTTGACCTGCGTCTGGTGATTGGGCTGATCGCATGTCCGACTTTCAATACGTTGCACGAGGCGCCGGTGGCCAACAGGTCACGGGCGTCTTGACCGCGGGCACCGAACAAGAAGCCCTCAGCCAGCTCGCGGGCAAGGCCCTGTTCCCGCTGCGGCTGCAACTCGCTCCCGAAACCGTCGCGCAGCGGAAGAAGCAAACGCGCCGCGTGCGGCCGAAACATCTGGCCGTCGCTTACAGTCAATTGTCCGACTTGCTGCGCTCGGGCGTGCCTCTGCTCAGGTCGCTCGAGCTGTTGGAGCACAAGGCGTCGAATGGGTCGCTCAAGGCCGTGTTGGAAATTGTGCGACAAGACGTGTCTGAGGGAACTCGTCTGGGCGACGCCTTGCGCAAGCACCCCAAGGTCTTCAACGATCTGGCGGTCAGCATGGTCCGCGCCGGCGAAGAGGGAGCCTTCGTCGAAGACGTCCTCAAGCGCATCGCCGACTTCACCGAACACCAGGAAATGCTCAAGAGCCGCGTCGTCGGCGCGATGATTTACCCGGCATTTCTCGTCGTGATGGGTTCCGCGGTCGTCACCGCCATGTTGACTTTTTTCGTACCCAAGTTCACGCCGATCTTCGAGCGGATGGCGTCGAAAGGCAGTTTGCCGGCAGCAACGACCTGGCTCCTCTGGATGAGCGAAACGTTGCAACAATACGGCCTAATCCTGCTTTTAGTCGGCGGGGGCATCGGGTTCTACGCGTGGCGTTGGGTTCAGAACGACGATGGGCGGCTGTGGTTCGACAAGGCGCGGATCCGAGTCTGGGGCGCCGGCCCCATCTTTCGCAACTTTGCGATTTCGCGGTTCTGCCGCATCCTCGGCACTCTGCTCAAGAACGGCGTCCCCATTCTCGAGTCTCTACGGATCGCGAAGGACGCGGCCGGCAATAAAGTTCTCGCGAACGCGATCGGTATCGCGGCTGACAACGTATCGACCGGCAAATCGCTCGCAGATCCGCTGTCCAAATGCGGCGAGTTTCCGATGGAGATCGTCGAAATGATCGCCGTCGGCGAAGAAGCCAATAATCTCGAGCAGGTGCTGATCGACGTGGCCGACACGCTGGAGCGCCAAACCAACCGCACGCTCGACATGTTTGTGCGGATGCTCGAACCGGTGATGCTGACAGTGATGGCCGGCATCGTGCTGTTCGTCGTCGTCGCGCTGTTGCTCCCGATTCTGCAGTCGTCCACGGTATTTTGAAGTCGCAGTCGTCGACCGGAAAAAACCAACCCCAATTTCTGCCAACCCCTCAATTCGTATCAGTGAAAGGATCTGGAAGATGAGAACACACCGTCAACGTCGGTCCAAGCGGACGGGCTTTACCCTGATCGAAGTGTTGCTGGTCGTGGCCATCCTGGGCGTGATCGCGGCGGCCGTTGTGCCGGCCCTCCTCGGACGTCAACAGGCGGCCTACGAACAACAGACTCGCAACAACGTGAAGAACCTGCAGAACATCCTCACGATGTATGCGCTCGACCACGACGGGACCTTCCCGCCTGGCGGCCGCGAAGCACTCACCGGGCTGACCAGCGCGGCGGACTATCACGGCAAGAAGATCGGCGCGTACATGGACAGCACTCCGAAGGACGCCTGGGGCGAGCAACTCTACTACGAATACCCGACCAGCAAGGGCAAGGGTGACAAGCCGGCGGTGTGGTCTTCGGGCCCCAATCGCCAGAACGAGGACGGCGGGGGCGACGACATCAATAGCTGGAGCGAACAATAACCGAGACGGGGCAACGACCGGCTCGATCGAGATCCGATCTGATCGAGCCTGGGTCCGCCGACCACGGGGTGGACTAACGGCGATCTCATGAAACGCTCGAACTGTTCAGCGAGACGCGAAATTGTCGGCGGCGAATCCGCGCGAAGCGGATTGCACCGAGACGCGCGCGGCTACACTCTGCTCGAGCTACTGCTGGTGATCGGCATTTTGATGATCGTGGCCGGTGCGGTTACTCCCTCGGTTCTGGGGATGCTGGCCAACGTGAACCTCAAGGAGGGAGTCAAAAAGGTTCAATCGGCGCTGGGGGCCACGCGGGTCCACGCGATCGATGCGACCTCCAGCTACCAATTCCGGTTCGAGCCGGGTGGTCGGCACTTTCTTGCTCTGCCGACCGACCCTGACGCGCTGAACGCGCAGGGGTCGGCCCTCACTCCTGATGGCAGTTCGCTGGCGCGGGGCTTGTTCGAGGCCGGCATGCTGCCGGAGACTTTGTCCTTCCAAGTTGTGGCCCAAGCAGGGTCTTCGCCCGAAACTCCCCCGTTGCCTGCCGGCAGCGATCCCGGGTGGGTCGCCAGCCTGGCTCGGATGCCCGACGCTCACGAGTTCGCATCGGCCGCCTGGTCCGATCCCATCACCTTCCGGGCCGACGGAACCGGCACGGACGCGACGTTCGTAGTCGTCGACACGCGCGGCGCCGGTTACCGCTTCACAATTCGTGAGGTCACCGGCGAGATCTTCATACATCCGCTCGAGACGGAGTCTCACTAATGAAGCGGAGACTCGCGCCACGCCCGGTCAGGTCGCAAGGCCCGGTCGGTAAAGAGGCAAACCACACGCGGCGCGGCATCACCCTCTACGAAGTCGTGATCGCCATTGCGATCTTTGCCGGAGCCATCGTCGCCCTGTCGGAGGCGCTGACAACGGCGACGCGGGCCGCTTTGCAGTCCCGGATGCAGTCCCAGGCCGTGCTCTTGTGCGAAACCAAGATGGCCGAAGTCGTGGCCGGAGCCACTCCTGCAACCTCCTCCGGCGAAGTGCCGTTCACAGATCCGGGACTTGAGGGCTGGACCTGGAGTGTCAACGTGAATCCGGCGACACATGCAGGCATCAACCAGGTCGAAATCACCGTCAACCGCCGTCAGGGTGCGAACTCAGTCGATGCGTCGTTCACGCTGACCCGATTGCTCCGCGATCCACAAGCTTTCGTTACGAGTGCCACCCAGGCCACCAAACAGAAGGCCTTGGAGGCCGGCGTCACACATCAGCAATCGCAAGCCGGCGGTCAATGAGAGTTCGGACGTGAAACAGGTCGCCAACATAGATCAATGCTCGAAACCACTCCCGCGGGCAATGCGCGCCTTTACGCTGGTCGAGGTCATCCTCGCGGTCGCCTTGAGCCTGGTGTTGGTGTTGGCCATCGCATCGGCAGTCGATCTTTATCGCCGGATGACGACCGCCGCTCAGGACGATCTGAGCGAGATGCGGCTCGTCCGCGCGGTGTTCAACAGGTTTGAAAACGATATCCGCTCGGTGGTTCCGCCCCAGCCGATCGGATCGACCGGCACCACCGCGGCCAGCTCGACCTCACCCTCCAGCCCGACGACGCCAAGCTCCGGAGGCAGTTCGAGTTCCACTTCGAGCACGAGTTCCAATCAGACCGACCCCTTTCAGTATGTCTACTCGCGCAGTGTCTTCGGCCTGTATGGCGACGGTGCTTCGCTCGTGTTGGACACGCTGACCCCGCATCGCATGCCCGTCATGATGCAGGCACCCTCTGGAACGCAAACAGGCAGCCCATCGTCCACCCCATCATCAGGTCAATCGAACACCGATCCCTCCAACCTGGTGGGCCTGCATGGCGACATGAAGGTCATCTCGTATTTCGTCCTCGGGGAAGGCACGTCGTCGATCCTGCCGACCGGCGCCGGCGCGGGTCAGTTGACCCCAGAGGGCAAACCGATGACCTCGGGGCTGGCACGGCTCGAGGGCGATCGGACGTCCATTGGCTATGCGATGGAAACGTCATCGACATCGTCGATGTCCGCGCGCATTATCGCGCCGGAAGTCCAGTCGATCGCCTTCCGTTATTTCGACGGCACCAACTGGGTTCAATCCTGGAGCGGGGCCACGGCTCAAGCCCTGCCGACCGCGGTTGAAATCGTGATCGCCGTCAACGGTGCGACCGACCCGTACGGCGCGCGGACTCAGGCCGACCGGGACCAACCGCCCCGCACGTACCGGCACGTGGTCGCCATTACGAGCACCGCGCCACCACAACTTATCTCCGAACAAACCATCAACAGCACCTCGGCGAACATGTCACAATGAAACGAGAACTTCTCCGCTCGTCGCCGACTCGCCGGGCCACCGTTTTGCTGGTGGTCCTGGTAGTCATCGTGCTTTTGGCACTGGCCGCCTACACGCTGGTCGAAATGTGCGTCGCCGAAAACGAGGCATCGAATCGCTTCGGCCGCTCGGCACAAGCTCGCGCCTTTGCCGAGTCGGGCATCGACATGGCGATCACCCTGTTGAGCGACCCGACCGAACGTCTTCAACCCGACTTCGCGACCAGCCGGCCCGACGCTCTCTCGGCCGTCTTGATGAGGCAGTCGGACGTGCCGCGGGGCCGCGGGCGTTTCAGCGTTGTCGCCGGCGACACCAACGATGCCACTTCGAAGGCCGTGCGGTTCGGATTGACCGACGAGTCGGGCAAGCTGAATCTCAATAGCTTGGTCAGCTGGCAGGCGAACTCGGCTTTGAGCCTCACCGACGCCACGGCGCGCAACTTCCTGTTGAACCTACCCTACATGACGAACGATCTGGCCGACTCCATCCTCGATTTCATCGACGCGGACGACACGGCCCGTCAGTACGGCGCCGAGAGCGATTACTACACGACTCTCTCCCCTCCGTATCGCGCGGCTAACGGCCCCCTGCAGAGCCTCGATGATCTGCTCCTGGTGAAGGGCGTCACTCCGGCCCTCTTGTTCGGCGAGGATCTCAATCGCAATGGCGTGATGGATCCGGGCGAGGACGCCAATGGCGACGGCGTCTTTGACCGGGGTTGGTCCGCGTACCTCACCGTCAACAGTGCCGAGCGGAACGTCCAGCAGGATGGCTCGTCGCGCATCAACGTCAATCAAACGGACCTGCCGGCACTCTACGACGCGATCGTAGGCACGCTGGGCGACAAGCAGGCCCAGTACATCGTCGCGTATCGCATGTATGGTCCGGCGAGCACAGGCAATCCGTCCCCCGGAAAGCAGCCTGCCACTCCCAGCAACGCAAATAAGACCACTGGTCCGACTGTGCTGCGCGGCGGGCTGCAGCTTCCGATGCCGCCTTCGACGGGCAGCCACACGATTACATCCCTCTACCAACTGATCGGTGGTTCGGTGCAAGTCAAAGGCCAACGCAGGCCGATGACAAGCCCGTTTTTGTCAGCGCAAACCCAGATCGCCAGCTACCTTCCCGAAATGCTCGACAAGCTGTCACTCAGCGATGATTTGTTTGTTAAAGGTCGAATCAACGTCAACAAAGCTCCCATCCAGATTCTGCTGGGTCTTCCGAAGATGACCGAGCAGATGGCCACCCAAATTGTGGCCGCCCAAACCTCCGGAAGTACGACGCTCACGACCAATACGCAAAGCCCTCGCGCCACGAACGCGTGGCTGGTCACCGAGGGTGTCTGCTCGGCGACCACGATGCAGAGCCTCGATCCCTATCTCACGTCCCGAGGCGACATCTATCGGGTGCAGTCGGTCGGATTTTTCGACCAGGGAGGGCCGGTCGTGCGGCTGGAGGCCATCGTCGACGCCGCTGTTCAGCCCCCGCGGATCCTCAATCTCCGCGATTTGAGCGAGCTGGGGCGTGGATTTACCCCTCAACAGTTGGGAGTGCCCTGACGATTGGGGCGCCTTTGCGAACGCCTCGGGGATTCCCGGCGGCCCGCATTCCGGACCTATAATTAACGACTGAAGATCGGCGGGCGATGTGAGCAGCGTCGCCGCCGAACTTGGCCGACAGCAACGAAGAGAGTTCGATGGCCGACTATCTCGCACTGGACTGGGACGATCAGCGGTTGGTGGGTGTTGCGGCGCAGGTCGCTGCCAAGCACGTCCAGATCCGCGCGGTCTTGGATTTCAAATGGGCGGAAGGCGAGACTCCTTCGGAGCAGCCAGCAGCCGCCGGCAAACGGCTGCGGGCGGAACTCGATCAAACGGCGGCCTCCAACGGGGCGGTCATCGTTTCGTTACCGCGGGAAGAGGCCGTCGTACGCTTGCTCGAGTTGCCCGAATGCTCGGAGGACGAACTGCCAGAATTGGTCCGCTTTCAAGCCGTGACTCGCTCAGCGGTTCCGCTGGAGCGTTTGCTGCTCGACTATCTGCCGTTGCCCGCGCTTACGGAAGCCCCCGGTCGCCGCGTCTGGATGGCGACGATCGGCAAACCGTTGTCCGACCGCATTCAGACAATGTTGTCCGCGGCAGGGCTCGAAGCGGCAGCCATCGGCCTCAGCTCCATCGGAGCCGCCGAGCTGGTTGCTCATCAGTCGGATACCGGATCGACAGCCTCCGATGGCGCCACGTTAGTCGTGAGCTGTGTCGACATGCGAGTCGAGATCACGGGGATCTGGCAAAATCGCATCGTGCTGATGCATTCGGCCACACTGTCGAGCCATGATCCGCCCGAGGATCAGCTCTCGCAGATTCTGGCAGAGACCGCCCGCTCGACGGTGGCGCTCAGTCAGGCCGCGCCGGGACTGCAAATCGGTTCGGGGTGGTTGATCGGCGCTCGCACGGATCATTCGCCGCTGGCTGAAACACTCACCGAGCGATTTGGTTTCAAGTTCCACGTCCTCACAAACCCGATGTCGACCCCCGGCGTCTCTGGGGACGCAGATTCTCGGCTGGTTGAGTCTCCACTGGCGTGGGCCCCTCTGGGATTGTTGCTCGAACAGAGTTCCCAACGCGTGGACTCCGTCGATTTTCTGCATCCTCGGCGGCAGCACCCCAAGCCCGACCGGCGCAAGCTCTACATGATCCTGGCGGGCGCGGCCGTCGTATTGGTTCTCGTCGGCATCTGGGGGGCGATCCAACGCCGCGTCTGGCAACTCGACGACCAAATCGCCCAGTTGAAAACAAAGAACGGAGCGGCTCAAAACCTGCTGGACAAGAACGCTGCGCTACGTGAAACGGCTGCGTCAGTCGATGACTGGACCCAGCGCGATATCGACTGGCTGGAGCACTTCCGAATGATCGAGCAGGCGAAGGGAGGGGCCGACAAGCTCTACCTGACGACCTTCGACGCCAATGTTGCTACCCGCGATAAGCTGGCCGTTGTCGTGGCCGCCGGACGAGCCAAGGTGCCCAGCGAAGTTGACGACTTCGAGGATAAGCTCGTGGAGCTTGGCTATCGCGTCACGCCCAAAGAGATCTCGGAAGACACCACCGATCCCCAATATCGTGTGAAGATCGACCTGAATCTCGAGGTAGTTCCCAAAGCGGCGGGAACCATCGAGCCGAAAGGTGGGCCGGGCATTGTTCGGCCCGGTGGGACTACTCCTGCGACCGCGCCGAGTACGATCACTCCGCCGACCTCTGCGGCACCTGCGCCCACTCCGTCGGCCGCAAGCCCTCCGGCCGCAACAACGACCGGGCCGGCGACGAGCGCTCCCGCGACGAGTGTGCCGGTGACCGGTCGTCAGACTGCAGCCGAAGCGCCGGCCGCGCAACCTGCGAACCAGCCCGCTGCACAACCGGCCGGAAACCCGGCGCCCGTCTCAGGTGCCGAATCGGGAGCTCCATCGGCAATACCCAGCGAGGCGAACTCGCCGGCGACCTCCGTGCCCAGCGCACCGACCAAGAGCTAAACAAACACCAAGTCACCCGCCCAAAGAGCCCGACCGATGCAACGTCGCGAAAAAATTCTACTGTCCCTGTTAGTCGGCGCCGTGATCGTCTGGTACGGATGGGGCATCGTGCGAGGCATCTTTTTGGGACGACTCGACGACCGCACCGCTCAGCTCAGCGCACTGAAGGACACGGAGGAAGCGCTGTCCGAGAAACAGATCAAGCTGCTTCAGACGATGAAGCGAATGGGCGAATGGAAGAACCGCAGCCTGCCGCCCGAAACCCTCGAAGCCCTCCGTCTCTATCAACAATGGCTTACCGATCTCGGTCAGACTTCCGGTCTCTCCCAGCTGCACGTGACTCCGGAACAACGCCAGGGGAACGGACCGCACTACAAGACCATCAGCGTCAAGGTGACGGGCGAGGGAACGTTCGAGCAACTCACGACGTTCCTGCACGAGTTCCAGCGGATCGCCCTCTTGCATCGCATCACCAGCATTAAAGTGGAGGGACCCAAAACGTCCGGTCCGCTCAAGCTGACGATGATCGCCGAAGGCATCTCGTTCGAGGACGGGGCTCCGCGAACGCGGCTGATGGCCCGCACGACGTTGGCCGATTCGCTGCCGAAATCCTTCGATTCGGTCAAAGTCGCATCGACTGAAGGGTTCCCTGAGGAACCCCGCTTCAGCGTCCGCATCGAAAAAGAGTTGGCGATCGTCACCAAGATCAATGGGAACACGTGGACGCTCAAGCGGGGCATCGACGGTACTGCGCTCGCGCGACACGCTCCGAAGGCCGAAGTCGAACTCTATCCGATTCGCCCCGAGCGTAAGGACATCAAGCTCGACGATGTGCGGAAAACGCTCGTCGCGAACCCGTTCGTGAAGCCCGGCGCGGTCACACGAACTGTCGATCCCAACGATCCGGCGCGGCAAACGCGGTTGATGGCGTCCGTTGCCGACAACGAAGACCAGACTGCCTACCTGTATAACGCCCAGACCAAGTCGCAGACCGTCGTGCACAAAGGGACGGAAATCTCGGTCGGCGATGTCACAGGCACGGTCGTTGCCGTCGAGCCAAAGTACATTCAAATCAAGCGTGGCAGCGACGTCTTTCAGCTCAACATCGGGAAAGACCTGCGTTCGATGGTCCCGATGGCCGCCCTCAGCGGGGGCGGGGCTGACTTGATGGACGTCTTCGGGGATGGCGAGGGGCCGCCCGCTTTCGCCAGAGATCGCGTGGGGCCGGGTGGCCCCGGCGCGTTCGGCGATCCGTCGTCGTCTGAGGGCAACCGCGGAGATCGACCCGCACGCGGTGGTCGCGACGGGGAAGGGGGCGGTGGCTTTCGTTCCCGCAGATCGCGCGGCGGCGATAGCCTGCCGGGCGACGAGTGACCGCACCGTTGTGCGAACTCCTCTCAGGTGCGGATCTTGCGCCGTTTGAGGCGGCGAGCCTTTGCGCTCGCCGGCCGCTTGCCGTGGTTCGCCTTCTTCAACTTGCGCTGGGTCTTCGACACAAAGTCACTCGCTTTCTGATGGCATATCGCTGATCAAAGGGCAGACGTCGCATTCTAGCGATCGCGCGGAATCCAGAGAAGCCGCGACCCATGCTTCCAGTGCCCCCCCGCCGGGGCTGGTAGAGCCGCCATCGCCCCAGCGCGGAATCCGTGCCCGAAGGCGGCTGCGAGCGATCTGACGTCCGTAAAACACTCCGCTCGAACAACACCCGCAAACGTTGGCGGATCATGAAGCGGCAAGCTCCTTCTTGATGGCCGCGGTCACCTCATCCGGAGTCCCGAGCGCATCGATCTCGGCGATCAGAGCGCGCGGGTAGCACTCCAATACGGGCTTTGTCTCGCGGCGATACACGTCGAAGCGGCGGCGGATCACATCTTCGTCGGCGTCGTCCTTTCGGCCTTCCACCTCGGCCCGCCGCTTCATCCGGTCGATCATCACCTGTTCGTCGGAACTCACAAGATAAATGATACGAAGCACACGCAACTGTCCGTCCAGAATCTTCGCCTGGTTGACGTTTCGGGGAATTCCGTCGAGCGCCAGCGTGTCCTGGGCCGGGTCAAACTGTCCCGAAGTGATCAGTCGTCCGATCGCATCGTGGAAGATACGGATCGTCAGCTCGTCGGGCACGAGCAGGCCACGCTCGCTGTAGGAGCGAACTTCTTGGCCCAAGCTCGACTCGGGGTCGAGCGAACGAAACAACTCGCCCGTCGAGACATGGCGAAAATGCGGCAGACTTCCGATGCGCTGCCCCTGCGTCCCCTTCCCAACACCCGGAAGGCCAAACAAGAGGATCGCCCGGTAAACGGGATGGGGCATAAGCACGACGTCCTACGGCGACGGCAAGTCCTTCACACGGCGGCGGAAACGGCTCGAATCATGCTAAACGCTGCCGCAGCGCGACTCAAGCGGCCAATAGGCTCGAATTATGCCGGTTCCAGCCTAAGTCCGTCACGGCAGCGCGATACCAGCCTTACTGAGCCGCCGCCACGCGATTCTTCGACGTGATGCGATACAACTGCGATTCCGTGCGAATGAGCAAACTACCGCGGGCGATCGCCGGCGTCGCCATGCACAGCTCATCCAATTCGTTCTTGTGAACAATCTTGGGCTTGGTCCCGCCCGTCGGAATCACCAGGGTCTGTCCCTCTTCGCTCAAGCAAAACACGTTGCCGTTGTAAGCCCAGGGTGACGACGTGTAGTGCTCGCTAGCCCCCAGACGTGCCAAGGGGGGGTCATACAGTGCCTTCCCAGTGCGGGCATCGAACGATGCCAAGAAACCCCGGTCGTAGAGGACGTAAATCACGTCCTTGTACAGCACCGGCGTGACGTTGTACGGCCCCGCCTTGAGGTTCGACCACGCGATGTACTTGTTCGAGGTCTCCTTTTTGTCCGCGTCGAGCGAGATGTCCCCCGAGGCGCCCGGCTTGATAGCGAACAGCGGCTTCTTGGGACTCAGCACATAACCCGACGTGACGTAGAGCAAACCGTCGACCGAAAAGGGGGTCGGAATGACGATCGACGACATCCCCGACAACTCCCACAGAACTTTTCCGTCGAGGTCATACGAGCGGACGCGGTTCTTGCCGCAGGTGACCAGCTCGGTCCGCTTTTCGTTTTTCCAAACGTACGGAGTCGCCCAATTCGATTTCTCTTCGCGATCTTTCCGCCACAGCTCTTTGCCCGTCGCCGCATCGATCGCCGAGAGAAACGAGTGTTTCTCATTGTCGTCGATCACAAACAGCCGTCCGTCGGAAAGAGCCGGTGAGGCGGCGGTGCCCCAATTGTTGGCCATCGGATACGCGCCAAGTTCACGGCTCCACTTCACATTTCCGTCGAAGTCAAAAGCGAAAACGCCGACGTTCCCGAAGTAGGCGTAGACCCGCTCGCCGTCGGTGACCGGCGTTTCCGACGCCATGGTGTTCTTGAGGTGGGCGCCAAACTTGGGAACTCCCTCGTATGCCGTCTTCTCCCAGAGGATCTTGCCCGTATTGAAATCGAGGCAAACGACGGCATAGCGGAAGGGAACTTTGGGGGTCGGCCGCTCGCCGCCGAAATAGAGCCCCGGCTTCACCTTTTCGGGGTCGCCTTTGAGCTTGATCGCCGTGGTCAGGAAGATTTTGTCGCCCCACACAATCGGCGAGGACCAACCTCGGCCGGCGACCTTCGTGGCCCAAGCCACGTTTTCGGTCTTGCTCCAAGTCTCCGGCAGGTTGGGATCGTCGCTGACGCCACGCGATCCCGGGCCGCGAAACTGGGGCCAATTGTCGTCCGCGGAAAGCGCGGCCCCAAACAGAACGAAAACGCTCGTCGCGATGCCCAAGATTCGCATTGCTCCAGTCCAACGGCAGCGCATGCCCGACTCCGATTGCTAACCGAACGAATGGTGAGAAGAGTTGAGTGAACGAATGCTAAGGTTAGGCCGCCCTCCGCGGAAAATCCAGAGGCGCGACAAACCCGATCCCGGCGAGCGGCGGGTGTCAGCCCGCCGGTTCTTCGACTTTTCTGATCTTATAGTGCTTAGGACACCACCAAAGCACCCGCCGGCTGACGCCGCCGGCTCGCCTGGCAACTCTCCTACCAGCGTTCTACCGGGCCGGAAGGCACGGGAATGGCGAGGTCCGGCAAGACGCCCGTGCGGTCGCCGCCGATCGGTCCGTGCTCCTGAATCGCCGCGAGCGCGGCGTCGATCTCGGCCGAGTTGGCAGCTGCTTGGAAAAGTGCTCGGAGCCTGCCCGGCACGCGCATCGCCTTCAGGTACCAATGGGCCGTCTTACGGAACCTCGCAATTGCCGAGCGCGTGCCCCGCAACTCCTCCAAGTACCTGAACTGCTTTTGGAGCAGTTCCAACCGCTCCTCAAAGTTTCCGGGAGGATCGCACTGGCCGGTCTGTTCCCATTGCACAAGCTGTCGAAAGATCCAGGGATTGGCCAGCGCTCCCCGGCCGATCGAAATGGCCGGGCAACCCGTGCTCTCGAACATCCGAGCCGCATCCTCGATTGTGCGGATGTCTCCATTAGCGATGACCGGGATTCGCGAGACGGCTTCCACGACGCGGCGAATGCCGTCGCGATCGACCTGCCCACGGAATCCCTGTTCGCGCGTGCGGCCGTGAATGGCGACAGCCGCCACGCCCACCTGCTCGAATTCGGCCGCAAATTTGGGAGCGGTGATCTGTGCGCTGTCCCAGCCGAGCCGCATCTTCACGGTCACCGGGATTTTGACCCCTTCGACGACGTGGCGCACCAGATTGATCGTGTCGGCGGGTCGGCACATCATGCTCGCGCCGGAGCCGTTGCGGGTGATGCGATCGACCGGGCAACCCATGTTGATGTCGACGGAATGCACGCCCCGGGCTTCGAGGAATTGGGCCGCGTCGCGCAAGATCGCCGGCTCGCTGCCAAAAATCTGGACGGCGAAGGGCCGTTCTTCCGGACACGTTTCGATCATCGACAGCGTCTTCGGGCTTCCCGCCAGCAGACCTCGCGCGTTGACGAGATCCGTCGTGGTCAGCCCCACGCCGCCGATTTGCCGCACGGTGCGCCGAAATGACAGGTTTGTAAACCCGGCGAGCGGGGACAAGAGATAGCGCGAAGAAAGTGGCAGCGCACCATATTTCAGAGGAGCTCGTGAAACCGGACGGACGGGCAGAGGGGTATTCATCGCGTACCGACTGTATCGCATCGGTGCGAGGATGAAAATCCGTCCATCCCAGAACGCTCGCGGGCAGTTTCTCGAATCCCCTTCGCCTCGAGAGACTTTCTCCGCGAGCACTGGGGTGCGGCCCGGTCGCAGGTGAATTCTTTGCAAGTAGGGCCAACGCCCTGCGACCGGGCCGGCGGATTTCAGCCGGCCTTCAGATTGCGCGAAGCTACGGCTCTTGGCCGACCACAGCTTCGCAGCCGACGCTCGCAGCGACGTTGCACGTCTCATATTTTTCTGCGACAAGATTTGATCCCCTCCCATCCGGCTGATGGAGTTCATTCTTGAGCGGGACGTCGGCGCCCAGGACGGCTCGATGCTCCTCGGAGACACTCGATGACGGCAGTCGCTTCCTCATCGCTGTTCTTGGCCCTGCTTCTGACGGCCACGCCAAACACCCCCACTCCGCAAAATGCCGGCACGCAACGTCCCGTACAGGCGTCACCGGCGCTAAAAACTTCTACTGCCAAGAATCCATCACCCGTCGGCAAACGCATCGAACACCTGGCCCTGCGCGACGTGCTAGGCGCGGCGCGGTCTCTCGAGGATTGGAAGGACAAGCAGGCGATCGTCGTCGTGTTTTTGTGTGCCGAGTGTCCGCTCGCTCGGCAATACGCTCCGAAGCTCGGCGAGCTGGCCGTCAAGTACGCCGACAGGCGAGTGCAGTTCGTCGCGATCGATTCGAATCAGCAAGATACGCTGGCCGAGATCGAACACTTCCAACGCGTTCATAAAATCGGCTTCCCCGTCCTGCGCGATCCGGGAAGCAAAATTGCCGACCAGCTGGGCGCCTCCCGCACGCCGGAAGTTTTTCTCCTCGATGCGGCGCACGTGGTGCGGTACTGGGGACGCATCGATGACCAGTTCGGCATCGGCTACACGCGAAAGACGCCCAACAATCGTTACCTGCAAGACGCGCTCGAGGCCGTCCTCGAAGGCAAGACTGTGCAGACGGCTGCCGTCGAATCGGTCGGATGCCGGATCGGACGGGTCAGTCGCCAACCCAAGGGAGACGTGACCTATGCGAATCAGATCGCGCCGATTCTGCGGGCACGCTGCGTGAGCTGCCACCAGACGGGTGAGATCGCGCCGTTCCCACTGACCACCTACGCGGATGCGTCCGGCTGGGCCGACACCATTCGCGAGGTCGTCGAGACGCGGCGAATGCCGCCCTGGTTTGCGAACCCGAAATACGGAAAGTTCTCCAACGACTGCCGCCTCTCCGATGAGGAAACACGGCTGCTGTGTACCTGGATCGACAATGGCACGCCGGAAGGATCTTCGAGCACGCCGGCGCAGGAACCGTCAAAGCCGGAATTCGCCAGCGGTTGGCGGATTCCAAAACCCGACCTCGTCGTGCGGATGCCCAAGCCGTTCAAAGTCCGCGCGACCGGAATCGTGCAGTATCAGTACTTCACGATCGACCCCGGTTTTAAACACGACGTCTGGGTTCGCGCCACCGAAGGGCACGCAGGCAATCCCTCCGTCGTACATCACATGGTCTTGTTCTTTGTGCCGCCCGAGCAAAAAGAGCCGCGCCCCGAAGATCCACTGTTTCGCACGATCGGATCGTTCGCGCCGGGCACGCCCGCGATGATTCCGCCCCCAGGCGTTTCGCGCCGCATTCCGGCCGGCTCGAAGCTCGTCTTCCAGATGCACTACACTCCCAACGGCAGTGAGCAGTTCGACCAAAGCGAAGTGGGGCTGGTCTTCGATGATCCCCAGCGCGTGCGAAAAGAACTGAAGATGAACGCGATCGTCAATTTTCAATTCCTGATTCCGCCGGGCGAACGCGACTTTCGCCTCGAAGCGGACGACGATTTCGACGAGGACACGCTGATCTACGCGATGCTCCCCCACATGCATTTCCGCGGCAAGGCATTCCGATTCACCGCCATCTATCCCGACGGCAAGAAGGAAGTGCTGCTCGACGTGCCCCACTACGACTTCAATTGGCAGAACGTCTATTGGCTGGCCGAGCCGAAGCTATTGCCAGCCGGTTCGCGGCTGTGGTGTGAAGCGTCCTTCGACAACTCGGCCAACAACCTGGCCAACCCCGACCCGACCCGGTCTGTCCACTGGGGCGACCAAACGTGGGACGAAATGATGGTCGGCTCCTACTATTGCTGCCCGGCCCACCAGGACTTTGCGCTCGGCCCGCCGCGCGTCACGCCGAAAGGCAAAGACCGCTACGAGGCACTGTTTCGCTATCGCCCCTCGACGACGCCGAAGTCGATCTACCTCGCCGGCTCGTTCAACGGCTGGAAGAAAGACCAGCAGCGGATGTCCGGCCCGGACAAAGACGGCTTTTACACGGCGTCGGTCGCACTGCCAGCTGGCCGTCACGAATACAAATTCCTCGTCGACGGCAAAAAGTGGCGCGTCGACCCGGGCAACCCGGTGCAGGTCGGGAAGCACGAGAACAGCCTGCTCGTGATCGGCCCGTAATCTAAAGAGCCGCGCACGAAGTAAGCGGTCTTCGTTCGCCAACTCGCGGTCAATCGGACCACTTACTTCGTGCGCGGCTCTTTCACACTAATCCGAAATCCGCCGGATTGAAGTCGCGCAGCCGAGCCTTCTTGGCCGCCTCTTTGAGCTTGGCGACCACGAAGTGTTTGTGATTGGCGACGGCTTGCTCGCTGATGCCCAGCCGTTCGGCGACCGCCTTATTGGTCCAGCCCAACACAAACAGTAGCTCGATGCACTGCAAGCGCTCGTTCTCGGCGCTCGCCTTCCAGCCTTCGATCAATGACCGCATGGACTCGGCGATCACTTGTTCTTCGGCCACGCGGCGTTCGCGACTTTGGGCGAGGCTCGAGGCGCGGCGATCTGTGCCGGCCGGCTCGTTCCACCCACCCTGTGAGTCCTGCACCAAGAGGGGAATCGTGGGTCGGCGTCCCTTGCGCCGCAACGCATCGGTAAGCTTGTGCGCGGCAATCGAGAACAAATACGTCTCGAGGGGTGTCGCCGAGTCGTAATTGGGCAAGCTGACCAGAAAGCCGAGGAACGTGTCCTGCACGATATCTTCGGCGGCGGTGCGATTGCGAAGCCGGCTGTCGATGAAGGCGAACAGTCGCCCCTCGTAACGGGCAATCAAATCCTGCCAGGCTTGCTCGCTTCCGCGACGAACTTCGACGATCAGCAGCGACTCAGCGGCATCTCTCGCCACAACTTCCGTCCTTACCACCGACGGCACGCAGTCGTCATCACCCTGCCGCGGTCGAGCCGCTGTGGATCGAACCGCCGCCATCGACGGGTGATTTAAATCAGGGCTGCCGCTGCAGCTACGCCCGCGCCGATGACTGCGACGGCCCCGACTGCGAGCCGGCGACGGTAGCGGCCGTGCGTTCGGTCATCCAGTCGAAAATAGGCGGCCCCGGTGGCGAACGTCAACGTCAACAGGGCGGCGATCGCACCCAATTCCTCAAGCCGAGCAGGCAAAACCTGATCTTTCCAACTGGAAAGCAGCTGCGTGAAAACGGCGGGCGACAACTCGATCTGCTGATAGCCGCGGTAGACGATGAACGGCGTGCCTGAGCTGACGGTTTTGCGATGGATTTTCTCGATGAAGGTGCGACGCACCGCGTCTTCGCGAATCGCAGCGGCGGGCGGCAGCCAATGGCCCACTTTCGGATAGGCACGTTGAATGGCGTCTCCCAAAACCAGACGGGCCGCTTCCAACGCCTCTTGCTCGGCCTCTTTCTCCGAGCCGGCAAAGCCGCCGGGAACGACCACGAGCTTCCGAGTCCCTTCGTCAACGATTTCTGTCTTGGCCCATTCCGGCAGCTTTTCGGATGCTGGCTCGGCGGTAGCCGCTGTCTTTGCCGTAGGCCCTGCGGCCGGTGCTGCCGTGTTAGCCACTGGGGAAGGGGGCGCAACGGGTGCGACCGGCGTCACCGGGGCAGAAATTGCTGGCGGGGCTGCGGGCGCTGCGGCGACAGCCGCGACCTCACCCTGCGGCGGTCCCACCACCGGCAGCGCCGGCGGATTCGGCTCGATCACGGTAGGCTCTTCGCTCGTCTGAGTCACGACGACTAGGGCGGGTGCAACCGCGTGATGCGGAATCACCGGATGTTTGTGCGAAATCTGGTTTCCGACGTGATCAAGGTGCCGCTCGATCTGGGCTGCAACGTGCTCGAGTTGCCGCTGGAGTTGAGCCGCCCTGCGCTCGACCTGTCCGTCGATCTGATCGGCCCCGTGGTCAAGCTGTCGTTCGAGCTTTGCCGCCCCGTTTCCGAAGACATGATCCAAGTGCTCGCCGATACGATCGAGACGTTCTTCAAGTGACGAATCTGAGTGATGGCGCTGGCGTTGGACGACGGTAGCCGGGTGATTATCGGAATCGAGGGTGATGGTCCCGTGTACGTGGTCTCTCAGCCCGCGACTGGCCAACACGATGAGGCAGATCGCCACCGGAACAACCCAGAACCTGCGTCGGCGCTGACAGACCACACGACCGTATCGATCGTAGGCGACCGGCCCATTCGCTCGTGGTCCCGCGGCTAACATCCACAAAGCCGCGCACCCCAGCAGGACAACCGGCAGCGGCAACCACAGGAAGCCGATGATGACGTCGCCCGAGCCAAGTCCGGCAATGCGAATCCAAGCCATCGGAACGTCAGCGAGAAGAGCATTAAGCAGCATGGTTGGCCGCCTCCATCAGCGCGACGCGCTCACTCGGTGAGAGCCAGGTCGCCGACAACTGGACGGTTGCAGAGAGAGCCGCAGCCCAAACGGTTCCCCACACAGTCGGAAACGTGAACAGCGCGGTGATTGCTAGTCCCACCAGGGCAGAAGGGATGATGGCGCCGATCGCCAACCGCTTCCGTCGGAACGAATCGGCTTGCCTCCACCAGCGTTGCAGAGCCAAGAGCCCGCCGAAGAACACCAGATAACCGACCGTCGAGGGTTGCCCCTTCGTTCCCGCCTCAACCAAGGAGTTCGGTCCGAGATGGTCGAAGGCCGCGTGGAACGAGTCGCCCGTGGGAACTGTGACGACCAACAATTGATTGAGCCACAACGAGACTCCACCGATCGCCAGCCCCGTAAGGACCAGGGCCATTCGACGAGTGGTCGCATCCAGCCCGGTGCCTTCCGTCAGCTTCGCTTGCGTCAGCACGAGCCACGAACCGGCCAACAACGTGCCGCCGAACTGTGCGACTTGCGACCAATCGGCGAACAGGGCCGTAGCCCACGAGAGTCCGCCGACGATGAGTCCCGTCGCGAATGCCGCGTAGGTCAGCGACAAGAGAAGTTCGCTGAGGCGCTGCCGAAGCGGAACCGCGCGAAGCGTCTCGGGATCGAGCACGGTCCAGCGGCGCACGCCGGGCGATTTGACCCCGGGCATCACGGGCATTCGACCGAAGCCTGCGCTCATCGGAACGGCGGCAGCCGCCGGCGCGGCGCCAGGTGGCGAAGGAATCCCGGCGTTTGTTTGGTTCGCCGGCGGCACCGCCGATCCCTTGAATTTCGAGCGGGCAGCAAGCGACATGCCCCAAAAAATGAAGTACAGCATGGCCGAAAGAGTGATGGACGCGGCGACAGCCTCGGCCGTAGCATTGGCCCACGGCCGTGGCATCACAGCCAGAATCACCACTCCGACGATGACGAGTTTGACCCAACCGGTGCGAAACCAGTCGCGCGGGGCAGGCTGACTCCCTGCCTGGGGCATCGGCTGAGCCGCGGGCACAGGCTGATTGCGATTCCTCGAAACTTGGTGCCCCCAAAACGTCGGGTATTGCTCGCGGAAGCGCCGCGCATGGCGGGCCCATTTTTCTCGCTTGCGTTCGTATCGCGATGAATGACGGTTGTACGATTTCCGATAGACCCGATCGGCCATTTCACCGGCGCGGCGCGCGGCCTCTTCGGCCACCTTGATCGCCCGGGCCACGTCGCCGGCAAAAATGTCCTTCAGATTCGGAGGCGCCTGACCCGGCCCAGGTGAGCCCGGCCGCTGCGCTTGGGCACCACCAAACGGCGGCGAACCCGCCTGAGGAGCATTCGGCTGGGGAGAATTCCCCGGAGGAAAACCACCCTGGGCAAAACCTCCCTGGGGAAAATTAATCGTCGCTGCGTGCGGCCGCTCACGATCGATCGTCGACGAATCGGCCAGTGTCTCGTGAACGAACGAATCGTCGGGGATCGGCTGAGGAGCTTCGTATCCGACAGCCGCCCGCTTGAAGTCCTCCAGCAACTGTCGCACGTTGGGCGTTCGCCGCAACGGATCCTTTTCCAAGGCTTGCGCGAGAATCGGACGAAAGCGGCGAGGGATCGGCGACAAGTCGGGCCGCTCGGAAAGATGCTTCATCAGAATTTCGCCGGCCGACTCGCCAATGAACGGCACGCGACCGGTCAGCAATTCGTAAAGCACGATTCCCAGGCTGTAGACATCGACTTCGCGACCGTAGCGTCCATGCGCCACTTCGGGGGCCATGTAGTAGACGGTGCCGACGCTTTGGGTCTGCGCGCTGCGGTGGCTTTCGGAGATGAACTTGGAGAGTCCCACGTCCCCGATCTTGACGATGCCGTTCTCCACGAACACGTTGCCGGGCTTCAGGTCACGGTGCACAATCCCGCGGTCGTGCAGGAAATTGAGCCCGTCGACCATGCCGGCCATCCACTTGGTCACGTCTTCGATCGGCATTCCGTCCGGATAGTCGTCAAGCACCTGCGCGAGGCTCTTGCCCGCGACGAATTCCATGATCACCCAGTGATCGCCGTCGGCGTCGGTCTTGACGTCGAAGATCGTCACGAGGTTGGGATGCTTGAGATTCAGGCACTGCGACACGCCGCGCAGCTCCACGTCGAAGTGCTGCTTCAGCAACTTGAGCGCGACTTCCTTGCCGGCGTCGGTGAGGGCGTAATAGACCTCGCCAAATCCACCCCGGTGGATGGCCCGCTTGATCGTGTAGCCGTCGAGCGGCTTGGATTCGGGCTGAAATGTGAACTTCATAGATTTGGGGCCGTTAGGCTGAGGTTCCTGAAGCTTGTCCGCAAAGGCCAATGTCTCGACCATGGCAGCCACCCGCCTTTATCGGCGATCTCTTGCACATGATTCGCCGGTTCCCACTCGACCAAACTCACCTCAACAGCACAGCGTCAGATTCAACACGCCGTCAATTTCCAAACGCCCGGATCCGCTCCGGCCGCCGGAACAAGTAGTACACGATCGCTCCCACGTACGGGACAAAGACCGTGATAATCACCCAAATCAATCGTTCGTTGCCGACTCGCGACTCATGCAGAGCGCAGTCGACGATCATCCAAATCATGAAAGCCGTGAATGTGAGCCAGAAGAGACCGTACACGGCTCCCATAACGCAGCTGACCAGGAACTCGATCATCGCCATCCTCACTTACACGCTTCGAGACGAAATCCGAAGTCGTTACCGCTGACGTAGCTGCCGGGTTTCACCGGTCCGCCGCCTTCAGGCATCAATTTGTTGTCGATCAGGATTTGTGACTGCGACTTGGCCCAGAACCCGTCGCCCTTGCGAAACAAGAGGACCGTCTGGGCCCATTCGGGACAGACGACATGATTGTCGGCCGTCGGTCCCAGCAGGCACGTTTCGTCCATCAGGATCACGCCGTCGATACTGCGCGTCGGTCGATGATCGCTGAGGAAATCAAGGACGCCCGTCGCACTGAGCACCGAAGGAATGCGAAACCGCAGCCGCACTCCCGAACCCAGCTCGAGGCGATAGTTGCTGTTCAAGTGGGTCCGTCCTTCGACCAGCCGATCGGCCACCTTGCATGCGGCATGGGCTTCCAACACATAGCCCTCTTCGGAGCGTAGGAAGGTTGCATGTCGCCGCGACAAGTTTGCGAGCAGAACGAGGTCTGCCGGGTCCTTGTCACGAGTCGGTCCCCCGAGGGTGACCTCCTCCGATGTGAAGAGTTGAAACGCACCCACTCCGTCGACCCAGAGGTAGTAGCAGTCTTTGGAGGCAGAACGTTCAACCGGCATCGGGCCGTTCAAAGCGGAGTCGCTCCTGGAGAAACCGGTCTTCATGGTCGTCTTCCGTCCCACTCAAGCCCACCCCGGAAAATCCAGCAATGGCTTGAGACCGCTTTCTCGCCGCTTCTCGCATTTTAACGCATCCGCAGACAAAACGGTTCACTGAGAAAACTATCAACCGATCTGTCGTGCGGGTCAGGACTTGGTCAGAGGGCCGTTCCGCCGATCAACCTCTGTCGTTCGGCTTGCCCGCCCTCACGCGTTCCGTCGGCGAGCGGCCAGCATAAGCTGACCGATGCTCTGATCCCGGCCGTTCCAGTTCGACTACAGCGGTCCGGTTGGGGTTCAAAGCCTCGGCCGGCTTACGCCGGCCGCTCGTCATTGTCGGTTCCCGCCCCGCCTGGGTCGTATGACTTTCGGCGGGGCGGTTCGCTCGAACCAGCGGCTCGAGCCCGATAGGGTTCGGAGTGTTACTTCGACCGCTCGGCCGTGGCGAGTTGAGGAGCCGGCTTGACCGCGTCAGCCGACTTCTTGTCCTGGGCCGGCTTGAAGTATTCATCGATCTCAGCCGTCACACTACCCAGTTCGACGGTCGGCTTGGTTTCGACGGGGATCAGTCCCGTGCCGAATTTGCCGGTCGAGTCGAGCAACTTCTCCTGCACGTCGAGCTGCTTGTTGACCTCGGCGATCAAACGCTTCACGTTCGACAAGGCCGATTCATCAATTTCCGGCGCGCTGACCGACTGCTCAGCGCGAATCGTCTGCAAACGGGCTTCGAGCTGTTCGACCTGAGCTTCAAGCTCCTTCTTTTGCGTCAGCATCTGATCCAGCTGCTTCTCATGGGCGAACAGGGCCTGCGAGCGCGATTTCTGAATTCTGCGATCGCGCTCGAGCATGGCTTCCGCGGCTTTGTACCGCTCGAACCGCGTGCGGACGTCGCGTTTCACGTCAGCAGCGGTGTACTCCATACTCGCGTACCGGAAGGTCGACTTACCCGACTCCAGATCGTGCTTCAGGGTCAGCATCTGATCCTTCGCGACCTGCAGATCATCCGTACGTTGAGCGATCTGCTTGTTCATGTGTTCGATGTCGACTTGTTGTTCAGCAATCACTTTCAGCGTGTGCTGAATTGCGGGCGCCAATTGGTCGACGGCCGTCCGCGCTCGTTCAATCTGAAATTCCGTCGGCACTTCGCTTTTGACCGCCTCCCGTGTCGCCGTCCAAGCCGTCCGCCCGTAGCTGACGACATCGCGACCGAAGACCAACGATCCCAACAATGCCGCTGCCCCCGTTCCAATCACAAGCTTCTTTAACATGACTGACTCCCCTCGAAGCGACCAGACTTTGGAAAACCGTGAAAGCTCATGTAAGCTGCCGCGGGAGGAGCTCACTGCTCCGTCCTCATGCCCTGTTGTTCGCCGGGGTTAGGGAGATCTTGAGGCAATTTCGACGGGCGTTGGCGGAAAATTTCAGACCGCCTGCGGACATCGACTGTACACACCGTCGAATGCACCCAAATGCAATCTGGAAAGCGACTTGTGAACGACGGCACCCGCGGATACATTAACCTTCGTTGATGGGTGAATCTCGAATTCGGCTCGGGGCGAACTGTGCTCACCCTACTTGGATCCCCCTCCCACGCCTGTGACGGAGTTACTCGCCGCACTTTGTTGCAAGCGGCGGGAGCCGGTCTCTTAGGCACGTCTCTCGCACGAATTACTGCCGCGGAAAACGCTGGCGCTGTTCGCCCCGCCAAAGCTCGCTCTGTCATCTTCTTGTTTCTGTTCGGCGGCCCGAGCCAGCTCGAGACCTTCGATCTGAAGCCCCAAGCCGCCGATGCGATCCGCGGACCTTTCCGCCCGATCGCCAGCCGCACGCCCGGGCTGAGGATCTGTGAGCACTTGCCGCGGACGGCCGCTGTCTCGGACAAGTTCTGCGTCATCCGCACGATGAGCCATCCGTACAACGACCACAGTTCGGCCGGTCACTATCTGCAAACCGGACATCCCTGGTCGATTCCCATTGGTAGTGGCTTCAATGCGACGCCCAACGATTGGCCTTCGATGGGCTCGGTCGTTTCCGCAAATCTCCGCAAGTCCGCCAAAGCGGACTCGAGTGACTTGCCCAGCTATGTCGTGTTGCCAAACTCGCTCGGACGAATTCAGGAAGGACTCGTCCTCCGTCGACCGGGCGAATACGCGGGCTGGCTCGGTTCGGCTTACGAGCCCGTGACCACCGCCATTGATAAGCGCAGCCCCACCGACAACCCCTACTGGCGCGACTGCAGTGATGCCGAGCTGCGATTTCAAATTCAAGGATTGGCCGACTCGAAAGACCTGGTTCTCGACCGCCTAAACCGCCGGCGTTCACTCGTCGAAAAATTCGATCATCTCTGTCGCCGCGTCGATCACAGCCGCGCACTCGATGGCTACGACGAATCGGAGAAACGGGC
>Ga0210393_10000658_pt1 | contig 30567 bp, 36 predicted proteins | sample IncBWC27OmetaG_FD_160068 | JGI IMG/M metagenome (GOLD analysis project Ga0210393, IMG submission 160068) | Forest soil microbial communities from Barre Woods Harvard Forest LTER site, Petersham, Massachusetts, United States - Inc-BW-C-27-O ...
CCACCGAACGTGCGACTCTGCGCGGGCATCCTGCGGCATCGCGTGCCATGGATTCAGGAAGCAGATGGGGCGACGGTGCTTCAGGCTGCGAAAGTTGCTGTACTGGTTGAAGAAGTGAGAATGAAGTAGGCAACCACAAAAAAAGGCGATTTTGTCAGGTTTCGGAACGATGGCTGGATCAGAATGCTCGACTTGTCGGAATTTTGTCCCTTCGCCTCGGACATGGACGGACCTAAGCCATGACTCCTGAACGCCTTACGGTCGATTTTCAGCTGAGGCGGCTCCTGAACCTGCTTTGCACGCGTTTTCCTCCTTTCTTCGAGCGAGATTCGCCAGTAAAGGTTGCCCGGGTAAAGCTCAAGGACGGCATTCTGGAACAAATCGACACACGCACAGGCACGTGGCGAGGGACATCACCGCCCTCACCCATCGCCGAAATCACACGGGAGGTGACCGACATTCGCTCCGGAAACTCCAACCCGGTGGCATTAACACACTACACTGAACCTGTCCGAAGCCCATATGACCTGCCCCCGCCGACACATGCCGATCTCGCGCGTTTTATCGTCGACAACTCGCAGGACAACCTGCTACTGCAGATGGTTCTCATACTGCTTTCGCTTTGCGTCGTCGACATCATACGCCAAGACGCAATCGACGTACTAACGTTCCTCTTCTTTCGATATCCTCACCGTGAGCGCATGCGCGGTGTCGTTCCCGACGGCCGCCCGGGCTCCCGGTCTTACGGCGACATCCTTACCAATGCTGGTTTCGTCGGCGTCGAAGACGCCTCCAATGGTGCGGATCAATTTAAGCACGCAGTCAAAGCATTCCTTCAACTACTGCTTGCCTCGCTGCGTCAAGAGGTGGGACTTACTGACGATGACTTTCGTTACGTATTGCCGCGACCCAGCCTGACCGCTTATGGTCGCCTGCTCACGCCAACGCCCCCACCCAACTGCTCTGGATGGGCACTCGAGTCAGTTAACCAGCACATTCCAAATTGCTCCCCCGACGCACCGCACGACAGTCATCTGAGCGTCCCGGACGCATTAACAGCCATCTCGGCACGAATGCCGGGAGCACGTCCACTCTCGCATGCCTCGTTGCAGCGGACTACACCGCCGCTCATCGTGACGCGGGCCGAGTTCTGCGCGGCCCTCGATTATATAGGCTTTGATGCACTGCCACGCTCTGTCCCACCGCCGCACATTGAGACCAACGACCGCGGCATGCAGATCTCCCTCCCGTTGACGATTCTTCCGAATTCCCATTGCCACGATGCGCATTCTCTTATTCCGTTCGCGCACCAGGTGAACGGCTCGGCTCAACGTCGCATCGCCACCACGCCCGACGTTTGCCGGGCAATCGATCTTTTTCTCTGGCCTCAACCCTTTCCCGCGTTGACGCGGCATGATGGCCATCTGCGGCTTGACGTGATTGTTCCTTACGCGTCCTCAGCGCCGACTCTCTAACAACTACCGGAAGTCCCCATGTCAGCCTCCTCTACCCCTATGTCCGACCATAACTCCTTCCCAGCCCCCAGCGCGACGGCTCCATCTTCCCATCGCACAACTGAGTCGATCTCTTACGACAGGATCTGCTCAACCTGGGATGGTGTCTACTGCGATGCGGGAGATGAAGAGACTATTCGAGCATGGATCAACTCCCTTGCGGAATGGATCGTCGCGTCGGCTCCCGCAGCCTTCGCATTGTCTCGCCATATCTGGAATAGTCGCTTAGCGGGCGCCGAGTCACTCTGTGCACGCGTCGCCGACCTTAGACAGGCACTCATTCAGCCTTCCTCAACGCTCCTCACTGTCTTCGAGGACTTCCGCTTTCGGGAGACCCTTTGTGCGGCCCCACAGGTATTCTCTTATCTTCTCCCTGCATTTTTCCTACGCGTACCACATTGTCTCACTCTTCGACTTCTCGATACATTCGATTCACTTCCCGATGACGTCGATATACTGCACGCTCTTAGCGGCATCCTTCGCGCGCCCACACCGTCACCAGACACGCCTCTCGTCGGCATCCTCCCACTGCTCTTACGCCAAGAACCGATACTCCCCTACGGACAGGCCCCCGCAGTAGCGCTTGCCCGCGTTGACGAGCTATTTGAACGTGAAGCATCACCGGAGCTCCTGTTTTGTTGGATGCTACTGCCGGCACGATGGCGCTACTATCTGTTGCGGGACACTCTAGAGAGCCACTCCGGCCAAGAGCTTATCGTCCTGATTGCTAAGGGTGAGATCGCCGCGGAAGGTCTCCTAAAAGCGCTTAGCCGGCCACTCCGTCGAATAGTCGACTCGTTCCCTTCCGTCCCGCTTGAAGGAAGCCACGAACTGGCCGGCGCACAACTCTGGGCTCTGCCCATGTCGTGGTATATCGACGTTCTCCACGCGACAGGAGTCTTGCTCCTGCCCCAATGCGACTTCGAACACTCGCCCCTAGCAAACCTTCGGCGGCCTGCATTTCGCGGCACCGAACGCGAGCGTCAAGCACTGTGCTGTGTGCTTGGCAAGTCCATTCGCCCCGACGCAGAACTCCCGCGGGAGAAAGCATTTGCCAGATCACACGCCATCTATGCATTGCGACAGATTGCATGCACGCCAGGATCAGAAGAGAGTTACCCGGAGGAAGCTTACACTGACTACTGGGGCTATTCACGCGACATCCTAAATGGCTTACCGATTGTTGTACGCTTGAAAAACAAAGATAGTAAGATCCTATGGCAGTCACAGGCTGCCGCTGGTCTTCCGGAGCCGAGTCGCATGCACGACTTGAAGACATTGTCAAGCCACCGTAACGCTCGGGATGCAGTCTTGCCGTCTAACGCCGGCGGCATTGAGCGCTTGTTCTTATCTGTGCAGCGACGGCTCGTCGTCGGCGCGAGTGAGAATGTACATTTGGTCGAGTGTCTTGTGGATGTCACAACTCGTGAGGCGGAGCGCGCGTTATATGCGACTGTCGTTAATGCGGCCGGCGTCGGTTTGTGGTATCGTGAGCTAGCCGATAACAAGATGTGGTTGTCGCCTGGATGGAAGCATATGCTGGGGTATGCAGAGGAGGAACTGAGTAATTCCTTCGAGACATGGAAAGCGCGCATTCATCCGGACGACCGCAACCGAGTGTTGGCTGCACTCGCTGATTATACGGAGGAGAGAGTCCCTCGTTATGTATCTGAGTATCGGTTACGGCATAAGGATGAAAGCAAATACGTATGGGTGCGGGCATACGGCGTGTTACATCGGGGGCGCGCCGGCGGCTCCAGGAGCTATATCGCTGGCTTGCATTTTGACGTGACAGAGGAAAGAACGCGCGCCCAGATGCAGGACCAAGCGCTCGATGGATTGCAAGGAGTATTTGTGTTCGCCAAAAATCGACAGCTTCAATTTACATACGCGAACAAGGCTTTGAAGGACGCTGTAGGGCGCGATCCGGTTGGTCTGACGGATAAGGAACTGTTTGCCGATCAGCAGGTTGTGCATCTGTTCAACGAGAGCGACGGCGTAATATTTGGTAGGGCTTTGTCACGGGTGATCGGGGGTCAGATGCAGGTGAGCACACGCCTGTCGATTGATGAGGAATATTTGGACGACGTAAACGGACGACGTCGGTGGCTGACCACCGTTAAGTGGCCACTGTTTAAAGCGGATGGGGATGTTGAACTAGTCGGCATTGCTGTGGAGATGTCACAGTTGCGTGAGGCCAATATGTATCGCGATGCATTATTGCGATCTCCAGTGCCGTGCTATACGAAGAATGCATTCGGGCGATTTACGCAGGTCAATGCCGCTTTCGCGGCGGAGTGCGGAATGGGCCCTGAGGAAATGCTAAATCAGACAGACTTCGATTTGTTTCCGGCGCAATATGCGGAGGAATGGCGAAAGGAGGATGAGCGGATTATACGTGGTGGAGTACCCGTGTTAGGGCAAGCGAGGCTGGTGTTTGCAAAGGGGGATGCGGCCCGAGTACGTCTTGTCACAAAATTGCCTGTGTTGGATGGAAGTGGAAAGGTCGAAGGAATTGTTGGGATTGCCAGTGATGTGACAGCTGTTCTTTCTGAAAGTGATGAGATTTGGATGAGGTGCGCCGACATAATGGATGCGATTGAAGAATTGCAGAGCTGTGTGTTTGTGAAGGATCAGTTTGGGCGCTTTCGAGCAACAAATGAAGCGTTTAGAAGGCGGCACCTCGGGAGTGATAGGCGAACGATGATTGGGACTACCGACTATGATTGGTGGCCTCGCGAACAAGCGGATCGGTATCGCGCCGACGACCGACGGGTATTGGTTGACGGGATGGAGATCGACCCGTATGTCGAGGAGCAGAGCCGCGATAACGGAAAAAGAGCGATTCTCTTTACGATGAAGGCGCCCCTGAAAGGGGAGGAAGGCAAGATATTGGCGGTCGTCGGCGTGTACGAGGATGTGACATCAGTGGTCGGACTAGCGGATCGGGCGTGGCGACGAGAATTGGTAGGGCAATTGGGGCGGGCAATCAACACCATTCAACGAGCGTGGGAGGGCTCGGGAAAGACGGCGTCTGAGGATGTTTAGTCGCTTTTCGTACGTGGCGTCCGGGTCAGTCCTGAGGGCGGGCGCGACGAAGGGGTGGAATGCACGCGAAGTGGTGGTGGGATTGGTGGAGCGCTACGTAAATCATGGTTTAGACGGACGATGAGAGTGTTTTGGGCGAGGCCTGCGTCGTTCGTGAGGAAGGTACAAGGATACCTTACTTAGAAAGGGTTTGAGGTGAGTTCGCGAGTCGCTCGACGGGAGTGATTGCGAACTCCGGGTGAAGGCGAGCGTAGACGGTGAGCATTGCTTCTGTGGAATCCGTAATCATACGCGTTGTAATCTCGGCGGGTGCAGCGTTGATTCGGCCGGCTGTCTCGATTTGGTAAGCTTGTTCTGGCCGCAGGCGGCTTTTCATCACTTGAGCAAGTACGAAGTCTATGAGAGCGTCTCGCATAATGAAGGCCGCCGCCCGGTTTGGTTGTTCCTCATTACTGGCGAGGTCGGTTGAACTTGGCCCGTGCTTAAATTCGTGAACGGCGTTGATCCAGATGGCGATCTCGGAAGCCGGGCTCTCGAGGTCGCGTTGACAGCGGAGCTGCATGGCGTGCGAGGCGGTGCCGCGCACGAAGGCAAGGAAGTCAGCGGCCGTGATTGAGTGCGAAGGGTGAGGCGGGTTTGTTCGGGTCAAGGGCTCAACTCACTGTGATCTTAGTGAGTAGGCCTCCAAAAAAATGAGAATGTCAACAACTTTGTGTTTGCATGGTGAAAGGGCCGCGTGGCTGCCGACCTTGAGTGAGTCGGTGCGGGTAATAGAACCGACGATCAAGACCTGCTGTCGGTCCATGTAATGTTGTCAGTCGCGCGGTGAGCACTTGAGCAGAAGGAAAGTGGCCAAGGCTCCTAGCGCGACCAGTGCGATCGCGCAGGGCCACGCAAGATCTCCGTACATGCCAAAAAGCGCGCCCGCGAGTCCAATTGGTGTTCCAATCGCGAGGACGTGTGTCATTAAGAAACTCCTTTGTTCATCGAAACGTGGCGTAAATCCCAATGTCAGGGTAGTGAAATCGGCGTGGGGCTACCTGACAGAAAGATGTGCATTATCGATATTGGTTGTGTGCTTAATACTTCTGATGAGGTCAGGACCAACCTGACAAAATGCTGGGTGAGTGAAGGGTGCCAGGGGGATGGTGGTGGAAGGAAGCGGGCGAAAAATTGCAGAACCGCGCGTTTCTAAGGGGCAAGGGGAAAAGTCGTGTAAGTTGCCTATTTTCACCGTCGTGGGTTTTTTCCGTTTCATGTCGTCTCTGTGACTGGTTGCAGCTTCATCGGACGCGCCAAGCGTCAATAAAGGTTTACGACGGCCCGAGGTCCGGCGCAATCGGAGAAATGTGACAGTTTCGTGACGGAGGCAAACCACTTAGGTGGAAAAGAAAACCGCCCGCCGAAACACCCCGGCGGGCGGCAAACACCGGTCCGGCAGCTCAAGCGACCGGCTGCGGTTGCAGGCCGTGCAGGAAGTCAACGGCCTTCGACGCGTGCGACGCGGCCGTGAAAACCGCCCGCTTGTCGTCCTTCAGGACTTTCAGCCATTCGTGGATGTAGGCGGCGTGGTCCTCGCGAATCTCCGGCGTGATTTGCAAATCGGCACAGAGAAACGCGGAGCCAAGCTCGGCGACCAGCTCTTCGAATGCGTAGCCTTCATCGCCAAATCGTTTCCGGCCAAGGTCGCGGTCGAGCCTTGACGGGTGCCGCGTCCAGTGCGTTAGCTCGTGGGCTACAGTCGCCGCGTGCGATTCCGAGTCGCGGAACGTCTCGAAAGGCGGCATCCGAACGTAATCCGCCTCGATGGCGTAATAGGCCCGGTTTCCGCCGTATTCGATTTTCGCTCCGGTGTTGGTGAAGAACCGCTCGGCGTGCTCGATGCGTTCGATCTTCTCCTTAGGCGGTTCGGCCAGTGCGTAGAAACGCTCGGGCAATCCTTCGACCTGCTCGACGTTGAAGACGGTGTATTCCTTGAGAAACGGAATTTCCGCTTCGACCTCCTGTCCGTCTTCGGCCTGGTCCTTCTTCTTGAAGGTGCTGGCGTAAACGACGGGCGATCCGTGTTCTCCCTTGCGAACGAATCCGCCGAGTTCCTTCGCCTGCTGGAAGGTCAGCCAAATCGGGCAAGCGTAACCGGCGATTTCAGCGGAGGCCCAAAGCTGGAGAATGTTGATCCCCTTGTACGGCTCGCCTGTGGAACGCAAAGGCCGCGTAATCCTGCCGGCGGCATGTTCGGCGGACCATGGCCGCATCCAAGGGCGGATGCCTTGTTCGAGCTGCTCGACGATGCGATTGGTCACGCGGGTGTAGATGTCCACGCGGGGAGCGGTGGACGTGGAAGCGGTAGCCATTGAAAAACCCTCCGTCTTTCTGAAGTGAAAAAAGTCCCGTTGCGAAAAAAGCGCACATGCCTTTGGGCGCAACGGGCTTGAAAGCCCCCAAAAGCGGGGGGAGGGCAGTCAAGGACTGCCGGCGCGGAGGGCACCGGTCTGCACGGAGCGAAGCGGAGGAAGATCGGGAGGGAGCCGCAAAGGCAGCGAGGCACCGATCCTTGACGGGCCGGGGGGAACCCCCCCTCAATCATCACAAACGGGCAACGCCCAAGGCGTCACTCAAGCGACCAGCGGGAGCATGCGCCATGCCGGCGGGAGTGGGGCGAAAGCCGTCCCTCGAAGAGGACCGAGCGAAGCGAGCCCGAAAGCACGCGGTCGCCGATCGGCGAGGTGCGCAACAGCTTAGGCCATCGTCCGTGCGATGACCGGCTCATGTTTCTCGGAAGAGATGGTCACAGTGGGATTCGACATGGCAGAGCCGAGCGGCGATAATCGCCCCACTACAGACACGCTCGACGATTTCCACACGAGAGGAATCCAGAATGGGCGACAAAGGCGGCAAGAAGGAGAAAGACAAGAACAAAAAACAGAAAGCGCTGAAGCAGGAGCAATCAGCAAAGGGAAAACAAAAGCCTAAATGATCCGAGCCGGCACTTTCGGAGCCGGGTCACCGATCCTCGAGGAACTTCGCGTCCGATCGCGGATTTGGTCACGACGACTTTCGGCCTCGCACCGCCGATAAAGTAGGTTGATGCTCATTCCCCATCGGCTGCTGACACCGGGGGCGGTACGCGCGATTGTCGAAGAGTTTGTCACCCGCGACGGTACCGACCACTCCGCAGTCAACCAGCGCATCGAAGAAGTACTCCGTCAACTCGGCGTCGGCACAGCCGAGTTGCATTTCGACCGTGTGACGGCCACCTGCAATATTCTGCTTTCCGGGGATGGCCAAAACCTGCCTGCAGACGATGGACAGGGGTAACAGCTTCGAGGAGGTCCTTATCCGAGAAGCCGCGATTTGGCCGGTCGCTCTCGGAGTTAAGCATCGTTCCAACGGGCGGGGTTCTCGGGTAAGCAACTCTCAAAGCAATCAAGGACGCTGTACGCTAACGACGCCTCGTTCAGCTCACCTGTGACATCAGAAGGGCAGAGTCGACTGTGCTATGGCTGAACCCCGTTTTGAATCGCTTCCTGGAGGACTGTATGGCTGAGTCTATCCAGTTTCTCTCCAGTAACCACAGATATGGGTACGTCGTAAAATACGTTCTTGCTGGGATCATGTGGACGCATCGCGATTTGCTCAATAATAAGATCACAGAGTTCGTCGCAACGGTCGGTTAGGCTTAGGGAGCGGAGCGTGCAAAGTGACTGAAAGAGATAACCACGGTTGGCGAGCGTGTGCTCTTTATCGCCTTTTTGCTGGTCCCTAAGACCCGGAAGGCAGGCAACTGCGAGCTGCCATTTGCGTTTACCCTCCGCTTGCTTCAGTTGCGTGATTTGTTCGTTAGCCTTATCCAGGTCTGCGGCTTTTTTGGTCAGCTCTTCGAGTTTGTCGGCAGAAATTTTATGAATGTCGACGAACTTTAATCCGCCCTCATATGCACCCAACCCTGCCGAAAATGATGAAATGATTAGTGCGACGACTGCGATGCCAGGATGATTCTTGACCGCATCAATGAGGGCTTCGAGCACTGGCTTTCTATTGGTGCCTCCGCTTATCTTGTTCTTGGCCATTTGTGATCCTTTACGTTCGGCTTGGGGATTCGGACGAAGCGATGCAGCGGTTGCGGGGAGTCCGGCGACGATCGCGGGTAGATAGATATTATCCGACTAGCCTCCGCGTGCGGAAGGTCGATCATTGTGAGTTCGGCGTGGGCGGGATCCTTCAGTATCGCAACACATATGCCGGCGATTTACTCAGGCGATCGCGACTCCTTATATATGTGAGCGTCGTTCGCGGATCGGCGTGCCCGGCGAAATCCTGCAAATCAATGATGTCGCTGCCCGCTTCACGGGCGGTCGTAAGGGCGGTGACGCGAAACGAGTGGACAGTGACGCTCGGATCGAGCTTGAGTCGAAAGACGTAGCCCTCGACCTGCTTTTGCACTGCTCGCCGGGTCAGCGGTCGAGCGGCGAAGCCGTCGATGCCGTTTCCTCGCGCGCTCTTGGTGGGGCGGAATAACGCTCCGCCAGAATCATCGCGGAGGCAGGCGACGTCGAGCCAGGCTTCGATCCGTTCAGCCGCTTCAGCATGGAGCGGCACCAGTCGCTCTTTTCCGCCTTTCCCATGGATTTCCAGCACTCGGTGAACGCCGGTCGTCTTGTAGCTCTTCACCTTGAGGCGAGTCAGCTCGCCGACGCGGCAGCCGGTGTAGGCGAGAACAGCGAAGAGGGCGCGATCTCGTACGCCGGTCGGCAACGTGATTTCTTCGGACGTTCCGTCGTTTCGGGGCTTCGCGATCGTGGTCGACGGCGCGTCGAGGAATCGCCGGCAATCCTTCGGCGACAACGCGACTGTCTTGCCGTCGCGTGCGACGGCCGGAGCATCGACAAAATCGCCGTGGGCAGGATTCTTCGCGACGGCGCCGTAGGTTTGAAGGTAAGAAAAGAGGGACCGCAGCGCGGTCATCTTGCGGCGGATCGACGCATTTTCGAGGCCAGCCTGCTTGAGCGAGTCGCGCCAAGCGGCGACGTGCGTCGGCCCGATATCGGCCATCGCTTCCGGCCGATCGGATGCAACGCCGGCGAAGGTCAAGAATTGTTGGACGTCTCTCTTGTAATTGCTGCGGGTGTCGAGCGACGTTGATTTCGCCAGCCAGGCTTGGCAACCGGCTCGGATTTTATCCGCGACGGTTGGCGGGTGCGCCTCGGCGGAATCCTTAACGGTCGGTAACGATTGAGCCGGGATGATCGTCAGGAAGTGGGCGTCGTCTTCGGCCATCGTTCAGTTCGCCTAAAGTGGGTTAGGCGAACCATACGCCGGTCGGGGTCGACGCGCAAGGACAAAGTGAATGGTTAACGCGCTGGTAAGAAATGACCCCTGTGAAAGTTGTTGCGCGAGATGTCCATTTGCGCTATTCTGTCCAAAAGGGATGGAATGGACATGCGAGAGATCAATTCAACGGATTTCAAGAATCACCTCGGCGAGTTTCTCGGACTCGTCAGGGACGAAACCCTCATGGTCAGCAAATCGGGGAAGCCGCTCGCGGTGGTGATGTCGGCGGAAGAATACGAGCATCTGCAGCGTCTTGAAGACGCGTACTGGATCGCTCGTGCGCAGGCCGCGGAATCACGCGGTGAATGGATCGGCCATGATGAAGCGATGCGGTCGTTGACCGAGCGGCTCAAGCAGGCCGAATGAGACGGCTGGCCCTGGAAAAGGCCGTCCACAAGGATTTGTCGACTCTTCCCGCGAAGCAGTACCGCCAGGTCGTGAGCGCGATCTTCGATCTTCTGCGCGACCCGCGCCCCCACTACTCGCAACAACTCAAAGGCAGCGTGTATTGGCGGATCGCCGTGGGCGAATACAGGGTGATTTACCGGGCCGACGAGGAGTCGGTTTACGTGGTCGTGTTCGGCAAGCGAAACGATGACGAGATTTACAAAGCACTGAATCGAAAGACGTGAGCCACTCAGGGAGGCAAGGAGACGGTCGCTTTCCTTAATAGGTACACGTCGTTGCACTTCGACAGGTGTCCATGGTCCGGCCCCCGGCAGGACCATAACCTGTCTATTCAGGAATCACCGTGCGCCTTGGTCGAGGAGCAGAAGGCGATTGTCTTCTGGATATTGCTGCACGGGGCGAATCCATTTGAGCTGTCCGTGCGTAAAGCGAACGACCAGCTCCGTCGGGTCGTTGGTGTCTCGTTGCCAAAGCAAAAGATCGCCATGGTAGCCGATCAGTTTGTCCCCGATAGGAACGCGGGTTGGCAGAGTATATAGCTGCGATGGCGGACCCGACTCACGATCCACTTGGTAACGGTAAAAAGGCTGTTCGTGACGGAAGAGCCGCTGGAGGAGTTTGCCCTCCGCGGTAATGACGAATTCGTGGTTCAATTGGTGCAGGTTCTTGGTCTGGAAAGCCGCACCCGATTCGATGCCGAGCTCGGGAACCGCCTGTTCGAATGTCAAAGTGTCGCAAAAGCCCATAAGCACCTCTCATCCTGCTTGATATGCCGCACAATAGCCGCGAATGTCCAGCAAAGTCGTGCTCCGTAAACAAAGCGCCTTGACAGGCCCGCAATTTGAGAACAGGTCACGCGGCACTTCACGCCGGCGCAGTGATCGCGTCTATCGAGGCAGGGATCCCGATCTGACGGGAATCCGGCGACCGGTCGCGGACTGATAGAAGCGAGAGGTCGCAACGGAAAGGGTACGCCTGAGACCCGCAGTAGACGTCAATCGTCGCGCACTTCTACGAGCGATTACGGCACCCACGCATTCAGTCACTGGCACACCAGCAACGCTTTTTCCTTGCTCACGAGAACCGTGACGTTGTATCCTCTTCACGAAGGCATTGCAGAATCAGCTTTTCCTTCACCACACCTGGAGAGGGCCTTGTCTCGCAAGAAAATCCGAAAGGCAAACGCCGGCAAATCCAGCGGCGACTCTTCGTCGATGCCGCAAATCCGATTGCCGAAGGACGCGCTCGCCAAGATCAATCTCGGCCAATCGTTTGCGGAGTACGATCGCATTCTGCTTAGACCTGGCGTATTCGTGAAAACGCCGGCTACGGAGGCTGCGTCCGACCCCAGCCGCTCAAAGTGCTTCTTTGTCGGGCGACGTGGAACAGGGAAAACTGCGATCGCAATGCATTTAAGTGCACGGCATCCCACTGCCATCGCGCTCCATCCGCAGGCGTTTAATGCAATTAGCATGCTAGTTACGATCCCCATAGACAAATTGCGGGATGTGAACCAACGCCCGTTTCGTTCGTTAATTGCATGCTTTCAGCGCGCATTGGAAGACGAAGTCTTGCTCGAATGGATCAAATGTGGCCTGACAACCTTTGACCAACTGCCTTCCGGGCTTCGCGCTGAACGTAATTATCTTGAGCAGTGCGATTTTGATTTGCGCATACTTGAGTTCGTCGACAAGGTTGTTGAGCCGCTTCTTAAGGGTGATGAGAAGGAATGGTTGAAGCAATTAAGCAAAGCAAAGCAAATTCGCCGCGCGCTTGACGACTGCGCGGTCGATCAGCGATTTCACCGGATTGTGACGATCGACCGCATAGACGATTCATGGGACGGCTCCGATCACGCGGTAGTTTTCTTAATGGCGTTGATGCACGCGTGCATAGAGTTGAGTTCGTCTGTTGAGTACATTCGACCACTCCTTTTCTTGAGAGAAAATATTTTCGAACGGGTTCGTCAGATCGACAACGAATTTGCGCGAGTGGAGACGTGTGTGGTCTCACTCGATTGGACTGAAGAGTTGCTTATTGAGATGATCGAACGACGCCTTCAGTTGCCGCTGAATCCAAAACCACGAATCGGCGAAACGTGGGATTACTTCTTTGAGCAGATGGACGGGAAGTCATCGCGACCGCTCGTGTTCGAATACTGTCAACGTCGCCCTCGCGATGTATTGACGTACTGTGAATTGGCGATCGACGCAGCACAGTCAAAGCGGCACGAGAAGGTGCTGATCGAGGATTTTCAGGACGCGCGCCACCGGTTTTCAGATAGCCGCTTCAAGGACCTTTGCGACGAATACTCGGAGAATTTTCCACAGCTTCAGCTCGTCCTAAGTCGGTTTCATGGATTGGGGCGAGAGTTTACGCTTCCGGGAATTGACACGTTCATCAAAAAGCTTCTTGTTGACGACGACATCCGAGTGCAGTGTGAGTGGGTCTACAGCTACACGACACCTGATACATTTGTGAAGTGGCTCTTCGGCATAGGTTTCGTCGGAATCCGACGCAAAGGACATGACCGTGTCGACTTTCGATCATTAGGAGCGCGAAGTTCGATCGCTCCAACGCTTGACGCGACTGCAAGCGTTGTGGTTCATCCGACATTTGTCGAGGCGCTTGGCCTACAGGATAAAGTCGTCGGATCGCTCGATGAAACAATCTCGCTTCAGGCGCAAGGACTCCTCATTGACTTGCCGGAGGCAATCGATCTCAAAGGGTACCAAGACTCCCTTAATCACTTGCTTAAGCAAATTAAGCAAATTGAGCGGGGGACGGAACAACAGGCAGAGTTCGAGGATTGGGTGGGAGAAGTTGTGCGGCTGTGCTTTTTCAGGGCGTTGACAAATCTTGCGCCTCAGCAACGCGACTTCGAGGGTCGAGTGCGGCGCGATTGGATTGCTGCGAATCGAGCCCAGGCGGGCTTTTGGGAAATGGTCCGCGGCCGTTATCAGGCGACACAAGTGTTGGTGGAGTGCAAGAATTATAGTGAGCTGCAGGCGAGCGACTTCCATCAAGTTGTTTATTACATGACGAAGCCAATCGGGACCTTTGCAGTACTCGTATTCAGAGGCGAGATTGAGAACCATTACTACGGGCACATCAAGCGCATAGCGTCAGACAAAGGTGGCGATGGCATGGTCCTGATGCTAACTGAGCGCGATATGCTCGTATTTATACGGCAGTCGCTCAATGGAAGAGTCAAAGAGAGTCATATTCAAGATATTTACGATCGTACTGTGAGGGCGATCTCCTAGCGATAGCGCCTGGCGACGCGGCTCTACCCGGCCACCAAAGACGAAGGGCTGTCGTTTGCCGACCGGGCGTGCCTGTCGCTGCCGCTCGACCTGGACGCGGCGCTTTACACGGCGGACAAGCGCGTTGCCAAAGTCAAGGCTCCGATTGATGTGGTTTTGATTCGTGAGCCTGTGACTTCCGGGGCGAAGAAGCGGAAATAAGGTCTGCCCGCATAAGGACACTGCACTTCATGCCGACGCTTATGGCCGTCTATCCAGGCGGAATGGAAAGCTCTTTCGACGAATTGCTGAACCGCGTCAAACATCGACTAGCGCTCCCGCCAAGCCGTGCAGGAAATCAACCGCCTTGCTCGCATGCGATACGGCAGTGAAAACCGCCCGCTTGCGTCCTTCAGGACTTTCAGCCATTTATGCATGTAGCTTGCGTGGTCGTCGCGAATCTCCGGCGTGATCTGCAAGTCCGCACACGCTCGATTACATCTTCCCAGTCGTTCATCCTTGATGCACGGCCCTGTGTGCATGTAGGCTCTTTCACAAATTCCGTCCCATCTCAACCAAAGTACGCAGGGGAGCGACATGGCAAAGAGAAAAGATTTCAATTTGTCGGGGGCCATCCGGGAGCACAGGAAGTCCAATCCGAAACACACGGCTCGGGAGGCGTTCGAAGCGATTTCTAAAACCGCCCCATCGAAGGTGAACGAAGGAACATTCAAGTCGACCTTCTACAAGCTCGCTGGGTCCAAGAAGCGAACAGTGCGAAAGTTGAAGCCGGGTCGTGCTGGTCGAGGGGCCGGGGACGGCGCGGGAGGCGTTATCGCAACCGCCTTGGCCTTCATCCGCAGTGCTGGAGGAATGGCGGAAGCGAAGCAGGTTCTAGCCGAGCTTGAAGCAGTCCGAGAGTTGTGATCTCCAGAAAATGACAAAAGGACCGGAAGTCTGTTTGCTCCCGGTCCTTTTTGTTTTCACGGCCTGTTGTCAGCGCCGTTGCGCGGAATGAGTGGACGGTGACGTTGGGGTCGAGGGCAAGGCGTTCGACGTAGGTGGCAACCAGCTTTTGGACCGCCCTGCGGCTCATAGGCCTGTCGAGAAAACCATGAACGCCATTGCCTCGGCCGGTCTTGGCCGGGGGGAATAACGGGCCGTCAAGGTCCTTGCCGATGTCGGCCGCGTGGAGCCAGGCGTCGATGCGCTCGGCGGCTTCCGGGTGCAGCGGCACTAGCCGCTCCTTCCCGCCTTTGCCATGGATTTCTAAGACGCGTGGCAACCGTTCAGCGTGGCTTTGGGACCTCTCGACTTGCCAAGCGCTGCAGCCGGACCCAAGCAAACAGCGTCACTCATGCTTTGAATAAAATGGCGAGCGGGCCAACGGTGATGAGGGGCGCGACGATTTGCAGCGCGTCTTTCCAAAGTTGACCGGTGTCAAAGTCGATCTTTTCATCTTTATCGAGTGACTTGTTGACCTGATCTGACCTCGACTTAATGATCGCGGCGGCAGGGACGAAGCATGCAACCAGAAAGAGACTGAGCCCGCTGGCTGCGCCAAAAGTGATCAATGCCGCGGTCGTCGATCCGAATTCCGTCAGCGTTTTCGTTTTCTCGTCGGCTTGGGCGGGAAAGAGGACGGCGGCGACCCAACGATATTCAAAGAAGATCTGTATGACGCCCGCCGTCAAAGCAATGGTCGTTGCGGTCAACAGCCGCCGAATGGTCTCAATCTGTCGTTCGACTTCCATTCTTTTGGAATGGGTTTCACCGAGGACCGCTACCACCGCAAGTGCGGCTGACATGCCCAGAACGACAGCCAACGCGTTTTCAAAATTGGTCGTTGCCGGCAGAACTCGGTTACCGGACCCATGAACCGCCACGCGCAGCAGGTCAGTTGGCAGCGGTCCCAGGAGAGATGATGCGTCAGTGCGCATTCCTGCTGCAAACTCTCGGGCTCCGATCACTAGAGGAAGTGCAACCGTGGCGCAAAACCACAGTATGTAGCCTGTCAGGACGCGGTAAAGGATTATCCAAAAATAAAGGATAACCAGTGAGAAGACCGCCGTCTGTACCGCGGCAGAAACCGCCCAAGCGAACTTGGCGGTTGCGTCGTGAATTTCCGCAAGGCCCTGGTCTTTGGCCGTTCGGGAAGTGTCGATCGCTATGGCAAGCGAGGAAGTTTTTAGGCCGGACGGTTCTGGGGTCAGGAAGAAAACCAGGTATGCAATCCGAAAGAGGACGACGGCGCAGACGATTGTGACCAGTGGAACGGCCGGAATGAATCGTGACAGAAAATGGCTCACGGATCGTCTTCTTACACGACTGAGTCAACAAATGGCGCGGAAAGGGCAGGCCAGAAACCATGCTCGCGCGCGACCTGCTCTGCGGCGACCAATTGAATTGGTTTGGTAACTCTGACCTGCACTCCCTCCGACTCGGCAAGAGTTACATCAGAAATCTCGACGCCTTCGAATTCGGCAATACATGAGAAACGCCAAGGATTGGGCGAACCGTGGTCTCATCGTGACTTGGGCCACCCGCTGCGCCAAGGAAGAATTCAGATCGAAATCCTCTCCACCGTATTCCGCGTGACCTGCCGCTGCCGTCGATCGTAAAGCCTAGTGGTTCTCGGATCAGCGTGACCAGCCAGATACTGGACGTCCTCAAGCGGGACGCCTTGGGAGAGCAGATTGGTGATCGTCGCGGCACGGCAGGAATGAGGCACGAGATGTGTCGGCAAGCGTGCGTCCTTTAGGCGGCGCTTCACCATGCGGCAAGTGTCGACATTGCGAATCGGCCGCGACGTGAGCTGTCCGTTGCGTCCGGCAATGGACCGGAAAAACGGTGCGTCAGCGGGCTGCCTGGTCCAGTCGAACGAATTGAGATAAGCGAGAAGCGCTTGCTGCAAATCGTGACGGACCGGGATCAGTCTCTCCTTACCGCCCTTCTCCATGAAGCGCAGCGCGTACTGCGTTCCATCCCATTGAAAATCCCGCAGCCGGAGACCGGCCACGGCGCCGTCGCGGGCACAGGTGTAAATGAGTGTCGCGATAATGGCTCGGTCGCGAAGATTGGCCGGGCGATCGCCCGCAATGGAGGCCATGAGCGCGCGTGCCTGCTCTATTGAAATCTCGGGCGTTTTGCCTTCGACAGCTTGATAACGCTCGCCGCGGACCGTAGCGGCGGGATTCAGGATCAGCACGTGTCGGTTGACTAGCACGTCGAAGAAAGTCCGGATTGCGGCCAGACTCAGTTTCTTAGTGGGTAGGCTGCCGGTGGATTGGTCGAAGTACCTTCCGACGAGGCCCGGCGTGATGCGGTCGAGGCAGCTTTCGTGGCTCGACGCCCAGCTCAGGAACTGGCGGACGGCCCGCAGATAAGCGTCGCGGGTATGGTGGTTTCGGATCATGCCGCTGAAGAACTCGTTTCAGGCGAAGCTGGCGGCCGGATGGGCTTCCGCGATCAATCTCGGAAGTCCCGCGACCTGCACGTCCCTCGATTCCTTAAGAACGATTAGCGCTTTCGACTCAGTCACCATGTTCGGGACCGTAGACGAGCTCGAAGTGCTGCGCAAGAGCTTTGTGGTTCATAAAGGACGTTATTTATCGCTATCGGCATCCGTGTCGTTGGACGCTGATCGCGGCACGCGGAAACTGATTGACGGATGACGTAATCCGTGGCAGTCTCAAAGACAACGGCACAAACACGGCGGGAGCGTCATGCGAGTAGATTCCACGGAAGGTCAGCGGGTTTTTGGGGCGAAGGTGGACGCTTCAGGTCGGATCGTCCTGCCAGCGGAAGTGAGGACGGCGTTCGGGCTAAAGAAGGGCTCCAAGGTCACCGTCGTGCAGGACGACGCCGGGCTGCATATTCAAACGCCCGAGCAGGCATTGCGGGCGATTCGAGAGTATTTTAGGAAGCTCGTACCGCCGGGAGTCAGTCTCGCGGATGAGATCATTCAAGAGCATCGCGAAGAAGCGGCGCGTGAGCAGGAGTCGTGACGGACGCGGTTCTTGACGCGTCGGCTGTGCTCGCTTATGCCCTTGGTGAGCCAGGCGGCGAAATCGTCCGAAAGCACCTCTTCGGAGCGACGATCTCGGCCGTCAACTATTCCGAGGTCCTGAAGAAAACAATCGAGCGCGGTGGCGATATGCAGGACATTGCATCGCTCCTCAAAGGCGCCAGAGTGAATGTCGTGGCCTTCGATGTACGACAGGCTGCCGATGCGGCGGCGCTCTATAGGAAAACGAAGGACGCGGGGATCTCCTTCGCCGATCGCGCGGGGCTTGCTCTGGCGGTCGAGCTAAACGCTTCGCTTTATACGGCTGACGCTCGTCTGGCCGACGTCGATGTTCCGATCGACGTGGTGTTGATCCGCGAACCGATGTCTGCGGGCGCGAAGAAGCGGAAGTAGGATAAGTGCCCGGACACATCACCCGTCATTTCATGCCGACGTCACGAGGCGTCCATCCACCTTGTGTCGCCAAGGCCCGCAAGTCAGTGCGAACCGAGGCGGGTTGCCGCCCCCGCGGGCGCTGGCAGCCGGTCACGAAGGGTTTAGGATGCGCGCTTTGCGTTGCTTTGAGCGAGCCATTTGGCTTCGCCGCAGCGCACTTACTTATTAACGCTTTCACTAACTTCGCCCTTCCGGAGCGCCCTCGGGAGGAAGGCGTCAACCTCCGCGTCGGAGAACGACAGATCCTCAAGATGCTGTAGCGCATTCTGTGCGGATCGGTATGCCTTGTAGGTCGTGGCAGGAGCTCCGCGGTAGACTTCATACAGCTGCTGAACCAGCTCATCGCGCGCGGATTGCAATGACTCCAGCGGTTTTTCCTTCATCTCTAGATCAACCAAGAGGTTCAGGTACCTTTCACGAATCAGCCAAATGTCGACTGCCGCCTGCTTGTGTTTCTGGGCGAGTTCCCCAAGATCGTAGTTCTTTGTGTACGCATTCAGCGCAAGGAGCGCAACCGATACGATTCCGCCCAGAACTGCTCCGACAGTTCCCGCCCCGAACGCGGCGCCGATAAATCCCGCTGTCGTAAGCGCAGAAAGAACAATCTGCCAGATCTTGATGTGACCGAGTTTGGTCAAAAGTAAGTCGGCACATTTCTCCTGCGTTTTGTGCGAGTACACTACCCGACCGTAGGCCTCGCGTAGTTGCCCTACAAGGATGCCGCGGGACTGGGGCGAGTCTTCAGTCTGGGAATGAGGTTCCAAAAATCTCTCTCCATTTCTGCTTCGCGGACCATTCACGCTTCGGGCTTGCCGTCTCATGCACGATTGCATCAAGTGAGATGTTGTAGCAACGGGTCGCCTTGTATTGAAACAGTCCCTTGCCGTAGACATACTGCCCGCTGCCCGGCGCTTTCCAGTATTCCTGTGTGTCACTCTGCTCCGACATCCATAAAAAGAAGTCACGGCACAGGAAGTCATAGTACAAATATGACTTGTCCCGATACTGATAAGTTTCGATAAACTGATAAGCCAAAGTGTCGACCAGCAGTCCGCCGATCGGAACGATCCAGTTATCTCTCCATGCCCGCATCATCCGACAAAGCAGTACAAGGTTGTAATTGCATGCTGAGTTGCGGTCGCGTATCGCGGCAATCTCTGGTTTCGGATTAGTCGTTTTCCAGGAGCCGCCACCGTTGGCATCAGGATACGTGTAGCTGCCTGCGTTGTTATAGAACACAGGCACGAGTTCAAAGGTAAGTCCGTCAGTGAACGGAATCTGAATAACCTGCCCATCGGCACGAATGTTTGTCGTCGAATACGTTCTTTCAACGGAGGTTCTCACCCTTTGAAGGAGCGCCGACTGCCCATTGCTCTGATAGCTATCGTAGGTCGTGTACAGGTCAGACGGCAGTTCGAAAATCATGTCTAGGTCGCTGAAACCGCTAGTTGCCGTGTTGCGCCCGTAGGAACCCACGTAAAGGCTGTGCGATGTGTCCGAAGTCGTTGTCCAGAAATCGGTGTTGAGCCTGCGCGTGAGGCTCTTATACCGGTTAGAAATCGTGCCACCATTGGTCACTTGAAGGTTGCTGCAGAAGGTTGAGAACCAGTCAGCTAAGCCCATGGTCAGCCCTCGAGCCACGGAAAATCAAGCACTACAGGTGCGAGCCACCCGCCAGTCCCTGATCGGTAAAGTCCCGGCTGAAGCTAGCGGGGTTATTGTAGCGGGCGATCGGATCGTTGCGAATCGGGCGGGGGACGTGCCGGGTTTGGTTCCCTTGAGCTGGTTTAGGCCTCGGCTTCGATCATTGATGTACGGTTCGCCATCGCCGTGCGAAGGCGTGACCTCCGGGACCTTTGTGTGCCTACAGTAGTCGATGTGGCCGACGCACGTTCGAGTTTCAAATGAATGTCCGGAAGCGGCGATCGTTTCTCGAGAGCAACGCCATCACATGCCAGAATCCACAAGCGAGCGAGAGATTTGTAAAAAGGGCAATTCACTTAGCCGCGGACTTGAGGTTGGCTCGGAACCGCCTGGGGCGGTGGTTCGATGGTTAACCCGGCCTGGGCGAGAAACGAGTGCGGAAAAGTCGTTGATCTCGCGCGGTTTTCCGATGGGCTCGCTTGAACCCCAACGAAAGCGCCGTTAGGGTTTCTACCAATTCGAACCATCTCAAATACGAACGAAGCACATGGCGAAGAGGAAAGACTTTAATTTGTCAGAGGCCATCCGGGGGCATAGGAAAGCTAATCCGGGCCACTCGGCCAAGGAGGCATTTGAGGCCATCGGCAAAAGCGCAGGCCAAAAGATCAACGAAGGGACTTTCAAGTCTACGTTTTACAAGTTGGCAGGTGAAGGAAAGCGACGCGTCGTGCGTCGCCCGAAGCCTCGCACTGGTGCCGGCGCGGGCGATGGTGCCGGGATCGTCGCCCAGGCGCTGGGCTTCATTCGCAGCGCGGGCGGAATCGAGGAGGCGAAGCAGATTCTCGCAGAGCTTGAGGCTGTCAAGGAACTTTGAGAGACTGATCCTCAAATATTGTGGTCCGCCCCGACATTGCTCGGAGCTTTTTCATTCGCCGGTGCTTGGCAATCGGGCTCGCATTCTGCTTGCTCTCAGTACGTCGTTACCCATGTTCCGGATGAAATGGCTTCGGAGACATCGAAGCCCTGGGATCAAGGTCATTGAGACCAAGGCTGCTGCCCGGACAGGAACTCGGCATGGGATGCCGACGCTAAGACAGCGTCTATCCAGGCAAACCGTGGATGGCCGGCGATGTGCGTGAGTTCATACGAGAATCCGTCGTGGAATTTAAACCCTGCATGGCAGGATCGTTAACGATTATGCCGCGACTCAAGGCAGTCGATCGCTTTCACATGCGGTGGAAGCATGACCTTGAGCGCAGCGCGGGCGAGATGATTGGCATGCTTGAGCACAGCGAGGTCAATGGCAGTTGAACCCAGGCCATCCTTGATGCCGGCATCCCAAGCGATGGTCTCAAGATACAGGTCGTTGACCGCCGACGCTTGCGCCTCCGTGAGCTCACCTGCATCTTGCCTCGCATAGATGAAGTCTTGTATCGCCTGAAAGTCCTTTTGTAATCGGGCTCGCTCTCTCTTCAAGAAGGACGGGTCAACGTGTTCATGATGCTCATCACTGGCAGACATTTGCCAGTCGTGACACGGTTTGGCACTGGGGTCAATCTGTTGTACCGCGCACGACCCAAGCCGCAGAAACGCGGCTTCTCCGCTGCCGCTCGCTCAGGAGGGCTAGTTTCAGGTAGCAAAACGCGCTGCGTCTGCAAGATTTGCGCCGAGCGCGGAGTGCGTCAGACCCGTCGTCCCCGATTGTTGCGGCGTCGCTGAACCGCCGAGCCGACTCTGATGGGAAGTCGCTAGCGAGACCGGTTACCGCCGCGCGACCTAAATGGCGGGGTTACTTCTTTGACCGCGATTCCAGCGCCCGAAGGCGAGCCTGCAGGTGACGCTGAGTGCGCGCGTTGAGCCGCTCGATCTTCGAGCGATTCAGACCGTCGGGGCTAAAATAATCGCCCTGCTCGGAGTCTGCGTCGCCGATTGCGAGGCTGAGCCGCAAGATGAGCGATTGAACGACCCCTTCGTGGTAACAAGCAAACGTCATATCGCTGGTTTGTACGAGAGAGTACCGGCTGTCGATGATATTGATCGCGACCCAGTGTTCGGCGCGTGGCGTCCCGGCCGACTTAAGAATCGTCGTGACCGCGCGATCCAGACGAGCAAATTGGGACCTTGAAAGGAGAGAGAGCAACAGTCGACCGTAGGAGTGTAGCGCCAGCGCGGCAAAGCGCTCATAGGTCGTGGCGACCCACTCGGCTTGTTGGGCTCCATCGAGAAACGAAGCCGGCGCCACCACGCGATGAAATGATTTGGTTAGGCCGAGCGCAGGATCGCGTTTTCTGGATATGGCGTTGGCCGGCATAGGCTGTTCGATGGCGGGCGGAGGGGTCGGAGCTCCGTGCGCACTGCGCATCAAACCGAAAAACTGCGATGCACGCTCCATGTAGGCCTCGCGGACGGCGGGCGGCACTGTCTCTTCCGTAAGGGAGCACAGGCTCGTGCGCTCCATCTGCCGGAAATGGTCTTCGTGCAGAAGGTACGGGCTCAAATACCGGTGGACAGTCCAATGCTGCTCCGCTTGGGCGCAAAGGCCAGAGTATTCGGCCATCGTACGCTCGTCGTCTTCTGGCTCCAGGATACTGCCAAACATCCGCAGCCGTTGGTCGGCGGCATTGACGGGTTGCAGGAGCGCCAGCGTGGGAACATTCAGATAGGCGGCCAGCGATTGAAGTTTTTCGACTCCGAGATTGCGAGTCTTGCCGCGTAAAAACTTCGTCAAGAGATCATCGCCATAGCCCAGAGCGACCTCGGCTCCGTGAGCCGTTTTCCGGCGCGCGGTGAGCCAGTAGTCGATCGCTTCGCGACTACATCCGAGCTCCGGTTCGCGCATTCCTAGTGCCCTCTGGATCTGTCGTATCAACCGGGTCAAAAGGCGGCAAGCAGAAAATCTTCTGCTTTTGTCGCGACGCGGCGATGCCCGGAGCTAGAACCAGTCCAGCATGGTTCCTTAGTCGGCACGAAAGCAGGAGAGCACGATGGAAATCACACGCTGGCCGTTGTCGCGATTCAAAGTCAGGCCGCAGGCTCGACAACCCGAGCACGACGTCGGCGACTTAAGAAATCTTGGGGAGTCGCTCAAGCAGAGGCAACTCTCGCCGGTGGGCGCGTTAATCGATGGATGGCTGCTTTACGGTCATCGGCGGCTACGGGCGGCGGAGCTGGCCGGTCTCTCCGAACTCGAAGTCAAAGTCTATGACGAGCCGCTGACCGAAAGTCAGATCAAGGTCATCCATCTCACTGAAAACATTCACCGCAAGGAGCTCGAGCCGAGCGAACGATACGAGGCGTTAGTCGAGTTTCAGCAGCTCCACCCGAAGCTAATGCTCAAAGACTTGGCTCAAATGCTGCATCTTCATCCCAGCCAAGTCACGCGTCTGCTTTCTCCGAGCAACTGCATTTCCGCCATGCAGGAAGCTTTCAAGACCGGGCGCGTGGGAATTTCCGATTGTTATGCCGCCTCAAAGCTCTCCGACCAACAGCAACACGAATTGCTGCGGATGAAACTCGATGAAGGAGTTACGCAGCTGCGCGACAAGGCTGCGGCGCTTGTCCGCAAGACGCGGAAGGCCCGTCCCAAGGGGGCGCGGCCGTGCGGATGCTCGAAGATCACCGTTTCGTTGGGCTCGGGCTCCAAGGTCAGCATCAGCAAAAGAAGCCTGGCTCTCACGGACGTGGTCGAAGCGTTGCGCGGATGTCTTGAGGCTGCGGAAAAGGCGCTAACGGAAAAGCTCGATGCGCGCGCTTGGGAGAGCGTGATGCGCTCGAAGGCGAAGGCCGAGGTGGCCGGTGTATAAGCTGTGCCGCGCTCTTTGGGTCGTTGCCGTTCTCGAGTTCGGCTACGCACTTGCTGTCGCGATGGTCGCTGGGTGGCCCTGGTCGATGTTCGTGGTGGCCGCAGTCACCGCCCTTAGGACGCTCAGGCGAGGTCGTCACCTGTGGGCTCATGGGATGTCCCACTGGGCGACCGAGGCCGACCTGGGAGGAATGATCGACGCCGACACGGGATTGATGGTCGGACGTCTATCCGATCAGCAATCGATGACGGCCGGCCAGCGTTTTGGGCCGTTGCTCGATCCGAAGGTCAGCTCGAAAGAGGCTTGTCAGACGGCGGCCCGGGTTTGGTCGTCTCGAAAGAAATCTCGACTGGTGCGTCTCTCGCGCGCCGTGCACGTGGCGATCTGCGCGCCGACGAGCGCCGGTAAAGGGGCCGGGATCCTTGTCCCCGATTTGCGAGAGGATCCCGGCTCGAAAGTGGTGCTCGATTTCAAGGGCGAGTTGGCGCAATTAACCGCGAAGTACCGACAGAAGAAATTTGGCCATCGCGTTGAGCTACTCGACCCTTGGCATGTCGTGACAAACAATCCCGCGACGCTGAACCCACTCGATTTCATCGAGGCAGCCTCGTCCGAGGTGATCGATACGTGTCGTGACTTGGCTGAGCAACTGGTCGTCAAAAACCCTGAAGCCAAGGACAGCGTGCACTGGGACGAGTCGGCCGAGATGTGGATCGCCGGCGCGACGGCGGCGGTCGTTCGTTACGCGAAAGACAATCGGTCGCTGCAATCTGTCTGCGACGTCCTCAGCAACCCCGACAAAGTAAAGCAACTCGTTGAATTGCTTTGCAAGTCGGATGGCATGCTGCCGCGGATCGGGGGCCAGCTCGGACATTTCCAGGAAAAGGAACTTGCCTCGACGCTCACGTCAGCCAATCGGCATCTGCGTTTTCTGAGCACGTCCGCGGTGGCGGCGAGCACGTCGTGTTCAAGCTTCAACCCGGCGGATTTGAGAAAGGGCAAGATGACGGTCTATCTGGTGATTCCGCCAGAACATATGCGAGCGCAAATGGGCCTGCTCCGGATGTGGGTCGGAACCTTGATGCGCGCGGTCGTCCGAGGAGGGCTGCAACATGGCTAACGTCACCTTCGATCTCGACGAAGCGGCCGCCCTCGGGCCGATGGAGTGCATCAACGACGCCTTGGACAAATATCGCGGATATGGAGTGCGGCTTCGGCTTTATTACCAGTCGCGTGGCCAACTCAAAACGTGTTTTCCGAAGGACGGCGGGCAGACCTGTCTTTCAAACGTCACGCAAGTCTACTTCGGGATCAACGACTACGAGACTGCCGAGGAGGTCAGCCGCCGCTGCGGGGATCAGACCGTCGTCGTCGACAGCGGCGGTCGGAGCCGGAGTTATTCGGTGCAGAAAACCGGTTTGGGGCGGCAGGCGCACCCGACTCATTCGACCAGCTCGAACGAGAACTGGAGCCAGGTCGCTCGGCGCCTACTGAAGCCCGAAGAGGTGTTGGGGCTCGATGAACGAGTCGCAATCACCTTCGTGCAAGGGCTTCCTCCAATCTGGACCCGGCTCGAACGTTTCTACGAATGCCGGCGAATTGGCCCACCACGGTTTCGAGGAATCAAAACGGTGTTGGGAACCATGCTCATGCTCGCGGTGGGGACATGGTGGGCGACGATCGCAACTCTTGCTTTGGAAAGGCTTGGGAAATGAGTAACGGGATCAACAGAGCAGTCAAAGAGATTTTTTCAGAATTCCAGCTTAAGAACGTGCAAGCGACGGCAGAGCTGGCGCAGACCCTTTTCAGCGGCAGTAACGCGTACGTTCCCTACGGTCGGGGGCAAGGAGCAGCGAAAGATCATGACCACGAACAGCCGGCTCAAGGTGAAGAGCACGGCGTGCACGGAAAGGAGGAGCCGCAACAGGAACGCGGCGGAAGACAGATGTGAAAATCGCGTCCGCGTTTTTGGCGATGGCGTTCAGATGGATTCAAGAACGAATGTTTCGATCTTACGGTTCTCTTCATCGAAAGGATCAGAAGTCATGGGAAGGTTTATGGCGTGCGTTGGGATTGGGTTTCTCACGTTGGTGTATCTCATTTCGCCAATCGATCTGATCCCGGATTTCATCCCAGTGCTGGGACAACTCGATGACATCGGAGTGATCGTATTCGCCGGCAAAACGATTCATCGCATCATGTCGTCTCCGAAGACGGCGGAGTGAAGCGTTGAGTCGTAGCGGCCAACGAAGCTTTAGCGCCTAAAGGCGGAAAGCGGGTCCCGACTGCAGCGGGATGCCGCGTCCGCCGAAGGAGAAGTGAGAGCCTCCATTGCCACGATTAGCCATTGGAATCCGCACCGCTGTACGGCCCTACGCGATAAAGAGGCTCCCCGCAGACGCCGCTTGTCCGGCGTTGCGTATCGCGCCAAAGGTCTCGCCCTGATTCCGAAGCATGGACGTCCGCGCTCCTAGACAGTCGCTTACCCAGCAATAACTTTATGCGCACCTACACGGCCGATCTCCGTTGCGCGCCGAGCGCCCCCGAACATCCTGACTGGATGACGGAGGATCTGATTCAAGCGACGCTCGTTGTCTGGCAACCCTATTACGACGATGCCCTTAGCCGACAGGACGCAATCGACATGATCCTCGCTACAAGGCGCTTATTCCAAATCTTGTCAGGATGATGGGCGATCCAAATGCGATGGAACTTGCGGTCGGACAAAATCGTCCGTGTGATACGAAGCACGAGACAGCGAGTCTAAAGCGTTGCGCCTGTCCTTGAACCGTGCTAGCGTCGGCCCCGCAGATTGATCGTATAACGTCACTTTTCGTAGCGTTCGGAGGGCCATGCTGTTTGGGTTTGGAGAGATACGGCTCTGGTTGAGCGTTGAACTGCAGCGACGGATGCTGAAACGCCGCTTTTCGGCGTGAGGGCGGCGGAGAAGATCACGATTATGGACCAAGATATCGCGGCTGCCGCGATTGGATTCATAACGGCCTATCCTACATTTCGCCACATCGTCTTCGCCCGCTCTGCTGAGGACGCCGACAAACTCTCGTTGCGTTTCCATGACGAATTTGGAATCGTGTTGAAAGAGGATTTCCTCAGCAAGACAATCAGCCAGCAGCTGGGCGTCACCGTACTTTCGTTTCATGACGAGATTGGGAGAGTCAAGAACTCTGAAAACGTCGTCGAGGTATCCGATCTATCGCAGGCGAGGGCTGCGGTCCCAGAAATATCGGCTGCCGTGCATCACCGAGGGCAAGGGCAGCGAGGACCGAGCCGACCACTCAGATAGAAGGAATAGCGCGATAGGCTTGAATTAGCCGGTCCACAGCCGTACGGGAGTCGTCAGCACTTCCAAGAACTTTCAGATAAGCCGCCTTGTTAATCTGCGACCGAACGTTCGTCGGAAGGAGATGCTCGTCGGGATGAACGGCATTGAGTCGAGATTCCATGAGGTTCAATCGCGATTTGAACATGTTCGCCACGCTTTCGGCGATGACGGCGTCGTCTAGCGCGCCCGACAGCTCGTTAAGCTTCGCGATCCGATTAATGGCCAACGGATGCGTATTGTTGCGGTTTCCTGCGAGCGATTCGTAGTCGAGGATCAAGCCCATCACATACCACGCATTCACGATGAGCATGCTTCGCGCTCGCGGGACCATCGCTTCAAATGCGAATGCGTCAGCCTCGAACTCCTGCTCTTTCCGAAAGTTGACGTCCTCTACGCAAGCCAATGTCGGCGCAGTGCTGGCCGCCGATCCTAAGTTCAACGCGGAATGTCGGAGCTCTAAATGTCCGAATTCATGCAACAAAATGAAGAGCAAGCCTCCGGCAAACGCGTGTTCCGCATCATGCGTGAGTCGCGCGCCGAAGCTTTCACCGATTTTGGGCAGAGGCTGGGGATGATGCAGAAAATGCAGCGAAAGCGACTGCGCCTGGAAGGCCGTACTGATGAATCCCTCGCGGGTTAGACCCGCTTTGACCGCAATCGCGTCAAAATGCTTGTTGATCTCGGCGATCAACAGCGACAGCTCCATCCGAAATTGCAGGACCTCAAGCAAACCATCGAACAGCACGATGTGACCTGGCTCAAGCTCGGCACCGGCGTTGCACAGCGGCTCGTTCACGACATAGATATCCGTCCGGCTAAGCCGTTCTTGGTACTCCGGACGAATCAACTCGCGCAGCTGATCTACAATACTTCGTACGAAGAGCGCTTCGGGATCGGACGTCGTAACTGGGCTATCGGTTTGCGCGACATGCCGCAAAATAGCGCTCGCCGCGGTCCGGCTGCCGACGTCGGGAGCAAGCGCGGACCATGCTTGAATCAGCTCAAGGATTCTAGATTTGGCCAGCGTTTTTGTCATCGAAGAATGAGCAGACCAGGATCTCGACCGTTCCGTAGTCAGCGGTCAACGGATCAAGCTCGAGTTGTTTCCCTTGGTTCCTAAGTACGAACTTGACGCCCGACAAGCCTTCGAAGGGCGGCGATACTCGCTCCGGGTTGACTGCTCTCGAAGAGCCGCGCAAGGGCTCATTTCCTCTTCCGCGTTGGATCATGCTCCAGAGGTAATTGGAAAGAACTCCCGTGGCGACGCTGACAGAAATTGCGGCGAAATCCAGTTCACCAATCCACTCGACGAGATTGTCAAAGAAACCCGGGCGCGAATGGGGTCCCGACCAAGCCACTTTTAAGTCATGGTCGACGCCGCGATTATCGCGAAACGACGCTACCTGGTGAGCGGCGAAGAGCGAGCATAGCTTTTCGGTCTCAACGAGGTCATCAGCAACAAAGCGGATTTGCATCGGGCACCTGGTTTACGACATTCTCGTTCGATCATGATAGCTCTGAGAAGGGACGGGTTCTACTCGGCATCAAACCAGCGGTCGATTGGTTGGCGAACCAACAAATGCGGCTATTTGTTGGTAGGCGGTCTGGCGCTGGCTCAGCGAGCCGATAAAATGTCGGGAGCGAGACCTCTGGTGTCTTCCTTCAAGGGGCGGAACGTTGAAGCGGTTTGTCGCGTTGGCGCGGGTTTCGAGTCGGGAGCAGGAACGCGAAGGGTTTTCGCTGGCGGTGCAGGAAGACGCGCTGAAGCGATACGCCTCGCAAGCCGGCGGCGAGATCATGCGCCTGTTCCGTATCGCCGAGACGGCCAGTAAGACCGACGAACGAAAGACTTTTCGTGAGCTGATCGCGTACGCCAAGAAGCACGCGGCGGAGATCGATGCCCTGCTCTTCTACAAAGTCGATCGGGCGGCGCGCAATCTCTACGACTATGTGGAACTGGAGCGGCTCGAGTCTGAGTACGATGTACCGTTTATTTCGGTCTCCCAACCGACGGAGAACAACCCGGCGGGCCGCATGATGCGGCGGACGCTGGCCAACATGGCCAGTTTTTACACCGAGCAGCAATCGGTGGACGTTCGCGAAGGACTCGCGCGCCGGGTTCAAGAGGGCTGGTTCGTGAACCGCGGGCCTTACGGCTATCGAAACGTCCGCAAGAACGGTCGCGGGCTGGTAGAGGTCGCTCCCGTACCTGCGGCGAACGTCAGGCGAATTTTCCACCTGTTCGCTTACGAGAATCACACGCTGGACACGCTGGTCGAGCAGCTGGCCACCGAAGCCAGGGAGTTCCGGCCCGCACTGCCTCGCTTTCCGCGAAGCTCGGTCCATAACATCCTGCAGGACCGAGCGTACATCGGTGAAATCGAGTTTCGCGGCCAGTGGTATCCGGGCAAGCATGAACCGTTGATCGATCGTGCGACGTGGGACCGCGTGCAGGCCCTTCTGGGTGGCCACGTTTACCAGTCGCATGCCCTGACCTATGCTGGCGACGTGATTCAATGCGGTCATTGCGGGCACCCGATCACCGGCGAGCAGAAGACGAAGAAGACGAAGTCAGGTGAGCGGTTCTACAATTACTACCGCTGCACGTACTACAACGTCGCAGGGCATCCACGAACGCGAGTGACCGAAGCCGAGCTTGATCGGCAGGTCCTCGCCATCTTCGATCGCATGCGAATCGAAGACGAATCTGTCCGCGCATGGTTCCGACAAGTCCTTCGCTCGCAGACGGCCGACGCCCAACGGGAATCGGGCCAGCAACGAGCGGAGCTCCAGCGGCAAGAAACGCTAATCGTCGCGCAGCAGGATCGACTGCTTAATCTGCGGATCGATAACCAGATCGATCAGGACACGTTCGCAGCGAAGCAAACGCAGCTCAGGGATCGCCTGGCCAAGATCAAGCTGCAACTCGACGTGCTCGACCGCTCGCACGATGAAACGGCGGAATTAGCGACGAAAGTTTTTGAACTTTCTCAAACGCTTCGGCAGCAGTGGCTTACGGCGGATTATGCCGCGAAGCGTCGAATTCTCGAAATGGTCTTTTTGAACTGCCGCCTCCATGACGCAAGTCTCGCCCCAACAATAAGAAAGCCCTTCGACGTCCTCGCCGAAGGGCTCGTTTCTAAAAACAGTCGGGGCGACAGGATTTGAACCTGCGACCTCTTGGTCCCGAACACAGCGGTCGCCCCTGCTAATCGTCGAAACGGAGTGCCCAGGTTCTGGCCGTGATCCCCCAACAACGCCACGCTAAATGGAATAATAGCTTATGGCCCAAGAGGTTAGGACGATCATCACACCCAAGTGGGAGGAGCCGCAGGTGCCGTCCGGCACTTGCGGCTGTTCCTACTTTACGGTGACGGAGACATAACTATTCAGCCCCTCTGATCTTGCTACAACGAACGCCCATCCAAGAGTGCGGGCATCCTTGCGGTTTAGAGTGACGCCTATAGGCCAGGTGACAGGGAATGCCTTTCGAGGGCGAATGGAGCGAACGAGCAACTATCCCAGCGACATCACGAAAGTCGAAGGCGAACGAGGCGGCCATCATGTCGTGATTCACACGATGCAGTTAATTCGCGGGGACTAGCGGTCGCTCGAGTTGACGGGCTACATCGTCGGTAACGGATCGTGGCTACTGCGAGCGGAATCGCGTCCAACAAAAGGCCGGCGTCGGGCTGGATCAGCCGCTGGAAACAGTGATCGCCGGGAAGCCTTCCGCGAGCCAGTACAGTTCCCTAAGCAACAGTCGGTC
>Ga0210393_10000660_pt1 | contig 30478 bp, 23 predicted proteins | sample IncBWC27OmetaG_FD_160068 | JGI IMG/M metagenome (GOLD analysis project Ga0210393, IMG submission 160068) | Forest soil microbial communities from Barre Woods Harvard Forest LTER site, Petersham, Massachusetts, United States - Inc-BW-C-27-O ...
GCGGGGCACAATTGTGTCGCTCGCCTTCTCGCCCAGCGGCACCGATCTCGCCATCGCGACGCCCGACGTCGTGGAAGTGTGGGACGCGAACCAGGCTCAGCGTCGCTGTGAATTCCCTCAGCGAGATAAGGGATCTGTCTGGTGGAGTGTACGGTATACGGCCCAGGGGCGGTTGGTTGCGATCGGCAGCGGGGCCAAGTATGCCCACACGCTGCGCATCAATACGAAGAAAGGCGTCACGACCGGCATCCATCAGCCCGTCGACGAGGAAATTCGTGTGTGGGATGTCGACGCGCAGCGCGAAATTCGACATCTCAGCGGACATCACGACTCGGTGCGAAGCGTCGACCTCTCTGCGGACGGCACCCTGCTCGTCTCGGGAAGCCGAGACCAAACCGTTCGGATCTGGGACCTGACACGGGCGCGAAAATCGCGAGCTGCGACATCGGCCAGCGAGTATGTCGACTCGTCGGAAATGAGCCAGGGCTCGACTCCTCGCGGCGATGTCAAACCAACGATCACCTTGGTCGAAAGCGAAAGCGCCCAGCGCGAGGCCTTTCAATCGCTCCAGTATTTGATTGAAGCTTCCAACGTCGCTTCCGCGAGCGGGTCGCAGCCGGCGGCTCTCGAGCAAGTGCAGCCGGATTTCGGTGAGAGTTGGACCTGGGAGGACGGCAACGGATCGTGCTTCTTCTGGGACGACCTGCTCGGTTTGATCCAGCTCAAAGGGCTCATCCCGCCCATCAATCTGGGTTCGAGTGATAGCGAAAGCCGGAAGTCTGCGGGGTCGGTCACGGATCCGATTGTCGCCAGACCCGTGAATCGACTCGGCCAAACCAACGCGGCCTCAGCGGGGAGCGAGTTCCGTTCGGCCTCCGCGCACGACGCCACCGGTTGGAGCCGACGCGGGAGCTACCAAGGCCCCATGGCCGGCGGCTCTTCCGGCTCCTCGAGTCACAGCGGCGGCTCCTACTACTTTGACGGACACGGGGGCTCATCCCACGGCGGTGGTGGCGAACACAGCGGAGGCGGGGGCCACGGCGGCGGTGGCCACGGAAGTGGCGACGAGCATAAGAAATAGAACCGAGTCCGCTCGCGCTTTCACGGCCCCCTTGCTCGGGCTGTTCATTCCGCGTCGACGGCTCGCACGGTCGTGACCGACTTGAACCGCTTGTGATCGGCGAAGGTCCAGACCACCTGCTTGTCCCGCGTGATCTCGAACGCGTGCGTGCCGTGGCCCTCTTGGCCGCGGAGAAAATTGCCGACGAGATAGTTGCCGTTCTTCAAGATCTGCAAGCTCGAAACCCACGTCAGGTTGAGTTCGGGTGCGTCGCTCGCTTTGAACTCCCACACGATTTTGCCGGCAGGCGAGACTTCGATCAGGCGCTTCTGCGTGCCGCCTCCGATTAGGGTGTTGCCGTTCGCGAGTCGTCTTGCGTCGCCCGTGTTTTCCACGCCCGTGTACTGCCAGACGATCTGGCTGTCGGGACTGTATTCGCGAATCGCCCCGTCACCTTCGTGGGCCGCGAGGATGTTGCCGCCGGCGAGCTGATGGACGTTGCGAACCTGCAGGTGATAGGCCGTCTGATTGGTCGAGAGCTTCGTGATGTGGACGACCTTGCCCTTCGGATCGACCTCGACCACCTGGCACGGCCCCTGCTCGGCCACGAGCGTGTTGCCGTTCGCGAGTCGTTCGCAGCCGAGCACCTGCGGGCACTGGCTGACGTAGTTCCACACCGTTTCGTTGCGCGGATTGACTTCGACGACGCCGGTCGGTTTGCCGCCATAAGCGTAGACAAGGTTGCCGTTGGGCAGCGTCTGAAAGATGACGGCAATGCTCCGCGGCTTGAACTCCCGCACGATCTCGCCTTGCGGATCAAGTTCGACAAACCGATTGGGGCAATTGCCATATTCGAAAAACATCAACCGATGCCGGACGGGCACCTCCGCCGCGGAGGCACACACGGGCCACGCAGAGAGGACCACGAAGAGTTGCCAGAAGAGTTGCGAGAAACGGCTCATCCGACGGCCTTCGCTTGAAAAGGAAATGTTTGGCCAAATGGCGAACAGGCGATTGTCTTCAATCATGGGATGGAACAGCGATCCTCGCCAGCCTCCGCCGGGCCAGGTTCGTTGTCGGACAGCCGATTCCTCCAATTGAACTTTGCAATGCAAAGTTAACCGGCTATAACCGACGGAAGTTATTCCGCTGTTGTTGGAAAAACGTATGGATGATCCGACTCCGCCCACCTTCAGCCCTGATTTGATTTCACCCACTGCCACAGCCATCGCGTCGGTTGATCCAACCGAGTCGCCGCCGCGCCTGTGGGAAATCGCCTCGCTCGTCGAGATCATGATCCTGGCGGATCTGGCGATCTATCGGGGCGAAGGAGTGGCTTACGCGGGTTGGGCCGCGCTGCTGGCCTTGATGCCCGTGCTGCTCTATCTCGGTTCCGCGCGGCGTCGGCCGCGACGCAGCGTGTTTCTGCTGGGCACCATGCTCGTTGTGTTGGCCGCGCGGCTGCTGTGGTGCGGGTCGCTGGTTGAAAAGGCCGTCGGCCTCGCTCTGCTGCCCTGTTTCGCGCTCGCGGCGGCTGGTTACACGCCGTATCTCAACGAGGCCCTCAGTTTCACGCTGCAGATTCCTTATCACGGCGGCCGCGGGTTGATCGCGTATGGACGCGGGCTCTTGCACTTCGGGCGGCGGTTTGCGCCGTCGACGGCGATCGCCATCGTACTGCCGGTCGTCATCGGCGCGGCCTTCAGCCTGCTGTTTGTATTGGCCAATCCCGATCTGGTGAAATCGGTCAGCGAAACCCTCTCGCACGTGCTCGAGCAGTTTCGGAACGGGATGCTGGAATTCTCACTCGGCGAAAGCGTCTTCTTGGCGTGCGTGGGCTGGATTACCGTCGCCCTGTTGCGGGCTCGCGTGACCGCCCCGCAGAGGTCGCTCGTCTCTCGGAATTCGGCAGTTCCCTCCTTCGCTCAACAGGCAGACGCCGCTCCGCGGCCCTTGTATCTGGCGTGGCGGAACTCGCTCGCACTCGTGGTGCTGATCTACGCCGTTTACTTGGTGTTCGAATTCCAGACGCTCTGGTTCCGTCAGTTCCCCAAAGGCTTCTATTACTCCGGCTACGCACACGAAGGAGCCGCCTGGCTGACCATCGCGCTCGGTTTGGCGACTTCGATTCTCTCGCTGATTTTTCGGGGACGCATTCTTACGGATAGTCGCGTCAATCGGCTGCAACGGCTGGCCTGGATCTGGTCGGCCGAGAATCTAGTGCTCGCGGCGGCCGTCTACAACCGGTTGTTCATCTACGTCGGCTTCAACGGCATGACGCCGATGAGAATTCTGGGCTTCTACGGCGTGTCGGCGGTCGTCGTCGGGTTCTTGCTCGTGGTCGTGAAGATTCTTCGCGGCCACAGTCTGGCCTGGCTGTTACAGCGACATCTCTGGACGCTCGGCTTCGCCATCTATCTCTATGCGATCACCCCGCTCGACTATCTGTCGATGCGTTACAACGTCGCTCGAATTCTCGCCGGCGATTCGGCCCCTTCGGTACAGATTACCGAGCACTTCATTTCCTCCGAGGGGCTGCTCGCCTTGTTTCCGTTGCTCGACTCTTCGGACGTGGTCGTCAAAACCGGCGTGAGGGCACTGCTCGATCGCCGCCGTGATGAAACCGAGGACGAACGGGCCGCGACCGAGCACTGGACCGCCTATCAAATCGCGGATCGCCTGTTCCTGGATCGAATGAACCGCTTACCCGCTTCGACGGCACGCTTCCCGGACGAAGAAACGCGCCAGGCCGCCTGGATTCGCTTCAAAACGGTGGCCTATCAGTGGTATTGAACGGGTCCGGGCCGCCGTTGACTTTCGAGCGGCCGGGCTGCATTGTTGAATGCATCGGAAAACCACCGAGTTGGCGTCTTCAACCAGACCACTTCATCGAGCGAGACAATGACGGAACTGCTGGAAGCCAAGGGGATTTTGCGGCGGGCGGCGTATGACGCGCGGAACGCTCAGCCGGACAAAGATGCCATCAGCGAAGTCGCCGTGGCGACCCTTCTGAACCTGCCCGAATACCAGGCGGCCCAAGCGGTGCTGTGGTACATCGATTGCCGCTCGGAGCTGCGGACCAAGCAGGCTTTGCCCGAGGTGCTGAAGAGCGGCAAGCAAATCATCATTCCGTATTGCACGGTCGACGAGTCGGGCGCGAACAAGCTCGGGCTCTGGCGGCTCGAACGGATGGACGAACTCGTCGTCGGCAAATGGAAAATCCTCGAACCGCCTCACGAACGGTGGAGTGAGCCGGGCAAGGAGTATCAGCCCGAGCAGCTCGACCTGGTGATCGTCCCGGGCGTGGCCTTCAGCCGCGAAGGCGGCCGCATGGGCAACGGCCAGGGTTACTACGACCGCTTGCTGCAGCACGTGCGTATGGATTGCCGACTGATCGGCCTCTGCTACGAATGCCAGTTGTTCGACGATCTGATCGTCAGCCCGCACGACGTCTTCATGGATAAAGTCGTCACAGAACGGGCGACGTATGAAGGCCACCGACGCTCGGCGCAGTAAGTCTGTGTGCCACTGCTGAACTTGTTCAGCCGTGTGTATTTCGGCTGCAGTGTCGCTCTCGATCAATCGAAGCCACTGCTGAGTTCGTGAGCTCAGCAGTGGCATACAGAATCAAAAAGGCCCTACGTTAAGAAGGCTGCATCAAGAAGGCTGTGCGTCTTTAGGAACGCGTTTCTCTATGCCCGCCCTGATCGACGACACGTACGCCGAAGCTTTCCGTAGCATTTACGTCGAGTTTCTCATCACGGCCCGCGATCGCCGGTGGGTGCAACACGCGGTTGACGCGGCGACGGGCAACGCGTCGAGCACAATCCTGTGTGACTGCGAGGCCGGCGTCGATCGCTTCGTCGGTCCGGGTAGCGGCGGCGACGAGTCGTTTCAAACGCCGGATGGTCGACCCGGCGCGGTCGTGCAACTGCACGTGCCGCGGTTTCGCAAAGATCGCGTCCCCGCCCTCGAAAAATCTTCCCTCGTGCGCATCAGTCAGAATGTGCTCACCTGTCCGACGGCTGCGTGCTTCAATCTGATCGATTCGCCGAACTATTACTGCATGGGCAAGAAGATCTCCTTCTTCGGCGACGGGTTTCAGAAGCGGATCGAGCGCTTCGGCCGCAAGCTGTGGTGGATTCCGACGCTCGGCGGCGAATTCATCCTCGATCGGCGACTCGGATACGTCGACGGACTGATGGGCGGCAACCTGTGGTACTTCGGCGAAAGCGAAGATGCCGCACTGAACGCTGCGGAAGCCGGTGTCGCGGCGGTCGCCAAGTGCCCCGGCGTGATCATGCCTTTCCCCGGCGGCATCGCCGGCAGCGGCTCTAAAGCGGGCAGCAATTACAAATTCATGTTCGCAAGCACCTACGAAAAGTTCTGCCCGCTGCTTGCCGACGATCCCAAAGCGAAGTCGGAGCTGCCGCCCGGCGTTCGCTCGGTGCAGGAAATCATCATCAACGGCCGCGATCTGGCCTCGATCATCGCTGCGACGCAAGCCGCCATCGCCGCGTCGGTGAACACGCCCGGCTTGTTGAGAATCTCGGCGGGCAATTACGGCGGCCGGCTCGGCAAGAGCTTTATCTATCTGCATCCCGAGAAGCAGCCGGCGCCGGCCGCTTCTTGAGCGGTGTCATTGACCGACTTTCCCGTTCGGGATCGCTCCCGACCGAAATCTTCGAACTGGCGGCTTGAGCTTGTAGGACATCAGTGTCAGACCGCTGCCGGGTTCGGATTTAAATTCCACCGGCCTGGCTTTCCCGGGCGCCGAGCGGCAAATGGTCAACACCCCGTCTTCGATCTTGTAGATCCCCAGCGCAGTCCCGCCCGTGCCTTCGCCGCCGGTGAAGGTGATATTAATCGTCGCGGGGTTGGCCGTCGGGTCGATCATGGTCTTGCTGGCGATGAAGAGCTTGCCGTCGTTGAGCGCCTTGGTGTCGCCGTCCGCGTAAAAGACGAGTTGGACCTTCTGCAGGTCGTCGTCCGAGGCTTTCTTGCCGTCGAGAGCATAGGACACCGACTGCCAGATTCCGGCCAGCTCCCGCCGGCCCGCCGCGACGAGTGCCTCTTTCACGCCTTGCGGCTCGCGCTTGAACACCTCAAACAGTTGATTGTCGCCGGCTTTGCTCTCGAGGGCCGCGGGCCGTTCGGGTTTTCCTAGCGGCATGCACATCGTCAGCGTGTTGCCGGAGAGTTCATAGATCGCGGAGACCTTCACCCCTTTCATCGGACCGCTCACGATCACGACGTCGTAGTGCTTGGGCGAATGCGCGGGATCGACCTGCATGGTTCCGTGCGTAATTCCGCGGCGCTGGACCACAGCGTAGCGGCCATCCTTTTGAATGATCATCCGATCGGCCTCGTGTCCGGCGGGCTGCGCCTTGCCGTTCACTTTCACTTGCGAAAAGCTCCAGACGCCGGCGAGGCGATCCAGTTCCTGGTTGCCCGCATCGTCAGCGGCCAGAGCCGCGTGGAAATTGCACGTTACTGCGAGAGCGATGCACAGCGTCAGGGCAAACCGCGTCATAACAGCCTTTGGTAAATGCATCGCGCCGGCCTTTCTTCCAGTGGAAATGCTACGCCTGCCGATTGCTCCCTGATTCCTGGGCATGCCAGCGGGCGGTCGCTAATCTGGCAGGATTAAGTTCGTGATTGCTCAGGTTCGTGACGAGCCCGCCAGTTTCGCACAACCAAAAGCCTGTCCGCCAGACCCTCGCGGAATTTCCCCACCATGTCGATGATTTCTTTGGATCGGCTGCGTGATTTTCGCGCGGCGATTGTGGCAGCCGTCCTGTTTGTTTGCCTAAGCCCGGCGCATGTGACATTCGCCCGAGACGACGCCGATCTGTTGATCGCCCGCACGCCGCCGCACACGCCGCAGGAACAACAGCGGATGTTCCACCTGCCGCCGGGCTTCAAGATCGAGCTGGTCGCCAGCGAGCCGGACATCGTCAAGCCGATCAACATGAAGTTCGATTCGGCCGGGCATTTGTACGTCACGCAATCGTACGAGTATCCGTTCCCTCATCCGGAAGGAGCACCCGGGCGCGACACGATTCGCCGCGTCGTCGACACGAACGGCGACGGCATTCCAGACAAGGTGTCGGTGTTTGCCGACGGTCTGTCGATTCCGATTGGCGTGACGCCGATTCCCGGCGGCGTCTTCGGCTACTCGATCCCCAATCTGTATCGCTTTCCCGACAAGAATGCCGACGGCGTGGCCGACTCGCGCCAGATCGCCTACAGCGGTTTCGGCCATCGCGATACACACGGCATGGTGAACGGCCTCAACTACTGGCTCGACGGCTGGATCTATTGCTGCCACGGCTACTCGAACACGTCGACCGTCAAAGGGACGGACGGCTCGACAATCACCATGACGTCGGGCAATACGTTTCGTGTCCGCATCGACGGTTCGCACGTCGATCAATTCTCGTTCGGACAAGTCAACCCGTTCGGGATGACGTTCGATCCGCGCGGCGACATGTTCACGGCCGATTGCCACAGTCGCCCGGGCATGCTCGTGCTCCGGGGCGGCTGTTATCAAAGCTTCGGCCGGCCGCACGACGGTCTCGGCTTCGCGCCGGAGATTATGACGCACGAGCACGGCTCGACGGGAATTGCCGGCATCGTTTACTACACGGGCGATCCGTTCCCGGCCGAGTACCGGGACACGATTTTTCTCGGCAACCCGGTCACGGGAATCATCAACCACGACCGGATTACCTCGCAGGGCTCGACGCACAAAGGAGTCGAGCTGCCCGACTTTATGACGTGCGACGACCTCTGGTTCCGGCCCGTCGATTTGCAACTGGCGACGGATGGCTCGATCTATGTCGCCGACTTCTACAACTGCATCATCGGACATTACGAGGTTCCGCTGACGCATCCGCTGCGCGACAAAACGCGGGGACGGATCTGGCGGATTTCTTATGTTGGCAAGGACGGGGCCGCCGCTGCCGCGCCCAAGATGGTCGACCTATCGCGAGCCCCGCTCGAAACGTTGGTCGCATCGCTCGCTAGCGAGAATCTGCCCACGCGGACGTTTGCCACGCACGAGTTGGTCGACCGCATCGGCAAGCCTGCGATCCCCGCCGCGCGCCACGTGTTTGAGACGTCGAAGAGTGCCGCGGCGAGGGCGCACGCAATCTGGGTATTGCACCGATTGGGCGCCTTCGACGACGAGATCGTGGGGCACGCAACTGGAGATGCCGATCCGCTCGTCCGCGTCCACGCGATCAAGGCAATTGGAGAGATTCAGCATTGGAAACCACTGCACTGGTCACACGTAAGTGGACATTTGGACGACCCCGATCCATTCGTCCGACGGACCGCCGCCGAGGTGCTGGGATTGCATCCGGTCATGGGAAATCTCACTCCCCTACTCGCGACTTGGAAAGCAAGTGATCCTACCGACACGATGCTGATCCACGTCATTCGCATCGCATTGCGAAACACGTTGCGAGCAGTCGAGGGGGCATGGCAAAACCCTCGGGAAGCCTCCTACGATGTGCAAGGCCGGCTACTCGACGTCTGCATGGGCATCCACACGCCGACAGCCGCGGGTATGGCCCTCTCTTTTCTTGCGGCCAATCCAAACGTGACACCGCGCGTTGCCGACGCAATGGCTTTTATCGCCAACACGATCGAAGTCTCGCGACTGCCGGAACTGGACCACGTGGCGATCGCCTATCGTGGCAAGGGACTCGAACTCGAGAGCAGTGTGCTTTCGTCACTGTTTCGCGCGAGCCGTGAACGAGGCGCACCGGTCTCTGACGACGTAAGAGCGTGGGCGGAAGCTGTCGTGAAGAGTCTGTTCGAGCAACGCAACGCCCATAGCGCTCGCCAAGGGATTGCGCTGGCATCAGAGGCCCGCGTGAAGTCAGCCGTGCCGCGATTAGAGAAAATCTTGAAGTCTCCTCGTTCGCAGCGGATGCACGGGGCAGCCGCCGAAGCGTTGATTCGGATCGATGCGCGCGCCGCGTTGCCGGCGATCGAGGCGGCCGTGCGAAATCCCGAAGCGCCGATCAAAGTGAGGTGCGAGATTGTCGACACCTTGCGGCAGACGACCGATCCGGCTAGCCGAGCCTTTCTCGTCTCGTTGCTGCAGGTCGCTCCACAGCAACTGGCGACGTCGGTCGTCGACACGCTGGCACGCAGTCGCGACGGAGCGGCCGCTCTGGTCGAGGCCGTGGAAAAAGGCCAATGCTCGCCGCAACTCTTGGCCGACCCGGCGCTCCGCGGCCGACTGCACGCGGTCGCCGGCCCGCAGTTGGAGGGGCGATTGTCGAAACTGTTGGAAGGATTGCCGAAAATCGACGAGCGAATCAACAAAGCGATCGCCGCCCGGGCCGCCGATTTTGCGAAAGCGTCGCCCAACGCGGACCGTGGCGTCGCCGTCTTTCAGAAAAATTGTGCGGCCTGCCATCAGATCGCCGGCAAAGGAAACCGCGTCGGCCCGCAACTCGACGGGGCGGGCAACCGTGGCGTCGAACGGCTGTTGGAAGACGTGCTCGATCCCAATCGCAACGTCGACGTGAACTTCCGCGCGACAATTCTCACCCTCGACGACGGCCAGGTCCTCAACGGCTTCATCATTCGCGAAGAGGGGCCGGTCCTCGTATTGGTCGACACAAAGGGAGCCGAACAGCGGATCGCCAAAAGCAAAATCGAGCAACGGACGCAGACAAAGCTTTCGCCGATGCCGGCAAATGTCGTCGACCTGCTCTCGCCGCAAGAACTAAATGACTTGCTGGCGTATCTGCTCCAGCAACGCAAGCCGGGCGAGGCGAATCGATAGCTCAGCTACGTTTCTGTCCCGGATCGTGTTTGCGATTCACTCAGCGACAACGTTCGATTGAATCCGGCCGAGCTGCGAGATGGCTTGAGAATAGGCATCAATGCGGCGGAATAATCTCTTCGCGTTGTAGAACCTGACGAATTTCTTCAAAGGCAGCTTTAATCCTACCGGGCGGGAACGGGATGTGTACAAGGCCATGGATGTTTGAGAAGTCAGCGCAATCCTCCTCAAGCAAGACGATTGCCCTCTCGAAGCCCAATCTTCCCTGAAATAGACCAGCTTCGTGGACGACATTCAGTCGCGCCTGTTTCGTTCCGTCTTTCGTCTCGTCCTCGGCTGTCATCACAATGAAGGCGAACGATACAGCATCAAGCATCTCGCCCAGCCTCCCCGCGTTGGTCTTTCCAGCCGCGGAGCCGCGGTTGAATTCTTCGTAGTCAAGCTTAAGTGTTTCGTGAAGGAAGTCTTTCAGCTCGCGCCACGCTGAGGAACGGCCATGCCCGATGAAAATCTTTGAACCTTTTCTTAGCTTCGCTCGCTTTGCCATCTCTTTGTGTTCTAAATGCAACGACGCTTGGCGGGTGAACTGTGCGAAGGCCTTGATTGTATCAATGCTGCTGCGCACTGAGCAGATTTGTGCGTACAGAAAAATATGCGGTGGGGTCTGGATTCCATTCCCTATAGCAACTATGTCGTGTGAGAAGAACTTTCCTGAAGGCTGCAAAGTCTTTATGAAGTCTCGCACACTGAATGCCCGCTTTGCGACCACCTTTTCGAGAAGGTTTTTCAGGTAAACGTCGTCCGTTTCCTCGATCAATGCTGAGAGGATAGAGGCTAGTTCTTCCCGCAACGGTTCGGCCGCGTCCACAACATCGCCGGCCTCTTCGAGGATTTGTTCGAGCGTCGGCGATTTTTCCGAGCGCGTGAGCAAATCGTAGAGAGCGTCGTATTGATACTCCGCCCAGTCGCCCTGAGTTCCGCTGGAATACCGGCCGTGGAATCCCCATTGAGGATCGAACCTTGCGCCCGCAGGGGGTGGTTTGAGGTCGCTGTAATATACTCGCGAATGATAACCAAGCCAGGACCCACTAAATGATGCAGAGGCGTCGCTGACAGCCTCGTCTAACCGCTTCAGCGTTGCTCGCAGTTCGGGGCCGTCGAATTTGGCGATGGCGTCGTCGAACCGTTTGGCAAGATCGGCCAAGAATGTCTGGAAATCGCGCAACTCTATTTTTCCCTCAGAGACAAGGGTTCCCCTTCACTGCGTATGTCGCGGCTGGAAAAGCATGATGCTGAGCGATCTCAGATTGGGAACGCTGCCGGCGTCATCGTGCAAGCCCGCTACGAGGCACTTAAGAATACCAATCGCAAAATCCCTTGATAACGCGGCAGACGACCACACTTTCTGATCCTCTGAAAGATTCGCCCCCGTCGTTCGTGTATAGATGAAGACGGAGGCAATTATGCCGGGCGTTCCTGATACTCGTGCCAGCCTGATTCTGCGTTTGCCGCGGATGGAAGATGCCGAGGCGTGGCGCGAGTTTGTCGCGATCTATGAGCCGTTTGTGCACCGCTTTGCGCGGCGTAACGGCTTTCAAGAGGCAGACGCCCGCGAGCTTGTGCAAAACGTGTTGCTGTCAGTGGTTAAGGCGGTCGGACGTTGGCAGGCCGACTCCCAGCGGGCCCGATTTCGCACCTGGCTGTTCACGATCGCCCGCAATCAACTTCTCGATCAAATCGCCAAGAAGCGGCGGCGTCAGCCCGTGCGCAGCGGGTCGAGCAGTCTGGTCGACATGCTGCTGCAGCAGCCGGCCCCCGATGATCTGGCGGAGCAGCTGGCCCTCGAGCATCGCCAAACTCTGTTCCGCTTTGCGGCGGCCCGCGTCCGGCGTTCGTTCAAGCCGACGACCTGGCGGGCTTTTTGGATGACGAGCGTGGAACAGTGCCCGGTCGAGGAGGCGGCGGAGTCGCTGGGGCTTTCGGCCGGCGCTGTTTACATCGCCCGCGCCCGGGTCCTCGCCCGGCTGCGCGACGAAGTGCGACAGTTGGAGGACGATCATGCGTTGTGACGACGTCCGACTCGAAAGAGTCCTCCTCAATGCCGACGAGGCCAGCGCCGAGTTCGCGGAGACGGCCCGACACCTCGAGTCGTGCCCGCGCTGCCGCGAGCGCCTCGCCGAGCTTTCCGGCGCCGACGATCTTGTCAAAGAGGCCTGCGACACGCTGCGCGACGGAGGCGAGCCGACGCTCGAACGCAAGAACGGTCCCGCGTCGGTCGTGGTCTCCGTCGAGCCGCTGCTGGGTGAAGACAATCCGATCGATTGCGAAACGGTGTCGCTCGACTTTCTCGAGCCGGCCAGCCATCCCGAGATGTTGGGACGCATCGGCCGCTATGAGGTCGAGCGGTTGATCGGCGCCGGCGGCATGGGCGTGGTGATGAAGGCCTACGACACGGAATTGCACCGGGTCGTGGCGATCAAAGTGCTGCTGCCCCATCTGGCCACCAGCTCGGCCGCGCGGCGGCGCTTCGCCCGCGAAGCCAAGGCGGCCGCGGCCGTCGTCCACGAACATGTGATTCCGATTTACGACGTCGAATCGGACGTCTCGCTGCCCTACTTAGTGATGCAGTTCGTGCCGGGCCATTCCTTGCAGGCCCGTGTCGATGAGCAAGGGCCGCTCGAAATCAAAGAAGTGTTGCGACTCGCGCGGCAAGCCGCGTCGGGCTTGGCGGCGGCCCACGCGCAGGGCGTCGTCCATCGCGACGTAAAGCCGGCGAACATTCTGTTGGAGGATTCGGTCGATCGCGTGCTGTTGTCAGACTTCGGCCTGGCTCGAACCGTTGACGACGCAACGCTCACGCGCTCGGGCGTTCTCGCAGGCACCCCGCATTACATGTCTCCCGAACAGGCGAGCGGCCAGAGCGTTGACCAGCGTTCCGATCTGTTCAGTCTGGGCAGCGCGATCTACTTCATGTGCACGGGCCGGCCGCCGTATCGGTCGGACTCGCCGATGGCTGTTTTGAATCGCATTTGCCACGTGCCGCAGCGGCCGCTCGACGAAGTGAATCCCGACGTGCCGATCGAGTTGGCCGAGCTGGTCGATCGGCTGTTGGCCAAGAATCCAGCCGACCGATTCGCAACGGCTCAAGAAGTCGAAACACGGTTTGCCAGCTTGCTGGCTCAGCTGCAGCAGGGAAACCGATTGCGGCATCGCGGGTTGGTCCGGCGCCTGCGGGTGCGTTACCACCAACAGGGACGACGCCTGCTCAAACGCTTAGCAATCGGCTTGACCGCGGCAGTCGTCTGCATGCTGATCGGCGCGTCCGTCGTCTACTTCGTCGCTCCACGGACCACCACGCAAGTTGGCAACACTTTGGACGCGCCGGCGCCCGAAGCGGCGCCTGGCCCCACCGCATCGCGTCTGCCTCCCGACACCTTCTCGCGTGACCTGAGCGACGTGCACAAACTGCTCGAGTCGATCGATGCGCAGGACGCGAGCGGGTCGATTGCGATCGGCATCGCCCAAAATTCTCAGTGGCAATCCGACGTTGCCGGATTGCGATCCGAACTCTCCCAGATCGAAGGCTCCTTCGGGAATCGGCCGCCCACCCCCGCGTCCGAGACCTCTCCCCCCAAGTCTGAAAGGAATGCACGATGACTCGATTGGTTGGACGCAGGTTGTTGGAAATCGCGCTGTGTGGTTCGCTCTTGAGCGTGGCCTGGGCCCAGCAGCCGGCGGCGGGTCCCGAGACACCAGAGACGCCTCGCGAGGTCCCTGCTGCTGCCGCGGCTCCGAAGTCTGTGGCGGAACCCGAGACGCCGCGCGCCATGCGGCGACGGCACGCTGTGCCGGCCGAAATGGCTCCTCCCTCCAGCCGAGGACCGGGAGGCGGCATGGGCGGCTTTGGCGGAGGCCCCTTTGGGAGAAGCTTCGCCGGGCCCAGAGGGTTCCGGCACGTCTCCCCGGAAGAGGATGCGGAGTTGGAAGCGCTGAGCCAAGCCATCCACAAGTTCAAATCGGCGAAGAGCGACGCAGACAAAACGACCGCCAAGAACGAAATCTCGAAAGCCTTGGAGAAGGTGTTCAAGCGCGACATGGAGCGCCGCGAGAAACAGATCGCCGACGTCGAAGCACGCGTCAAGAAGCTGCGTGAACAACTCGAAAACCGCACGAAAGCCAAGGACGAGATCCTCAGCCTGCACCTGAAGACGATCGTCAACGAAGCCGAGGGCCTCGGGTTTCCCGGCCACTTCGACCAGGACTCAGAAGTATTCGCCCAGCCCGAAGTTCTTCGCTGGCGCACGCCAACTCCCCCGGTTCGTTTGGGTTTTTCTCCGGAAGCGGAGGACTTCGCACCACCGGCACCGCCGGCTGCCGATCGCTAACTCGACCGCGACCGGCTCAGAGACCGCTCAATCAGCGACGAAGCCAGCCGCAAGAACATGGGGCAATTCTCCGCGCCGAGTCGAGAGACTCGGAACGGAGAATTGCTATTTTTAGTTTCGAACTGTTTGTTTTCCCCACGCTCGGAAACGCAATTTCTGCAACCGACACAATAAGTTGTCCGTCCGCAGACAGCCGCGCGCTCAGCCAAGCCGCGGCAAGCAGCGTCGCCAGCAAATCGACACGACTCGGCACCGGGTCCAGGGGCACGCCCCTGGGTTAGTCGGCGTCGGTGCGCGGGATTTCTGGGTGGGAGTCATCTTCGACAGGGAGCGGCTGAAGCCACCAGCCCCAGATCAGATAGTTGATGGCGCCGAAGGCGAAGAAGCCGACGATGACCGCTAGAAAGCCGAAGGCCTGCGGCATCACCAGCGCGGTGAGACCCAACAGGCCGATCCCGACTGCCAGGAGTGCGAGCAGTGCGAGGACGGTGGGGACGTTGCTCTGTGCGGGTCCGCTCATGAGTCTTCCAAAAAACGCTTGAGCGCGCTGTGGCGGTGCACCAAGCCTTGGTTGAGCGTCGTCCGCAATCGATCGGCCGTAATCATGAAGCCCATGAGCCCACCCGGGGGTTCGAACTCGATGCGATCGCTGACGAGCACGGTGCCATCCGGTTGTGCCGCGAAGGAATGCGCGTGCAGATAGCGCGGCAGCAGTCCCTTCACTTGAGTTTCGGTGAACCGGTGCGGCCGGGAAAATTCGGTGACTTCGTAAACGACATTCTGCGGTGGCCCAAACGCGAGGATTTGAAATTCCATGCGGGAGCCGAGCACGAGTTCCGGCGGAGCGCTGACCACGCGCAGTTTCAATTCGTCCGGGATGATTTTCGTCAGGTTCTCGGTCTGGACGAGAAAGTCGAAGGCTTTTTCAGCCGGGCAACGAATCGAAACGGACGCTTCCACAGCAGGCATCGTCACTTCGCTCCTAGCGGCGAACGCATTGGAAGACCGGCCCGGGCACAGCCGGCGAGCCGACCCGATCTTAGAGAAAGGCGCCAGAGGCCGATAGTCGGCCGAACATGCGGACGCGGGCACGCGCCCCGCCACGCGCCGTTGGCCTGCCAAGCGGCCGCCGGATACCATCGAGACGCACTCAAACTCCAACCGAAACCCGACCAATGACGAGGATTGCAACGCTCTGGATTCTGTTCGCCGTATTGTTGTTCACTTCCTCGAGCAGGAGTGCGGAACCAACGGTTCAGCAGTCGACGGTCACATTGCATGCGCCCACACTGAAGTTGACCAGGACCCAAGGCAGCAACCGATTCGCCGAGATTCGCTGCGGCCGGCTGGATAAAGCGGGCAACCTCTGGTTCGGCACAACCGGTGAAGGCGTATATCGCTACGACGGAAAAGCCTTTACCCAATACACCGTTCAGAATGGGCTCAACAGCAATATCGTTTGGTCAATCCTGCAGGATAAGAAGGGAATCATCTGGTTCGGCACTGACTTGGGACTTTCTCGGTGGGATGGCAAGAGCATCCGCAGAGTTCCGTTCGGCTCCGCTTTGGGTTTGTCTGTAGCCAGCTCGCCCTCACTCGACCAGACGCTCCCTGAGCAGACTGCCGTGTGGAGCATGCTCGAGGACAAAAGAGGAACCCTCTGGTTCGGCACGGGCGACGGAGTGTGGTGCAACAAAGATGGCGTCTTCGCCCCCTTCTTGGAGAACGACAAGTTCTTGGAAAAAGACAAGGTCCAGAATCCGAGTGGACTCAAACTGAAGATGGTCGACGATATCCTCGAAGACCGACGAGGAAACATCTGGTTTGCCTCCGGAATGCCTCCCGGGATGGAAGGCCTGTGCCGTTTCGATGGAACCTCTATCACCGATTTCAAACCCGGTGGGGAGAAATGGATTCGAACCCTGGTCGAGGATCCTCAAGGAGTTCTCTGGCTGGGCACTCGGAACCAGGGGGTCTGGCGCTACGACGGAAAAACGTTTTCCCGTTTTGCGGAACAACCGGGGCTCGGCTCGCCTCTGCTAGCGGATCGATCGGGAAACATCTGGTTTGGCGGTGAGGAACACAAAGGTTTGGAAAACCGGACGGGGATCTGGCGCTACGATGGGAAGACTTTTCGAAACTTCTCCACGCAACAGGGCATGGGGAAGTTTGGGGTTTGGTGTATGGTCGAAGACCGGGATGGCAACATCTGGGTGGGCACCCGAAACACGGCTTTGTATCGCTACGACGGACGATCGTTTACCTGCTTTTCTGAGTAGTCGAGTCTTTAGTAGTAGTCTCTTCGTAGGCTTCGCGCGTGGCCGGGGCGCGCCTTGCGGCTGGCTTGGCGAGCGAGGCGTGGAGCGCAAAACGACTGTTGAACGAATCAGCGCGAGGAAGTGCTTGAATGGATCGCTATTATCATAACGTGAGTAGCGCAGCCTTGATTCAGTCGACTCGTGCGTTACTAATTTTTTGTCACAGCCACGATGACACGCGAGTTGTCCATTTGGGTGAACTTGAAAAATGCCTGACGGCTCTCAATGTGGGGGACTTTAAGACGGCGCATGAGCACTTTAAGAACATCCCCTTCGGAGGCATGGGCGGCTTTTCGGATTGGTGGCCGCCTGCCGTGTACCCTGCGGAAGATCCTGAGTATGTCGCCACCGTTTTTGACGCGCTGTGCGAGCGTTGGGGTCGACTAATGGCGGCAGCCAATGGCGACAAATGACAAGTCTGTCCTTCACCAACACACCACACACCCCACTACCGCGGGCTTGGCGTACCCTCTATCCGTCTTCGATTGTTCCGATGGGGTTTCGGCAAATTGAGCTTGGAGAATTCAGGCATCTGGTATAATGCACGCTGACAACCTGAAGTCGCATGACGGAGGCGCGTAAAGCGCCGCAAGTCTCTTAACGAGAGCCGTCGCCTTTTTCTGGGCGATGGCTTTGTTTGTTTCGAAGCCTCCAGAAACGGGCGCTAGTCGTGAGACCGTTGGGGAAGAGCACGGTTGAGACAAGCTCAGCCGGGGCACCCGGAGCACGCGGGTTCAAAGGCGGCCCTCACCCCAACCCTCTCCCGGAGTACCGGGAGAGGGAGGTTAGGAAGCCGGCTCGACGGTTTTCTCCCCAACTCAATGACGGTCTTTTTCCCAACCCAATCTGGAGCTCGAACATGATCACTGGAAATGAAAACGGTCAAAGAACGTGGACGCTGGCGGGTCGGACCTATACGAGCTATCCCGAGTTCGTGCGGGCTCAGGATCGGCGGGTGGCGGAGTTTCTGCGGAGGTGTGGTGGTAAGCCAGTGGCGGATGATAATCCCAATCGCTTCGTGCCGGAGTGGGCGACGCCGGAGAATTTTGATCCGCAGCCCGAGTGGCCGATTGCCGAATGCATCGATGAGGCGCTCGACAATCGATTTCGATTGCTGAGCGCGGCCCAGCTCAACTCGAGCGAGCGGACGACCCGTTATCTGATTCCCGGCATTCTGGCGGCCGGTCAGCCGGGAGGCATCTATGGGGCGGCCAAGACACTTAAGACGTCGCTCGCCGCCGATCTCATGATCTCGCTGGCGAGCGGCACGCCGTTCCTCGGACGGTTTCCGGTGTCGAAGCCGGGTCGTGTGTTGTTTCTGTCCGGCGAATCAGGGCTGGATGCGCTGCAATCGGTCGCCCGGCGGATCTGCCGGGAGCGCGGGTTGTCGTTGGAGTCGCTCGACAATCTGGTGATCTCGCCCGACTTGCCGCGGCTCGATCGGCCCGTCGACTTGATGGCCCTGCGCGAACTGATCGAGCGAGAGAAGCCGGTCTGCCTGGTGATTGATCCGATCTATCTGGCGATGGACAGCTCCAAGAGTCGCAACTTGTTTGCGATGGGCGCCATGTTGCGGCCGCTGGCCGAGCTGTGTGAGTCGACGGGCTGTGCTGTACTCGTGGTGCATCACGCAAAGCGCTCGCACAAAATGGGCAGCCCGCCGACGCTCGAGGACATTGCTTGGAGTGGCTTTGCGGAATTCTCGGCCCAGTGGTTGTTGGTCTCGCGCCGCCGCCCCTTCGAAACGGAGACGGGGCATCACGAGTTGTGGCTCTCCTCCGGTGGCCGCTCGGGGCAGCACGGGCTGTGGGCCCTCGATGTCGACGAAGGAGCTTTGTCGCCAGTGCCGGAGGATGGGCCAATCCTGCCGACGAGCGAAGACCAGCGTACCTGGAAAGTCGTTCTCAAATCGGTCTCGTTGGCCGAGGCCCAAGCGGACGAGCACTTCGTTGCCACCAGTGCAGACCGTCAACTGCGGCGTCGGGCGATGGCGACCGAGCGTCAAAGTCATCGAGTGCTCGAATTGCTGGCTGCGTATCCGGACGGATGCAAGGCCCGGTTCATCCGGGATGTGTTGGGCCTGAGCGGCGATCGGATGTCTCGGCTGCTCGACGCGCTCGTCAAGCAAGGGGTGGTCGAGGTGGACGAACGGTTCGATGGACGTCGAACGGTGGCGACGTACAGCCGCGTGCCGAGGCCGATGGACCTGTCGCAGGCCGCCTGCGAGGCGCGACGCGCGACTGGGCCGGATCGAAAGGTGTACGACATTGGGACGGGACAGTTCGTGGATCGGAAAAAGAGCCGAGTTTTCGAGCTATCGAGCCTTGGGCGTCTGAACCCCGAAGAGGTCGGCCAGGCCGAGGCTTCTAGCATTGCAGCGAGTTCAGCACCGGACCCAACGGGTGCAGGCGCATCGCCCGTGCCACCGGGACGGGACACGAGCGTTGATCGAGAAAAGAGCCGAGATTTGGCCCCAGGCGGCGACGCGGAGCAGTCGGAGTTGCCTCGAGAGTAGGGAGCGGCCAATCGCGAAAAGTAGTTGAAAGGAATAACCCGCGCGCGGTTGTAGCGCGCATGGGGGACATTGTCTCGCCCCGTTGGGGCTCAAAAGCAAATCGCGGGGGGGGGCGTCTTCGGATCCCAGGCCTGCGCTGCGCTCCGACCTGGGCTTTAGAATCTCGCCCCGTTGGGGCTCAGGAATGGGTGGGCGACGGTCGCCGATCTATGGAGCGGTGTGCGCATCCGAAGCGTGCGGTGGCGCTGGGGGAGCCGTCGATTTGTCTGGGGCGGCTTCCGGTCCTCGGTACAGGACCAGGATGCCGAAGCCGGCCATGATGGCCATGTCGGCCACGTTGAAGATGCCTGTGCGCAGCGGGCCGATTCCGACGTTCAGGAAATCGATCACCAGGCCGTCGTGACAGACTCGGTCGATGAGGTTGCCGATGCCGCCGGCCAGAAGCAAGACGATCGCCAGATGTTGCCAACGTCCGGTGGGGCGTTTCAGGAATACCAAGGCGGCAATCAAACCGAGAAAGAGGCCGTTCACGACGACGAGGATCGCAAACCGCGTGGAGGGGGGCAGGCCTGAGCCGGCTCCCAGAAAGGCTCCCGGATTCTCGGCGTATTGAATCCGAAGCGTGTCGCCCAGAAAGGACATGGCCGGAGCCTGTCGCAGGTGCACGGTCGCCAGGCTCTTCGTCCACTGATCGCAGCCGATGCACGAACAGAGCACGACGGCTGGAAAGATCAGGGGCAGGATGCGTCGAGCCAAACCGGTCATCGTCAGCGGCATCGCGGTCGTCTCGAAATTGGCGGACTGTCGGCGGTGACAAAGGGATTGAGCGACAAATGAAACGGCCCGCGCGGAATCTCCTCCTCGGCGGCCGCGTATATCGTAGTTTGCGGCGGACTGCGCTCAAAGATCGAATTGAGCAGGGTTCGAAATGGCCGTGCCCCAAACACGAAAAAAGGGCAGCGGAGTGCAAAACTCCGCTGCCCTTGAGTAATTCGGCCTTGAGAAATTCGCCTTCAGAAATTCGAGCCATGGCTTCCGGGGTGGGGTACAGCCGGAAGCAACTCGCTATTGCGCAGGAGCGGGCGCCGGCGGCACATTCGCAGATTGCTCGGGCATTTGCATCTGGGCCGGAGCCATTTGCGCGGGGTGCTTGGGCGAGAAGAAGTTACTGATGTCGTCGAGCAGGTAGTGACGTTCTCCCGTCGCGGCGGCTGGTTGGATCTGGCCGTTTTGCATCATCGCGCTCGGCTGGGGGGCCGGAGCGGTGGTCGGCGGTGGCGGAGAGGGAACACCGTTCGTGCCGGGCTGGGCCGGCGTGGGGCCGCTCGAGGCAGGAATCGGAGTGCCGACGTCCACTCCTGCGCCGACGTTACCGCACGCGCCTCCGCCTCCACCTCCGGCGTAGACCACGTGGCGATGCCAATCCTCGGGGCGCGGGGCCGGCGGATACATGTTGGGGTTCGGCATCCACTGCGGCACGCGGGCGTAGTAGAAGCCTTGCTGGGTCGTATCCGTCGGCATGTAGACTTGCGGGAACATCGGGCGGAGATTGAAGCTCGGGTCGCCGTACCATTTATCCGGCCAGTACCGGTAGTACACGACCGCTTCGCGGTAGACGGGAGCCGACGCGTAGGGGCGGAAGCCCCGAGTCGGATCGAGGCAGCTGCCTCCCATCGATCCACCGCCATTGCAAGCGCCGCCGTCGCAGGGTGCACCCGTGGTGGTGCCGACGGCCGCGCCGTTGGCGGAAGGCGTCGCGGGAGCGCCTGGTCCGGGGTCGGGAACGGGGGCCGGCCGATCAGTGATGTGCACGATGGCCGCGTCGTCGGCGTGGGCCCCCGCGACGAAACTCGCCGCGATCAACGTGGCCCAGCAAGCTTTTGTCCAAGATTTCATCGCGTGATTCCTGACGTCCAAGAGCAAAGGATTGATCAGCAGCGCGGTTTGCGGTCGACTCAAGTGCGAGCGTTAACGGGAAGGAGGACTATTCGGCATCACCGGAGGCACCGGCGCGGCCTGGTTCGCATACGAGTAAGGCAAAGGAGCCTGCGCACCCATCATGGCGCCCTGTTGGGGGGCCACTCGAGACAGGTAGGTGATGCGGCTGGACGGGATGCCCCACGAATAGTTGACCTGCGTCTGCACGGTCGGAGCGAGGGGAATCGTCATCGGGGCACCGAATCCGGCCGCGGCGTAGACCCGCGTATCGCGCGGATCGTAGTACCAGGGATTGACCGGATAGGCCATGTTGTACGCGTGCCAGTCGAGGAACCGGTAGCCGTAGCCGGCGCCCGCACCACCGCACAAGCACGTATGCCAGATGCCGCAATGCGAGTGGCCGGTGCCACAGCTCGCATCGCAGTCGCAGGCTTCTCCGTGGCCGAGAGCCACGCGCCCGATCGGCGCCGCCTCGGGCACGGGGGCCGGAGCGGTTGTCGTCGGCTCGCCGGCGCTGATCCGCATCACGCCGCCGGCGTCGTCACCGCGTGCGCTGCTGAAGATCAACAGACTGCAGACGGCCGCGGCGATCGGCAGTTCGGATCGCCTTCCGATTTGCGCGGGCAGCGCTCGTGCGATCTTTGCCATCGACAAGGCAATTTTTTTCGGTGTGACCATCGCGTGCTTCCTAGACTTTCTGATGGGGCGCGATGCGCCGCTTTAGTAGCTGTTGGCAGGTAAACAACTCGGAGACTTCGATCCGTAAGCCGGATAGTGGATGCCGTCGCGCGGATTGGAATACCAAGGGCTGATCGGGAAAACGGCCCGATACACGCAGATATCCCAAAACTTGGTCGGAGGGCAGCTGCCGGGTCCAAAGAACTGAGTGACTTTCCGGTAGCAGCAAGAACGTTGGCAGCAGCAGCCGTCGGGGTCGGGACAATTGGCCTGAGCATTGCGACAACAACGGTCACAGCTGATGCAGTAGGGGCCACGCGGACCGTAGCAACGCTCGTAATATTGGAGGAAGCGATCGCTCTCGCAGTCAGCGGCTCGTGCCGAGGCGTGGGTCAAGGTCATCAAGACGAAGAGGCACGCGAGAGTCGACAGCGATCGGTGGCGAAACGTAACCATGAGGGACTCTTTCTGAGTGCAATTCGCGGCGGACGCTTCAGTGCGGGTCGCCGGAGAGTGCGAGCGGGAGTCCGCACTCTCCAGCGGGTCGAGTTCTCGATACCGTTAGTCCGCGTTCCACCGGTGGCCGGTCCAGGTCTGGCAGATCGGCGGATTGCCGGCGTGGGTCGACACGCCCGGCGGACACCAGCCGCTGAAGAGGCCCCAGCCCGACTTGTATTTCACCGAGACGTAGGTGCCGCGCAGTTTCCAGCGTTCGCTCTGACCGACACCCCACGGGAAGACCTTCCAGCCGCCGGAGACTTCGTAGTAGTACGGCGGGTAGAGCGAGCGGTAGGTGTGGGGATAGAGCATTTCGTGCGGGTCAAACGCCTGATTCGTGATGAACGTGCCGCCGGTCTGATACGGAATGTACGGGAGCGGGCACGGATACATCGGAGCGTTGAGCGACGGATATCCGGTCGTCGAAAGGTTCGGTGCGGTCGGCGGCAGATACAGCGGCGCGGGAACGGGGCCGGCGGCGTGAACGACCACGTTGTGCTGCACGTCGGCGTGGGTTTGCTGGACCGTGCGGTCGAACGTGTAACCCGGCGGATTCGGAACGGCCTCCGGTTGGGCGGAGACTCGTCGGCTCGCGCTGGCAGCCGAGGCCGGCAACATTCCCGGTGCGCTGGCCTCGGGGGCGGAGGCGCTGGGTGTCGAAGACTGAGCGAAGCAGCAGTTGAGCGAGCAAGCCGACGCGATTATCGCGAAGGCGGCCGCTCGAAGCGTGGTGCGAACCATCGATTCCTCCCTGAATCCATTTCCACCCGGCCGACACTCGCACCAGACGCTGGCATCCATGCACAGGCGATCCGAGCGAGAGCGCACTTTTCTCAATCGAGCAGTAAGAAGATTCGGATCAGTCGAATCGCTCGAATCAGTTTTTAGGGCCGTAACGGGGGCACCGATCGTGCGTCAGGAATCGACGTCCGGCTTAAACGGCATAACCGGAATACTCTGTAATTGGGGCGTTGCAATCGCTAAGATCCGGCCAAATTACCGAGTCGCAGCGGCCGTTTCAGTCAACTGTGGGCCGCCGCCGTGGTATTTGGGAGGGTGCGTTGTCCAAGAAGGGATCTCGATCGTCCGGCGATTCGCCTGAATCGAACCCCGGAGATCAAACCGAAGGAGCGAGCGGCGGCAACCCCGCCAACGGCCGGACGAGCGGCCGCGGGAGCACGTCGAACGGCGAGGGCAGCGACCAGATCACTTACGTCTCGTTGAGCCAGGAGACTCGCCGCAGATACCTCAATTACGCGCTGTCGGTGATTACGTCGCGGGCTCTGCCCGACGTTCGCGACGGCCTCAAACCCGTCCAGCGCCGCATCATGTACGTCATGCACCATGATTTGGGCCTGACGGCAACCGCCAAAACTCGCAAAAGCGCCAAGGTTTGCGGCGACACGACGGGCAATTATCACCCGCACGGCGAAATGGCCGTCTACGATGCCCTGGTACGGATGGCCCAGCATTTTAGCCTCCGCTATCCGCTCGTGATCGGACAGGGAAATTTCGGATCGATCATCGGGCTCCCCGCGGCCGCCGCCCGTTACACGGAGGTGAAGCTCACCGGCCTCGCCGAGCATCTGATGAACGAGCTGCGCTTCGAGACGATCGATAAGCGCGCGACGTATGACGCCGCCCACGAGGAACCGATCGTTCTGCCGGCCCGCTTTCCGAATTTGCTCGTGAACGGCACTCAGGGGATCGCCGTCGGGATGGCGACCAACATCCCGCCTCACAATCTGAGGGAGGCAGTTAAAGCTTGCGTCCTCTTGATCCACGAACCGGATGCGACCGTCGCCCAATTGATGAAATTCATTAAAGGCCCCGATTTTCCCCTCGGCGGACGGATCGTGACTGACCGGCGATCGATCCGCTTGGCCTACGAAGAGGGTCGCGGCTCGATCAAAGTCCGCGGCGAGTGGAAGCTCGAGAAAGATCGCAAGACCGAGGGAGTCAACCGGATTGTGCTCTCGTCCGTTCCGTACGGTGTCGAGACCGGTCCCTTGCTGACCGTCATCGGCGACATCATCAACGCGCGCAAGCTGCCGCAACTGGTCGGCGTCGCGGACGAGAGCAGCGAAAAGAATCCGCTTCGCCTGGTGTTGGAAACCAAGCCGAACTCAGATCCCGAAGCCATCATGGCGTACATGTATCGCCATACGGCTCTCGAGCAGAACTTCGCCTTCAACACGACGTGCCTGGTTCCCGATGAGCACGGAGCGCTCGTTCCCGCGCGGCTCAGCCTCAAAGAGCTGTTGCGTCAGTTCCTCGACTTCCGCTTCAAAACGGTCACGCGGCGGTACGAATATCAACTGAGGCAACTCGAGAAACGCATCCACATTCTCGAGGGCTTCGCCATCATCTTTAAGGGGCTCGATCAGGCCCTCAAGATCATTCGTGGCAGCTCGGGCAAACAGGATGCGGCGGCCAAGTTGATGAAGGCCTTTCCTCTCGACGAGGTCCAAACAGAGGCGATTTTGGAATTGGCTTTGTATCGGATCTCGTCCCTCGAGATCGATCGCATCCTCGAAGAGCTGAAAGAAAAACGCGCCGAGGCCGAATCGATTCGAAAGCTGCTCGCCTCGAGCACCCGACTGTGGAAAGTGGTCGAGACCGAGTTGGAGGAGATCGCGGAGAAGTTCGGCGACGATCGGCGGACCGCAATCGGCTCCGAGGAGGAAGTCACCGAATTCGATCCGCAAGCCTACATCGTCCGCGAAAATACGAACGTCGTGCTGACACGCGACGGTTGGATCAAACGAGTCGGCCGACTGCAGAAAGTCGAAAGCACGCGAGTGCGCGAGGGAGACGCGGTACTCGCAGTTGTCCCCGGCAGCACTCTCGAGCATGTGGTCGTGTTCTCGAGCGACGGCGTAGCCTTCACCTTGCCGATCGACCAGGTGCCCGCTTCGTCAGGATATGGCGATCCAATCTCCAAGCTGGTCCGCGCGGGCGACGGCGCCCGGCCGATTTGGGCGACTTCCACCGACCCGCGTTTCACGCCGGCCGACGGCGTGGTCCGAAAGCAGCAACCGCCGCGGCCGTATTTGTTGATTGCCACGCGGCTCGGTCAGGTGATGCAGTTATCGTTCAGCGGGTTTCGCACGCCTTCAACCAAGGCGGGCCGTCGTTACTGCCGGCTGCGCGAGGGGGATCGTGTGATCTTCGTCGAGTTGGTGAGTGACGCGGACACGATGTTCTTGGCGACGCGCGACGCCCGCGTGATCCATTTCAAAATCGGCGACGTCCCGATTCTGGGAGGACCCGGCAAGGGCGTCCGCGGCATCAAGCTCGCGCCGGACGACGAAGTGCTAGGCGCCATCCAGCTGGCGCGGCCGTCAGATTGTCTGCACGTGATCAACGAACACGACAAGCCGTTGAGCTTCGGCCAGATGAAATATGGCGTCACCGCCCGGGGAGGCAAAGGGATTAAAACCAGCACCCGGACCGGCTTTAAAGAGATCGTTCCGCCCCCGATCGCGCTCGTCGATTGGGAGCAATTTGAAGAGAAGGCCGCGGGGGCGAAGGGCTAGTACGCGCGTACAAATCGTTGGGGTTAGGGCGGCACTGGCGGCTTGCCCGCCAGTGTCTTTCCTGCGTGTTTCGAGAAAAGGACCACTGGCGGACAAGCCGCCAGTGCCACCCATCGCACTTATTCAACGGATTGACCAGACCGACACAAAATGGCGACTGCACCCAAGACACCACGGATCAAGCCGAGCGGAAACTACGCGGCCGCCGATATTGAAGTGCTCGAGGGGCTGGAGGCCGTCCGACGCCGTCCGTCGATGTACATCGGCGGCGTCGATGCCCGCGGCTTGCATCATCTGGTGTGGGAAATCGTCGATAACTCAGTCGACGAATACCTGGCCGATGCGGCCGATCTTATCGGCGTCACGCTGCACAAGGACGGCACGTCGATCACGGTGCAGGACAACGGCCGCGGCATCCCGGTCGACAAACACCCCAAGATCAAAAAATCAGCGCTCGAAGTGATCCTGACGACGCTGCACGCGGGCGGAAAATTCTCCGACAAGAATTATCTGCGTAGCGGCGGACTGCACGGAGTGGGAGCGTCGGTCGTCAATGCCCTCTCGATCGAGATGGAAGCCACCGTTCATCGCGACGGTCACGAGTGGAGCCAACGGTACAAGCGCGGGAAGCCGACTACCGAGGTCAAGAAAGTGCGTCCCTTTCGGGGACACGGCACGAGCATCTTCTTCCGTCCGGACGACGAGATCTTTCGCCGTGTGCAATTCAACATCGAAATCATTCGGCAGCACCTCGAGGACATTACCTACATCCACGGCGGTCTGCGGATCACCCTGTTCGACGAGGCGAAGAACGATCGAACCGAGTTTGTTCACCCCGAAGGAATCGCGGGCTATCTCGAAAAGCTGACCGGTGAGAGTCAAAAGCGGCCCATACACGAGCAGATCTTTGCGATCGAAAGAGACGAGGGGCCCACGCGGATTGAAGTCGTCCTGCGGTGGAGCGAATCAACCGACGAAAATCTGCGCAGCTATGTGAACGGTATTCGCACGCATGCCGGCGGAACGCACGAGAACGGCTTTCGCAACGGAATCGTGCGCGCGATCCGCAATTATCTCGACGTGCACGACATTAAGCACAAGGGACTGAGCATCACCGGCGAAGACGTCCGGGAGGGAGCGATCGGAGTTCTGTCGGTGTTTCATCCCGACCCGATGTTTCAGGGGCAGACCAAGGAGCGACTCAATAATCCTGAGCTGACAGGCTTGGTCGAAGGACTTGTGAGGCCGGGGCTGGAAACCTGGCTCAACAACAATCCGTCGATCGCCGACGCGATTGTCGGCCGCATCGTACTGGCCGCGCGGGCCCGGCTGGCGAGTCGCGACGCTGCCAGCGAAGTCCGCCGCAAGTCGCCCGGTTCTCGTCGCACCAATCTTCCCGGCAAGCTGCTCGACTGCCGGCAATCCGACGCCTCAAAAACAGAACTGTTCATCGTCGAAGGCGACTCGGCCGGCGGCACGGCCGCCATGGGTCGCGATAACCGCACGCAAGCCGTGCTCCCCTTGCGGGGCAAAATCCTCAACACCGAGGCCCTGTCGCTCTCGAAGATTCTCGAGAATCAGGAAGTTAAGGACCTGATTGAGGCGTTGGGAACGGGCATCGGCACCCAGTTCGACATCCACAAGCTGCGCTACGGCCGCGTGATTCTGCTGATGGATGCCGACAGCGACGGCTACCACATCTGCACGTTGCTGCTGACGTTTTTCTTCCGGCACATGCGTGAGCTGATCTCGCAGGGCAAGCTGTTCATCGCCCAACCGCCGCTCTACCGCATCGTCACCTCGAGCGAAGTATTTTACGCCCAAGATGACGCGGCCAAGGAGGAGATTCTCTTGCGGATCGGCAGCCATCGCAAAGTCGAGGTCTATCGCTTCAAGGGGCTGGGCGAGATGGACGCCAAACAGCTCAAAGAGACGACTCTCGATCCGAAGGTCCGCGTGCTGTTGCAGGCTGAAATTGAAAGTCAGGTCGAGACCGACAAAACGTTCGCCCAGCTCTTGGGCAAGGACGCGTCGGAGCGCTACAAAGTCATCATGGAAGAGGCCTCGTTCGCGGACGATCTCGACGTTTAGCGCTCTGTAGGCCTCCCAAAACTCGCTCTGCCCTCCGAGTTTTCCCCCCGTTCAAAGCGGCACGATTTCCGCCGATTCGCACGGAAAATGCGCCAATCCTTTCCGGGTTTGCCACCCGCCGCCGTCAATTGCTGATTTTGCCTTAAAGTCGCCGACGCGATTTTGCCATCTCGTGCGACAGGCAGCATTCGCCGATCGAAATCGGCTCGATACTTAATACAGAGCCAAATCGTTCGGTCGTCGCGGGTCGCTCCCAGCGGACGAGGTGCTCTCCAATCCACGGTCTCTGGTTGTCACGGTCTCTGGGCGTCACTGGATGACGACAGCCGGCAATTCGGTTCTCGGACGAATCCACGCAACAATTCGTTTGAACAAGGCGCTGCGGATGCAGTCGTTGAAAGCTCGGTGTGTGCTGCTTTGCGCGGTGTTGATGACCGCAGTTCCCGTCTCGGCTGCGGAATATGGTTCGTCGACGTGGCGGCACGATTTTCGCGCGGCCGAAGCCGAAGCCAAGCGTCTCAATCGCCCGTTGCTGGTCCACTTCCACGCGAAATGGTGTGGGCCCTGCCAGGCGATGAATCGAGAAGTCCTGACCGACCGGGCAGTGCTGGGGCAGCTCGATGCGTCCGTGGTGGCGGTGAAGATCGATAGCGACGAACATCCGGATCTCGTCGAGCGGTTTAGCGTCAACTTACTGCCGACGGACATTTTTCTCGATCCAAACGGATTCGTGCTGGACCGTTCCACGGGGCCAAGCGATCGGCAGCGCTACATCTCGCTGATCGCGCGAGTTGACTCGCGCTTTGCGCAAACGCGTAAAGCGCAGATCGCGTTGCAAACGAAGCCCGGTGTCCGCGAACCAGCGGGGCTCGCCCGGGCCACGCCGGCTCCGATCGCTCCGAATCCGGTCCGCCGCCCGACGGAAGGGCGCCCGCTCATTGCCAGCGCAACCTCACCGTCAGGCGGGGTGCTGACGCCGTTGAAGCGCCCGTTTGCTGCGGTCGGCTTGCGCGGATTCAGTCCCGTTTCGCTGGGGGCCGATCACAAATGGATGCGTGGCAACGATCGTTGGTCGTGGGCCTACGAGGGAATCACGTACTACATGAATTCGGCGGAGGAACTGCGTCAGTTCAAGGAGGGGGCCGACCGATACGCGCCGCAGGTGCTGGGTTGCGACCCGGTGATTCTCGACGTTACCGATCGCGCGGTCGCCGGCGACATCCGGTACGCGGCCTTCTTCGACGGAGAGCTGTATTTGTTCGTGAGCGAGAAGTCACGTCAAACGTTTCGAGACGACCCGGACCGATTTGTGAGGACCAAACACGTTTTGAAGCTCGACGATTTGGAAGACAAACGCCTCGAGTAGTCGGCCCTGCCCGGCATTTTGCTGGCTCGTTCCGACCTGTCGCTCCCGGAACGAGTGGGGCGTTACTCATGAGCGAAACCGAGTTTCCCTCAGTATCGGGGGAGAATCGGCCAATTTCTTCCTAGGCGCGGGCAGAGATGAATTGACACAAGCCGATGGAAGGCTAAGATAGGGGCAGTATGGGAGCCCTCTGGCCTCCCAGAACGCATTGCTCTTTCCCCGTTAGCTGCGGAGGAACGAGCAGGCAGAGGCTCATCGGCTCAACGACTTCCCCGCTTGTGGAAGTCCTCGTCACGACGGCCCAGTGTTTTTGGCATCGGGGCTGAGTGACGGCCCGTCAGCCCAATACGTGTGTCGCGGCTGTCTGAGCCCAGATTCACGTACGGGAACCACGGTGTCAGGGCGGCACCGTCTTTCTCGGTGGACTCGATTGAACATACAAAGTCTGGCGACACCGCCGGACGATCGCTGCCTCGGATCGGACTGCTCGAGTGGTCGGATTGCAGGTTGTCCACGAGCATCGCGTCCTGTTCCGAAGCAGGCAGAGAAAGCAACTGAGCGGCAGACCCGGAATGGGCAGTCCGGCGGAGACGATTCCGACCGATTGCTAATCCGGTCGTCCTCAACCGGCAGGCCAATCCCTGTCGGGCAAGACGATGTAGGCGGCATGACGCAGGAAGACCGGTGCTTCCGGTAAGAGCTTTCGTCGGAACCCAAAGACGAAGAAGCCAATCGTCACCACAACATAAGCAGAGCGGACCGCCACCGAGCCAAATCCAACGGCCGTCTGGCGGGCCACAAAGCCCTTTTTCTACGACACGCGAGACGTCTGAGTCCGTGGGGATAGCGAAGATTTGAGCGCTCGCTGGCAGCCTTTTTGCTTCAGTTTAGACTGACGACGCGACCCAGTCCGGCTCAGCGTTGCGGATTCCGGGTTGCCTTCGCAATCCCCGAAGTGCCTTACACCGCGAGAATCCGCGCGGGCCTTAGAGGATCGTTTTCGATCATTGAATTGCGTTGATCGGCCGCGGTCTGTCTCGTTTGAAACTTGTTCCTCGGTTGGCGTTCGGTGATGACCGGGCGGTCCGAGGTGCTCCTTTTCAGCCACGGATGTTGGCTGAGTTTTCTCTTTGGATTTGCGAATGACCGAACAAAGTTCCGGATCCCCTTCTCGGGGACGTCGCCGGACACCGCGCCGAGCGCCGGACGTTGTGGAAGAGCAGACCACCCAGGAAACTCCGTCCAATCAGGACGATTTCGGAGCCGGCGTGGACGACCCGGTGA
>Ga0210393_10000665_pt1 | contig 30338 bp, 26 predicted proteins | sample IncBWC27OmetaG_FD_160068 | JGI IMG/M metagenome (GOLD analysis project Ga0210393, IMG submission 160068) | Forest soil microbial communities from Barre Woods Harvard Forest LTER site, Petersham, Massachusetts, United States - Inc-BW-C-27-O ...
AGACGCGAATTTTCTATTCTAAGCCGCCAAGGAGGAATTTCGAAAGACTTCTATCTGCGGGCGGCTGGCCTTCGAACGATCATAGTATACGCTGACCACGTCGAAGCGCCACTGGCACGAAGGTGGGAGCCGCCGCAGATACTCTCGCACCACGGCCGCTACCTCTTGTCGCTTGTGACGATCCACGGCCGCTACCCCAGTCTTCACGTCGCGAGTGCTTCTGGTTTTGACTTCGATAAAACAAAGAACGTCCTTCTCCCAGCCGATCAGATCAATCTCCCCACGGCAACGGGGAGACCGGAAGTTCCGCGCCACCATCGTATAGCCCAATTTCCTGAGATGGAAGTAAGCCGCCTCCTCGCCCCTGCGACCGGTGCGCTGGTGCGCAGGGCTTTTGTCGGGCGGGAGGACGCGCTGCGCCAGCCAATCCAGAACGCGAAGCGCGGCTTGGGTAGCTCGTCCCGAAAACATTAATATAAGTCCCCAAGCTTCATGCTACCGATACCGGAATCTGGTCTCCTGTGATCGATGTCACAGTTCGAACGGGAAGACCGATTCGGGAAGGCTAACTTTCTCCGAAGTTGGGAGATTCTCGAATCGCGACACAGCGCGCTGGCGGTTCGATATCTTGGGGGGAGTCGGGTGCCGAGGAGCACAGCATCGATTAACGGCCACCCAGTATGAAGAATCTTGCAACATTTTTGACGCGCCACATGAATTCCCGCGTCCAGAGCGGATTTCCCTTGACATTCTCCACAGGAGAGTTAGGATTCGGACCCATGTGCATTTGCGTCCTCCACGAAGAAGTCGCGAAGCACATTCTGCCAAACAACTACTCGTAACAAACTCAGTAAAACTCTCAGGAGGAACACAGTGAAAAAAACGCTTTGCGCGATTGCTTTAGTTGGATCGCTGTTTACTATGTCCGCATTGGCCCAGAATACCCGGTCCAAGGGCGTCCCCACATTGGTGAAGAGCCAAGGGGCGATCAAAGGACATTACCCCTCAGGTGCTCCGGCACTGTTCCCACCCTCTTACTGCGTCCCGTCGTGCTTGTTGTACACGGGCGACACCAACCCCAACTCTGCGGCTGACAACGGTTTTGCAAACGAGAACACACTCCTCGTTCCCGAGACCACAGTTTGGGGCGCTTTCACCGTTCCTGCCGGCCAGACGTGGACGGTGGACGGCGTATTCATCAACACCATCGCAGATGGTTACAATGGACTCGATCCGAGCACCTCGAGCTGGACGATTGCCTCCGGTGTAAGCGAAGCTAACGCCGGAACGGTTGTCGCTTCGGGTACTTCCACCGCTGCCGGCACCAGCTTTGTTGCGACGGGCCGTTTCCCGTTCGGCTTCACCGAATACACGCTCAAGACGAAGATCAGCACAACCGTTCTGTCCGCTGGGTCCTACTGGCTCAACATCACTCCGCAATGCACCAACAGTGCCAACGGAAGCTGCCCCATTGCTCAGTATTTCTGGGATGACACCTTCGGTCTGAACCGCTACGGCGCGCTTCCACCGGCTGGCGTCAGCTTCTTTAACTCTTCGTACTTCGGATTCGACTACGCGAATCTGTGCGAAGTATCCTCTACCGGTTGCCAGGTTCTCTCTTTCGGCGTGATCGGTACTGGTACCACCGACTAACTTACGACTCACCGGCAACGCCGGCGAATCATGGGCCCGATCTCACGCCGCATTCTGGTTGAGATCGGGCTTTTCTGCATCCGCTTCCAGCCCCATACCTTCGAACAGGTTTATAATTTCGAAAGCTGTTCCGTACGCATGACTGATCAACTTAGAAGAAAATTGCAGGAAGAAGTCGACGCCCTCGAGCACGAACTGGTTCACGAGCTGCCCAAAGAGATCAAGCGCGCAGCGGCTCTTGGCGACCTCAGCGAGAACGCCGAATATCACATGGCCAAGCAGCGCCAGGAATTCGTCAAGGCGCGCTTCCGGCAGCTCGGCAAGCGCCTCGCCGATCTCTCCTTGACCAATATGAACAACATCCCCAGGGACAAGGTGGGGCTCGGGTCCACTGTCAAGGTCTACGACAGCACCAAGAATGAAGAAATCGAGTACAAGCTGGTAACCAGCGAGGAGTCCGACGTAGGCGCGGGCAAGATCTCGACTACCTCGCCGATTGGCCGCGCCCTGCTCAACAAGAAAGTTGGGGACGAAGCCACCGTAATCACCCCCAACGGCAAGCGCGAGCTGGAAATCTTAAGTCTGATTACCGTTCACGACGAGGCCGGCCCGGAAAAGGCGGGTGCCTGATGCCGGCTGCGGCGCCCAATCGATCGTCACCCAACAGATCATGGACTAGCGCCTTCGGCCGCGCTTGCGGCGTGCTGCTCGATACCATCGTCCGCTGGCTAGCCCTCTCGCGCATCAATCCCAACGTGCTGACGTTCATGGGATTAGTGGTCAACACCTGGGCAGCCATCCTCTTCGGCTCTGCCACCGCCTCCACGCAGAGACACATGTTCTTTCTTGCCGGCCTGGTAATTATCTTCTCCGGCTTCTTCGATCTGGTGGACGGCCAAGTGGCTCGCGCCACCAACCGCGTCACCCGCTTTGGAGCATTTTTCGATTCCGTGGTCGATCGTTACAGCGATGCCTCGCAATTCCTGGGCCTGCTGGTCTTCTACGCGCGTGGTGACCGATTCTTCTACGTCGTCCTCACCGCCTTCGTCATGGTCAGCGCCATCATGGTTAGCTACACGCGCGCCCGCGCCGAGTCGCTTATCGGGTCGTGTCGCGTTGGTTTCATGGAACGTCCCGAGCGGCTCGTGCTGGTGATTATCGGTGCTCTCTTCAATCGTATGGCGCCCGTTCTATGGATCATTGCGGTACTCTCCACTATCACGGTGATCCATCGCATGCGCTATACCTGGACCCGCACCCAGGATGCCCCGCCCGGCGTTGCTGCCAATGCGGGCCACGCCGCCTAGCTGTCCGGCTTCCCCGCCACAGCGATGCTAGACTATTCAGTCATCTCACTTCTTCCGAGGTCTTTCTTGCCTACTGATCCGGTTCTCGTGGTTCACGGTGGCGCCTGGGCCATGCCTGATGACATGGCAGAGGCCCACCTGCGCGGGGTTAGGAATGCGCTTGCTGCGGGCTGGCGAGTGCTGGAGCGCGGCGGCCCGGCGCTAGATGCGGTAGAGGAAACCGTTGTCATCATGGAAGACGACGAAACCTTTGACGCGGGACGCGGAAGTTTTCTGAACCGAGACGGCAAAGTGCAGATGGATGCGCTGATCATGGACGGCGCTACGCTCCGCGCCGGAGGCGTTGGATGCGTCGAACGCCTGCGCAATCCGGTGCGCGCGGCGCGCAAGATTTTAAGTGAAAGTCCGCATGTCTATTTTGTGGCGGAAGGCGCGGAACAGTTTGCCGCGGAACATGGCGTCCCGCTTTGCAGAAACGAAGATTTGATCATTCCCCGCGAAGTCGAACGCCTTCGCGAATATCAGCTTGAAGTCGCTGGCCAGGCAACCGAAGATGGCAATGACCTGTTCGCGCCTTCGATTTCGCACGATACCGTCGGAGCGGTCGCGCTCGATTGTAGCGGTAATATTGCGGCGGCGACCTCGACCGGAGGAACGCTAAACAAGGCTCCCGGACGCCTCGGCGATTCGTCCCTGATCGGATGCGGCTGCTACGCCGACAACTTGAGCGCCGCCGCTTCGACCACGGGCTGGGGCGAGCCGATCATGAAACTCGTGCTGGCAAAGTGGACCGCCGACCGCGTATCTGCCGGAAACCTTCCAGAGTGGGCGGCGCAGGAAGCCATGAATTATCTGAAACAGCGATTGAATGGCCATGGCGGCATCATCGTGCTCAATGCGCAAGGTCAATTTGGTATCGCACACAACACACCGCGCATGGCCTGGGCGTGTAAGACAGCCAAGAAAGAAGAAGCCGGGATCGAGCGCGGGGCTTCTTGATCTTTGCGCTGGCCCGAGCAAGCGAATTGTTTCGGCTCTGCGCTTTTTAAAAGGGCACGGCTTCAGCCGCGTCGTGAACATCCATAAAGATCAACAGCGGCTTACGGCAAATGTCCAAGGATTTCTCTATCTCGATCATTGAAACCCTGCGACAGCACGGCTTCCAGGCCTATCTAGTAGGCGGTTGCGTTCGCGATCTTCTGCTGGACCGCGAGCCCGCTGACTTCGACGTAGCCACCAGCGCAACCCCGGCGCAGGTGATGGAGATTTTTCCCGACACCTACGCAGTAGGAGCACAATTTGGAGTTGTGTTGGTGCCGCTGCCAGAGGCGCAATCCCTCGATCGCGGCGACGAAGTCACTTCGAAGGCCCGGGCTGTAGAGGTCGCAACCTTCCGCAGTGATCTCGGGTACTCCGATGGTCGCCATCCCGATCATGTTCGATTCAGCCGGGATCCTCGCGAGGATGTTGCCCGCCGCGATTTCACCATCAACGGAATGATGCTCGATCCAGCAACCGGCGATGTACTCGATTTCGTGGGCGGCCGCGAAGACCTTCGGGCCGGCATCATCCGCGCCATAGGCGATCCGGCCCAGCGTTTTGCCGAAGACAAATTGCGCATGTTGCGCGCCATTCGTTTTGCCGCGCGCTTTGAGTATGCCATCGAAGCCGAGACCCTGGCCGCAATTCAACTGCTTGCTCACGACGTTCAAATCGTCTCGCGCGAGCGCGTGCGCGATGAACTCGCCAAGATGCTTACCGAGGGCCACGCCCGAAGAGCCTTCCTTCTTCTCGACCAAACCGGTTTGCTGAAAGAAGTCTTGCCCGAGATTTCAATCATGAAGGGAGTTCAGCAGCCACCTGAGTTTCATCCTGAGGGCGATGTCTTTGTGCATACTCTGCTGCTGCTGGAAAACTTGCCCCAGCCTTGTCCGCACACTTTGGCCTGGGGCGCGCTGCTTCACGACGTAGGCAAACCTGCCACATTCCGGGTCGCGCCTGACCGTATCCGTTTCGACGGTCACGTAGAAGTCGGTGTAAAGATTGCGGAGGAAATCTGTGAGCGTCTCCACTTCTCCAACCATGATGCGGCCCAGGTGCTCTCCCTGGTCGACAACCACATGCGCTTCGGCCACGTCTCGCGGATGAAAGAGTCGACGCTGAAAAGATTTCTGCGCCTCCCTAACTTCGAGGAACACCTTGCTCTGCACCGCGCCGACAGCCTGGCCAGCCATCGCAATTTGACTACATATGACTTCCTGCAGCAGAAAATCAGGGAAATTCCTCCGGAAAACATTCGCCCGGCAGCCTTGATCACCGGAGACGATTTGATCGCCGCCGGCTATCTTCCCGGTCCCACATTCCGCGAAATTCTGGACGCCGTCGAAGATGCCCAGCTCGAAGGCCGGCTGCTCTCCCGCGAAGCAGCGCTCGAGTTCGTCAACAACGCATTCCCCCTTTGATGGTGCTTTCCTCTGCTGCCACATCCGATCACCGGAATGCTAGAATCAAAACCTCGTCCGCTCTTGCCGGCGACAATTAGCCCCACGAGGAGTGGCCCTTGGAACATGCTGGCGCGGGACTCGAAAAAATAGTAGTGGGCTCTCTGCGCCGGGTGCCGCAGGCCGACGCCCCTATGCTCGCCTGGCCGCTGGTTTGCGGCTCTGCGGTGGCCGAACGGACCCAAGCTGTGGAGTTCGCCAATGCAGTGCTGCGGGTCGAAGTTCCCGATGCCGGATGGAGACGCGAAATGCAAAGCCTTGCTCCACGGTATCTCGCCACTTTGAATCGCTATGCCGGGCAAAAAGTGGAGAGGATTGAGTTTGTGATCGGGCAGGGCAAACGGGAATGAAACAAAAAACGAGCAGAAAATGAAAGTCACGGAAAAAGATGTGACCTATGTAGCCGATCTCGCCAATCTGGAACTCTCAGGCGACGAGCGGGCGGCCATGGTGCGCGACCTGAATTCGATTCTCGATCATATCGAGATGCTCAACGAACTCGACACATCGAACGTCGAGCCCATGGCTCAAGTATCGGACCGCTATGGCGTCGACGGATCGAGGCAGGGAAGCGAACGATTTGCATACGCAAGCCGCGAAGATGTGCCCGAAGGGTTGCGAAAATCGTTATCGCAGGAATCGGCGCTCGCCAATGCGCCGGATGCGGATGGGACTTTTTTCCGAGTGCCCAAAGTGATTGAACGATAGTCGCAAGTCTGCGACGCGCATGAGTCGCCGGCCACTGACTCCAAGTCTTCCATGGAACTTACCCAACTCACCATCGACGCCGCTCGCTCTTCCATTCAGGAACGCAAGACGACCGCGCTCGCTCTCGCCGAGGCCCATTACGCTCGCATCCAAAAAGAGGACGAACAAATCGGCGCCTTTCTCACTCTGTGCAAAGAGCGTGCTCTGGAACAGGCGGATCGCATCGACCGCATGGCTGCCGAGGGCAAGCCGTTGCCGCCGCTGGGCGGCGTTCCCGTGGGAATCAAAGATGTGATGTCGACTCGTGGTGTGCGCACCACGGCAGGCTCGAAGAGCCTCGGCAAATATGTTCCACCTTACGATTGCACCGCGGTGGCGCGCATGGAAGCCGCCGGCGCAGTGATTCTGGGCAAAACGAACTGCGATGAATTTGCCATGGGCTCCTCGAATGAAAACTCTGCATTCCATCCCGTGCGCAATCCGCGTGATTTGAGCCGCGTGCCAGGAGGATCCTCGGGAGGTTCAGCGGCGGCCGTGGCGGCGGATATGGCCGTCGCTGCACTCGGCTCGGACACCGGAGGATCGATTCGCCAGCCGGCATCTTTTTGCGGCGTAGTGGGATTGATGCCCACCTACGGGCGCGTCTCGCGCTACGGCCTGATCGCATTCGCCTCTTCGCTCGATCACATCGGTCCGCTGGCAAAGTCGGTGAAGGATGCCGCGATTGTATTGCGCACGATCGCCGGGCGCGATCCGATGGATTCCACATCGGCCGACTTACCAGTGCCAGATTACACAACCGAAATGGATAAGTCTGTGCGCGGACTAAGAGTGGGCGTGGCGAAAGAATATTTCGGCGAAGGACTCGACGATGAAGTTCGCCAAGCGGTGGAGTCGGCGATCGACAAGTTGACGAGCTTGGGCTGCGAGGTAGTGCCGGTTTCATTGCCGCATACGCGGTACGCCATTCCAACTTACTACCTGATCGCGACCGCTGAAGCATCTTCGAACCTCGCCCGCTACGACGGGGTGCGCTACAGCTATCGCGCTGCGGGCGTGAACTCGCTTTCGGAGATGTATCGCCGGAGCCGCGATGAAGGCTTCGGCGCGGAAGTGAAGCGCCGAATCATTCTCGGTACCTACGCTCTCAGCGCCGGCTATTACGATGCGTATTATTTGAAAGCGCAAAAAGTACGCACGCTGCTTACGCGCGATTTTGAAGAAGCCTTCCGCAGAGTGGATGCAATTGTCACCCCGACCAGTCCCACGGCAGCATTTCGACTTGGCGAAAAATCAAACGATCCACTCGCCATGTATCTGGCTGATATCTACACGGTGACCGCCGATCTCGCAGGGATTCCGGGCATTTCAATTCCATGCGGGATCACGAAAGATAAATTGCCAATCGGGTTGCAGATTCTAGGGAAACACTTTGACGAAGCGACGATTTTGCGTGTAGCGCACGCCTACGAGCAGACGGCTTAAATCAGTTCGTAATAGCGGTCTCCCGCGCAAGCGCGGCATAGCACTCTATTCTCTCGATGCACTTCCCGTCGGAAGTTGATCCCTTCGCCGCAAGTCTCGCAGACTACGCGCTCACCTTTGTATCCCGGAAATTCTTCGGGCGGCAGTTCGACCTTCACCCATTGCATAGTGAACAAATCGTCGTCGGAAATTTCGCGGTATGCCAGCATCTGCTGCTGATTTTTATCGGCGACTTCAGGATGCATCTGGCGGGCTAGGTTCTTCGACGATTCCTTGGCCGCGATGCGGATTGCCTTGCCAGTGGTTACATCCACAAATGTCGCCGCAACTTTCCCCCAATCGCGGAATTTCAAAGCGCGCTTGCCCAGCCGGCATCCAGTCACCACGGCAACGGCATCGGTGGCGCAGCGGTCGATTTCGACGAACGTAACCAGCCGCTTGCGGTCTTTTCCGGTCGGGTCATCGATACCAAGCTTAGTCAGACCCAGCATCGCCAGACGCACCCCGAGAACCTGTCCGGCGCAAAGATGCCCGTGAGCTTCTTCGGCATCGCTCAGATATTCGTCGAGGGATTTCATAAAAGGCCATCAGCTCTCAGCTATTAGTTTTCAGCTTAACATCCAGGCGGACTATTTTCGTCTCCAGCGCACTCCATCTTTTGTGTTTTCGATGATGATACCTGCCGCAGTGAGCTCCGCCCGCAGACCATCGGAAACCTTGAAGTCGCGCGCCTTTCGCGCAGCTTCCATCGCAGCAATGTTCTTTTCGATGTCAGCGTCAGACAGCCCGCCAGACTGCACCGCTTCCCGCAATTCCCCGCTAATGTCTTTCTCCCGCTCTTCGCCGTGAGCCCAATCGAAAACCTGCCTCATCTTCACACCGTCATCATCATTGAGCACAGCGAAGACTTCATCGAACTTCTCCAACACCGTGAGCAAACCCGGCACGTCATCCTGCGCAACTCCGTTCGTATCCAGAGCGGCATTCACGCGACGCACCATCTCGAAAATTGCGGCCTGGGCCTGTGCCGTGTTCAGATCGTCGTCCAGAGCGGCTTTCATCCTTACTGCTGTTTCGTTCGCGAGCGATTGCATTTCCGGATTCGATCCCGAAGAGAAAGTCGCCGTGCTCAGACGCTGTCGGAAATTGCGGAGACGTTCCACCGACACGGCCGCTTGCTTGAGCCCGTCAAAAGTAAAATTCAGCTGATTGCGATATGGTACCGAGGCGAGCAGATACCGGATCGACGAAGGTTTATGTCCCTTCAACACGAGGTCGCGCAGCGTATAAAAATTCCCCAGACTCTTCGACATTTTTTCGCCCTCGACCAGAAGGAAGCGCACATGAAACCAGAAGCGCGCGAATGTCTTCCCTGTGAGCGATTCGGATTGGGCGATCTCATTTTCGTGATGTGGGAAAACCAGGTCTTCTCCTCCGGCATGCAGATCAAAGCTCTGACCCAACTCCTCCATCGACATGACCGAACACTCGAGATGCCAGCCAGGGCGGCCCGGCCCAATGGAGGTATCCCAGAAAGCCTCGCCCGGTTTAGGCGCTTTCCATAGCGCGAAGTCGCGCGCGCTGTCTTTGTCGTACTCGTCCACATCGACGCGGGCACCGTCAAGCATCCCGCCGAAATCTTTTTTCGAAAGTTTTCCGTACTGCGGAAAACTTGCGATGCGGAAGTAATAGGAACCATCCTCGGTACGGTAGGCGATATTCTTCTCAACCAGTTTCGCCACGAAATCCGCCATCTCCGGGATGTGTTCCGTAGCTCGCACCAGGGCCGGTTGCTCGATGCCGATCATAGCCGAGTCTTCCAGAAACGCCTTCTCAAACTTTGATGTGTATTGCTGGACGCTTACTCCTTCTTGAGCAGCGTTGCGGATGATCTTGTCGTCCACGTCCGTAATGTTCATGACGTAACGAACGCTGTAGCCGGACTGGCGCAGGAATCGCTGCAGCATGTCTACCGCAACAAATGTCCGGAAATTGCCGATATGGCCATACCCGTAAACGGTTGGGCCGCAAGCATACATGCGGACTTCACGCTCGCGAAGCGTGAGGAATTCCTCGACCTGCGACGACATAGTGTTGTAAAGGCGTAGGGCCATAGGTTATTTCTGCGCTCAGACACGAATCTTCAATTCTAGGGGGATGCGAGAAAGAGGGTCAACTGGCGGGGATATCCGCGGAAGAATGGGCGCCAGAGCATGAGAATGCGTCCGGAGCCGGTGCTGCACGAGAAAAACGTAATGCAGTGCAGAGATGATTGTGAACGCAAATGTGGCACGCAGGAAAACGGTGCGCGTGATCCACACCCAGCGCTGTGGCTTCAGGCAAAACAGCATTACGAAAAAAATTGCGGCGATCTGCGAAAATGTATTTGCCTTGCCGAAAATGCTCGGCTGGAAGTTGCGCAGTCCCGCGATCGCAAATAGCACCGCACTGGCCGCCAGGATCGATATATCCCGGCTGAAGACCAACACCGCAAACTTCCACGGAATCTTGTGCAAGATCGACAGCACCAGAAACATGGTGCTCAACAAAAGCTTATCTGCAATGGGATCTAAATATTGACCAAGCAAGGTCTGTTGATGCAGCTTGCGCGCCAGCAGCCCATCCAGCCCGTCGCTGAAGCCCGCGACCACGAACAGAAGCAAAGCCCAGAAATAGCGGCCTTCAACCAATTCGATCACAATGAAGGGAACGAAAACCATGCGCAACATCGTAAGTTGGTTGGGCGCAGTGAAGACTTGCGATAGCTTCATGCTGGTTCCTTCCGTGGAAGGACTATGCTCGCCTCAAGATCGCCGGTCAGCGGAGATCCGAGCGTCGCCGCCGGAGGCCGTCCGGTCTTGGCCGAGAAGCGCTGCGATAGCGAAGGTAAACTGCCGTCGGGCAGGTCAAGCTCCACGCGTTCAATCCGGTGCATGGGGAAGAAAACAACTGCCGGAGTGAACGGCTCGCCGTCCTTCACCATCACCACAAGATCTTCAAAGGAAGCGAGCTCAATTCCACTCAGACTGAGTCCTTCCGGTGCCAGCGACAGAATCATGCCCCAGAATTTGTCCCGGGGATTGCCCAGCGTCACCACAACCATTGACCCTGGCACAAAAGGATCGCGCGCACGCAACCGTGTGCCAGTGCTGGTTTCATTCCGCTGGTTTTTTGGGGGCATGTAACGATTGTCGCTGCCGCGGCCCGGACTTTGCAACTGGCAAACCGGATTCGTGCCGGCCGTGCGCGCAACCAAACTAGGCGTGACCTTGCTTCTGAGCCGCCTTCCGTTGCGCCCGCTGATACTTCTTCGCTGCCTTCCGCTGTTTCTTCGCCATTTTCTTCGAAGCTTTTTGCTGCTGCTTGGCGGCCTTCCGCGCCTCGCGCCCATTCTCGCCGATGCTTTTGTTTTCAGTTCGGCCCGGCAGGGACCAAGCCAGGCTCGATGCCAGTAGCAGCCCTAAAGCCGCAATTCGTCTCATAAGCTCTCCGAAAGGAATTCCTTGAGCGATATTACACCGAAGCTGCACACCGTTGGCGGCAACTCTATACTTGTCGGAAACCAAAGTGTGAACTCCGTTCGTCAAGAGAGAACTGGCCGCGGTTTGGGAAAAGCACTTACGGCAGACCGAATGTATAAACGTTAAAGTCCTCAGAAGCCGTGTAGAGGACTCCGTTCACGACCGCAGGCGCAGAGAGCACGGCCTTGCCGGTTGCGTAGCTCCACAGTTCGGTGCCTGTGCTGGCGTCCAGAGCGTACATCTTGTTGTCGTAGGAGCCGATATAAAGGACTCCGTTCGCGATTGCCGGGGAAGAGTGAACCGTGCGCCCCGTGGTATAGTTCCACAACTTGGCCCCTGTGCTGGCATTCAGGGCGTAGACATTGAAGTCATCCGACCCAAAGTAAACGACCCCATTCTGGACTGCCGGCGAAGACAAAATGCCTTTCGTCGGGAAACTCCACAGTTTGGCGCCGGTGGAGGCTTTCAGCGCGTACATATTTCCGTCTCGTGATCCGATATAAACTACGCCGTTCACGACCGCGGGGGAGGATTCAATATTTAGACCGGTCGTAAAGCTCCACAGCTTGGCCCCCGTGATTGCATTCAGCGCGTAAACATTGTGATCCCAGGAGCCGACATACACCACTCCGTTCACCACAGCGGGCGAGGAATATTTGACAGAATCGCCGGTCGTGAAGTTCCACACTTTGACGCCAGTGCTGGCATTTACCGCGTAGACGTTGTTGTCTTCGGAGCCGGCGTAGACAATTCCGTTTACTACCGTGGGCGAAGAATAAAAACCATCGCCCGCCGTGAAATTCCAGATTTTGGCGCCTGTTTTCGCGTCGACCGCGTAGAGATTCAGATCATCACTGCCAAAATAAACCACTCCGTTCACCACGGCAGCCGAGGACCGCGCATCTCCGCCGGTCGTGTAGGCCCACAGCTTGGCACCGGTGCTGGCATTCAGCGCGTAGAAATTCATGTCGTCGGAACCCACATAAACCACTCCATTCGCCACCGTCGGCGAACCATAAAAACCCGCTCCGGCCGTGAAATTCCATTTCAAAGTAAGCCCGCCAACTGTCGTTGGGCTTAACAGGGTTTCGAATGGATTCACTCCGTCATGGTTCGCGGTGAAGCGGTACTGAAGCCAGTTGGTGCGAGTGGGGAAGTCACTGCGAGCTGCGGGATCATCCGTTTGGCTCAAGCAGAAGCTGGTAAGCAACAACATCGCGATGCAGAGCAGGCAGCCCCGCCTGATGGAAGATAGAGCAATCGTTCTTGCTGTCATGCTTGTCATATCGGACTCCTCAAAGTCTCCGCACGATTCACGAGGACTGCAATCCAATTCCGCCCGTGTCTGCGCACCGTCCAAACCTGATGTTGGTTCCGGATGATCACAAACGTGGACGCCAGCGTGCGCAGAACTTTATCTCCGAGCGATTCGCTTGTCAATGTGCAGATAATTGCACAGTGTGAACCGCGGAGGCGTGTCTCTGCATTGTCTAGAACGCTGTCCCGCCCACAGGCAATGGTAGACTCCGAGCGGAAAGCCGCACACATGGAAGCTCCTATCAGTTTCTTCCTCCCGTCATCTGCGGGAGATTTGTTCGCCATGTATTACCCGCCGGCGGAGACCGCCGTCGACGGCGGAGACATACTCTACGTGCACCCTTTTGCCGCAGAGATGTTTGCCTCCCGAAATGTGATCGCCGCCGTTGCCCGAGACCTGAGTGCCAAGGGCCTGGGTGTTCTGACCGTGGATTTGTACGGGTGCGGAGATAGCAGCGGAGACTTCCGCGATGCCCGGTGGGAGATCTGGAGAGACGATCTGGCCGCTGCAGTCGGATGGTTGCAGGCGCAAGGCCGGGATCGCTTAAGCCTGTGGGGGCTGCGTTTGGGGGCGTTGCTCGCGATGGAGTTTGCCGTCCGCTCACGAGAAACTTATGAAAGGATTGTATTGTGGCAGCCGGCTGTAACCGGCCATAACCTGCTCACCCAATTCTTTCGCATGAATCTTGATGAAGCCGATACCAGATTCTTCACGCGACAGCTCACGGATTCAGAAGCGCGCAAGTCGCTCCCTGATGGCCAGAATATCGAAGTTGCAGGTTGGGAGATTCCTTCCGAGTTGATTCGTGCGATTGACAAGCTGAAAATCGCACCGCTGGGGAACGCCGTTTCCGCTCCTATCCACTGGATGGAGATAGGAGAACAAACCGAAAATCCCTTTCATCGCCAAAGCTTGCGTGTGATCGAAGAATGGAAACAGCACGGAATCCGTGTGACCACGCACAAAAGTGCCGGGTTACCTTTCTGGCTTTTCCCGCACAGTATAGATCCCATGAGTTTGATGAGTGATCTGAAATCAATGTTCAGTGATCAACAGGGACATGACTAACAGGGAACTGCAGAGCCGGGAGATTCCTCTGAGCTTTCTGTGCGGCAAGGACAGAGACAGAGACAGAGACAGAGAAAAGGTCAGGCTCTACGGCATCCTCCATCAGCCTGCCCGCCCATCACCCTACGGACTGCTGATCGTGACCGGCCGGCCGGCTCTGCGCACGGGAAGACATCGGCTCTTCGTGCTGTTGGCGCGCACTTGGGCCGAAGCTGGCATTCCTGTGATGCGCTTCGACTTCCGCGGGACCGGCGACTGTGAAGGCGAGATGGGAACGCTGGACGACACCTCTGAGGACCTCGCCAGCGCGGTCGACGCATTCATGGCGAACGCCCCAGGCCTGCATAGCGTGGTTCTATGGGGACTGTGCGGCGGTGCGGCCGACGCCATCCTTTACGCTCCCAGAGACCCGCGCGTGATCGGGATCGCGATGGTGAATCCGTGGTCTTACGATGCACGCGTGCGCGGGTTAACAGCCCTGCGCCGCTATGCATCGTTTTGCTTCGGAAAAATCTACCGCTGGACACGATCGGCTGCGCTGCGCGGCCGCGTTGCCGTTGGCGCGAAGAAGGATGCGCCAACGGGGACTGAAACCAGAACGAATCAAGTTGCCGATCCGGACGCCGCAGGTGATCCCAATATTTCTGCGCCGCGCGCCACTGCCGCAGTCGATCGTGCATACGCCTCCTATCGGGTTCCCAATCTTTCCAGGCGCCTGGCCGACAGTCTTGAAAAATTTCAAGGAAGGATTCTATTGATTCTAAGCGGACGCGATACGGGCTCCCAGGCATTCAAGCACGCCGCTTCAATCTCTTTACGATGGCGTCGTTTGCTTTCTGCACCACGTGTGCAAACTCGCGAATTGCCCGAATCGAACCACAGCTTGAGGCGTCCGGAGTGGCGTGCCCAAGCCGCCACGTGGACAATAGAATGGTTGCACGAGATGCGTGATTGACTGCTCTTACCTTTCTGTCGCGCTACCGAAACGCCCGGATACGCTCCGCCATGCCGGCTACGGTTGGCACTTCGAACAAACTGGGCAAAGGAATCTCCACATGGAAAGCGGAGCGCAGTGCTGCCAACAATTGCGCGCCGAGCATGGAATGCCCACCCAGCGCGAAAAAATTGTCGTAGACTCCAACCCGTTCCACGCCCAGAAGGCGTTGCCAAATCTCGGCTACTCCTACTTCCACTTCGTCGGATGGGGCAGACAAATCTCCGGCGTTCGCCGGGATTGACGAATCGCGTCCGGGGAAAGCTCCGCTGCATGTTTTTTCAGTTCTTCCCGGCGCTGGCAGGGAAGAATTGTTCCCAAACGAAAATAGCGGGTGCGGATTTACCCAATGCCGCTTGCCATCGAACGGATAAGTGGGCAGAGTAACTCGGCGCCGTTTTTCGTGACGCCAGAACCCGGTCCAATCGATTTTGGATCCCAGCAGCCAGAGCCGCCCCAGTGAGTTGAGCATCACTTCGGTGTCAGAGGCCTGTTCCTCTACGCAAGACATAGACGCGAGGATCGCGTGATCTCTGCAGAACGCCGGATGTTGCTGTAACAACTTCGCTAGCGTGCGGCCAGGGCCGACTTCTAAAAACGTTCGATTCGAAGCTCCCAGTAGACAATCAAATCCCTCCGCAAAACGTTCGGCTGGGCGCGGTTGAGTGCTCCAGTAATCTCGATCCGTTGCAGCCGCCGCTGTGATCCAGGCTCCGGTAACACTCGATACCAGAGGAATCTTTGGCGGATGCAGGCTGAGTCTAGTCGCTGCCGCTGCGCGCGTCGTTGCATCCCGCTCCGCCATCAAGAACAAAGCATCTTCCACGGAGAGAACACCCGCCACACACGCTGCCGCATATTCGCCGACCCCTTGCCCCATCATCGCCTGTGGATGTATTCCCCATTCCATCCACAGTTGAGCGAGCGCGTACTCCACAACAAAGACGCCCAGTTCCGCTAGTTCGGCGCTGCTCGTTTGATCGGCGCGCGGATAAATCGAATCCCGCAGATCGATTCCCAGCCGAGGCTGCAATAGTTTGCAGAAATCATCGATGTGCTGGCGGAAAGTAGGTTCAGACTTATACAGCTCCCCTCCCATGTTCGCGCATTCCGCTCCCTGGCCTGGAAACAGGAAAACCACGGAGCGTTCCGCTGGCCCTTTCGTTGCACCTAGAACACGGAGCGCATCGCCCGCCGCCAAGGCTGCGGCCGCGTCTTCCGCATCTTTACAGACCAGAATCTGCCGCTGCACGAACTCCCGCCTGCCTACCTGGCAGGTGTACGCGACATCGGCCAAATTTACATTGGAGTGCTCCCCAAAGTGAGCAACAAAGTTGTTTGTGGCCGCCTGCAGCGCGGACTTAGATCGAGCGGAAAACAGCAGGAGATGGCGAGACCGCCGCGACTCGCAGACTTCGCGTGCCGGCGCTTCCTCCAGAACAATGTGAGCGTTCGTCCCACCAATTCCGAAAGAATGCACTCCCGCCCTTCGCGGACTATCGCCGGATCGCCAGGGCCGCAACCTAGTGTTGACATAGAAGGGGCTATTCTCGAAATCGATCTTCGGATTCGGCCGGGTGAAATTAATGCTGGCAGGGATCGTCTCATGCTCAAGGGATAGAACGGTTTTTATTATGGCAGCTACGCCCGAAGCAGTATCGAGATGGCCCACATTTGATTTCACGGAGCCCAGCGCGCAAAAGTTGTTCTCATCAGTATTCGTCCGAAAAGCTTTCGTGAGCGCCGCGACCTCGATGGAATCACCCATTGGAGTGGCGGTTCCATGCGCCTCGACATAACCGATCGTCCTGGCATCGATCCCGGCCAGAGCGTGCGCTAGGGCAACTACTTCGGCCTGCGCGTCCAGGCTGGGTGCCGCGTATCCCACTTTCAGCGAACCGTCATTGTTGATGGCCGTGCCTCGAATGACTGCGCGAATGTTATCTCGATCCGCGACGGCATCTTCCAACCGTTTCAGAACCAAAAGACCCACGCCATTTGAAAACAGAGTCCCGCTCGCTCCCGCGTCAAACGAGCGAGTGTGGCCATCACGCGAAAAAATCTGACCTTCTTGGTAAACGTAGCCAGCCCTCTGCGGCACGCGGATCGCAACACCTCCCGCGAGAGCCATGTCGCATTGATGCGCCAGCAGACTGTCACAAGCCATCGCTACAGCAACCAGCGACGTCGAACACGCCGTCTGCACCGCGATGCTCGGGCCTTTCAGATTCAACTTGTAGGAAACTCGCGTGGTCAAAAAGTCTTTATCGTTCCCAGTGAATACCAGGAAGTCGCCGGCGAGAGCGCGATGTTCGGGATTTGCGAGAAGGTTGAACAGGTACGTGCTCATCGCTCCACCCGCGTAAACGCCGACCGGATAGTGGCAGGCTTCCGGGTCATAGCCTGCGTCCTCCATAGCATGCCACGCGCACTCGATCAACATTCGCTGCTGAGGATCGAGGGTCGCAGCCTCCATGGGATTAAATCCAAAGAATGCGGCGTCGAATAATTCAATGCCGTCAAGTACGCCGCCCGCACCTACAAAATCCGGATGCTTGGCGCTACCTTGACTAATCCCGGAAACACCAGGCTCCGGTTCCGAAAAAAAAGAAATGGATTCAACTCCATTTTCCAGATTGTTCCAGAATTCGGAAAGATTGCGGGCCCCGGGAAATCGCCCGCTCATACCGATGATCGCAATGCCCCCGAGCGCAGCGGAGTCTTGGGCGTCAGTCATTTCGGCCTCGTTGCAAAGACCGCCCTTCGCCGATTTAACGTCTCTCTCTGTTTCCGGGCGCGCTCCGCAGTAAGCTGCAAGGGACGCTGCCCCGCGTCATCACCACTCAGGCGCTTTGCCAACGAGCTTATCGTGGGATACTGGTAAAGATCCACGCTTGCGATCTCCCGATCAAAAACACTTGCTAGTTTGCTTTGAACAGTCGCCAGAAGAAGAGAATGTCCGCCCACATCGAAGAAGTTGTCGTGCGTCCCTACATGGTCGACGCGAAGTGCTTCGAGCCAAACCTGCTGTATCCGGGCTTCGGTAGTAGTGCATGGTTCCGGATCGCGGTTCGGGACTCCAGTCGGACTCAGTTCCTGCAGAGCTTGGCGATCGACTTTACCGTTTGGTAAGAGCGGCAATGCGGCCAGGGCAAGAAACGTCGCCGGCACCATGTATTCCGGCAGTCGCTCGCGCAGGTGGCCGCGCCATGAAGGCGCGAGATCGCCATCCGGTGCACTCGCATTCTTGACCACATAAGCTGCGAGCCGTGCTTCTCCCGCGGAGGAATCATTTTGTGCCACCACAGCCTGTGCCACCGACGGATGCTGCCGTAGAACTGATTCGATTTCTCCCAGTTCGATGCGGAAGCCCCGAATCTTGACCTGATTGTCGTTATCGACCCGCCCCAGCAGTTCAATGCTTCCGTCGTAGCGATAGCGGGCCAAATCACCGGTAAGATACAAGCGCATTTTCCCGTCGCCGCTGAACGGGTTGGAAATAAACTTCTCGGCCGTAAGCTCTGGTCGATGAAGATAACCTCGAGCCAATCCGCTGCCACTCACGCATAACTGGCCCGGCACACCCACAGGTAGGGGCTGCAGGTTTCTATCGAGAATATAAATCTGAGTGTTGGCGATCGGCCGCCCAATCAAAACCGGCCCTTCCGCTTGCATCTCCCGAGTGTCATAGCAGGCGACGTCGGCGGATACTTCGGAAGAGCCGTAAAGGTTCAGCAAGATGCGATCGGGTGCAATCTCCCGAAAGCGGCGGATCAAGTCCCTACTGATGGCCTCACCGCTGCTTATCCAGTATTTCAAGTCAGGAAGACGCTTGGCGATCTGCGGCTCTGCATCCAGCAGCGCGCTCAAAAGCGACGGCACCACGACCACCCGCGTGACTCGATGTTTACTTAGCGCCGCAATCAGCGAGTGCGGAGACTTTGCAATTTCGTCGGGAATCATTACGGTGGAGACTCCCGCAAGCAACGGACCAAATAGTTCCCATACCGAGTCCACAAAATTTAGAGACGTTTTCGCGCACGCGACTTCGCCGGATTCGAAAGGATACCTGTTCCACATCCAGGCGAAGCGATTGACGGCGCCGCGATGCAATGCGAGAACGCCTTTGGGTTGCCCGGTTGATCCGGAAGTGTAGATCACATAGGCCAAACTGTCGGGCGAATTCTGGATGTCTAAATTATCTTTGCACTCCTGGTCGAGTTGATCTGTTGCCCGATCGAGGCAAACGACTGTGACGTCATCGTCAGGCCATAGCCCCTTCCATCGTTCCTGGGTCAACAATATTTTCAGCCCCGCGTCTTTCAGCATAAACGCAAGACGCTGACGCGGGTATGCAGGATCGAGCGGAACATAGGCTGCTCGCGTCTTGAGTATCCCTAGCAGGGTCCACATTAGGTCGGCACCGCGATCCATACAGACTCCGACCAGCGACTCCGCTCCTACTCCCAGCCGCACCAGGTAATGCGCGAGTTGATTTGCTCGGATGTTGAGCTCCTGGTAAGTAACTCGCGAATCCCCCGTCTGGAGCGCAACGGCGTGCGGAGTTTTCCGCGCCTGCAGTTCAAACAGATCATGGATGCAGGCATCCGCAGGATAATCTGCTTGCGTCTCGTTCCATTCGAAGAGTAACTGCCGCTGTTCAGCCTGCGTCAGCACTGGAATTTGCGAAACGCGCCTATCAGAATCTGCAACAACACTTTCAACCAGGGTTCGGAAATGCCCTTGTATCCGTGTGATCGTGGCCGCGTCGAACAGATCGGTGTTGTATTCCAGCCACCCGCGCAGACCTTCCGGGGAGTCAGACCATGCAAGAGTCAGATCGAATTTCGAACTCTGGTTGTCGACAGGAAACCAGTTAGCGCGAATTCCTTCCAGATCGAGCGCGATCCACTTAGAATCCACTTGGTCGAGTGTTACTTGAAACAGCGGACTGCGTCCGGGAGTCCTAACTGGGCGAAGCTCCTCGACAATCCGTTCAAACGGAATATCCTGATGTTGATATGCTCCCATGACAACGCCGCGTACTTGCTTGAGCAGTTCGCGAAAAGTCGGATCGCTGGAAAAATCCGTGCGCAGCGCGATCAGGTTCAGGAATAGTCCAATCGAATTCTGCTGCTTTGCGCGCTTCCGTGCAGCAATCGGCGCGCCCACAACAATGTCGGCCTCTCCGGTGTACCGGTGAACCAACAATTGCAGAACAGCGAGCAGGCCCATGAAAAGGAAAACTCCGTTTTCGGCGCAAAGAGCCTTAAACGCCGTTGTCAGATCTTTGGGCAATACGAACGCCTGGGTGGCGCCTCGGAACGCCGCAATCGGCGGCCGCCTCCGGTCAGCCGGAAGTTCCGTACCCGCGGCGCCGCGCAAGTTTTCTTTCCAGTATGCAAGCTGGGTCTCAAGTTTGTCTCCGTGCAGATATTCGCGCTGCCAAGACGAAAACTCTGGATACTGCAACGGCAAATCAGTTAATGTTCGCTCCGCGCCCGCCGCAAGGGCTCGATACCAATGCGCCAGTTCGCGAATAAGAATCCCCATCGACCAGCCGTCGCATACGATGTGATGCACCACCACGACGAAGAGATAATCGTCGTCCCCCGTTCGCAGCAGGGACGCGCGCAGCAGTAGCTCTGCGGCCAGATCGAATGGATGGCGAGCTTCCTCAAGGATTATCTTCTGCGCCTGAGCTTCTCGTTCTGGTTCAGGAAAAGGCCGCAGATCCACAACCCTTAACGTCAGCGGAAGATTATGATGAACGCATTGCACAGGAGAGCCGCCAACCCAGGGGAAGGTCGTGCGCAACGCTTCGTGACGCTGAATGATGGCATTAAGACTTTGCTCGATGGCGTTCGCATCCGGACGACCGCTCAGACGCCACGCCACCGGCTGATTGTATGCAATCGTCCCCGACTGAAACTGGCAGACATACCACATCTGCTGTTGCGAGAGAGATAGAGGAAAGAATTTCCTTTCCTCAGTGCCCTTAGGTGGTGCGGCAGCGAGCGGCAAACCGTCCTCCCCAAGCATACCGTTCGTGCTGCGCGATGAAGCGCCGCTCATTTGAAACTCCTGGAAACTCAGCCGATACGTCGCCGTGCGGGGGCACGGCTCAACCTTCGGTCTCAAGGTGGAGACCGTCGCTTCTCTCAAACTGCGCGGCGGCTAGACGAGCACGCTAACGTTCAGCTTGGATTCCACGTACCGGAGGATGGCAGCGACGCTCTGAAAGTTTTCGAGCTGCACATCTTTGTCGGCGACCACAATCTCCAGGTTGTCTTCCAGAAATCCGACCAGCCGGAAGAACTCAAGCGAATCCATGACGCCATTTTCCACCAGCGATTCTTCATCGGTGACGGTTAACACGCCTTTGGTTTGGGCTGACTCCATTACGAAAGCGCGCACTGACTGTCTTGCCGACTCGATTGTCTCGCTCATTACGAATCCCCCTAATTTTGCTCCAGCTCTTTTTCTGCTACAGACGGCAGCTCCGGTGAACCATTCGCGAGATGAGGATCAGGCTGATGCTGAGCCCACCTGCACAAGGTTTCGAACCTGCCAAAAAGATCCCGAGTATTCGGGTTCGTTAAAGCCCAGCGGTAGCTTCGCCGAACCAGCTTCACATTTCCCTCACTCATGCGCTGGCCTGGTTTCAGCCAGCCCGCCCGCTCAAAAGCTTCCCGAGTAATGTTCACAGGGAACTCAAATTCTCCGGTGTAGTCAAATATCCGCTTCGCAGTTTCCTGCGCGGAAAGGCTGCCGGACTCAAACGCTTCGATCCACTCCACCGCCTGTTTGAAAAATACGGCGTAATCGGGATCCTCGAAATCGGAAAAAATCGGATCCTTCGCCTCACTCTTCAAACACCGTTCATCTCTGCTGCTCGTGTAATCGTTAAGAGCATTCATCAGGCGGAACTCGGCCAAAATCGTACCCAGCGACCACACTCGGAGCCACGCATTCCACAGATCAAAATCGGCCCACGAAATGAACGATCCGTTTACAAGCTGGTCATTATAATCCAGCACCCGCTGCTGAAGGCGGTCAATGTGTTTATAAGGTTGCTCCTCAAAATTGTCGGTGGCCAGCGAATTAAGCAGTGGATCAATCAACGCAGAAATTATTTCTACTGTGTTCACCATGCCGCGTGAGAACAAAGGGTCGACAAAACCCGCGGCATGCGACATCAGACAATATCTGTATCCGGTGCACTGCTTGGACGAATATTGCAGTCTGCCCGTCGTGACCCAGGGCCGAACCGCCCGCGCATCGGAAAACTGCTCCGCAACACTCGGAAAGCGTTGCAGAAATTGCTTGAACTCCTTATCAGCAGGCCCCGACCGCGGATGGCGCCGGGGATCAATCGTCAGCCCAACGCTGACCAGTGGATTCGTCGATCCCGCGTGATTATTGAACGGAATCACCCAGAACCATCCCCGCTCAAAACAGTGATGCAGGGTGGAAAGATTCCACGCCAGAGGCATTTTATTTTGCTCTTGCTGGAATGAAGGAACCTTCACCATGTGGGTGAACATGGTTCGAGAATGGTGCTTGAGGTGAGTTGGTGTTTCGCGAAGCCGATAACGCTGCGCCAGGATACTCCTGTATCCGGTTCCATCGACCACGTAGCGGGCCTTGACCTCACCTCCCGCGTCGGTTTGAATCGTCACACCCTGCTCGCCGATGTCGACCGATTTGACTTGTGTCTTCTGCATCGGTAGAGCGCCATATTGAACCGCGAGGTGGAAAAGGTAAGCGTCAATATCCTGCCGGAACCAATGGTTTTCGTCTTTCGAGTTTGTGCCGACCTGAAAGCCCTCCCGGGAGTCGTAAGGCTGGCCCTCACGCTGATAGACGAATCCAAAAAACCGTTTCAGGCCCGCCGTGGTGCAAACATATTTCGGAAGTCGCTCCGGATAAGCGATGTGTTCGATTTCCGGCATGCCGAATCGCTCAGCCAGTAGCGAAATCAGCAGGGAGGTATGGGGAGTGGTCGATTCTCCGACCGCAAATCGAGGGTGCACGTCCTCCTCGATGATCACAACGTTGACGCCCTGCTTGGCCAGGATCGCGCCCAGCATGGACCCGGAAAGACCGCCGCCTAGTATCGCGACATCGAACATTTTCTCGGAATTCTCAGTCATCATTTCGCTCACTTCGAACTCGACTCAGTGCTGCACTAGAGCCGCACCCCACGAGAACCCAGCTCCATTTGTTACTAACATCACCAGATCGCCTTCGTGGATGTGCCCTTCATCCAACGCGTCCACGTAGTCGATCACCATATCGGTTTCCTGCAGGTGGCCGTGCCGTTGCAGGCCGTCCATGAAAAGCTTCTCTGGAGGAATCGTGAATGCCCGGCAAAATGCCTTCTGATCCCAACTGGAAAAAGTGGGATACACGTAGTACTTCACGTCAGAAGATTTTTTTCCTGCCCGCTGCAATGCGCCGCGAATCACTTTCCGGAACATAAACAAATTGGCTGGAATCACTTCTGTGTTGAAACGGCCGATGTCGCCCGCCACATGCATCCATGTGTGATCTTCCGGATGCTGCGGGTCGCGATTGGGAAATCCTGGCACCCACCACACGTCGTGCAGCTTTCCGGCAGTGATCACGTCGACGGCAAGAATCAGGCGCCGGTCGTGATTTTTCTTCAGGAGCACGGCCCCGCCGCCGTCGCAGACGACCGTGATCGGATAGTAGTTGTGATTAAGCGCGGGAACTTTATCGCCGGCGAACAACAATGCCAGGTTTATGTTGTCGTTAGTCGACATCAAGGAACATACTGACTTCAAAGTCTGCTGATAACTGGCGCAGCCACCGGTATTGATTGCCGTGGCGAAGGCACGCTTCGCGCCAAGCTCTTTTTGGATATAGCCAGCCGCGCTCCAGGTGGGCGCAATGTAATCTTCGGGGATGCTGGTGAAGCCGACGATCACGTCGATCTCGCCGGGATCGATGCCAGCCTTTTCCAGGACGCGCCGGCAAGCCTTGAGCGCCACGCTTGAGGCCGACTCCTCCCCAGCCATGTGCACTGCTTCAATTCCAATATCGCGCTGGAAATCAACGTTGGCGGCGAGCGCCACCTCCGGCGTTTTCTCGTCCCGAAAAATTTCGGTCAAAGGCTTTCTCTTCGGCGGCAAATAGTAAGCCGCTTCCAGAATGCCAATCTTCGCGAACATGTGCGATCCCCCAAGCAACTGCCGACCCTAGATGCGAATCAGGCTTACCCCCGCCATAAATCCCATCCCATGCGAACAGATCAGGATGTAATCCCCATCGCTCACCCCTTCGTCTGCAACCAAAGAGAGATAGTTCAAGACCAGATCGTTCCCCTGCAAATGCCCGTGCGTCGCCAGATTCGACGTGCAAATCTGTTCCGGTCTAAGTCCAAAAGCCTCTCTGAAAGCGCTCTGGTCTTCCGTAGAAATGTTCGGATAGACCACACACTTAATATCTTCAAGCCTCAAACCGGCGCGCCCCAACACCTTCCCCGCGAGTTGCAACATGGTTGCGGTCCGGGGCGCCGCTTCGTAGCGCTGCTTGTCCAGCACCATGCGGTAAAGACCGGGATCCTCTGGATTCGCAAGGCACCCCCCGGGGATGTAATACACGTCGTGATTGGCCCCATCCGATAACAACTCAGTGCCCATCACCATTCGGCCGGACGCACCTCGCTGCAGCAGAACCGCACTGCCGCCATCCCCCATCACGCTGACGGGCGACGAGGGATTCAGCACCCGGTTCCCTGGGATCGTCACATCCCCCGCAACCAGCAAAGCATATTTCATCTTCTCGTCCGCCTCGAGCATAGCCGCGGCAAAGTTAAGTGCTACCAGAAAATTCGTCGATCCCCCACCGCTGAAACCGACGGTGAAGGCCTTCTCCGCGCCCACTTCCTTCTGCACTTCGCCGCTCATGTTCCACACCGGAACCATCCACTTTTGCGGCAGGATCGTGTAGTCCACTACAACGTCGACGTCCGCGCCAGAGACGCCGGCCCGCGCCAGAGCCTCAACAGAAGCCGCCACCGCCAGCTCCGAACCCTGGTGCCCACTGCAGACCGGAACCTCTTCCACACCCAGACGCACACTCGTTTCAGCGGGCAGATCCAGGCCCTCTTCTACAAAGAGTTCTCGTGTCGTGCGCCGCTCCTGAGGAAGTCGGCAGGCGGCAGACACTATTCCAGCTTTGATTTGATCTATGGCGCTCATTTGCAGAGCCAAGTCTTCGGGGGGAAGAAAAACGTGGGGTGACAATAAGTCAAAAGCACTCTCCTGTCAAGAGAGGATTGACCCGGTGACTAGAGAAGAAAGTAGGGTCCGAGTCCCCCGGGTTCCCTTCGAACATTTCGGTTTTGAATCCACACTTACGGGACTCCTGCCCACCCCCTTTAATTCACTCCCCGTCCTGAGAGGCTGACAATTTGCGGGCTGCTGGCCGCGTCATCCGTGATGGTGAGGGAACCAGTGCGGCTTCCAACCACCGTCGGAGTGAACGTGACAGAAACTTTGCAATTTCCCCCCGCTACCATCGTGGTACCGCAATTATTCTTCTGCGCGAAATCTCCAGTCGTCACAATACTCGAAACGTTGAGTGGGACGGCTTGATTGTTGGTGACGGTCAGGGAATGCGCAGGACTGGTCGTTCCAACTGCCTGATTGCCGAAAACCAGACTGCTAGTCGACAGCAGAACAAGCTGCGCGGGATTCATGAACCAGGGCCGCGTCGAATCATCCGTTTTGAGAAATGTCAGGAGCAGGTTGGCGTCTTTTTCCCGCCCCACCGGAGCGCTGGGATGACCGCCATCCAGGAAGTCCTGACAAGTCCACACCAGCCCGTCGCTTCGCGCTAACATTCCATTCGCCCAATCGTAAGCTTCCCAGGAAAGCCACGGCGCGCGTACCGTCCCTTTCGTGGGATCAAAATTCAGCGCAGCTAGTCCGTTGAGCTGATCCTGTATCGCCCACTTGATGGGAAATCCAGTTTGGTAAGAATCGGGTTCGCCATCTTGCGTGCTCTCAGTGGTGTTCGCATAACCGCCGTATATCCGCGAGGCGTAGTATGCCAGCTTGATGTTAGGAAATAACGTGTGCAGATTCTGAGCGATGCTTTCCAGGTCAGCTTGAGTCGCTGCCTCATCCCCAGGAAAAGTTCCACTCGGAATGTCAAACGCTTTAATCCATGCAGCAACCACCTGGTTTGAGGTGACGCCTGCCTGGGGCAAGAGAATATCCGACAGCGTGGACCACGCTCCAGTTGTAATATTCGCCCAATCTGAAGCCACCAGCGCGTCTTGGGCGCCGTTTACGACAACCAAATGTGGGTTCGTCGACGGGTCAGCACCCACGTCACCAAGGAATTGCAGAAACTCCTGCTGAGTTTCGGAGTTGCCAATCGATATCAAAACATACTTGCCGTTCGGATCCGAATTGCCGTTGGCATCCAAAGGTTGAATCCCCTGCGCGATACTCACCCCAGCCGCATCGTGATCTGCGGGCCGCACATTACTTCCACTCGGGTAGAGTCCTCCTTCTTCCCCCAGGTAGGTGCCGCTGCCTAAATCATTGATCGGGATCAGTGGAGTGGACAGGTTCGGATAAACATAATTGTTGCAGTCGGGTAAGGCCGGAGCAGTCGCCACCGGCAGGACCAACGCCGCTTTCGCCGTCTTCGCCGGAGAACCAGAATCTTTTACCTGCACTGTGAACGGATAGCTTCCTACGGCCTGCGAGGACGCGATCGTCCCACTTATGCTGCCTGCACTCGCGAGCGTCAATCCCGGCGGCAATGTGGAACCCGTCGCTAAGCTCCATCCGTAGGGAGCCGTACCACCCGTGGCCATCAAGTTTGCCAGATAGGGCGCGCCCGTGCTGGCGGAAGGCAGAGTGGGAAAAGTATTAATCCTGAACGCAGGGGACGCCGCCACTGTTCCAAATAGACTTATGGCCTTCGGCGGCAAAACGTCGAACGAAAGCGTGACCTCGCCCGGAAACGAACCCACGAATGTTCCCGACATCGTAATTTGCAGAGTGGTGGAGGCTCCGGCTTTCAACGTGATCGCAGAACTGAACCCGCTGGCTGCGAATGGAGGATCTGCGTTTACCCCCAGCAACTTCATCGAACTGGTTCCACTATTCGTCAGGGTAAGCGACCGAATCGCGCTGGTCGTCCCCTGTGGGACGCTGCCGAAGTCCATCGTTGAGGTGCTGAGCTTCGCCACTGCGCCGGTCGTCGAACCCTGACCTGATAGCGGAACCACTTGCGGACTGACCCCCTGGATGTTGATGGTCAACTGTCCGTTAAAACCTTGAGCCGCATCCGGAGCAAACTGAATCGTGAAATACATCGCCCGCTCCGGTCCCAGCACCGCGGGAGCATAACCATTCACCAGCAGAAATTCTGAAGGGCTTATGGTGAAGCTGTTCAACGTTAAATTAGTTCTTCCTGTATTCAGCAGAGTGACGGTGTTCTGACTGAGTGTGCCGACCGTTTGCGACCCGAAGGCCAGAGAGGGCGGCGAGATGGTGAACGTCTGGGCGCCGGCGGCAGTCGCCCCCACGATAGAGAGCAAACCACACAGAATTACAACAACCACCAGCCAGTCATCGCACAACAAGCCCTTGCAAAGGAAGCGAGGCCCCTCCGCCTCGAACAGACCGGAGATTGCTCCACGACGCTGGAAAGTACGCTTCATGGCAAGGCGTCCGAAGGACGCGACTGATTATCCGTCCACGCCAGAGAAGCGTCAACATGCAAGAAATTGCGACACAAGCCTTATGTGCGCCACCTTAGATTATTTCAGCCCTAGAACGCCACTGGCTTTTCAGCAAGGTCCCCCGTCTAGGTATAATCGGCGCTCGCCTCGAACCGCGTCACAACCCCTGAGTCGACGTGGTTGAGGCTACTGTCAGAACGTACCGGGGCTTGTGTGAACAACTGACTCGCCTTCAACCTCCTCGGAACTGTCAAAAGTGACAGCTGCCAACCAGTTGCTCTAGCGATACACTCCGGTCATCGTTGGTGAGTCGGGGGTTAGGTGTACCCAATTCATCATTGAAGAAGCAGCCCCGCGAGAGTCAGCTGGCGAAGCGCTTGGAGTCTCGTCCTGTTGTTGAATCGCGCTCAGTCCAAGGTCCCGCGATAAGGAGTTCGCTATGAAAGTCCAGACCCAGGTGTCCCGTTTCTCTCTAGCCGCCGCTTTATTGGTGTTGACAAGCGGAATCTCAAGCTTCGCTCAGGACGGCAAACTCGCATTTCATGTCCGACCGGATCAGGCCTACGTCTTCGTAGACGATCGCGCCATTAGCGAGGCGAGCAAAATCTACTACCTGAAGCTGAGCGCGGGCGAGCACAAAGTTGAAGTGGTCAACTACGGCTATACTGCGTCGACCCAGAAGGTTACTATCACTGCTGGCAAAACCACCCTCCTCAGGGTGACACTGGCGCAGGCGGGCGGAAGCGTCTCAGGGCCTTTCGGCGCCATGACGATCAAGGGAGCGGACCGCGATGCGATTCTGCTGAACGGGAAAACGCCCGACTTCTTCGTCGGCCACGGAGACGAATTTAATAACGAGTGGATGTGGAAGCAGCAACTCGTGGTGCCGCCTGGCACGTACCAGGTTACCGCCAGAAGGGGTGACAAGGAGGCTTGGTCGGGCCCGGTCGAAGTGCCTGTCAACAAGCGTGTCGTTATCGAAGTCCCGAATGGTGTTCGTGAGACTGTGGACTGGACACGCGGGGAGAAACTGAGCGCCATACCGCGCTTCAACGTAGGCATCGCCAGTGCGACCGTAGCTGTTGCCAAGCCCACCGCGCAGTTATCGGCAACCACAGCGCAACTCAACTGCGGAGACGCTTCGCAACTGAATTGGACATCCTCCGACGCAGGTCGCGTTGAGATTGCTCCGGTGGGGCCAGTCGCAAATTCGGGCCAGCAATCGATCCAGCCTCTGCAAACCACCACGTATAGCCTGACCGCTACTGGGCCGGGTGGCACCGCGACTTCAACCGCGACGGTCAACGTGAATACGGCCGTCCAGGCAAATCTGCAGCTTGCGCCGGCGGAGGTCCACTACAAGCGCGTCGGGGATAAGGTCGAGGTGAATGACAATACGGCGTTGAATTGGACATCGGCAAACGCTTCTTCGGTTTCGATCGAGCCATTGGGCACGGTCAGTCCGGCTGGAAACCGAGAGTTGCAGATCGCCCCCAAGAAGACTGACCCCGGCACAGTCGATGAAACCGTTACCTACACGCTCAACGCCAGCAACGGTTGCGGCGGAACTGACACAAAAACCGCTACTCTGCATATCGTGGGCTCGATTGAGCAACCCGAGATCAAACTCTCGCGCAGCGTTTATTTCCCGACCGATCGGCCGCGGTCGCTCAAGTCAGAGGAAGCTCTCCTCGACAGCGAAAAGGAGACTCTGAAGTCCGTTGCAACGGCTTTCATTCAATATGTTGCGGTCCAACCTGATGCTCGCCTGATTCTTTCGGGACATGCCGATAAGCGTGGACCAGAGGCGTACAACCAGCCTCTTTCCGAAAGGCGTGCCGCGCTGGCCAAACAGTTCCTGGTGGAACAGGGAGTTGCCGAAGTCAACATTGAGACTCAGGCATTCGGCAAGGAGCAGAACCTGAGCGCCGATCAAGTCAAGCAGCAAGTCGAACAGGATGCCAGCTTGAGCGAAGAAGACCGGCAGAAGGCGCTGCAGAAAATACAGACAATTGTGTACGCCTACAACCGCCGAGTGGACATTACCTCGAAGCCGACCGGGCAAGAGTCGGCTCGCGAGTATCCGTTCAAGGCGCAGGACTTCGCCAGTCTGGTTGACCGCAACGGTCCGACGAAAGCCAGCGGCGTTGAATTGGCGGCTGAAAAGGAAAAGATCAGCAAATAGAGTGGCACCCTGCTGCAGTACTGACTCACGTCAGGTTGAAAGTGTGCTTCACGAGCCACTGAGGAACGCGCTGTTATCCGACAGCAGAACCCTCATTGAGGGGTTTTTGAGTGTAAGCGCGATATTACGAAGAGTCGTCACTCGATGGAAATCTTACGGCGGCCACATTTCCAGAGGAAAAGGCACTTTGCGGACCACGCTGCCGATCTGGTGAAGTAAGAGTCAGGAAACAGCAATCCACCCGACGACACGTCAGCCAGTAGCCTTGAACTTCGCGACGATCGCCGTGATGTCGTCGTGTTGTTCCTGAAAACTGAATCGCCGAACACCATCCACGAGTGCGGTCAACAAAGCCTGGCACGGCAGGTCCCGATGTTGCTGGAGCGATTCAATCAGGCACTGCTCGCCAAATTCCTCACCTCGCTCGTTACAGGCTTCAGTGATGCCATCAGTGTAAAGCGCAAGCACATCCCCGGGAAAGAGCCGCTGCTCCCGCATCGAGCAATTCCACTCTCTGAACAGCCCGAGTAGCGTGCTGGTGGATTCGAGCCGATCCACCTTGCCGTCGCTTCTTACTAAGAGACCTGACAAATGGCCGCAATTGACGTAGCGCAGTCGCCGCGTCGCTGCGTCGTACTCGGCAAAGAAAAGCGAGGCATAGGCACTGTCGCCGGTGTTGTCATAGAAGAGGCGGTTCACAGACCGAAGCAACGCCTCGGGCTGATCGAAGGCCAGCGCCGACTGGCTCCGCAGGCTGGCCTGCAAAGTCGCCATCAACAGAGCTGCGGCGATCCCCTTGCCGGAAACATCGCCGATGATCCACCCTAGTCGCTGCGGGCCGAGATTCAGGAAATCGAAATAATCC
>Ga0210393_10000667_pt1 | contig 30223 bp, 31 predicted proteins | sample IncBWC27OmetaG_FD_160068 | JGI IMG/M metagenome (GOLD analysis project Ga0210393, IMG submission 160068) | Forest soil microbial communities from Barre Woods Harvard Forest LTER site, Petersham, Massachusetts, United States - Inc-BW-C-27-O ...
CAACCAGACGCCCCGAAAGGATAAGTCCGATGGCGTAGGCGAATTGGAATCCGCCGACGATGTACCCATATTGTGCTTCCGTCCAGCCGATGGAGTGCTGCAGCGTGGGAGCCAGCAGGCCGAGGACTTGGCGATCCAAGTAATTAATCGAGGCGGCGAAGAACAGCATCGCGCAGACCGTCCATCGCACTCTGCTTAGGGGAGAACCCAGGTGGTGTACCGGCGCGCTCAAAGCCGATACGCTTTTCGCGCGAGACCGTAGGCGAGATCCGCGGCAATTTCATGGGCTTCGTCCTCATCGATCCGATGTTCTGTGACCAGGCGTGCGAGGAACGAACAATCGATTCTGCGCGCCACATCATGCCGCGCGGGTATCGAAAGAAACGCCCTGGAGTCGTCGTTGAAACCGACGGTGTTGTAGAAGCCGGCGGTCTCCGTTGTATATTCGCGAAAGCGCATCATCCCTTCCGGACTGTCATGGAACCACCACGCGGGACCCAGCCGGAGGCAGGGATAGTGGCCAGCCAGCGGAGCCAATTCGCGGCTATAAGTCGATTCGTCGAGAGTGAACAAAATGATAGTGAGGCGCGGCTCGTTTCCGAAACGATCCAGCAAGGGTCGCAGCGCCTGCACGTAGTTGGTGGGCGTGGGGATGTCCGCGCCGACATCTCGTCCGAAGCGCTGGAATAGCCGCGCATTGTGGTCGCGCAGGCTTCCCGGGTGAATTTGCATGACCAGGCCGTCGTCCAGGCTCATCGCGGCCATTTCGGTGAGCATTTGAGCGCGAAATAATTCACGCTCGTCCGGGTCGCCACCGCCCGACGCGATTTTGTGAAAGAGCCGAGCTGCGGAATCAGCACTGAGGTCTGCGGTCGCTGCCGTAGGGTGGCCATGGTCTGTCGCGGTGCAGCCCAGAGCTTTGAACTCCAGGCGTCGCTGGCGCAACGCGGAAAGGTATCCCTGCCAGTTGCATGTATCTGCGGCGGTCATCTGCGCGAGACGCCCAAGATTTTCTTTGAACTCAGGAAAATCAGGGTCAACGACCGGGTCAGGGCGAAATGTCGGATTGATGCGCCCTTTGAGCCCGGACGCGCGGATCGTTTCATGATGCGCGAGCGAATCCAGCGGCGAATCCGTGGTCGCCAGAACTTCAAGCCGAAATCGTTCGAACAGTGACCGAGGTAGAAACGCCGGAGTTCTGAGTTTCTCCACGATGAAGTCGTAACATTCATCGGCATTCGCCGGGGTTAGCCGCGCCTCTAGGCCAAAGAGTTCCTGGAAGGCGAAGTCCAGCCAGAGCCTGGTTGGTGTCCCGCGAAAAAGATAATAATGCTGCGCGAAAATCCGCCATACACCTTTGGGATCCTGCGGAGACTTTGCTCCGATTCCCAGCTGTACTAGCGGGACGCCTTGGCTGTAAAGCATGCGAAAGACGTAGTGATCAGCAGTGACGAACAATTGGGCGGGATCGGGAAAAGGCTCGTTTTCGGCAAACCAGCGAGGATTCGTGTGGCCGTGCGGGCTGATGATCGGCAAGACGCTTAGGCTGGAATAAAGCCGCTTCGCGATGGAACGGGTGGTGGGCTCCGCCGGGAAAAGCCGGTCCTCGCTGAGGATCATTACTGACTCACCTCGCAAATATTCTGTCGGCTAGATCGCTAGTAGAAAAGACGCCAGAGAAAACAATCACTTTTGACGCGCGTTCAGCTCCTCGAGCTTGCGCTTCAACTGTTCAAGCTTCTGTCCCGCCTCACCGAGCTTGCCTTCTGCAGTTAGTCGCTGGTACTCGGCGAGATCTTTGGCCGCTCCCGTGATGAGCGCGTTCACGTCTCCCCCAGGCTTGGGCGCCTCAGCTGGCGCTTCTGCGCCTGGTTTCGGTTCCGCTGGAGCAGGTGTGCCGCTTAGCGACGAGACCTCTCCCCCAAACAGGGCCCTCATCGCCGAGTCGAATGTCGGTCCATAAGCGAGCCGGTCTTGCAGCGCAAGCACCACCAGACGCAACTCCGGCATCGGACTGCGTTCAGCCTGGAGGTAAATTGGTTCGGCATACAACAGCGCGTGCCCGCACGGAATAACCAGCAGAGTGCCTCGACGCACGTGGGAACCTTGCTGATTCCACAGCGTCAATTGCCCCGATAGCTGTGCGTCCTGGTCGATACGCGCTTCGATTTGCAGAGGGCCGTCGACGAGTTTCGCTTTCGGGAAGTCGTAGACCACCGATGTACCGTATTTTTCGCCGTCGCTGCGTCCAGCTATCCAGCCGATCAGATTGTTCCGGTTCGCCGGCGTGAACGGTAGAATCTCCACAAACTCGACGGCAGTTTCGCCCGGCAGTTTCATCAGCACGAAGTTCGGCTCCATCGCCTGCGTCTTCTGTTGACCAGACTCGTCCATGCCGACTTCCGAAGCGACCGTCCACAGGTCCTCGCGGTTGTAGAAAACTTGCGGATCGGTCATGTGATAGAGGCCGTACACAGCCGCCTGCAGCTTAAGCAACAATTCGGGATAGCGAACGTGTTTGCGCAGCGCTGGCGGCATAGTCGCTGCGTCCCGGAACAGAGCAGGAAAGACCTGCCGATAGGCCTGGATGATTGGATCCTCTTGGTCAAAAACATAGAACGTTGTGGTGCCATCGTAGGCGTCGATGACCACTTTAATGCTATTCCGCATGTAGTTAACGACCGTGTCGCCGAGTGCATAGTGGCGGGAGTAGGGATAGCTGTCGGAGGTCGTAAACGCGTCCATAATCCACGACAGCCGACCATTGTCGCCGACGACGATGTAGGGATCCGACTCGTAGGTGAGGAATGGCGCGAGCGCTGCCACACGATCGCGCACGTTGCGACGCATCAGCAGCCGGCTGTCCCGGTTGATATCGTCACTAAACGGGAGCTTCGTCAGGTCACCTCGGTCAGACGCGACGAGGAGTCGGCGAAGGAAACCTCCGAGGAGGATGCCGCCGTTGCCCTCGTAGGACGTCAGGCTGTTGGTCTGGCCCTGCGGGTAGTTGAATTCCTGTTGCCGCGTCTTCACATACACGTCGGTATCGGTGAGCTCGCCGAAATAGATCTCCGGGCGCTTTACAACGATGCTCGGCACCGTGCTCTGAATGGGCATGTTGCTCAAAATCAGCGTCGGCAGCCCTTCCGGAGTGAACCCATTCACAGGGTTCATGGTGATACCGTAGCCGTGCGTATAAATAAGTTTCTCGTTGATCCAATTGCGACTGCTCTCCGGGAGCTTATCGACGTTGAGCTCGCGTGCGGCAAGCATCACCTGACGCGTTGTGCCGCTGATTTCATAGCGATCGATATCGATATCGGGAAAGTCGTAGTAGGTTCGAATTTCCTGAATCTGACGCAGTGTGTCCTGCAGTGCGCGCCAGTCCCACAGCCGGATGTTCTGCAGCGTAGCCTGATTGTTTGCCGGATCGGCCGCCTCGACGGTCGTCTCAGCGGGAAATTCGCGCTGCGCAAGGCGGTCTAGTCCATAGGCCTGTCGCGTCAGGTCAATATTGTAGGCAATGTAGGGTCGCTCGCGAACCAGTTCGTTGGGCTTCACGATAAAGCTGCTGACGTACCAGCCAACGATCTGAAGCGCGAGATAACAGACCGCGGCTGGAGCGACTGCTGCCACCAGCCAGCGCGCGCGCGGCGCCGCAACAACGTTGATGGTTGCAATCGCAGCACCAAGAAAAAGCGCGGCACAGACTACGAGCATTCCAGGAAGCATGACGTGCGCATCCGTGTAGGTGACGCCGCCAAAGATCGTATGTTCGTCGAACAGTCGATCGAATCGAGCGATATACACCCGCATCGCAAGGATCAGCAAAAGGAACCCAAACGCGACAGAGAACCCGCGCCACGGCCGCGAGGTGTACATGCCTCTTCGCCCCGAAAGCATTCTTGTGCTGCCGGTAACGAAAATGAAAAAAACGGCGATGACACAGGCAATTACGGCTAGCGAGAGCAGCCAGCCCGTAAGGAGCTGCCATGCGGGCAAAGCGAACAGATAGAAACTGATCTGCTTGCCGAAGATCGGATCCACAGCACGACCGGTCGCGCGTGATGCGCACCAATAAAGCGCGAAGGTAAGCCATTCAGTCATCATGCTGGCCCCAGTCACGACGGCGATGAGGAGGGAGACCACGAGACCGAGGAGGTGCAGGACGCGCGCAACTGGTAGCTTCAACGGCTGGGCGCCGATGACGATCCTGTAGTCTTCCGGCAAATCGGATTGGTAAGCCCTGCTCAGTGCAAAGAACCATCCGTACAGAAAAAGAAATGTGACAGCAAAAAATGCCGCGAAGAATATCCACCGAAGAGTGAGAGTCTTCCGGAATACATCCGCGTAACCGAGCGAACCGAACCACAGGGCGTCAACGTAATACGATAACGCCGTCCGGCTGCTGAAAATGACGATCGCAAGGATGGCCAGAGCGAGGAAAAACAGCCGGCGATGGTGCCGCGGCGGTTGCTGCCAGTCGACTATATCGGGCATCAGCCTAGCCTACTTTCAAGAACGCTTCCGTCTGACCACCAAGCAGACCCAATTGTACGCTGTCTGTCCTCGAGACCGTCGACTATCACCGATCTGATACAGGTGCGGCGCGCGGGCGTTCGCCAATTCGGCAGCGCGCTGCGTGGGTTAGCGCAATGGCCCAGTGATCGCGCAGTGAAAAGAGCGATTTCTAGTCCCGTTGGCGAAGCAGCCGGAAGCCATGGCGAAAAGGCACGCCGCCGCTGACGAGGCATGGAGAGGACGCCAATGGATTCCTATCAGGCTCAGCACTCCCCACGTAATCAGCGAGACGATGAACCAGTAGCACATCGCCGCTGGCGAGCTACAGCAAGCTTCCAGTTGCTTTGTCATAGCTTGAATTACCTTTCTGACTTCGAAAACGAACGCCCTTGGGCTTTGGCGCGGTATCCCGGCATTTTCGTGAACGGAGAACACTTTTCAGAAAACGATTATTAAGTACCTTAGGGCGATGATGAGGCTGGAATCCATCTATAAAGATTCGGTACGGAGACGCCGAGGTTGCTGGCCAGACCTCCACGAATGCCTTAGCGTACTAAATCCGTTTTCTGAGACCGCCCCTTCTAACACCTCCGACTCCTGTTTGACTTAGCATTCAAACAATTCGGCCAAGTGGATAAGTTCCGGTTAGCCGACTGCTCGGGATTTGCCAACATTTCCGCTACCGCCCGTGAATCCCAGGTCAGCTACCAGTCGATATCGCAACAGATGGAAAGAGCCACTAGCAGTCGAACTACCGGAGCGAGATGCCAATCGCTGCATTCTCGTCACCGGATGCAAACCAGTGTCCGTACTTCTCTGCGACGCTGAAGAACTGCTGCATCTCCTCCGGAGTTGGCGGTGCGGGAGGCCTGTTCGGATCGAATGGCCGTGCGAGCTCGCGGAAGAAGCTGTAGAGCTCCTGCTTGCTCACGTTGATTAAGGTTATCGGGCTAGGAGAAGTATTTCGGAGTGCGTGCCTGACATTTCCCGGGATAGAAACGACCTCGCCGACAGTCACTGTTTGCCAGCCCTCGGCGTGGAATACCTCAAGCGAACCATTCAGCACATAAAATATCTCTGGATCGGGGTGGCTATGGAGTGGAATAACGAGTCCTGAGGGGAGCGTTCCGCGCATCACGCTGATCTGGTCGTTGATTTGCTCGGGGGTGGAGAGAAACTGAAGCAAGACCCCGAGAACAATAAATGTTTGCTCTTCGGCGCCTCTGTTCGTGCCCGTCTTGGTTTCAGATGTCGCGTTCATTGAGAATTCTCCTTATGTGGTCGAAGCACCTACAAGTCCATGAAAACGCAAAAATGAATAAGCGAAGGGTCAAATCCTTCGCTTCTGTATCCAATCGCTTGGGTCTTTGTAGGGTGTAAGGACATCTAAACCCAAAATGGATGCCGAACTCCTTGTTCAGAGGATCGCCAACAAAATCTCGCCGGAACCGATACGTCAGATTTTCGAAAAACAGGTGTTGGCGAAGGTGCTGACCCCGGGCGAGTTTGAGCTCGGTCTTGGATCGCACAGTCTGTCGAGATACTGCTACGCGCCGGGAGAGATGATTCTCTGCCGGAGGAACACCGAGGAATGGGTGCGTTGGCACAGTCCCATTCAAATGCTGCTGATCACCGTGCCGGACCAGATGTTCCATTCTGTCGCAGAGGAGATGGGTGGGAGAGCACCGGAATTGAACGCAACGCCGCTCCTTAAAGACGAGCGAATTCGCGCGTTGGTGGCGGCAACTGAAGCAGACCTTGCAAATGGATCTCCAGCCGGGAGAATCTACAGGGATTCAATCGGGCGCGCTCTGGCAGCCGCGCTGATGCATTCGCAGGCAGTATTGCAAAGCTCGATGCGCCACTACCGTGGAGGTCTCTCCCCAGTGCAACTCCGCCGGGTGACCAGCTTTGTTCATGAGAACCTCCATGAAGACGTGAGCTTGATGCAGATGGCCGAGGAAGCAAAGCTGAGCCCGGCATATTTCTCTCAAATGTTCCATCAATCGACGGGAGTTGCTCCGCACCAATTTGTTTTGAGGGCACGCGTGAAGCGAGCCAAGGAGCTGCTGGTAAAAGAAGACGCACGCGTCCTCGATGTAGCCATTGCATGTGGATTCCAAACCCAACAGCACTTCGCAAGAGTATTCCGTGCTTTCTGCAAGATGAGTCCCACGCAGTTTCGGAAAGCGAGACTCGGCTAATTCTTCACCGCCAACGAGAGGGTAGCTGATCTACACGCCTTCGGCTAAGGACCGAATGCTCGGCCAGCGTCGCGGACTGAATTAATAGAACCATGTCCAGCAGGTCTCGCACGCGGCAAAGCCACAGCATGACCGCCAGTCTGCCAGAAGTAGGTTTGTGTATCCAGCAGCCAGATTGAACCGACGACTACCAGACGACCCAGCGAACGATTGCTGCCGAGCCCCGAGCGACGTATGATTTCGCCCGGAGGATTCAAATGGTTATCGGCGGTCGATTGAAAGCTTTGCGAGAACAGAAAAAGATGTCTCAAGGCGACATCGAAAAGCGGTCCGGGCTCCTGCGTTGTTACATTTCCCGGGTGGAGAACGACCACACCGTTCCATCTGTGGATACGCTGGAAAAGATGGCGCGCGCTCTGGAAGTGCCTATGTACCGGCTTTTCACAGATGAAGCTAACGTAAAGAAACCGAATCTGCCGGCAGAATCCATGCGCAGTCGGATGGTCAACTCAAAACAGGAGCGCGAGCATCGTGCTTTCGCCAAACTATTTTCGCGTATGGATGATAAGAGCCGCGGACTCCTGATTCACATGGCGGCGAAGATGGCAAACCGGGCCTGACGCAAACTATAGAACCCGGGCAAGAAATCCAATCATGCGTCTCCTGAGACTATCTTTCTGCGCTTCGATTCTCGTTTGTAGGGCGTGGCTAAAGTTTGGCGGTGTTTGTAGATTTTCCCATTCCAACTTCAGTGTGGCAGCTTCCTCTGCTTCGGCCAAGAGGTAGGAAGCAGGATTATCCGCGACCCGTTGGCAAAGGGCTACCAGCTCGTTCGGGCTGATAAGTAGAAGTTCATCGAGTGTGGGCATCGCTATCCTCTCGACCGGCAATTGCAATCTCAATTCGACCAATCCCTGCGAAGTTGCGAGGACCGTGGAGTTTCTTTCACATAGCACGATTCACATACTCTCGTCCCGTCTTTGACTGTGCAATCGACTCGTCGGGTCGGATCTATTTCAGCCTCACATTTTCCGCAAAGATCGGTGTCCTTTTCGCTCATTTCAACCTGCGCAGTTCGCGCGACCGAGGTTCATCGAGCGGCCTTCAGGCTCGGCCCTTTTTCAAGACACTCAATGCGTCCATGGCATCCTGTATCGCGGTTCGCTCGCCACCGGAAACATCAAAATCAGCCGCTGCTCGTGCGCGAATCGCGTCTTCGGCCTCTTTCATGCGTGCCTGACGTTTGTTGCGGTCAAGCTCAAGAACTGCGGCACGATATAGCTCCCACCAGTTATTCTCGATCATATCGGACTCCTGAGAGCAGACTGCTCAAGCAGCCTTGTTGTTCAGCGAAGTATTTTCATCGAAGCGCGAGTAGCCATAAAAGCGGACGCCACAATTGCGGCAACGATAGGGGCGTACACCGATGGCCCCGAGGAGATATTTTTCCAGTGGACCATTCCGCTGCGAGCGGGAATTCTCAACGCTTCCGCAATTTGGACACTTTGGTTTTTCGGCCATGTTCGACTCCTCCGGCGCTTCATCTTCTTTCGAGGGAATATCCGCAGTCAGCTACGCCGTCTGAACTTGCAAGGAGCCGTAGGATGGTAGGGAGTTGCGGCAGGATGCCAGTGAGACACTTCGACCGTACTCGCTTCTGGGCTAGATAGCTAGCTGATTAGGGCCAGACAGGGTCATTCGACTCGCATCATTCGCTCGACGACTTGCCGCCGAAACTCATTACTGTGCCGTTGCCCCTTTTCCGTTCCACTTTAGGGCTCCTTTCCCGCAAAGTGTGCATCATAAAACCATCTCTCTCGGCGTTCACTCCACTCGGTTCACCGAAAACGATCCGAACCGTTTCCACCGCCTGGTCCGGCGAGGGTCAGCCACACCAGGACGGTGAGCGCAGCTCCCAGAAGAATTGTCACCATGAGAGCCTCCCTTGGCCTTCGCCGCAGCCAAGCGAGCCGCGGCCGAGGGCGAGCCTGCATTCGCGTGGGCACTGGTTTCAAACGACTCGCCCACAAGCTTCCGCACGGGCCGTACCAAGCGCATGAGCGTCTGGTGCAATTTTCTTCGCCCGCGCAGGACTCGTGACTTCACAGCCGCAACGGACAGCCCCATCAGCTGAGCGCTCTCTTCGAGAGATCGCTCGTCGAGGTAGCACAGCTTGATAGCCGTGCGAACTCCCGGCGGCAGTTGACGGATGGCAAACGAAAGCATTCGCTCGGCTTCCTGCTGTGAATAACTCTGTTCAGGACTCGGGCACGAGTCGGGAAATTCGAAGCCAACCGCGGGTTCTTCGCGCGGAGACAACCGATCGATTTCTACGACTCTCACGCGACGGTTTGCCCTAAGGCACATGGCCGCTTCGTTGATCACAATCCGCGTCATCCATGTAGGAAATGAGGCTCGCTCCTCGAACTTGCGCAGATGAAGAAACGCTTTTTGAAAACTCTTCTGAACGACATCCTGGGCATCTTCCCGGTTACAGGTCACACGCTGAGCAATGCGGAGAAATCTCCGCTCGTGACGCTTGACCAGAATTTCAAAAGCATCGACGTTTCCACCCTTGGCGGCAGCAACCAGGACGATGTCTTCCGTTTCCAGCGTAATCAGCATCGGCGCAACGACCACTTCACTGTCATCTAGCGTGCCTAAAATATCGGCTGGCATCTGATTGATCATCTTTCTCCGGAAGATCCGAGTAATAGGTCAAGCTTGATCTTTTCGGTAGCTCGATTTCACATCGGTTAGGGCGCTGGTTTGGTGCTCATTGTTCGCGTTGATCTGCGCGAGAAGCGCAGAAAAGCCGCGAGCGTTTCGCACAGTCCCCGTCCGCCAATGACTTTCGCTTTCCCAAACACATTCTTGATATAGAGGCCGTTGGCTATGAATTCCGCACCCTCTCTTGCCATCGTGTGCAAGAGTTTTTCCGCGTCTTTATCGATGAAGGTGACAGCATCAAGGTCCACAATGCACGCACGTCCTTTGCGGGTCCTGGTTGAGGTCCTCCAGATTGCATTCAGCTCGCTAACCCAGGGGCCAAACACGCGGCCTTGCAGCACCCAGCGCGTTTCTGTCGTGGTTTCAGTGATGGAGATTTTCAGCACGGTTCTCTCCTCGCGTTTCCATCGCTGCCAACCGCTTACCGTCTTGCAGAGCATGGGAATTGCGATCGTCCGCAGGACATCGCTGGTCCGATTGGCCGCTATCCTCAGGCATCGTTCTCCGCCCAGCGGAGACCCTCTTTCGCATGCGAACTTCTCTACCGCCACAGCCAAATGAAACTTCGTCCATCTGCGACCTCATCAACAGGATGCCGCGTCCATGTTCGGCCTGGAGATTCTCAACGGCTAAAGGATCGGGAGTCGCGCTCGGATCGAATCCGCCGCCTTGATCCTTGATGAGCACGGACAACTCTTTGCCCAATTCGCATCGGCAATAAACGCAAACCAGCTTGCTCGGATCGAGGCGGTTGCGGTGAAGCACCGCATTATTGAGAGCCTCGCGCAGGGCGAGCTCAACCGAAAGTTCCTCGCCTGCAACGCAGCGCGATTCCTCGATTAAATGCATCAGCTGGTCCAACAGCGGTGAGATGGCTTTGACTTCACTCGGAATCCGGGCCTCGATTTCCAGGCACGAATTCGTTTCCTGCATTCGCAGGGACCCGATCGGCGAACCGGTTGGCTTGGTCACGCCGAGTACCTAGCCGCGTCAACCGCGTCCTTCTCGTTCCGCATCGAGTCTTCTACGGGAACGCGAACTCGAGGGACCGCTGGTGCTCGTTTGTCGAACTTTCTTACGAGTGTGGGCACAGTGTCCCCCGAGGTCCGTCTATAAAATCAGAACCGCCATGGTTCGGGCTCAAACGCGCTCTGAACTCTTGTTTCGCATTCGTCTCGCCGCGTTCCGAGGTTCGCCGGTAGTGATCGCGGGCAAGCGATGGCACTTGACAGGGAGGCAGCAAACAAAGAAATCAAATGATCCGTCCGCGTCTTATGCCCGCCTTCAGATGTTCAAGCACATGCTTCGTGTAGATACCTGTGGCGATAAAGTGCGTGACATCCTTTGACATGGTTCGCAGAAGCCGCAGCCCACTGTTGTCAATGAAGGTGACTTCACTGAGATCAACGGTGCATCCCCGCCCGTTCTGTGCGCGGTGCCTTTTTTTCCAGCATGTCCTCAGCTCGCCGACCCACGGTTGCACCAAACGACCTTCGAGGGTCCACCTTTGTTCCGTGACCGTTTCGGCGATCGTGATTCGCAGCATTCCCGTGACTCGTGTGCTTCGCCCCGTGGCGGGCGTCCTTCGTCCAGCGACCGGTTTGACCACCCAATTTCAAGCGCCATCTCTTCACGAAGGGGGAGTGGTTCGCGAACGCCAGAGCTGCGATTGAGAATCTCCTACTCCGTTCCGGTTTCGCATCTCGCGCATCACAAACCACTGCCGCTCAAGCGAAATGCATAACTGGGGCCAAAGCGCGGAGGGTTCCGAAGTTGGCGGAACTCGTTGATTTCTACTGGGATGGCGGGCCGAAACTGCATTTTTTAGCTCGCGCTGCCAGAATGGGCAGTGCCGCAATTGTGGTAGGGTGCCTGTTTTGTGGCACCCGGAAAGGCGCAGGCAAGACAGGGTGTTTCAGAGTTAACGGAGCGAGAGTGGAGTGCGGCTGTGTCAGGAAGAGCGGCGTGCGATTCCGAGTTTGCGAATTCTCTGCTGTAGGGTGGAGCGCTTCATTCCAAGTTGCACTGCCGCCCCTTTCGGGCCGGCCACAACCCAGTTGCACTGTTCCAGGGCCTCGAGAATCTGCTGACGTTCGGATTGCTCCAAAACGTCGTGCAGTGCGCCGTTTGTCGGCAATTTTGGAAGCGCAGTTTTTTCGACCGCCTGGCCGGCTTTAGGAAATTTCAGATCAGCCACATCGACGTTGAGCGCAGGACCAGTTGAGATGATTACGGCGCGCTCGATCACATTCTGAAGTTCTCGTATGTTCCCTGGCCAGTGGTATCGGCACAGGGCGTCCATCGTCGCTGATGGAATCGTTTCAATTGTCTTGTTCATGCGCCTGGAGAACTGCTGCGTGAAGTGCCGTACCAGCAGCGGAATATCACCATCGCGCTCCCGCAGCGGCGGCATATGGACAGGAAAGACATTCAAGCGGAAAAAAAGATCGGATCGGAACTTCTGCTCACCCACCATCGCTTCCAAGTCCCGATTCGTCGCGGCGATCAAGCGTGCATCTGTGCCAAGCGTGCGCGAGCTTCCCAGCCGCTCGAACTCTCGCTCTTGCAGTACGCGCAGCAGTTTAGTCTGCAAATCAAGCGGAACTTCTCCTATTTCGTCCAAAAAAATGGTGCCGCCATTGGCCACTTCGAAGCGCCCAATACGCTGGGCTATAGCCCCTGTGAACGCGCCCTTCTCGTGTCCAAACAGTTCGCTTTCCAGCAAACCTGTTGGAATGGCCGCGCAATTGAGCTTGACGAAAGGCTTCGAGCCCCGTGGGCTCAAATCATGAATGGCGCGCGCGATCAGCTCCTTTCCCGTGCCGGTCTCTCCGTAAATCAGCACCGTCGAATCGGTCGGCGCTACCGTTTCCACTCGCTTGAGGATCCGGCGTAGCGGAGCGCTGCTTCCAATGGTTTGGGTAAAATTCATTGCGCTGCGGATTTCATCTTCCAAATACAATTTCTCTTTGGAGAGCTGCTCCTTGAGTTCCCGAATCTTCCCGAAAGCACATGCATTTTCCACGGCAATGGCAACCTGTTTGCCGATCTGGGACAGAAACTCAAGATCGCCAGTGAAGGCCTTGTCCTGATATTTCACCACACCGAATGTGCCCAGCACGCGACCTCGGCTGATAAGAGGAAGAATGCAGACTGTTCCAACTTCGGCTTGCGAGGTGTCTTTCATGCCCAGCCGCCTGGCCTCCTGGACGCTGCCGAACCAAAGCTTGCCAGTGCGAAAGACCGAGCCCGAGACATCGTCGTCCATGGAGACGAGGCTCTCCTCTTGGACGGAATCGTCTTTGAACGGAAAATCCAGGGCGTAGATGCGCAAGCGCGTGGTGTCGCTATCGGGAAGAGTAATGCCCACGCCATCGCAGTCCATAACCCGGCGCGTGCTCGTCACTACGGCTCGGAGAAGATCACGGAAATCAAGATTGGAAACCACGTGATTGGTCAATTCAAGGAGAAGTCCGACACGCTCGCTCTTCTTTCGCAACTGCTCCTGTGAGGCCTGCGCTGCAGCAAAGTGCAGCGCATTGTCGAATGCGAGAGCGATCTGTTCAGCCACCACCGCAAGAAAGTGAACTTCTTCGGCGGTATAGATATCCAAAGCTTTACTTGCGAAGGTGAGAGCCCCGACTTTTCTGTGGGCTGTGGTAAGGGGCAGAGTGCACACGCTGCGGATTCCATGCTTCTTCAAAATCTCTCGGAATTTGCAAACCTGGGCATGCTGTGTTGCAAGCGAAGTGACCAAAGGCTCCTGGTTCTGGTAGACCCACCAGACATCGGATTCCTCCATTTTCAGTTCCGGGTCTGGAAGGATTTCTGCCTCTGTCGCAGCGTCGACGCAATGCCAGCGGAAGGTATTCGATTTCTCGTCGCGAATGGACACACCGACATGATCAAACTGGACGACTCGGTGCAACTCCCTAACCAGCGCGCCGAATAGTTCCTTTGGATCTCGATGCGTTCCAATCGCATTCGATACCCTTATGAGGGCCTCGTACCGCGTCTCAGGCAATGGAACTGCAAGGACCTCCGCATGGTTGCTCATCGTCTGTGCACCGTAGGAGTAATTTTGTGGATTCCATCCCATGTGATGCTTCACCTCGCACATTCGCTGCCAAAAAACGGGCACGATACCGCAAATATGGCAGTGCTGCCTTGGCAGTTTGACTTAGCGTCGTTTCCCTCGCGCCCTATCTCACGACCACTCAACAAGTTCCGCTCTCAGAAACGAATGGCGTTTTGGCAGTCGCGCTGCATTATTCCTTTCGTTTGAGACGCAACGCCAGTTGCAAGACCCATAGCAGTGACCGCTGAAAGGGCGCGATTCAAGACATACACCATGAATAGTCTTCTAAAACACAGTTTCGCAGTAGGCGGGGTCGTCGGCCTGATCGTTCTCGTGGTAATTGTTGGAGCCCTGCGCCCGAAACATGCTTCAGGCGCGGGAACGGTGACGCTTCCGGAAGTCATGGTGGCGCAGGTCGAGCAGAAGGATGTGGACCTTTACACCGAATGGATCGGCACGCTGGCCGGAGAGGTGAATGCCAACGTTCAGGCGCAGGTCGCTGGATACTTGCTCAGACGGGATTACCAGGAAGGGTCGTCCGTAAGAAAGGGACAGTTGCTTTTTGAGATCGATCCTCGTCCGTTTCAGGCGGCGCTCGATCAAGCCAATGGACAGTTAGCGCAGGCGATCGCGCAGCTTGCGAACGCCGAAGCCGTTCAAGGCCGGACCGAGCTGGATGTGGAGCGTTACACTCCCCTCGCGAAGTTGCAGGCAGCCAGTCAGCAGGACCTTGACAATGCCAACCAGAACAATCTGGCGGCGAAGGCTACCGTGGCTACGGACAAGGCGCAAATCAAGTCGGCCGAAGCCGCCGTCGAAACGGCCAGGCTTAACCTCGGCTTTACGCAAATCAGTTCGCCCGTCAACGGCATCGCGGATGTTGCAAGAGCGCAGGTTGGAGATTTGGTCAGTTCCAGCAGCGGAACGCTAACTACGGTTTCGACTGTGGACCCCATCAGGGATTATTTCACCGTCAGCGAACAAGATTATCTCCAATTGAAGCAGCAGTTTTCAGGCTCGGATAGACAGCGCTGGAAACTGCAGCTCATTCTCGCTGACGGGACAACTTATTCTCACGAGGGTGTCTTCTACTTCGCGGGCCGCGCCGTCGATCAAAACACCGGCTCAATCCAACTGGCGGCTCAGTTTCCCAACCCAGGCAATGTTCTGCGGCCCGGACAGTATGCCAAAGTTCGGGGCGTAGTCCGAACGCAGAAAGGCGCCTTACTGATTCCCCAGGCTGCTGTCACCGATTTGCAAGGCAGCTATCAAGTTGATGTGGTCGGCGGGGACGACAAGATCTCCATCCGGCCTGTCACGGTTGGCAACCGGGTAGGCACCAAGTGGATTATCCAGGAAGGACTGAAGCCAGGTGAACGTGTCGTCGCGCAGGGGCAGCAGACTCTTCGCCCCGGCACGACCGTCGAACCCAAGCCGTTTGTGTCCCAATGAAGGCTAACGGGCCGGCGGAACACAAAAGACAAGCGTGCAACTTGCGAGGGCCCGCGTAGCCCGAACGCCTCCCCTTCGCCATCCTCCACCAAGAAGCGAGCCAGAGCTCTTGAAAGGAACCAGGATTCATGTCTAATTTTTTCATAAGGCGGCCCATCGTTGCGATGGTGATCGCCATCCTGACAGTGATTGTCGGCGTCGTCGCGATCGTGAGTCTGCCTGTGGCGCAGTTTCCGAACATCGTTCCGCCGGAAATTCAGCTGCAGGCCAGCTATGTCGGGGCCGACGCGCGAACTCTGGAACAGTCCGTCGCCACGCCCATCGAACAGCAAATCAACGGCGTGGACAACATGAACTACATGTATTCCCTGAATGCCACCGCCAACTCGCAAACCACGATGGTCGTAGACTTCGACCTCAAGACTGACCCGAACACCGATCTCACCCTCACACAGTCGCGCGAGCAATTGGCGGGGGGTCAACTTCCGCCGGACGTCAATACCTACGGCGTAACGATCAAAAAGTCGGTGACCGCTCCGTTAATGCTGGTCGGACTGTTTTCCCCGAACGGCACTTACGATACAACCTTCCTCGGCAACTACGCTTACATCAACCTCAACGATCCGATCGCACGTCTGTACGGTGTCGGCCAGACGCAGGTTTTCGGCGCCGGCCAGTATGCGATGAGGCTCTGGGTACAGCCTGACAAGCTTGCGAAGCTGGGCATCACGGTCAGCGACATTGTCAGTGCAGTGCAGCAACAGAACACGGTGAATCCCGCTGGTCAAGTGGGTGGGGAACCAGCTCTGGCGAACCAGCAAATCACTTATTCCGTGCTCGCACAAGGCCGCCTGACGTCCCCGGAACAATTCGAAAACGTGATCGTACGCGAAGCGCCCGATGGCGGGACCGTTCGCGTGAGAGATGTCGCCCGTGTCGAGCTAGGCGCGCAGGATTACAGCATTGTCAGTCGCTTGAATGGCAAACCCGCCATCGTTATCCCGGTCTACCAGTTGCCCGGTTCCAACGCGGTCCAAACCGCCGCAGGCGTCCGCAAGCTGATGGCCGAGATGAAGCAGCGCTTCCCGCAAGACATGGACTACGCCATATCGCTTGATCAGACGAGCGCCGTTACCGAGGGTATGAAGGAAATAATTGAAACCTTGGTGATCGCCGTAGTGCTGGTCATCCTGGTCGTCTTCCTCTTCCTGCAAGACTGGCGCGCTACGCTGATTCCATTGCTGGCCGTCCCTGTATCACTGGTGGGCACTTTTATATTGTTTCCGCTCTTCGGCTTCTCGATCAACACGCTTTCGATGTTCGGCCTGGTCTTGGCGATCGGCCTAGTGGTAGATGACGCCATCGTCGTCGTCGAAGGCGTACAGCGTCATATTGAGGAGGGTCTTGCTCCCAAAGATGCCGCTCGGAAAGCAATGGAGGAGCTCTCCGGTCCCGTCGTAGCCATTGCCCTGGTTCTCTCCTCGGTGTTTGTGCCGACAGCCTTCATCCCCGGCATCACCGGCCGACTCTACCAGCAATTTGCTGTCACCATCGCAATCTCGGTGGTCCTCTCTGCTTTTAACGCTCTCACGTTGAGCCCCGCGCTAGCCGGACTGCTGCTCCGGCCAAAGGGGGAGAGTCACGGGCCGCTCAGCAAGTTCTTTGACAGGTTCAATCGCATGTTCGAGCGCGGCACCGATATTTATGTCCGACTCTGCGGCGGAGTTATTCGCAAGGGTGTGCTCGCCCTGGTGATAATTGCAGCCTTTGGCATCGGCGCGGCTTTCTTTGGCAGCCGTCTGCCCTCGAGCTTCCTGCCCGATGAAGACCAGGGCTACGTGTACATCAACATGGACCTTCCGAGCGGCGCTTCGCTGGAGCGCACCAGCGCCGCGGCAAGACAGGTGGAAGCGATTCTTGCCAACACGCCAGGCGTGCAATACACCACGAGTGTTGTTGGTTTCAGCTTGCTCAGCTTTGTGCGAACTACTTACAACGGCTTCTTTTTTGTCACGCTTAAGCCCTGGAGTGAGCGCAAAACCAGAGCGGAACAATATCAAGAAATCAAAGTGCGATTGAACCAGCAGCTCGGCAAACTTCCGGAGGGAACCGCCTTCAGTTTCTCGCCTCCGGCGATTCCTGGAGTCGGCACTTCTGGCGGATTTCAGTTCGTGTTGGAAGACCGCGCCGGACGGGACGTTCAGTTTTTGGCTGACAATTTGAACAAGTTTCTGGCGGCAGCTCGCAAACGTCCTGAAATTGGCGCAATCAGCACCTCGTTTCTCCCGAGCGTGCCGCAGCAGTTCGTGGACGTCGATCGCGACAAAGCGCTTAAGCAAGGAGTGGCTATCAGCGATGTTTACCAGGCCATTCAAGCCTTCATGGGCGGGTTGTTCATCAACTACTTCAACGAGTTCGGCCGTACCTGGCAGGTGTACGTGGAGGCTGAAGCGCCCTACCGGTCGAATATGGATAACCTCGGACAGTTCTACGTCCGCAACAGAGGCGGCGAGAGGGTTCCGCTTTCCGCGCTGACGAAGTTTGAGCCCCGTTCCGGCCCTGAGTTCACCATGCGCTACAACGAGTATCGGTCCGCGCAAATCAACGGCAGCGCCGCCCCGGGCTATAGCTCGGACCAGGCAACGGCGGCCCTGGAAGAAGTCTTCCGGCAGACCATGCCGGGCGAAATGGGGTTTGATTATATGGGCATGTCTTACCAAGAGCAGAAAGCGCGACAAGGAGTGCCGGCCTCGGTCATCTTCGGTTTCTCGCTGCTGTTCGTGTTTCTAGTCCTGGCAGCGCTCTACGAGAGCTGGTCGTTGCCGTTTAGCGTGCTGCTGGGCACGTCGGGAGCGGTATTCGGGGCTTTTGTAGTGTTGTGGCTTCGCCGGACGCTGCTCGGCGCTTTCTATCCCGCTTACCTGGTGCAAATCGAGACCGATGTGTACTCGCAAATCGGCTTGGTAATGCTGATCGGCCTGGCTGCCAAAAACGCGATTTTGATTGTCGAATTTGCCAAGGAAAGATACGAAAAGGGGAAGCCTCTTGTCGATGCAGTGCTCGAAGGGGCAAAGCTTCGCCTGCGTCCCGTTCTTATGACCTCGTTTGCGTTCATTCTCGGTTGCATGCCGCTGTGGATGGCATCCGGCGCCGGTTCCGTGGCACGCCAAATCATGGGCACGGCCGTGATCGGCGGCATGCTGGCAGCGAGCAGCGTCGACATCCTGCTGGTTCCAGCAATCTTCTATCTGGTGGAGACGTGGTCAGGTGCCGGCAAGGAGCACGCTGCCACCGGAGGGTCGGCAACGCCTGCGCCAGCACCAGGCGACTGATCTTGGCCACCAACCTATAGACGAGCGGAACACACACTGGAGCGATTTATAATGAAGTTCGCGCGAATAATTTCCGTTATCTTGGCATCGAGTTTCATCGGCGGCTGTATGGTGGGTCCGAAGTACCATAAGCCCGTCCTGCAAACTCCAGCGGTGTACCGCGAGTTGAAAGAAAGCCCGCAAGCCCAAGCAGCTTCCTTCGCGGACCTTCCCTGGTGGCAAGTCTTCCAGGACCCGCAGCTGCAACAGTTGATCCGCACCGCCTTGAAACAGAATTACGACATGCAGCTCGCCACCGAACGCATCAAAGCCGAACGCGCACAACTGGCTATCACGCGCTCAAATCTCTTCCCGCAAGTACAAGGCGACGGTAATTTCACGGGTGGCAAAGAACAAACTTTTCAGTCGAAATCAAACTTCCTGGCGCTCACGGCAGATGCCGCCTTCCAGTTGGACTTGTTCGGCAAGCTGCGCAGAGAGACTGAGGCGGCGCGTGCCCGACTCCTAGCCACTGAGGATGCGCAGCGTACGGTCATGCTCACAGTCGTCAGCGATGTGGCGAGTGACTACTTCACACTCCTGGAGCTTGATCTTCAGCTCCAAATCACGCAAGACACAGTGAAGACACAGGAAGATTCCGTCAAACTGACTTCCGTGAGACTTGACCACGGCGTCGCCACCAGGCTGGATGTGCTTCAGGCTCAGCAAGTGCTCGACACCGCAAATGCGCAGATCCCGGATCTCCAGAGGCAGATTGGCCAGGAAGAAGATGCAATCAGCATTCTCATAGGCGATTATCCGCAAGGCTTGCCACGGGGGCGCCCGCTGGCAGAGCAAGCGCTTCCTCCTGACGTGCCGGCCGGATTGCCTTCCTCACTGCTTGAGCGACGGCCCGACATTCGCGAAGCTGAGCAATTGCTTATTGCCGCGAATGCCGAAATTGGTGTTGCCAAGGCTGAGTTCTTTCCACAAATTTCGCTGACTGGAGCGGGAGGTGGCGCATTTGGGCGCAGCAGTCTTTTTGCCGGCATGATGAGTTCGCAAACGAGCATCTGGTCATACGGCGTTCAAGTAAGTCAGCCGATTTTCACGGGAGGTGCACTTCGGGGAAACCTCCATCTGGCGGAATCGCAGCACCAGCAGGCTTTGATCGCTTACCAGCAGGCCATTCAGTACGCCTTCCGAGATGTGTCCGATGCCCTAATCGGATATCAGAAATTTCACGAGGTACGAGTCCGCCAGGAGCAGGCCGTAACGGACCTGGAAGAGTCGGTCCGGCTCTCCATCGCACGCTACCAAGGCGGCACCACCACTTATCTCGAAGTGCTGGACGGCCAAAGGTCGCTTTTCGCAGCGGAGCTCACTTTGGCGGAGGCGCGGGGCAACGAGTATCAGAGTCTCGTTCAACTCTACCGGGCACTTGGCGGCGGGTGGCAAACATAGCCGCCTTACAATGTGGCAGCTTGTCAAAATGGCTTGCGTACGTAGGGCAATTCGACTGGGACAGCACAAGGAGGAGGGAGATGGTGGAAGTATTTGGGGCGACCTCAACAACAGACGACGTTTTGTCGGGCGTGAATCTGCGCGGAAAACGGATCCTCGTCACGGGCGTTTCGGCGGGGCTCGGCGTGGAGACGGCGCGGTCTGTTGCCGCGCACGGCGCCCCGGTTGTGGGTGCGGTGCGGGATCTGACGAAGGGCGAAGCCGCGACCACCCAAGTACGAAAGGACGCAGCAGCTGGCCGTGGGAGCTTTGAATTGATTGCGCTTGATCTCGCGAGCCTTGAGAGCGTGCGCGCTTGCGCCGACGGACTGCTGGGACGCGGTGAACCCTTCGACGTGGTCATCGCCAATGCAGGTGTAATGGCCACGCCGTTTGGACATACAGCGGACGGCTTTGAAACGCAGTTCGGCACCAATCACCTGGGCCACTTCGTTTTGGTCAATCGAATTGCGCCGCTCATTCCGACCGGCGGGCGAGTGATCAATCTGTCTTCTGCGGGGCACCGCTACTCCAACGTCGATCTCCAGGATCCCAACTTTGAACGGACGCCCTATGAGCCTTTCGTTGCCTACGGCCGATCGAAGACGGCGAACATCCTCTTCGCTGTTGCCTTCGACCGGCGGCACCAGAAGCGTGGTGTGCGCGCGGCGGCCGTGCATCCCGGAGGCATCGAAACCGAACTGGGTCGCCACATCGATCCGAGTCGCATAAAAGGGATCGTCGAGCAGATGAATAAGCAGCTGGCGGCGGAGGGGAAACCGCTCTTCCAATGGAAGACCGTTCCTCAAGGTGCCGCAACTTCGATATGGGCCGGTGTTGTTGCTCCAGCCGACCAGATCGGGGGTCGCTATTGCGAGAACTGCCATGTCGGCAATGTCGTTCCGGACCACGTGACCATCAGCGCCATAAGTGAAGGAGTTCGCGGATATGCGCTCGACCCAAACACCGCTGAAGCGCTTTGGAAGAAAAGTGAAGAACTCGTTGGAGAGTCGTTTTAGCGGTTCAGTGCTCCGGCAATTTATACGCAGGAACGATTTATAAATGTACTTGGTAGCGGAGCAACGCGCTTCCTTACATCCGGGAATAAATCGAACCCTGACGTATTCACGCGATTTACCCAAAAGCAGACTTCTGGTATGTCATCGCAACTCCCGATCCGATTGGTCGTTACCTTCGCCCTAATCTTTTCTCCGAACGTCTTTACGGCGAGAGCGCAGCAGAATCGACTCACCTCCAACCAGAAGCAAGTCGTAGATACGGTGAGCACAATATTCACTGCAGCCCGCGCAGACGATGTTGCGAAATTCGACTCCGTCATCGCATCAGACTTTTACATATTCGATGGCGGCGCGCGCTTCAACGGAGACTCCATCATGGCTCTCATCAAGGCGCAGCATGCAGCGGGCAAGGGTTATGAATGGAACGTCACCGAACCTGACGTCCACATCAGCGGCAACACCGCTTGGATCGCCTACGTCAATAAAGGCAGCATCAGCGACGCTTCCGGCAGCGTGAACCAGAATTGGTTGGAATCGGCCTTCTTAGAGAAACAGCTAGGCACCTGGAAGATCGTCTTCATGCACAGCACCCGCGTCCCGGTGGCGACTCAAGAGAACCAACGCCAATGACATCAAGACTCTGGACCTTTGTCTGCGATACCTGACTTGGACGAACTGCCGAGTCCGAACCAAAAAAGACTGCTGCAGGAGCTAATTCTGAGCGCGGCGACGTTTCCGAGCGGCCCCTGTGATCATGGGCAGCGCCCTGCGAGGGAGGAATTACCCGTGTCCTTCTCCATCGTGGGCCGCCCCGGTCAAGTTCGGTCCTCTGTGCGTTCGTGCAAACTCGCCTCCACAGGTATCGCTAAATGGCTGCGCTGCACTTATTGCGTTTAACCGAGGGCCCAAGGATTGATTGGTCCGAAATAATCTTATTCTGGACAGATTAGTCCATAACCTATATAATCGCTGCCTGGGAGGAGGTTAATAGCACCATGCGGAGCAACAACTTCACTGGCAAGGTAGCCCTCGTCACGGGTGGTTCCCGAGGCATCGGCGCAGGCATCGTCCGCCGACTCGCAGCGGACGGCGCGTCCGTTGCGTTCACTTACTCAAGCTCAGAAGAAAAGGCTCTCGAACTTGTACGCGAAATCGAGTCCGCGGGGGGCAGAGCACTATCGCTGCGAGCCGACAGCGCCTCTGCCAAATAGCTCCGCGCCGCGGTGGCCAGAGCAAGCGAAGCTTTCGGCACTTTGGACATCTTCGTCAGCAACGCGGGCATTCTCACCTTGGACACAATCGACAGCTACAGTCTCGAAGAGTTCGACCGCATGGTGGCCATCAACGTCCGTGCCGCCTTCGTCGGCATTCAGGCAGCCTCCCAACGAATGAACCAGGGAGGCAGGATCGTGCTCATCGGTAGCAACACTGCTATTCGCACAGCTTTTCCTGGCGGAAGCGTTTACAGCATGACCAAGGCTGCGCTCACAGGTCTTGTTCGCGGCGCTGCCATTGATCTCGCCCCGCGCGCCATCACGGTAAACAACGTTCAACCGGGACCCACAGCCACCGATATGAGTTCAGCTCACGCTGACTTGGTTAAGACGCTCATTCCTTTGAAGCGAATGGGTGAGGTGTCGGAGGTCGCCAGCCTCGTCTCCTACCTCGCGTCGGAAGAGGCGGGCTTCATCACCGGAGCCAGCCTCACCATTGACGGCGGATACGTCGCTTAGTCGGAACGAGGACACTCCGGGAGGAGAGGCGCATGGCTCGACCGAAGGAGTTTGATCAAGACCGAGCCCTGCGGAAGGCGATACGGCTCTTTTCGCAGCAAGGCTTTGCCGCCACATCCACTGATGACTTGATGCGCGTCATGGACGTCGGGCGGCAGAGCATGTACGACACTTTCGGCGACAAGCGGGCGCTGTTTTTGCAAGCCCTGAAGATGTATGTCGCCGAGAGCGTTCATTCCATTAACGTGGAGTTGGAAAGATCTGGCTCGGCCCTCTCCGCTGTTCAAAAAGCCCTGGTGACCTTCGCTGAACGGAAAGACTTGTCCAGTGCGGAAGGCTGCATGGGGCTCAACGCGATCAGTGAATTCGGTCAGCGCGATGCCGACGTGACGCGGATCATCGGTAATGCGGCTCGCGTGCAGCGTCAGACTCTAATCCGCGTGCTCCAGAAGGCAAAAAAACAGGAAGAGCTTAGTTCAGATGCAGACCTTGTCAGCATGGCGGATTTCTTTGAGAGCACGCTCGCTGGAATTAGGATGGCGGCCAAAGCCGGGAAGAGCCGGCAGGCACTGCAGAATATCGCTGTTCTTGCGGGAAGAGTGTACCCGGCATCACATCGCCGGATGGCCCGCGAGTGACGCGCAGCCCGGAGGTCATCACCCCGTCCGTCGGATCAGTACCGACAAAAGTCCTTGTATTGAGCAACCATCGGAATGGGCGAGCGCGGAGCCGCGCGCTGCGCCCGCGAAGAGATTATTTCAAGTAGGTGCGCACAATACCGATGAGGTCGTCGGCAGCTTCTTCAGACGATTTGCTGTTTCTCGGCATGTGATTGCGAATATGGTCTTCCATGAGTTCGCCCATGAGGCTGTTGATGGATCCTCTGGCTGCCGCGAGCCTCTGCAGCACGTCTGCGCATTGTTCATCATCATGGAGAGCGCGCAAAATGGCCTCCAGTTGCCCGATGACTTTTTTGGTCCGGTTGACCAGGTCCAATTTTTCTCGCGACATATGCGACATTTTGGTTGACTACCCAGTAGGGGTATGGTATCTAACCCAAGGCCGGTACGGTACGGGCCCATAGGATACTCAGATTATATATGGAAAATCTAATCCAAGAACCAGAACCTCCAGGTACTAGCAACCGCCTGGACCTCCACGACCGACGAGCGTAAGACCTTGCATCCCTGAAGTCCCGCTCGCTCTCGCGGAACAAGCAAACCCGAGCGAGTGGAATCTTCACCATCTCCGTAAAGATCCCCACTTGAACAACTGATTTCGGCTGCGCGAGAACTTTCTGATCTCGATCAGGAAAGCTGTGTCTCGCGGAAGGGGGAAGCATGGCCAATTTTGCAGCATTTTCTGGTCTGTACCGTGTATGGGTGCCGCTAGGTGACGACGGCAAGTCACCGCTGATTTCGATTTGGATCGATCCATCGCTACCAGCGTTCCCATCCCGCGCCCAGGAGAAGGGTGCAGATCTGGTGGCCATTCATCGTGAGAACTCGACGACGGTGGCTGATTTGACGGATGCGGATTCTGATTTTCCGCGGGCAGGCAAGTCACCCGGCACGGAGCGGAGGGGATCATGACTTGGTACTGGTTCGCAATTCGTTTGCTTGTCGCGCTCCTTCTGGGAGCGTTGGTCGGCGCCGAGCGGCAATGGCGGCAACGCACGGCCGGGCTGCGCACAAATTGCCTCGTCGCAGTGGGCTCCGCCATGTTCGTGATGATGGGCGGCTTCATCAGCGGCGATGGCAGCCAGGGAAGGGTCGCCGCCTACGTTGTTTCTGGGATCGGGTTCCTCGGCGGAGGCGTAATTCTCAAGGATGGATTCAGTATTCGCGGACTAAATACCGCAGCGACACTCTGGTGCACGGCTGCAATTGGAACGCTCGCTGGCCTTGGTTATACGACGCTTTCCTTCTTAGGAACAGTCGCGATTCTCGCCGCCAATCTGCTGCTCCGCCCGCTGGCGCAGCGAATCAATCGTACTCCCGCACAAGCCCCAGAGGAGTTGGTTCTGTACCTGTTCGAGTGTGTGTGCCGTACCTCCGATGAGACTCAGATTCGCGCGCTCTTGCTGCAGAACATCGGACGCACGCCACTGGTTCTCTATGCGCTACACAGCGAAGACGAAGAAGGCGCGAGCCGCGTCAAGGTGAGAGCGCAGGTGAGATCAACTGGAAGGAAGGACGAGTTGCTGGAGCAGATCGTCACGCGCCTGTCACTCGAACCCGGCGTGACGACAATTCGATGGGAGATCGCCTCGGCTTTGGATGTTGGAGAAAACGGCTCGGCACCAAACAGTTTCGACGAATCACAAGCCTAGTTTGAAGGCAAAGGAGAGTGGGATGTGAGACTCACAGTGAGAATGGCCCTAGTAGTTGCATTCTCAGTTTTGTTTCAGTTGAACGCTGCGTGGGCGGATGTCGGAGGAAAAATCACCGGAGTCGTGAAAGACCAGACGGATGCAGTGATTGCAGGAGCCACCGTCGTTGCCGTTAATATCGCGACCGGAGTGAAGCAAACGACGAAAACCGACGAGCAGGGGAGCTACGCTTTTCCGGTCCTGCCCGTCGGCGTATACGAGATCAATGTCACTGCGAATGGCTTCAAGCCAAACAAGACCAAAGGCCTCGCAATTGATATCAACTCCGCCTTTACGGTTGACGTGACTTTACAGCTCAGCGAACAGGACCAGACCGTTACCGTAACTGAAGGAGCGGCTCGGGTGGAAACCTCCGACACGCAACTAGGTCAGGTCATTGGCAGCAAGCAAATCACCAGCATTCCTTTGAATGGCCGAAGTTATACAGATTTGTTCGCAACGCAGGTTGGAGTAACGCCGCTGACAACGAGCGGGGCCGGAAACAGCACGTCGGGCGGCGGATTTGGCACCGTCCCCACTGCGGGGAACGCCGATACCGGCCAATTTTCGATCAATGGACAGCGTGAATCAGCGAATGGCTTCACGCTCAACGGCGTAAGCGTGCAGGAAACCATCGGCCAACAGGCAGGGATCATTCCTAATCTCGACTCGATCGCTCAGTTTCGCATTCTGAGCAGCAACGCAGACGCCGAGTATGGCATTTACAGCGGCGGCCTGATCAGCGTTGTGACCAAGTCGGGTGCCAACCAATTCCATGGTGATGCCTTCGAGTTTCTCCGGAACACTGCGCTTGATGCGCGCGGCTTCTTTGACCCAGGGCGATCAACATTTCAGCAGAATCAGTTTGGCGGAACGCTTGGAGGGCCGATCAAGAAAGATAAAGTTTTCTTCTTCAGCGACTACCAAGGGCAGCGAACCGTCCAGGGCGTCGAGACTGGAATCGCGAGCGTGCCCTCTTGGGCGAATCGGGCGGGCGATTTCTCGGATTCCGCAAATACACTCACGGGCAAGGTCAACGGCGCCTTCTTGGCGCAGACTCTCGCGAGCCGCTTGGGCTACGGCGTTACAGTCGGCGAGCCTTTCTTTACACCGGGATGTGCCTCCAGCTCGCAATGCGTATTCCCGGGTGCGAAGATTCCTCAGACGGCCTTCGCTGTGCCGGCAAGCAAGATGCTGCAATTCATTCCCACCCCCAATCTCGGGACAAGTGAATTTTCGACAGAAGCGAATAAGCTTCGCCTCAACGACGATAAAGGTTCTGCGCGAATCGACCTCAACGCCTCGCGCTACGGGACGTTTTCTGTCTACTATTTCGCAGACAGCTACAATCTCGACAACCCGTACCCGAGCGCCTTCGGTGGCGCCACTCTTCCCGGTCCAAACGGCGCATTTGACGCGCTCTCATCGGGCAGGGACCAGATGATCGTGCTCAGCAATACCGAGACATTTGGCTCGAACCTCGTCAATGAAGCGCACGTCGGCTACATTCGGTTGCACAACAACCTCGGCGTTCCTACAGGCGGCGTAGGCGTCAGCCTCGCGGACCAAGGAATTTCTTCAGGCCCGCAAGGAGTTCAGCAAGGGTTCCCGCAGTTTGCGGGAGTTGAGACGCTGTACTTCAACTCTTTTGCGGTCGGGACGAATCCCTTCTTCGTCGCGCAGGTTAACAACACGATTGATGCCGGCGACACCGTCTCAAAGGTAGTCAGCAATCACACGTTGAAGTTTGGCGGGCAGTATATCTGGTACGCCGTGAAACAAGCGCCGGACTTGGTTGCCAACGGTACGTTCTCCTTTTTCGGATCAGGTGCTCAGAGTACCGGCAATGGTTTCGCGGATTTTCTGCTGGGCCTGCCGGACTTCTATTCACAACAATCTTCTCCGCCCTTTCACGAGTTTTCCGCGACGGGCGGAATCTTTGCAGAGGACAGCTGGCGCCTGCGTTCCAATCTGACCGTCAACTACGGTCTCCGCTGGGACTACATACGTGGATGGTCCGAAGAGCGCAATCAAGGAACGACTTTGATTGCAGGCGTCGAGTCACAGACCTTTCCCGGCGCGCCGCTCGGTTACCTGGTGCCTGGGGATCGTTTGCCAAACGGTCAGGCGTTGCCTTCGACGCTGGCCTATACGCCGCTGGACGATTTCTCTCCGCGCCTCGGCCTCGCCTACTCACCGAACTGGTCGGATGGTTTCTTGGGGGCGCTGACGGGCGGACCCGGGAAGACCAGCATCCGTGCCGGCGCGGGCCGATTCTTTACTTCAATCGAAGGTCTGACGATCGCTTACCCGACAGGAAATCCGCCTTATGGGCTGACATATACCAGTCCCGAGCCTCCAGAGATGGCAACGCCCTTCGTCGGTGCGCTCACTGGTACGCAGTTCCTGCAACAATTTCCGGTTCAGGTCCCGGCGTTTGGCCACTCGCCGTCGAATCCAGATCCGAATGTTCCCTGGGCTCGCTACACGCCAATCAGCGGGGCGGTGAGCTACTTTTACAAAAACCCGACACCCTATTCCATGGCACTTGATTTCACGGTCGAGCGTCAAATCACCGCGAACACGATGGTGAGCGCGGGTTACGTAGGCTCGCTCGGTCGCCATCTCTTAACGGTGCTCGAAGCAAATCCGGGAAACCCAGCCCTCTGCCTCAGCCTCAGTCAGCCGCAGGACGTGGCTCTGGGCAGTCCAACCTGCGGGCCATTCGGTGAGAATCTGGTTTACACCCGGGCCGATGGAACGGTCGTGAACGGCACGCGCAATCTGGCCGGCTTCCCCAACACCATCGGTACTGACGCGTATTTTAAGAACATAGGCAATTCAAATTACAACGCACTCGATTTGACGCTGAAGCACAGCAGCGGTCGCCTGACCATGTTGGCGAGCTACACTTACGGGAAGTCCCTAGATGACTCCTCGAACCTGCAGGAGCAGGTGAACCCATTCAATTCCCGGGCGGAGTATGGAATCTCCGCGTACGACATCAAGCACAATTTCGTCTTTAGCTATAACTACGAATTGCCGGTTGAAAAGCTATTTCGCGTGGGGAATCGATTGACCGAAGGCTGGGCAATCTCAGGAATCACTCGGTTCGCGACAGGGTTGCCTGTGACCCTCGCCAGTAATGGCGACAACTTCCTCGTGGATGCCCAGAATAACGGAATCGACTCAGTGAGCATCGATTTACCCAACGTCGTTGCAGGAAATCTCGAAATTAACCACAATCCTCGAAACGGCCAACCATATTTCAACACCGCTCTGTTCAGCCCAAATTCGCTTGGGACCCAAGGAAATGCGGCGCGCAGGCCGTTCTATGGACCAGGCATCAACAACTTCGACATCGCGCTCCATAAGGTCACCAAACTGACGGAGAACAAATCTCTCGAGTTTCGCTTCGAGACGTTCAACAGTTTTAATCATGCGCAGTTCGACGGAAGTGGCTCGGTCGACGGAAACATCAACGACGCGACGTTCGGACAGGTTGTCAAAGCTGCAGCGCCGCGCATTTCACAAGTCGCTCTCAAGTTCTTATTCTGAGGATTGGCACCATGGGCAAACTCCTTCCGCTGGGAGGCATGCGAAGCCACAGGGTCAGGTGGCGAGAGTCTCTACGGCAGTTCCGTAATTCTGTCGTGCCGCCCGAATGCGGGCACAAGAGCATTGCCAATTCGGATGGTTGCAGGGTATCGGGAACTTATTCACGGGAAAGAAGAATTGATTGCGGAGGCCTCCAACCATCCAAATTTGCTAGTCATATCGCTTACGCGGACGCACGCGGTGCAATCGACCTCTTGAACTGGACTGAAGTTGGACCGAAATCCTATCAAGCCACCCCTTGTGGCGACTTACTGCAACTGGGACGACGTCATCTGGATGCGCGGTCAAAATTGTCATTTCAACCAACGCCGGATGGTTGAAGCGGGAAGTGATTACCAGACCTTCTGCAAGTTCTGAAGCCCCTGCAGATAGTCTTCCTTCTCCAGTCTGCTTTCGACTCCGAATTCCACCAGGATCGTCATCATTTGTCCGACCGGCACTCCCGCCAACTCAGCAGCCCTGCCGAGCGAGGCCTCTCCCTTCTTGTATCTCTCGACAGCGAGCAGAATTCTTCCGCGAGTCACCATGTCCCGAACAGCCTTGGACAAATCACTCCCCTCTTCCTTTGTGATCTCGTGAAGGAAATCGTAGTTCTCACGATCCATGCGAACGCTCATCGTCTTGCTCACGACTTTGCCTCCAATTTCAGTCTCGCGTCCTCGATAATCGAATCCTTGTACCGCCCGTGTTTCGCCAGCAACGCAAGCGTCGCAAGGGCGTCAGGTTTCTCCAGCAAGCCCTTTCCGCGACTTCGAATCAGGATGCCCACGGCTGTAGTGAACGCGATGCCCAGTAACTTGCAGGCGTTGATCCCATTCTTGTCGTCAATGCCCAGGAGCTGAGCCTTCTCGTTGAGCGCAAGCGCGATGGCCTCTGCCTCGCCACTGCCCAGGCTAAAGTCTGCCTGCAATTTGGCAACGAGGCGACGATTCTTGACCGTGACCGTTTTGATTCGCGACTCATCCAAGGCTTTTTGAATGATCACCGCATCCAGCACTTTTTTGGAACCACAGCACTCCCTTTCAACTTCACCGGGAAACCGTTGTGCCTTTTCGATGGCACGCGATGTTGTTCTCCAGCCTGACAATGAGCGACGACGATCGCTAATCGTTCCATAATGTCAAAGTCCAAACCAACTGAAACGCCGCATATCACCGCGGCTGGAACGCTCGAAGCTCCTCTCGATCTTCGTAGACGATCTTCGTAGAGCCCGACGCTTAGGGATCGCCGCGCAAGATCGCCTTCTAGTAGTCAAACCATTGATTGACCGCTTGCACCTTTTCTTTGGTGTAAGTCGGAAACAAGTGATCGATGGCTACGTCGGGCGGAGATATCAGCACGGATTTGGCGCGCGTGAGAGAATCGTAGCCGTACTTCCGTAATAGTTCCCGAAGCCCGAGGTTCCCACTCCCCAGGGTCTTCACCCTGACCGATCACACGTCGGAGCCTTGAACTGTCCACCGTACTTGCCGTGCTCTTGAGCAAGATTATGTGCGATCTCTCGAAATCGCGGCCATTAACCCAAGTTTTCCTAGTTCGAGTGCTGCCCTGAGCCATCTGGCAAGTACGGGAGCGTTGGCTAAACTCTTTGGCACGTGGAGTGACGAGCGGATCAAGGAATGATTGCAGGACGGATCCGACCATGAATCCTGTAGACAGCGAAGTCTCTCTTGTCCACGGTGA